>Ga0105251_10000931_pt1 | contig 26181 bp, 20 predicted proteins | sample KBSS64metaG_FD_80424 | JGI IMG/M metagenome (GOLD analysis project Ga0105251, IMG submission 80424) | Switchgrass rhizosphere microbial communities from Kellogg Biological Station, Michigan, USA - KBS S6-4 metaG | ecosystem: Host-associated > Plants > Roots > Rhizosphere > Soil | place...
AAGTCGGCAAAACGGTGTGAACAAAGACGAGCGGGTGCCAATCACAATCGCTGCTTCGCCGCTACGAGCTTTTAACCACACAGCAAGACGCTCACTGTCATTAAGCCCGGAGTGCAGCACTTCGACCGGAGCGTTAAAACGCTCACGGAAACGGGCGATGGTTTGCGGCGTCAGGCCAATTTCAGGTACCAGAACCAGTGCTTGTTTGCCTTGTGCCAGCACGTTTTCCAACACGCTAAGATACACTTCTGTTTTGCCCGAGCCGGTAATACCCGCCAGCAACCAGACTGCAAAATGGTCGGCAGAGCTGTGGATAGCGCCGATAGCGGTAGCCTGCTCGGTGTTCAGCCGTAAACGCTCGCCTTCAACGGAATAACTATCGCGCCAGTCCGTCGTTGCAGGGGCGGCACTTTTCAGGTCACATAAACCTTTGGCCCGCAGCGCTTGTAACCCAGGCTCGCTGATTTCCATCTCGCTAACCTGGTGACGCCAGATGATATTTTGCCGTACCGCCGCTAGTGCTTGTTGCTGCTTCGGTGCGCGCTTCAGGCTGTTGAGGTCCACAGCTTTGCCTTCTTCTGTAGCGAACCAGTACCACAACGGTGCATGGTGCGCGGGTTTTCCTTCGCGCAGCAAACCTGGTAGGGCGTGGAAGAGCACATCGCCAAGCGGATGATGGTAATACTCAGCCGCCCACAGCAGAACGCGCCACAGAGAAACAGGAAACAACGAAGCGCCATCCAGAACTTCCGCAACGGGCTTTAGCTCATTAATCGGCAATTCGCTGTGCTCGCTAACGGTGACGACAATCCCGACAGCCTGGCGTTTACCAAACGGCACCATGACGCGACAGCCTGACTCCACCTGCATTCCAGTGGGAACGAAGTAGTCAAAAGTACGGGCAAGGGGAACCGGCAAAGCAACGTGGGCGACAGGCATTAATATTTCCGAACTGATAAAAATGACGAGATAGTGTACACTGTGTACTCCAGAAAATGCGGATCAGTTTGCATACGCTGGCGGGGTTCTGTATGATTCGCCGCCTTTGATGCGCAGTTTTTGGTATCAAAAAACCTAATTTATCAACTTCGCGTGGTGTCTGGCGTTAGGGCTGGAAGAGCGACGCGGCCTTATACAGAGGTTTTCCATGAAAAAGAATATTCACCCGAACTACGCAGAAGTTACTGCAAACTGCTCATGCGGTAATGTTATCAAGATTCGCTCTACCGTGGGTCATGATCTGAACCTGGACGTATGTGGCGAATGCCACCCGTTCTACACTGGCAAGCAGCGTGATGTTGCTACCGGTGGCCGCGTTGACCGCTTCAACAAGCGTTTCAGCGTTCCAGGTGCGAAGAAGTAATTCGCTGCACGGTAGTAAGAAAAAGGCGCCTAACGGCGCCTTTTTTGTTATTCCCGTCATCATTCAAGCCGTAGGGGTGTTGGCTGCACTCACTCACCCCAGTCACTTACTTCAGTAAGCTCCCGGGGATTTGCTCCCTTGCCGCCTACCTACGACTCGAATGCTATAGGGAATAAGGATAATTCCTGTAATTAGTATTCCCACGTCTCTGGATCAATCCCCAACTCGCGCATAATCACCTTCGCCGCTTCAGGAATCTCATCACTACGCTCTTTGCGCAGATCTGCATCATTTGGCAGTGGTTGGCCGGTAAACGCATGCAGGAATGCTTCGCACAGGAGCTCACTGTTTGTTGCGTGACGCAGGTTATTCACCTGGCGACGGGTACGCTCATCGGTGAGGATTTTTAACACCTTCAGAGGAATGGACACCGTAATTTTCTTTACTTGCTCACTCTTCTTCCCGTGCTCAGCGTAAGGGCTGATATATTCGCCGCTCCATTCAGCCATGAGATACTTAATCCTCTTAATCAATGTATTTAGGCTTCCACCGGTAATATGCGCGGCAGAAGCGATTATCTGGTCGTAGTGTAAGCGTTTATTGATTCGCGGTCTGCGACGCTATCACCCTAAAGCGTATAATTTTAACGGCTATTGCGTGTTAGCTCAATCTATACGCAAAGAAGTTTAGATGTCCAGATGTATTGACGTCTAACTCGGCAGTGTTTACTCTGGTGCCTGACCTTTATTCGACCAGCAAGGATTCGAGAGCCATGACGCGCAAACAGGCAACTATCGCAGTACGTAGCGGTTTGAACGATGACGAGCAATACGGCTGCGTTGTACCGCCAATCCATCTCTCCAGTACTTATAATTTCACCGGGTTTAACGAACCGCGCGCGCATGACTATTCGCGTCGTGGCAATCCTACGCGTGATGTTGTTCAGCGCGCACTGGCGGAGCTGGAAGGCGGCGCGGGTGCAGTGCTGACGAATACCGGCATGTCGGCAATCCATCTGGTCACCACCGTTTACCTTAAGCCTGGCGACCTGTTGGTGGCTCCGCATGACTGTTACGGCGGCAGCTACCGTTTGTTTGATAGCCTGGCAAAACGTGGCGCATATCGCGTTTTATTTGTCGATCAAGGAGATGAAGCGGCTTTAACTGCGGCACTTAACGAAAAACCAAAACTCGTGCTGGTCGAAAGCCCAAGTAATCCCTTGTTACGAGTGGTAGATATTGCGAAAATCTGCGCCGCCGCGCGTGAAGTAGGGGCAATCAGTGTGGTGGACAACACCTTCTTGAGTCCGGCTTTGCAAAACCCGCTGGCATTGGGTGCGGATTTGGTTCTGCACTCATGTACCAAATATTTGAATGGTCACTCAGATGTTGTTGCGGGCGTAGTGATTGCGAAAGATGCCGAAACTGTCACTGAGCTTGCCTGGTGGGCAAATAACATTGGTGTGACTGGCGGTGCTTTCGATAGTTATTTGCTATTGCGCGGTTTGCGCACGCTTTCACCACGTATGGAAGTGGCACAACGCAATGCACAGGCGATTGTTGATTTCCTGCAAACTCAACCGCTGGTGAAAAAGCTGTATCATCCTTCGCTGCCTGAAAACCAGGGCCATGAAATTGCTGCTCGTCAGCAAAAAGGTTTTGGCGCGATGCTAAGTTTTGAATTTAACGGCGACGAGCAAACGCTGCGTCGATTCCTGAGTAGCCTGACTCTCTTCACGCTGGCGGAATCGCTGGGTGGGGTAGAAAGTTTGATTTCACACGCGGCGACGATGACCCACGCGGGCATGGCGCCAGAAGCGCGTGCTGCAGCGGGGATCTCCGAAACCTTGTTGCGTATTTCGACTGGCATTGAAGATAGCGAAGATTTAATTGCTGACCTGGAAAATGCGTTCCGGGTTGCAGCCGAGGGGTAAGCATGAGTGTTTCAGCACCAGCAGGGGCGTCGGGTCGTCAGCTGCATAAATTTGGTGGCAGTAGTCTGGCAGATGTGAAGTGCTATTTGCGTGTTGCGGGGATCATGGCCGAGTATTCAAAACCTGGCGACATGATGGTTGTTTCCGCAGCGGGTAGTACGACTAACCAGTTGATTAACTGGTTAAAATTAAGCCAAAGCGATCGCCTTTCTGCCCATCAGGTTCAGCAAGCACTACGCCGTTATCAGAGCGAGCTGATTAGTGGCCTTGTTACACCTGATGTTGCTGATGCTTTAATCGGTCAATTTATCCACGATCTTGAGCGTCTGGCGGGTTTGCTGGATGGCAAAATGACCGACGCAGTGTATTCCGAAGTTGTAGGCCATGGTGAAATTTGGTCTGCACGCCTGATGTCTGCGGTGCTGAATCAGTTAGGTCACCCGGCTGCATGGCTGGATGCACGCGAATTTATGCGTGCAGAACGTGCAGCTCAGCCACAAGTCAATGAAGGCTTATCCTGGCCGCTGCTGCAAGAGCTTATGGCGCAGCACCCGAACAAACGCCTCGTGGTTACCGGTTTTATCTGCCGTAACGACGCGGGCGAAACGGTTCTGCTGGGCCGTAACGGTTCTGACTATTCCGCAACTCAAATTGGTGCACTGGCTGGGGTTTCCCGCGTGACCATCTGGAGTGATGTTGCCGGGGTTTACAGCGCTGACCCACGTAAAGTGAAAGATGCTTGCTTGCTGCCGCTGCTGCGTCTGGATGAAGCCAGTGAACTGGCCCGTCTTGCCGCCCCAGTGCTGCACGCTCGTACTTTGCAGCCTGTTTCCGGTAGCGATATCGATCTGCAACTGCGTTGTAGCTATTCACCAGAACAAGGGTCAACTCGTATCGAACGAGTGTTGGCTTCTGGTACTGGTGCACGAATCGTTACCAGCCACGATGATGTTTGCCTGATCGAACTTCAGGTTGCTCCACAGCAAGATTTCAAGCTGGCTCATAAAGAGCTAGATACCCTGTTAAACCGCGCCCAGATTCGCCCGTTGTCGATTGGCGTTCATCCTGACCGTAATCTTCTTCAGCTTTGCTACACCTCAGAAGTTGCTGGCAGCGCACTACAAACTCTTCAGGAAGCAACTCTCCCGGGCGAATTACGTCTGCGTGAAGGTTTAGCTCTGGTGGCAATGGTTGGTGCGGGCGTTTGCCGTAACCCACTACACAGCCATCGTTTTTGGCAGCAACTGAAAGATCAGCCTGTTGAGTTTATCTGGCAGTCCGAAGATGGTATCAGCCTGGTTGCGGTACTACGTGTTGGCCCAACAGAAAACCTCATTAAGGGTCTGCATAAGTCACTGTTCCGTGCTGAAAAACGTATTGGTCTGGTTCTGTTCGGCAAAGGGAACATTGGTTCACGCTGGCTGGAGCTGTTTGCCCGCGAGCAAGAAACTATCTCTGCACGAACCGGTTTTGAATTCGTGCTTTCAGGCGTAGTAGATAGCAGCCGCAGCTTGTTGAATTATGAAGGTCTGGATGCCAGCCGGGCTCTCGCTTTCTTCAATGACGAAGCGGTAGAACAGGATGAAGAATCACTATTCCAGTGGATGCGTGCGCATCCCTATGATGATTTGGTGGTTCTGGATGTGACTGCGAGTGAACAACTGGCCGATCAATACCTCGATTTTGCCAGCCACGGTTTTCACGTTATCAGCGCCAATAAACTTGCGGGCGCCAGTAATAGTCAGAAGTACCGTGAAATTCGTAATGCTTTTACCAAAACAGGTCGCCACTGGCTGTATAACGCCACCGTGGGCGCCGGCTTGCCGGTAAACCATACCGTTCGTGATTTACGCGAAAGCGGCGACTCCATTCTGGCTATCAGCGGTATTTTCTCCGGTACGCTTTCATGGCTGTTCCTGCAATTCGATGGCACCGTACCATTTACCGAGTTGGTGGACCAGGCCTGGCAGCAAGGGCTAACGGAACCCGATCCACGCGTCGATCTCTCCGGGAAAGATGTGATGCGCAAGCTGGTGATCCTGGCTCGTGAAGCAGGTTACGACATCGAGCCGGATCAGGTTCGTGTTGAGTCGCTGGTAACAAACGGTAGTGAAACGGGCTCCATCGACCATTTCTTTGAAAATGGTGATGAGTTGAACGACCAGATGCTTCAGCGTTTTGAAGCGGCTCAGGAAATGGGTCTGGTTCTGCGTTATGTCGCGCGTTTCGATGCAAATGGTAAAGCGCGTGTCGGTGTGGAAGCGGTGCGCACCGAGCATCCACTGGCTTCGCTGCTACCGTGCGACAACGTGTTCGCTATCGAAAGCCGTTGGTATCGCGATAACCCGCTGGTTATTCGTGGGCCAGGTGCTGGTCGTGACGTAACAGCTGGCGCTATTCAGTCGGATCTCAATCGCCTGGCGCAATTGCTATAACTCGCTGAAACTCAAAAATACCGAGGCCAGCGATTGCTGGCCTTTTTTTATTCTTTTCAATCGAACATGAGGAAAATTCAATTTGGGTGAGAATTCCTCATTTCTTGTGTTGAATTTTCAGTTGACGGAATCATGCTTTTCCTTCATCTTGCTATCTGGACGTCTAAACGTCTGGATAGCAACAAAACACAACATCACATAATAAAATGCGATTAATGAGGTAAGGGTATGAGCTTTTTTCACGCCAACCAGCGGGAAGCACTAAATCAGAGTCTGGCTGAAGTCGCCGGGCAAATTAACGTTTCCTTTGAGTTTTTCCCGCCGCGCACCAGTGAAATGGAACAGACCCTGTGGAGCTCAATTGATCGACTGAGTAGCCTGAAACCTAAATTTGTCTCCGTAACTTACGGCGCAAACTCCGGTGAGCGTGATCGTACCCATAGCATCATCAAAGGTATTAAAGACCGTACAGGTCTGGAAGCTGCACCGCATCTGACTTGTATTGATGCCACTCCCGACGAGTTACGTACTATTGCGCAGGATTACTGGAATAGCGGTATCCGTCATATCGTCGCTCTGCGCGGTGACTTACCTCCAGGTGGTGGCAAGCCAGATATGTATGCTTCTGACCTGGTGACACTGCTTAAAGATGTCGGTGACTTTGATATTTCCGTTGCGGCTTACCCGGAAGTTCACCCGGAAGCGAAAAGTGCGCAGGCTGATTTGATTAACCTGAAGCGCAAGATTGATGCTGGTGCAAACCGCGCAATTACACAGTTCTTCTTCGATGTGGAAAGTTACCTACGCTTCCGTGACCGCTGCGCCGCTGCGGGTATCGACGTCGAAATCGTGCCTGGTATTTTGCCAGTGAGTAATTACAAACAGGCGCATAAGTTCGCGACCATGACCAACGTGCGTGTTCCGCACTGGATGGCACAAATGTTTGAAGGGCTGGATAACGATGCAGAAACTCGCAAAATGGTCGGTGCCAATATTGCGATGGATATGGTGAAAATCCTCAGCCGCGAAGGCGTAAAAGACTTCCATTTCTATACGCTTAACCGTGCTGAAATGAGCTACGCAATTTGCCACACGCTGGGTGTTCGCCCGTTAGTTTAATGCAGTCAATGGCCCGCAAGGGCCGTTACTTCCCGCCCTGGTTCCACACCACCTCCAAATACCCCTTTCATTTCTAATGTTAAGTTTTGAAAGTTTATGTTGCTGTCGACGTTTCTTCCGAAGGCTTTTGCTATGTTGCTCATTAGCCAGCAGGAAATAACTATCAAATCTGTAGTTTTTTTCATCTATAACTTATCTGCAGAGCTGTATATCCTGGTATTAAAATAGTGAAGGGAGCAGGAAGATGAGCACAAACGAAAACGATCATAATACGTTGTCCGCAGGGAAGTGCCCGTTTCATCAGGGCAGTCATGATGTGAGTGCAGGGGCCGGAACAAGCACGCGGGATTGGTGGCCTAAACAACTCCGTGTTGATCTCCTCAATCAGCACTCAAACCGCTCTAACCCCCTCGGCGAAGATTTTGATTACCGCAAAGAATTCAGCAAACTCGATTATTCCGTGCTGAAAGGCGACCTAAAAGCATTACTAACTGATTCCCAGCCATGGTGGCCTGCCGATTGGGGCAGCTACGCCGGGCTATTTATTCGTATGGCCTGGCATGGTGCTGGCACTTACCGTTCCCTGGACGGACGTGGTGGCGCAGGTCGTGGTCAGCAACGCTTTGCTCCACTTAACTCCTGGCCAGATAATGTAAGCCTTGATAAAGCTCGCCGCCTGCTGTGGCCTATCAAACAGAAATACGGTCAGAAAATATCCTGGGCTGACCTGTTTATACTGGCGGGGAATGTAGCGCTGGAAAACTCCGGCTTCCGCACCTTTGGTTTTGGTGCCGGGCGTGAAGATGTTTGGGAGCCAGATCTGGATGTGAACTGGGGTAATGAAAAAGCCTGGTTGGAACATCGCGACCCGGAGGCACTTGCTAAACGCCCATTAGCCGCGACCGAGATGGGGCTGATTTATGTTAACCCTGAAGGTCCAAACGCCAGCGGTGAACCACTCTCTGCCGCTGCTGCCATTCGTGCTACTTTCGGCAATATGGGGATGAACGACGAAGAGACTGTAGCGCTTATCGCTGGCGGTCATACGTTGGGCAAAACCCATGGTGCGGCAGAGGCAACCCATGTGGGTGTTGACCCGGAAGCTGCACCGATTGAAGCGCAAGGCTTAGGTTGGACGAGCAGCTACGGCAGTGGTGCAGGTGCTGATGCAATTACATCTGGTCTTGAAGTCGTCTGGTCACAAACACCAACCCAATGGAGTAACTATTTCTTCGAGAACTTGTTCAAATTTGAATGGGTACAAACACGCAGCCCTGCTGGTGCAATTCAGTTTGAAGCGGTCGATGCACCTGAAATTATTCCTGATCCGTTTGATCCATCGAAAAAACGTAAACCGACAATGTTGGTCACCGACCTGACGCTGCGTTTCGATCCGGAATTCGAGAAAATTTCCCGTCGCTTCCTCAATGATCCACAGGCTTTCAATGAAGCTTTTGCTCGCGCATGGTTCAAATTGACCCACCGCGATATGGGGCCAATTGCGCGTTATATCGGCCCGGAAGTGCCAAAAGAAGAACTGATTTGGCAGGACCCGTTGCCGAAAGCGACATTCAGCCCAACGCCTGCTGATATCGATCACCTGAAAGCAGAAATTGCCCATTCTGGCCTTTCTGTCAGTGAACTGATTTCTGTAGCCTGGGCGTCGGCGTCGACTTTCCGTGGCGGCGATAAACGTGGCGGAGCCAATGGCGCACGCCTGGCACTGGCACCTCAGCGCAACTGGGATGTGAATGCTTTAGCTGTTCGTGCATTGCCTGCATTAGAAGCAATTCAGAAAGCGTCTGGTAAAGCGTCACTGGCCGATATCATCGTGCTGGCGGGTGTTGTGGGTGTTGAACAGGCGGCGGAAGCGGCTGGTATCAGCGTTCGCGTGCCGTTTATTCCTGGGCGTGTTGATGCCAGCCAGGATCAGACCGATATCGAGATGTTCAATCTGATGGAACCTGCAGCCGATGGGTTCCGTAACTACCGCGCTCGTGTGGATGCGGCGACAACAGAATCCCTGCTGATTGATAAAGCACAGCAACTTACGCTGACTGCACCGGAACTCACCGTGTTGGTTGGTGGTATGCGTGTGCTGGGTGCGAATTTTGATGGCGGCAAGCATGGCGTATTCACCGAGCGTTTAGGTGTGCTCAGTAACGATTTCTTTGTCAATCTGCTGGATATGGGCACGGAATGGAAGGCGACTGATGACTCTTCAGAACTGTTTGAAGGCCGCTGCCGTCAAACTGGCGAAGTGAAGCAGACAGCGACACGCGCGGATCTGGTCTTCGGTTCCAACGCTGTGCTGCGTGCACTGGCGGAAGTTTATGCCTGCGGTGACGCTAAAGAGAAGTTTGTGAAAGACTTCGTTGCGGCATGGGTGAAAGTGATGAATCTGGATCGCTTCGACCTGAAGTAAGGCGTTATCTGACGTAAAAATCCCCGCAGATGCGGGGATTTTTTTATGAGGCTTAACCAGTGTTACGCATACCTGCTGCAACACCTGCAATCGTCACCATTAATGCTTGTTCTACACGGGCATCTGGCTCTTCGCCCTTCTCTTCAGACTGGCGTGAACGATGCAGCAATTCGGCCTGCAACACGTTCAATGGGTCGGTGTAGATGTTACGTAGCTGGATGGACTCGGCAATCCATGGCAGGTCAGCCATCAGGTGCGAATCGTTGGCGATATCCAGAACCACTTTGATGTCAGCTTCCAGTTGGTCACGCAACTGCGTGCCGAGGCCCCACAGTTCTGGTTTCACCAGGCGCTGGTCGTAGTATTCCGCAAGCCACAGGTCAGCTTTGGCGAACACCATTTCCAGCATGCCGAGGCGTGTAGAGAAGAATGGCCAGTCGCGGCACATGGTTTCCAGCACGTCTTGTTTGCCATCTTCCACCACTTTTTGTAGCGCAGCGCCGGCACCCAGCCAGGCTGGCAGCATCAGGCGGTTTTGCGTCCAGGCGAAGATCCATGGGATAGCACGCAGAGATTCAACGCCACCGTTAGGTTTACGCTTCGCAGGGCGTGAGCCCAGCGGCAGTTTACCCAGTTCCAACTCTGGTGTTGCCGAACGGAAGTACGGCACGAAGTCTTCATTTTCGCGGATATATCCACGGTACATATCACAGGAGGTCACTGACAGATCCTCCATGATATGTTTCCACTCCTTCTTCGGCTCTGGCGGCGGCAACAAGTTGGCCTCCAGAATCGCGCTGGTGTAGAGCGACAGGCTGCTGATGGTGATTTCCGGCAGGCCGTATTTAAAGCGAATCATCTCACCTTGCTCGGTCACACGCAGGCCACCTTTCAGGCTGCCCGGCGGTTGAGAAAGTAGAGCGGCGTGTGCGGGTGCACCACCACGGCCGATTGAACCGCCGCGCCCGTGGAACAGGGTCAGCGTGATTCCGGCTTTCTCGCAGGTTTTGATCAGTGCGTCCTGAGCCTGGTATTGCGCCCAGGATGCCGCCATCACACCTGCATCTTTCGCAGAGTCAGAATAGCCAATCATGACCATCTGTTTGCCCTGAATAAAGCCGCGATACCAGTCGATGTTCAGTAACTGAGTCATGACGTCATCGGCGTTGTTCAGGTCGTCGAGTGTTTCAAACAGTGGCGCAACCGGCAGAGCGAAGGTGCAGCCAGCTTCTTTGAGTAGCAGATGAACGGCCAGCACGTCAGAAGGTGTTTTCGCCATGGAGATAACATATGCGGCGATAGAACCACGCGGTGCTTCGGCAACCACTTTGCAGGTTTCCAGCACTTCGCGGGTGTCATCGCTCGGCTCCCACTGGCGTGGCAGCAGAGGGCGTTTTGAATTCAGTTCGCGGATAAGGAACGCTTGTTTGTCGGCTTCAGACCAGCTTTCGTAATCGCCAATGCCCAGGTAACGCGTCATTTCGCCGAGTGCTTCGGTATGACGAGTACTTTCCTGGCGCACATCAATGCGCACTAATGGCACGCCGAAGCTTTTCACGCGGCGCAGGGTATCAAGCAACTGACCGTTGGCGATAATGCCCATTCCGCACGCTTGCAGCGACTGGTAACACGCATAGAGCGGGTCCCAAAGCTGTTCGTTTTGGGTTAACAAACCTTCAGGTTTTGGCAGACGCTGGCCTTTCAGGCGAGCTTCCAGCCAGGCTTGTGTCGCCAGTAATTGCTGACGAACGCCTTTCATGATGCAGCGATACGGTTCTTGTGCAGCGTCTGGGCCAGCCAGTTCACTCAGCTCAGGCGTACATTCCACCATCGAGAGTTCGGAAATCAGCACCTGAATATCGCGCAGGAACAGGTCGGTTGCTTTCCAGCGGCTTAGCAGCAGAACGTGACGGGTAATATCAGCAGTCACGTTCGGGTTGCCGTCGCGGTCGCCACCCATCCATGAAGTGAAACGTACCGGAACAAAATCCACCGGCAGTTTGTAATTCAGGTTGTCTTCGAGTTGCTCGTTCAGCTCACGCAGGTAGTTTGGAACCCCTTCCCACAGGCTGTTTTCTACTACCGCAAAGCCCCATTTTGCTTCATCTACTGGGGAAGGGCGGTGCTTACGGATTTCATCGGTGTGCCATGCCTGAGCAACCAGTTGGCGCAGACGGCGCATAATCTGGTTGCGCTCGTAATCGGCGATGTCGCTGTGGTCGAGTTGCTTCAGGCAACTGTTTACTTCAACCAGTTTGTGAATCAGGGTGCGACGGGTGATTTCGGTTGGGTGTGCGGTCAGAACTAATTCCAGTGACAGAGACTCAACAGCATCACGAATGGCAGCTTCACTAAGGTCCGGCTGATTTTTTAATTTTTGGAGTGTCTTAGCGATAACTTCGGGATTGCTGGCGGCTTCGCCATTGGCTGAAATGCTGTGATATTGCTCGGCGGTGTTGGCCAGATTCAAGAATTGGCTGAATGCACGGGCTACAGGGAGTAGTTCATCGTTAGACAGGTTCTGTAACGTGGTTAGCAGCTCCTGGCGGTTTGCCTCATTGCCAGCCCGCGAAGACTTTGACAATTTGCGGATTGTTTCTACGCGGTCAAGAATGTTTTCACCTAACGCATCCTTGATGGTATCCCCGAGCAACTTGCCGAGCATACTGACATTACTTCGCAAAGCGGAATACTGTTCGTTCATATGACCCCAGACACCCTATCCAATCTGATATGTAATTTAATTTCACCCGTGAAGGTTCAACACCGTCTTTATAAAGCCACGTAAGTCCTCATTCGTCAATTGCTACGAAATCGTTTCAGCAAACGAATAAATTGCGCTAATTCATGAAATTTAATTACTAACTTCGTGGATAAGCGTTTCTTATGAGGATCCGCTAAAAAGCAGCGTAAAAAGGGGGCAAAACCCCCTGAATCGCTATTTTTAATGCCAACAAAAATGATGAATAACCTGGGTAATAAGTTTGCGCGTTGGCTCAATAAAGCGAGTTTCGATGTATTCGTCTGGCTGATGCGCCTGGTTGATAGAACCCGGGCCAAGAACCAGCGTTGGGCAAAGCGTCTGAATAAATGGCGCTTCGGTGCAGTAGTTCACCACTTCGGTTTGCGCACCCAGTAGTTTCTCAACGACTTGTACTAACTGGTGGTCTTTGGCGCATTCATAGCCCGGAATCGGTGGGTGAAGTTCAGAAATCGTCAGGCGGCCAGGCCATTTCTGGCTAACCGGCTCAAGTGCTTCGTTAAGCAGACCATTCAGGTCATTTAACGTAAGGCCCGGCAGTGGGCGAATATCCATATGCAGTTCGCAGCAGGCACAAATACGGTTGGCTGCATCGCCACCGCTGATATGACCGAGGTTTAGCGTTGGATACGGCACGGTGAAAGCATCGTGGTGGTAACGCTCTTTCAGGGTGTTCTTCAGCGACATGATATGGCCGATAGCATCGTGCATCAGTTCGATGGCATTCACACCACGAGCAGGATCGCTGGAGTGGCCGGACTGGCCAAGAATACGAATCGCATTAGAGATATGGCCTTTATGTGCACGGACCGGCTGCAATGATGTCGGTTCACCAATGATTGCGCAGTCCGGGCGAATATGGGTGGTCTCAGAGAAATAGCGAGCGCCCGTCATCGTCGTTTCTTCATCAGCCGTCGCCAGAATATAGAGGGGCTTTTTAAGCGTCGTCACATCGACATCGCGCAGCGAATCAAGAATAAAGGCAAAGAAGCCTTTCATGTCGGCTGTGCCGAGACCGTAAAGTTTGTTTTCGTGCTCAGTCAGCGTGAACGGGTCGCGTGTCCAGCGGCCATCATCAAACGGCACCGTATCGGTATGCCCTGCCAGCAGTAAGCCACCGGCACCGTTTCCGGTACTCGCCAGCATATTGAATTTATTGCGCGTACCAGGAACCGGTTGTACTTCTACATTGAAGCCCAGGTCGCGGAACCATCCAGCCAATAAATTGATTAAAGACTCATTGCTCTGATCCAACGCGCTGTCGGTGGCGCTGATGGAAGGAGTCGCGATCAACGCGCGGTAAATCTCGATAAAAGGAGGTAATTTCATCTTCACTGTTGACAGGCCTTAGCTCGGGTTGGTATACATAATCATGCATTTATATTGAATAAAAATACAATATTAACTGCCGTAAGGGAACCCCAGGTTCCGGTGGATTTAACCACGTAATTGCACGTTGGGTGATGGCTTACCAGCTGACACCTTTAGCAGACACAACCTAAGAAGGTGTACAGCCGAGATGTTGAATACGCTGATTGTTGGTGCCAGCGGTTATGCAGGCGCAGAGCTTGTGAACTATTTGAATCGCCATCCTCATATGAACATAACCGCTTTGACGGTTTCAGCGCAAAGTAATGACGCAGGAAAATTGATATCTGAATTGCATCCGCAATTAAAAGGTATTGTCGACATGCCATTACAGCCGATGTCGGATATCAGCGAATTTACTGACGGCGTAGATGTGGTGTTCCTCGCCACGGCCCACGAAGTGAGCCACGATCTGGCGCCACAATTCCTGGCAAAAGGCTGTGTCGTTATCGACCTTTCTGGTGCATTCCGCGTTAACGATGCTGAGTTCTATCAGCGCTATTACGGTTTTACCCATCAACATCCGGAACTGCTGGAGCAGGCGGTGTATGGCCTTGCTGAATGGCAGAGCGACAAACTGAAAGAAACCAGTTTGATCTCAGTCCCTGGCTGCTACCCGACTGCGGCGCAACTGGCGTTAAAACCGCTGATTGATGCCGGGTTGCTGGATTTGACGCAGTGGCCAGTGATTAACGCAACAAGCGGTGTCAGTGGTGCAGGGCGTAAGGCCGCCATTTCCAACAGCTTCTGCGAAGTCAGCCTGCAACCGTATGGCATTTTTACCCATCGCCATCATCCAGAAATTTCGACGCATCTTGGTACTCCGGTGATTTTCACACCTCACCTGGGCAATTTCCCGCGTGGGATTCTGGAAACCATCACCTGCCGCCTGAACGCGGGTGTGACGCAGCAACAAATCGCCGATGTTTTTAATCAGGCGTACCAGAATAAACCGTTAGTGCGCCTGTATGACAAAGGTGTGCCGGCACTGAAAAATGTGGTTGGGTTGCCATTCTGCGATATCGGTTTTGCGGTGCAGGGTGAGCATCTGATTGTCGTCGCCACGGAAGACAATCTTCTGAAAGGCGCATCGGCTCAAGCCGTGCAGTGCCTGAATATTCGTTTTGGCTTTGCCGAAACACAGTCTCTTATTTAATTAACGCCGGGTGACATGATGAATCCATTAATTATCAAATTAGGTGGCGTGCTGCTGGATAGCGAAGAAGCGCTGGAGCGTCTGTTTACCGCGCTGGTGAATTACCGCGAATCCCACCAACGCCCGCTGGTGATTGTGCACGGCGGCGGATGCTTGGTGGACGAGTTGATGAAAAAGCTCTCATTGCCGGTGACGAAGAAAAATGGTCTGCGCGTCACACCTGCTGACCAGATTGACATTATTACCGGTGCCCTGGCGGGTACGGCGAACAAAACGTTGTTGGCGTGGGCGAAAAAGCATGGCATCAATGGTGTGGGTCTTTGCCTCGGTGATGGCGACAGTGTGACGGTCACAAAACTGGATGAAGAACTGGGCCATGTGGGGCTTGCAAAACCGGGTTCGGCTAAGCTGATTACCACGCTTTTAGATTCTGGTTTCCTGCCGATTGTCAGCTCTATTGGCGTCACTGCTGAAGGTGAGTTGATGAACGTGAATGCTGACCAGGCGGCGACTGCTTTGGCCGCAACGCTTGGTGCAGATTTGATTCTGCTATCAGATGTCAGCGGCATTCTGGATGGCAAAGGGCAACGTATTGCAGAAATGACGGCGGCGAAAGCTGAGCAGTTAATCGCTCAGGGCATTATTACCGACGGCATGATAGTGAAAGTTAACGCGGCGCTGGATGCAGCACGCACGCTGGGTCGCCCGGTGGATATCGCATCCTGGCGTCACGCGGAGCAGTTACCATCATTATTTAACGGTGTAGCCATTGGCACCCGGATCTTAGCTTAATTTTAAAATAAGTTTTTGAAGGATAAGACAATGCAAAATCACGGCATCAAAAAAATCGTTCTCGCATACTCTGGCGGCCTTGATACTTCAGCCATTATTCCATGGCTGAAAGAAAACTACGGCGGCTGCGAAGTAGTCGCATGTGTGGTGGATATCGGCCAGGACCGTGAAGACCTGAAAGGCGTTGAGCAAAAAGCACTGCGTTCCGGTGCAACTGAGTGCTACGTCGTCGATGCGCGTGAAGAGTTCATCAGTGATTACGTTTACCCGGTATTGCAGACCGGCGCACTGTACGAAGGCACCTATTTGCTGGGTACTTCTATGGCGCGTCCGCTTATCGCTAAAGCGCTGGTTGATGTGGCAAATAAAGTGGGTGCAGATGCGCTGTGCCACGGTGCGACCGGTAAAGGTAACGACCAGGTGCGTTTCGAATCAGCATGGGCGGCACTGGCACCACATCTGAAAGTGGTTGCGCCATGGCGTGAGTGGAACCTGCGTTCCCGTGAAGCACTGCTTGATTACCTGAAAGAGCGTGACATTCCAACTACCGCTTCTCTTGAGAAAATCTACAGCCGTGACGAAAACGCATGGCACATCTCAACTGAAGGCGGCGTGCTGGAAAGCCCGTGGAATGCACCGAATAAAGATTGCTGGGTCTGGACTGTTGATCCTAAAGAAGCGCCAGATCAGGCTGAAGAAGTTACCGTTACCGTTAAAAAAGGCAAAGTCGTTGCTGTAAACGGCGAAACCATGAGCCCGTTCCAGTGCCTGGAAACGTTGAACAAGATTGGTTCTAAGCACGGCATCGGTCGTATTGATATCGTCGAAAACCGTCTGGTAGGGATTAAATCCCGTGGTTGCTACGAAACCCCAGGGGGCACCATCATGATGGCTGCACTGCGCGGTGTTGAGCAGTTGGTCCTGGATCGCGATAGCTTCAAATGGCGCGAGCAGTTGGGCCTGGAAATGTCTTATGTGGTTTACGACGGTCGCTGGTTTGCACCACTGCGTAAATCTCTGCAGGCGTCTGCGGAATCACTGGCAGAAGAAGTTAACGGTGAAGTGATAATTGAGCTGTATAAAGGTCATGTCACTGCGAAGCAGAAAAAATCTCCGAACAGCCTGTATAGCGAAGAGTTCGCAACGTTCGGTGAAGACGAAGTGTATGACCACAGCCACGCGGGCGGCTTTATCCGTCTGTTCTCGTTGTCGTCACGTATTCGCGCACTGAATGAATTGAAGAAGTAATCAGTATTTTATGGCGGGCAGCGAGCCCGCCTTACAAAGTCATAAAGATAATTTAATGGAGCATCACTATGGCACTTTGGGGTGGACGTTTTACTCAGGCAGCAGACCAACGTTTCAAATCGTTCAATGATTCATTGCGCTTTGATTACCGACTGGCTGAGCAAGACATTGTGGGTTCTGTCGCCTGGTCCAAAGCGCTGGTTACCGTGGGTGTTCTTACTGTTGTTGAGCAGGTCGAACTTGAGCAGGCATTGAATTTCCTGCTTGAAGAAGTGCAGGCAAATCCGCAGGCGATTCTTCAGAGCGATGCGGAAGATATTCACAGCTGGGTGGAAGGCAAACTCATCGACAAAGTCGGTGCGTTGGGTAAAAAACTCCACACTGGCCGTAGCCGTAATGACCAGGTCGCCACAGACCTTAAACTGTGGTGCAAAATGCAAATCAGTGAATTGTTGGGTGCGACTCGCCAACTGCAACATGCGCTGGTTGAAACCGCTGAAAATAACCAGGATGCAGTGATGCCGGGTTATACGCACCTGCAACGTGCGCAGCCGGTGACTTTTGCTCACTGGTGCCTGGCTTATGTTGAAATGCTGGCGCGTGATGAAAGCCGTTTGCAAAGTACTCTTGAGCGCCTCGACGTTAGCCCGCTGGGCAGCGGCGCACTGGCCGGTACAGCCTATGAAATCGACCGTGAGCAACTTGCTGGCTGGTTAGGTTTTGCATCTGCGACGCGCAATAGCCTGGATAGCGTCTCCGATCGGGACCACGTGCTGGAACTGCTTTCTGACGCGTCCATTGGCATGGTTCACCTGTCCCGTTTCGCAGAAGACCTGATTTTCTTCAACACCGGTGAAGCTGGGTTTGTTGAGCTGTCTGACCGCGTGACCTCAGGTTCTTCCTTGATGCCACAGAAGAAAAACCCGGATGCGCTCGAACTTATCCGTGGTAAATGTGGCCGCGTGCAGGGTGCATTGACGGGCATGATGATGACCCTGAAAGGGCTGCCGCTGGCGTATAACAAAGATATGCAGGAAGACAAAGAAGGCCTATTCGACGCGCTCGATACCTGGATGGATTGTTTGCATATGTCCGTGCTGGTGCTCGATGGTATTCAGGTTAAACGCCCGCGCTGTAAAGAAGCTGCCGAGCAGGGTTATGCCAACGCAACTGAACTGGCTGATTACCTGGTAGCGAAAGGTGTACCGTTCCGTGAAGCGCACCATATTGTGGGTGAAGCGGTAGTAGAAGCGATTCGTCAGGGCAAAGCGCTGGAAGCATTGCCGCTCGCTGATTTGCAGAAATTCAGTGCCACAATTGGTGATGATGTTTATCCGATTTTGTCTTTGCAATCATGCCTGGACAAGCGCTCAGCCAAAGGCGGTGTTTCTCCTCAGCAGGTAGCGCGAGCGATTGCGGACGCGAAGCAACGTCTGGTGTAGAAGCTTTGCCGCATAAAATGAGCCTGGCCTTGTGCCGGGCTTTTTTGTCTTTAGCAGTTAAAAAAAAGAGCGGACATAATGTCCGCTAAATGATTCACGTTGGCTTCAGTTTTTGTTCGGAGAACAGGGAGTTTACCCCCTACGACACAACCACGCTTCATGGATGGTTTGTGCTGTTGATGGCTATTATTCAATATCAATGGTTGATAGGGATAATCGTTCGTTGCTATGATTTCTATCGCCATGGGCTATCATGGCGACGGAGGATAGAGAATGAATATTCGTGATCTAGAATACCTGGTGGCGCTGGCTGAGCATCGTCACTTTCGTCGGGCAGCGGATGCCTGCCATGTCAGTCAGCCAACGCTTAGCGGTCAGATTCGCAAACTTGAAGATGAACTCGGCGTGATGTTGCTTGAACGCACCAGCCGTAAAGTGTTGTTCACTCAGGCGGGTTTGTTGCTGGTGGATCAGGCTCGCACTGTGCTGCGAGAAGTTAAAGTCCTTAAAGAAATGGCGAGTCAGCAGGGTGAGGCGATGTCCGGGCCGCTGCATATTGGCCTGATCCCAACCGTTGGGCCTTATCTGCTGCCGCAGATTATCCCGATGCTACACAAAACTTTCCCCAAACTGGAAATGTACCTGCACGAGGCGCAGACCCATCAGTTGTTAGCGCAGCTTGATAGCGGGAAACTCGACTGTGCGATTCTCGCTTTGGTGAAAGAGAGCGAAGCCTTTATTGAAGTGCCGCTGTTTGATGAGCCAATGATGCTGGCGATTTACCAGGACCACCCGTGGGCAGATCGCGATCGCGTGCCATTATCGGATCTTGCGGGTGAAAAGCTGCTGATGCTGGAAGACGGGCACTGTCTGCGCGATCAGGCACTGGGTTTCTGCTTTGAAGCGGGAGCTGAAGAAGACACGCATTTCCGTGCAACTAGCCTTGAAACGCTGCGTAACATGGTGGCAGCCGGAAGTGGGATAACATTGTTACCTGCGCTGGCAGTTCCAAACGAGCGCTGCCGTGACGGCGTGGTTTACCTGCCATGTTATAAACCAGAGCCGCGTCGTACTATCGGCCTGGTTTATCGTCCGGGTTCTCCACTGCGTGGTCGCTATGAGCAACTCGCAGAGGCCATCCGTACACATATGGATGGCCATTTTGAGCCAGAGTTAAAACAAGCGGTTCAAGCCGTTTAAAGCCGCTACCCGATAGGCTTCCGCCATGGTTGGGTAGTTGAAGGTGGTGTTAACAAAGTACTCAATCGTGTTACCACCACCTTTCTGCTCCATAATCGCCTGGCCGATGTGAATAATTTCTGCCGCGCGTTCCCCAAAGCAGTGAATCCCTAAAATCTCTTTCGTCTCACGATGGAAGAGAATTTTTAGCGTACCCACGTTCATACCGACAATTTGCGCGCGAGCGAGATGCTTGAACTGTGCGCGACCCACTTCGTACGGTACTTTCATCGACGTTAACTGCTGCTCGGTTTTCCCGACGGAACTGATTTCAGGAATGGTATAAATACCGGTCGGAATATCTTCAATCAGATGCGCTGTTGCTTCGCCTTTAACCAGAGCCTGGGCCGCGATTCTGCCCTGATCGTAAGCGGCAGATGCAAGGCTTGGGTAACCAATCACATCGCCAACGGCATAAATATGCGGTTGTGCAGTCTGATACATACTGTTGACCTTCAACAGACCACGGCCATCAGCTTCCAGCCCAACATTTTCCAGTGACAGCGAATCGGTATTACCCGTGCGCCCGTTTGCATAAAGCAGGCAGTCAGCTTTCACTTTTTTGCCTGATTTCAGCGAGACAATGACGCCATCTTCCACGCCTTCGATGTTCTCAAACTCTTCGTTGTGGCGAATAACGACGCCGCTATTCCAGAAGTGGTAAGAGAGCGAGTCGGACATCTCCTGATCGAGAAACGCCAACAGGCGATCGCGGGTATTAATCAAATCAACCTTGACGTTCATGCCACGGAAAATCGAGGCATACTCACAGCCAATCACCCCTGCGCCATAAATAATGACGTGGCGTGGTTCGTGATGCAGGTTAAGAATGGAATCGCTGTCGTACACACGCGGATGGCTGAAATCGACTTCTGGCGGACGATAAGGGCGCGAGCCGCAAGCAATAATGAACTTCTCGGCGGTGATCATCTCCACCGAGCCATCGTGACATTCCAGCGAGATAGTATGTGCATCAACAAAGCGTGCATCGCCCTGCAACATCTCGCAGCGATTGCGCTCATAAAAGCTTTGGCGCATGCGAGTTTGTTGATTAATCACGCTGTCGGCGTGGTTAAGAATATCGGCGAAGGAAGAACGGAGGAGATGTGTGTGGTCGCTATATAAAGGGTTTTGATTAAATTCGATAATGCGGCTGACTGCGTGGCGCAGCGCTTTTGAGGGGATGGTTCCCCAGTGAGTGCAACCGCCACCCACGTTATGGTAGCGCTCAACAACGGCTACCCTTGCTCCGAGTTTCACCAGCCCCATTGCGGCACCTTCGCCGCCAGGACCGGAACCAATTACTATTGCGTCATAATCGTAGGTGTGTGACATGGTAAGGCTTACCTGTTCTTATACATAAAAGCAACACAATGGTAACATCAACAGCGGGATAACCCAATTATCCTTGTGCTTTTTGCTGCGTTACGCGAGGCGGCTCGCGTAAACAATCATTCACAATCCTGTATAAAACCAGTTAAGTTATTCTCTGGTATAGTGCGAGTTCTATTAAGAGATTCAGGCAATATGATGGGTGTAAGAGCGCAACAAAAAGAAAGAACCAGGCGTTCTCTGGTCGAAGCCGCGTTTAGCCAGTTAAGTGCTGAACGAAGTTTTGCCAGCCTGAGTTTGCGCGAGGTCGCCCGTGAGGCTGGTATAGCGCCAACATCGTTTTATCGCCACTTTCGTGATGTTGACGAACTGGGTTTAACGATGGTTGATGAAAGCGGCCTGATGCTGCGCCAGTTAATGCGCCAGGCTCGCCAGCGCATTGCCAAAGGCGGGAGCGTAATTCGTACTTCTGTCTCAACATTTATGGAATTTATCGGTAATAATCCCAACGCATTTCGTTTGTTGTTACGTGAGCGTTCTGGAACATCTGCCGCATTTCGTGCCGCTGTCGCCCGTGAAATTCAGCACTTCATTGCGGAACTTGCGGACTATCTGGAACTCGAAAATCGCATGCCGCGCAGTTTTACTGAAGCGCAGGCAGAAGCGATGGTTACGATTGTCTTTAGTGCTGGTGCCGAAGCGCTGGACGTTGATGCCGATCAGCGTCGTCAGCTTGAAGAGCGCCTGGTACTTCAGTTACGCATGATTTCAAAAGGTGCGTACTACTGGTATCGCCGGGAGCAAGAAAAAGTGGCATTAGCTCAAATATCTGAAGAGTGAGTAAAGGAAGAGCAATGAAACAGTTACAAGAGAGAGGTACGCTCGGGTTGGCGTTTATTGCAGGCCTGGCAATTAACGGAACGTTTGCCGCGCTATTTAGCTCGGTTGTGCCGTTTTCCATTTTCCCGATGATCACGCTGGTGCTGACGGTGTACTGTTTGCATCAACGTTACCTGAACCGCACGATGCCAGTTGGCCTGCCAAGTATTGCTGCGGCGTGCTTTGTGCTAGGTGTCTTGTTATATAGCGCCGTTGTGCGGGCTGAGTATCCGGCGATTGGCTCTAACTTCTTGCCTGCGGTGCTTTCAGTCGCATTGCTGTTCTGGATTGGTTTCAAAGTTCGCGCCCGTAAAGCGCAGGTAACTGAATAATATTCTTAGCCAGAAATAATAACGGACGCCGAGGCGTCCGTTTTGCTATTTGCGTGTCAGCCACACACCGCATTCCATATGATGCGTATACGGGAATTGGTCGAAGAGCGCCAGGCGCGAAACATTATGGGTTTCGCTTAATACTTCCAGATTCTCGCATAGGGTCTGCGGGTTGCAGGAAATATAGAGAATACGTGGGTATGCCTGTACCATCTTCACTGTGTCTGCATCCAGGCCACTACGCGGTGGATCGACGAAAATGGTTTCGCACTGATAACTTTTCAGGTCGATACCTTCCAGACGCCTGAATTCACGCACGCCATTCATCGCCTGTGTAAACTCTTCTGCCGCCATGCGGATAATCTGCACGTTGTCGATTTCGTTAGCCGCAATGTTGTATTGCGCGGAAGCGACAGATGGCTTGGCGATTTCAGTCGCCAGCACACGGTTAAAGTTACGTGCCAGCGCCAGCGAGAAGTTACCGTTACCACAGTACAATTCCAGCAGATCGCCCTTGGAACCTCGTGTTGCATCCAGTGCCCATTCCAGCATATGAACATTCATCGCAGCATTCGGCTGAGTAAAACTGTTCTCAACCTGGCGATAAATCATCTCTTTACCGGCAACGGTCAAACGCTCATCGATGAAATCCTGATCTAGTTCGATCTTGGTTTTGGTCGCACGGCCAATTAAATGAACGTTGAAACCTTGAGCACGCAGATTATCGCGCAATGCTTCAGCGTGTTGCTGCCACTCTTCACCCAACTTGCGATGATAAAGCAACGAAACCACAGCCTGATTGCTCATGGTAGTCAGATAATCAATCTGGAAAAGCTTAAAACGCAGAGCGGGAATATCGCGCACACCATCGAGCATTGCTGGCATTAGCGCGTTGATAAGTTCACTTGCTGCCGGGAAACTGTTGACCCGAATACGTTGCTTGGTTTCCTGGTCAAACATGATGTGGTACAGGTCGTCTTCATCGTGCCAGATGCGGAATTCAGCGCGCATCCGGTAATGGCTGACTGGCGAACGGAACACCTCCGGCGCGGGAGCTGCGAAAGGGGCCATCATGCTTTGCAAGCGGGCGACTTTTTCGGCCAGTTGCGCGTCGTAAAGTTCTATCGGGAGATGTTCTGGAGTCATGAGTTGCTACCTGTTAGTAAAGTCAAACTACGCGGCGATTGTAGGGATTAGGCTCGTGATGTCCAGCGCTGTTGCATTTTGATGCTTATAGACAAGCTTATTCACAAAATCGTAGCATAGCGTTTCCGGCCTTTTTACATGAGTTAAAAGGGAACCCAGTGTAATTCTGGGGCTGACGCGCAGCGGTAAGGAAAGGTGGGATGAGTGCCAAGTGCAGACACTGCTTATATAAGTGGGAAGTCATCATCCAGAAGTGAACGCCTCCAAGCCCGAAGACCTGCCGGTATACGTCGCAATCTGCATAACTATCGCGTGCTATCGGTTATGTCTGCGGCATCCTTGATTTAAAAGCGGATGCTTATATAAATGAAGTTAAAAAAACTTTCGCTGCTTACGGCGTTGTCCGTAACGGCTTTTTCTGGCTGGGCGCAAGACAGCAATTCTGAAGAAAGCCTGGTGGTGACGGCAAATCGTTTTCAGCAACCGGTTAATACGGTGTTGGCTCCGACCGATGTTGTTACCCGGGAAGATATCGACCAATGGCAGGCTAAATCACTTAACGATGTCATGCGCCGTTTGCCTGGTGTGGATATTGTGCAGTATGGCGGTCTGGGCCAAAGTTCTTCTATGTTTGTCCGTGGCACGAGCGCCAGCCATGTATTAGTGTTGGTGGATGGGATTCCGCTTGCGCGCCCTGGTATTTCTAATTCCTCTGATGTCAGCCAAATTCCTATCTCTTTAGTACAACGCGTGGAATACATTCGTGGCCCACGTTCAGCGGTATATGGGTCCGGCGCGATTGGTGGCGTGATTAACATCATTACGCAAAGCGATGAAGAAAAGTCGCAGATCAATGCGGGTGTGGGTTCGAATAGCTATCAGCAATATGACGGTACGTTGCGCCATCGCTTTGGCGACACGGTCGCGACAGTTTCTGGCGCATATGAAACCACCAAAGGCTTCAACGTTCAGCCACATTCAACCTATAGCGGTGATAACGATCGCGATGGTTACCGCAGCAAAAATTACTGGGCGGGTCTTGAGCACAAATTTAGCGACGAGTTTGACGGTTTCTTCCGTACCTATGGCTACACCAACAATAGCGATTACGATTTAGGTGCGCCTCCATATACTCCTGCGTACAGCGCAGATGAGCATCAGCTCTATAACCAGAATTACGATGCCGGCCTGCGTTTCAATTCTGGGATCTATTCTTCGCAACTGTTGGCGAGCTATCAAAAAGTGAAGGACTACAACTATAGCAGCGAGTATGGCCGCTATAACGATGGTACGACGCTCGACAATATGACTCAGCGTAACATTCAATGGGGCAACAACTTTGTTGTGGGGAATGGTTCTATCAGCGCGGGTGTTGACTGGCAGCAACAACGCCTGACGTCTTCTGACACTGTTTTGTCTGATAGCTATAAACGCGATGACACGGGTGTTTACCTGAGTGGGCAGCAGCAGTTTGGCGATGTCACGTTAGAAGCTTCTGGCCGTGAAGATCACGACGAGCAGTTCGGCTGGCACGGTACATGGCAAACGGCAGCAGGCTGGCAGTTTATTGAAGGGTATCGTGCAACCGTTTCTTACGGCACAGGGTTCCTCGCTCCATCGCTTGGGCAACAATTCGGTTCCACGCGTTTTGGTATCGACTCTAACCCGAACTTAAAGCCAGAAGAATCCAAGCAGTGGGAAGCTGGGCTTGAAGGTTTGACTGGCCCAGTGGACTGGCGCTTGTCCGCTTATCACTACACGATTGATAATCTGATTACCTACTATTCCGACCCGGTTACGTATGCTGGGGCGTATGACAACATCAAGTCAGCGACTATCAAAGGGCTGGAGTGGACGGGAAGCGTTGATACCGGCATCTTTACGCACAAAGTCACGTTGCAGTATATGGACCCGCGTGACGATCAGACTGACGAAGTGCTGGCCCGTCGCTCTAAGCGCCAGGCTAAGTATCAGCTCGACTGGACAATGTTTAACGTGAACATGGATGTAGCGTGGCAGTACTACGGAAAACGCTACGACAACAACACCTCTGCTTATAACAATACTCAGCAAATTTTGCCGAGTTACAGCACGGTTGATGTTGCAGCTTCATATCCGGTCACCTCACATCTCACCGTTCGTGGTAGAATCGCCAACCTGTTCGATAAAGATTACGAGACGGTTTATGGCTATCAAACCCCAGGACGAGAATACTACCTCACTGGCAGCTATACCTTCTAATACACGTCCCACCGTACTGGTTTTTGACTCCGGTGTCGGTGGGCTTTCTGTGTATGACGAAGTCCGGCAGCTTTTGCCTGACCTGCACTATATATATGCTTTCGATAACGTAGCATTTCCCTACGGCGAGAAAAGTGAAGAGTTCATTGTTGAACGCGTAGTTGAAATTGTTACTGCGGTTCAGGAACGTTACCCGCTCGCGCTCGCCATCATCGCCTGTAATACGGCGAGTACCGTTTCGCTTCCTGCGCTACGTGAAAAATTCGCTTTCCCTGTTGTAGGTGTTGTTCCAGCTATTAAGCCTGCTGCACGTCTGACGACTAATGGTGTAGTGGGTTTATTGGCGACTCGCGGTACAGTTCGCCGTCCTTATACGCACGAACTGGTCGCACGCTTTGCGTCGGAATGTAAAATCGAAATGCTCGGTTCGGCAGAGCTGGTGGAATTAGCAGAAGCCAAGTTGCACGGTCATCCTGTTGATCTCGAGGAACTGCGCAAGATTCTTCGTCCATGGCTGCGAATGAAAGAGCCACCGGATACAGTTGTATTAGGTTGCACCCATTTCCCTCTATTAGAAGAAGAGTTGCTGGAAGTCCTGCCGGAAGGAACTCGGTTGATAGATTCAGGCGCTGCAATTGCTCGCCGTACGGTATGGCTTTTAGAACATGAATCTCCGAATGCATTATCTGCAGATGAGAATATTGCGTTCTGTATGGGGCTCACGCCAGAGATTGCTCAATTAGCACCCGTTTTGCAGCGTTATGGCTTCCCAAGGCTTGAAAAACTAGCTGTTTGCAGCGAATTTGAATAAAAAAGAGACGGTTGAAATAAAAATTGAAAATAGGGGTTGTCAGCTTCCAGAAAATCCCTATACTGCGCCTCCACTGACACGGCACAACGGCTTACAAACCGGCTTGTCAGCCAGATGAAAAGCGAAAATAAACGCTTGACTCTGAAAGAGGAAAGCGTA
>Ga0105251_10000932_pt1 | contig 26179 bp, 24 predicted proteins | sample KBSS64metaG_FD_80424 | JGI IMG/M metagenome (GOLD analysis project Ga0105251, IMG submission 80424) | Switchgrass rhizosphere microbial communities from Kellogg Biological Station, Michigan, USA - KBS S6-4 metaG | ecosystem: Host-associated > Plants > Roots > Rhizosphere > Soil | place...
ACGTCATCACCTTGCCAGCAGTGCATAGAAACCGGTAAACGGTCGAGCTGTTGCAGTGCGGCTTCAACATCAACACCGACAGCAGCAAAGCGCTGTTTCGCCAGCTCCCAGGCTTGTTCAAGAGATGTGGTCATGCGCAAAACTCCTTTCGTGTTTGAATGTTCAGCGGAAACTGCGCGATATAACGGGCAATTTCGCTTTCTGTTTCGGGGGAAAAAGATTTCAGTTCATAGTTGGCGGCGACAACTTTGCGGAAGTCATCAACATCAGTGATTTCGTCCAGCGCCATTAACTGGCAGCCGATATTGCCGAGCGTGGAGGCTTCAATCGGCCCGGCGAACACCGGAATGCCGCAGGCATCGGCGCATAGCTGATTGAGTAAGGCGTTCTGGCTGCCGCCCCCGACGATGTGCAGGCAGCTAAAAGGGCGGCCACGGACGGCGGCGAGTTCTGACAACGTTTTGGCATACAGCAGCGCCAGGCTGTCGAAAATGCAGCGCGCCAGTTCGTTGTCGGTGAACGGCACCGGCTGGTTGCTTTCGCGACACGCAGCCTGAATTTCGCGGCTCATGCTTTCCGGGTTTATAAAACGATCGTCATTCGGGTTGATCACAAAACGGCAGGCCGGGGTTTGTTTGGTGCGATCGATAAGATCCGCCAGATCGGTGATCCCCACTTCACGGGTCACGCGCTGCAACAACCACAGCCCCATAATGTTTTTCAGCACCCGATAGCGCCCTTCCGCACCACCTTCGTTGGTGATGTTGGCGGCAAGTGCTGCGCTATTGGCGTAGGGCGTTTTGCTCTCAAAACCCATCAGCGACCAAGTGCCGGAAGAGAGATACGCAGCATCTTTGTCTTTCAGCGGTGCGCCAATGACCGCGCTGGCAGTGTCATGCGTGGCAACTGAAACCAATGGGATTTTGTTGCCTTCGCGACACACCCACTGGCCAATCACGCGGCCTGGATGAGTCGGCGTACCAAACCATTTATGCGGCACACCCGCCCAGTCGAGCAGCGTTTCATCCCAGCTGTCGCTGTTGATGTTCACCAGTTGAGTTGTGGTGGCGTTGGTATATTCCCAGTTCAATACACCCGTCAGGCGGTAAGCGAAATAATCCGGGATAAGCAGCGCATGTTCAGCGCTATCAATCAGTTCAGGCTGTTGTTCAACAAGCGCGCGGAACTGGTAAAGCGTATTGAAAGGCAGAAACTGGATACCGGTACGGCGGTAAATTTCGTCGCGCCCTAACTGGTGGCAGGCGAAATCCATCACGCCATCGGTACGGCTGTCACGGTAGGAAATAGGCTGCCCGACGCGCTTGCCTTCGCGGTCAATCAGCACGTAATCCACGCCCCAGGTATCAATGCCAATGCTGTCAATGGCGATACCTTCATCGCAGGCTTTTTGCAGGCCAGTGCGAATCTCCTGCTCCAGCGCATCCAGATCCCAGACGGTGGACCCTGTAGCCTGTTTTAAGCAGTTGGTGAAACGGTGAATTTCACGCAGGCAAATGGTGCGGGTATCACGTTCAAAGCGTGCCAGCATGACACGGCCGCTTGAAGCGCCCAGGTCTACCGCAACACTATGGCGTAGAGTCATTGTCAGGGGTCCTTACGATAATAATTACCCCACTCTAAAAACTAACGCCGTTGTCCACCTTCTCGTTACTGACAGCGGACATAGGGCGTTGGCAAAGAAGCAAAGATGAACGTGAGCAATCTCACAAATTCATATTTATCACCCTTAAAATCGGCCTGTGACGGCTCCCGCATTTTCTGATCTTTCCCTTGGTTTCTTAAAAAACGCGCAGCTTTTAACGGTTTTCGTGTCGAAAATTTAAGGTGCAGATGAGAATCGCTATCTACTATTAGGCAATAGCAAAAACAGCCTGGGGGTAATGATGACGGTATTACATGGTTTTGATTTTTTCCCATCGGGAAATGCATCGGTGGCCATTGAGCCACGTTTACCTCAGGCCGCTTTTCCCGAGCATCATCATGATTTCTGTGAAATCGTCATCGTTGAACACGGCACCGGGACACACGTTTTTAATGGCCAGCCGTACACATTAAGCGGTGGTTCAGTCTGTTTTGTGCGTGACCACGACCGCCATCTGTATGAGCACACTGAAAACCTCTGTCTGACCAATATTCTGTACCGTGCGCCGGATGCATTTTGTTTTTTGTCGGGGCTGGATAAATTGCTGCCGCAGGAACAAGACGGCAATTACCCGTCGCACTGGCGTGTGAATCAGCCGGTGTTACAGCAGGTACGTAAGCTCATTGAGCAGTTTGAACAATTGGGCGAAGGCGGCGATACACATGACATCGCCAACCGTGAAATTCTGTTTATGCAGTTACTGGTGCTGCTGCGCAAAGGCAGCATGATGGAGGGCGCAACACATTCCGAGGGGCGTTTAAATCAGTTGATGGCATGGCTTGAGGACCATTTCGCTGAGGATATTTGTTGGGAAGCATTGGCCGCGCAATTCACGCTTTCCCTGCGCACCTTGCACCGCCAGCTAAAACAGCAAACGGGTATGACTCCCCAGCGTTATCTCAACCGTTTACGCCTGATGAAGGCCCGCCATTTACTGCGCCACGGCGAAGAAAGCGTGACAGAAATTGCGTTCCAGTGTGGGTTTGGCGACAGCAACCATTTTTCCACGCTGTTTAAGCGCGAGTTTTCCTGGTCACCACGCGAAATCCGCCAGGGTCGGGACACGCAACTTCAGTAATCGCGAAGGCAATCACCGTTTTTTTATCCAGAAAAGCCAATACTCACCAGTTAGTTTTTTGTCGGATGTCGCGAAGCTAATCCGACCTACAACGGCTCTGGTTCTGGGGTATTGCGGTGGTCACTCATTTCGTTCTCAAAAAAGCAGATTTCTTCGCTTCTGCCGCGCAACCCGTGGCGGTGGCGGACCGCTATCCGCAAAATATCTTCGCTGAACATACCCACGATTTTTGCGAGCTGGTACTGGTGTGGCGTGGCAACGGTTTGCACGTGCTCAATGACCGCCCTTATCGCATCACCTGCGGCGACCTGTTTTATATCCGCGCCGAAGACCGCCACAGCTATGAATCCGTTAACGATTTAGTTCTGCATAACATCATTTACTGCCCGGAACGCCTGAAGCTCAATGTCGACTGGAACGAGTTGCTGCACAGTCAGGCGGTGGCAGGCAAGGATCCCCGCTGGCGGCTCAGCAGCCACGGTATGGCGCAGGCCCGGCAGCTCATCAGCCAGCTCGAACATGAAAGCCAACAGCAAGATGCGCTATCACTTTGCCTGGCCGAAAGCCTGTTTCTGCAACTGTGCATTTTGCTGCGTCGTCACCGTTATCAACCGCATGAAACGGCGGTGCCCAACGGCAGCGAAACGCTGGATTTGTTATTGGCAACACTGGGAAATAGCTTCCACACCCCGTTCGATTTACAGCAGTTTTGCCAGCAACACCAGGTGGCCGATCGCCATTTACGCCAGCTTTTCCGCCAGCAAACGGGCATGAGCATCAGCCAGTATTTGCGCCAACTGCGCATCTGCCAAGCGCAAGATTTGCTGCGTCACAGTGAATTGTTGATTAGCGATATCGCCACGCGCTGCGGCTTTGAGGACAGTAACTACTTTTCAGTGGTGTTTCTGAAAGAGACTGGAATGACGCCGCGGATGTGGCGCCAACAGTACACAGCGCAATTTGATACCCTCAATAATTCAAGTTACAGGTAGTCGGTAAGGGATCTTATTCCCCCGCACTGGAACCGTTCCGGCCTTTTATCGCTATGACTAGACTCGTTTTTTCTTAATCATGCCAAAATGTTATAACCATATTAAAAGTGCGGCATTGATAATCATTTTCAATATCATTTAATTAACTATAATGAACCAACTGATTACGCGGCGTTAACAGCTTGTGCGCCGTTCGAGTTAATAAATGGAGATGTTAAACATGAGTTATACACTGCCATCCCTGCCTTACGCTTACGACGCCCTGGAACCCCATTTCGACAAGCAAACGATGGAAATCCATCACAGCAAACACCACCAGGCGTACGTAAATAACGCGAATGCAGCGCTGGAATCTCTGCCAGAGTTCGCAAGCCTGCCAGTTGAAGAGCTGATCGCTAAACTGGATCAACTGCCAGCAGACAAGAAAACCGTTCTGCGTAATAACGCGGGCGGCCACGCTAACCACAGCTTCTTCTGGAAAGGCCTGAAAACGGGCACCACCCTGCAAGGTGACCTGAAGGCGGCCATCGAGCGTGATTTCGGTAGCGTTGACAACTTCAAAGCAGAATTTGAGAAAGCAGCAGCAACTCGCTTCGGCTCTGGCTGGGCTTGGCTGGTACTGAAAGGCGACAAACTGGCTGTAGTTTCTACTGCAAATCAGGACAGTCCGCTGATGGGCGAAGCAGTTTCTGGCGTTTCCGGTTTCCCAATCGTGGGCCTGGACGTTTGGGAACACGCTTACTACCTGAAATTCCAAAACCGTCGCCCTGACTACATCAAAGCATTCTGGGATGTAGTGAACTGGGACGAAGCAGCAGCACGTTTTGCCGCTAAAAAATAAGTTGCATTGCAGCTGACGAGAGGCGAGCCTGATGGCTCGCTTTTTTTATGTCTGTTGCAGGGAGGTTCAGATGCACTATTCGCTAAACGTTTATATCGGCAAAATTCGTGAATATCAGGGCAGTAGGCCGAGTGCTATCGCCAAATATCAGGTCGATGGTGAACTTAAACTCACCGAACTGGGCCTTGAAGGCGATCAGCAGGCTGAAAAAATCATTCATGGCGGGCCGGATCGCGCGTTATGCCACTACCCACGTGAACATTATCTTCACTGGGCGCGTGAATTTCCCGAACAAGCTGAGCTTTTTACCGCTCCGGCCTACGGTGAAAACTTATCGACCGAAGGCCTGACAGAAAAAGATGTCTATATCGGCGATATTTTTCGTTGGGGAGAAGCGCTGATTCAGGTCACGCAACCGCGCTCCCCCTGCTTCAAGCTGAATTACCATTTTGGCATTAGCGATATGTCTTCTTTGATGCAGGAAACGGGTTATTGCGGCTGGCTTTATCGGGTCGTAATGGCGGGAAATGTATCGACGGAATCACCGCTTGTGCTGGTTTCTCGCGTCAGTGATGTGACGGTCGCAGAAGCGATTGCGACAGCATGGCATATGCCATTTGATGATGAGCAGTATCACCGGTTACTTTCGTCTGCAGGGTTATCAGTGAGTTGGACACGAACCATGCAGAAACGGCGACTGCTGGGGAAGATCGAAGATAATTCCCGGAGACTTTTTGGGAAATAAACCCCAGATACGAAAAAACCCGCCGAGGCGGGTTTTTAAATTCTTAGCTTTGCTAACGTTAACCTTACAGGTTAGTTACGTTACCAGCAGCTGGGCCTTTAGCACCACTTTCGATGGTGAAAGACACTTTCTGGCCTTCGTCCAGAGACTTGTAGCCATCAATCTGGATAGCAGAGAAGTGTACGAACACGTCTTTTGAGCCATCGTCAGGAGTGATGAAGCCGAAGCCTTTGTCAGAGTTGAACCATTTTACGAGACCAGTCATTTTGTTAGACATAGATATTACCTTTTAAATTAAATTTGCCTTCCGGCGCAATTGGAATGTTTTACAGATTTTTTAAAGCGATAAAGGAAGGTAGATCACGTCGAAGGGTATCTATGATAACTCTTTGAGGACTGCGCTACTAAACTGCTTAAGGGTCTGTGCTTCAAACCGATGAATGCATTAACTCATATAACAGTAGTGAATAACAAGGTTTATTTTAGCCGTCCGCAGGGCTGGAGCTCAGGCCATCTGCGGGATTTCCCCGTCTTTCGACGGGGAAACAGCAATTACTGCATTGAAGTTTGAGCAGCAGAATATGCCTGCATAAATGCCTGATGCTGTGAAGCCAGCGGAGCAATCAGCGAGTTGTACTGGCTTGCCTGCTGTGAGGTTGGGAACTGAATGCCACCTGCAGTAAAGCCAACTTGAGTGCCCTGCTGCTGGATGAAGTTACCCACTTGCACCAGTTGTGCTGTGAAAGTTTGCGCCGCAGGGATCAGTGGAGCCATTGCGTCTGCCGGAGCAGTCACCACTTTCTGATAAACCTTGTCGTAAACAACTTTCAAATCGTCAGGTTGCTTTAAGGTTGAACGAGCGCTGTCTGCCTGCATTTTGGCATTTTGCACCTGTTGGCCCAACACGTTCAGTGAACCGTTTGCCTGGCTCAGAGGTTCACGCTGAGTCATATAATCTTGTGGTACACGAATACTGTTTACGCTGTCGGCGACTGGCTTCATGCCGTCATCCATTGCCTGGTTTACCTGTTGGGCAAAGCCATACAAAATTGCGTAATCAGAAACCAGTGGACCGAATTGCTTTTTCTGATCGGTTGTCAGCGTTGGCAGGCGTTCACCGCTGCGCATCGCTGTGTTTTGTAAGAAATCGATAAACGCTTTACGTTGATCGCCTTCTTTATCAAAACAGCCACTCAGACTCACCACCATTAAAATTGCCGCAAGCGGCGCAAACCAGCGTGACCAGGACTTACCTGTCGCCATCTTTTCTACTCCTTCACCATTCAATGCAAATACGCAAATGCGCACCCAATAATGCTGCTAAGGATAGTCCAACCTGACTTTGCAAGATACCCTTTCACAACAATCTCTTTCAGGCATATTTGCGCTGAAATGGTGCATTTTTATACGCCACTCTGCACCTTAATGGCACATTCCCCTTCAACTGCGCATACCCCTAAACGTACGTTAATCTTCTGTAATTAATAGATAAATAAACTATTTTTCAGACCTGGCATTCATCTTGCTGATATCTAGATGCAGGGGTGATACGGGCAACCGATGTCGCCATACAATTTGGTAATGGATCACTAGGGTTCCGGTCGAAAGATGCTGGTCCGAGAGTGATCGACCGCCCTCTGGCGGTTACACGGCGGGACAAAAGCCCGGGAGGATAAGCGACCATTGAGCGCCGCCCTCCTGCACCTTTTTCCGCAACCGTCAGAGGAACCACCATGCTTAAAGCTTGCCACCGTGGAATCTTGTTTGCCGCAATCGCGCTGTTTAGTGTCAGCAGCTTTGCCGCAAAACCCTCGTTTAAACTCTGCTGGTCTATCTACGCAGGCTGGATGCCATGGGATTACGCCCAACAAAGCGGCATCGTCAAAAAATGGGCCGACAAATACGGCATCGATATTAAGTTTGTGCAGGTAAACGACTATATCGAATCAGTGAACCAATACACCGCGGGAGGGTTTGACGGCTGCACCATGACCAACATGGACGCGCTGACCATTCCGGCCGCAGGCGGCGTCGATAGCACCGCGCTGATTATTGGCGACTACTCCAACGGTAACGATGGCATTCTCTCTAAATCCGCAAAATCTATTGCCGAATTAAAAGGCCAGCCCGTTAACCTGGTCGAGCTTTCTGTTTCCCACTATTTACTGGCTCGCGCTCTGGAAAAATCGGGCCTGAGCGAGCGTGATGTGAAAGTGGTGAATACCGCCGATGCGGATCTGGTCGCCGCGTTTACCACTCCGGAAGTGAAGTCCATCGTCACCTGGAACCCGCTGTTGGCCGAAGCGCAAAAACAACCGAACGCCAAATTGCTGTTCTCTTCCGCGCAAATCCCCGGCGAAATTCTCGACTTGTTAGTGGTCAACACCGCAACACTGAAAGCCCACCCTGAGCTTGGCAAAGCACTGACCGGCGCGTGGTTTGAAACGCTGAAAGTGATGCAGGGGGAATCAGAAACCGCCAAAACCGCACGTACCCAAATGGGCCAGGCCGCAGGCACAGATTTAGCTGGGTTTGATGCCCAACTTGCGGCGACCCATCTTTTCAGCGACCCGAAACTGGCTCTCGATTTCACTGACAGCCCACAACTGAAAGCCACCATGCAGATGGTTGCCGAATTCTCCTTTAAACACGGTTTATTGGGTGATGCCGCGCCATCCGCCGACGTAGTAGGCGTTGCAACACCTGCCGGGAATTGGGGTGACACCAACAACACCAAACTGCGCTTCACTGATGAGTTCCTTCGCCTCGTCGTAAGCAACGCGCTCTAAACCTGAGGTGCCCTATGCGCAAAATTATTAACTACCAACCCCAGCCAATGACTCGTGTTCTGATGGGCGCCCTACCGCTAGTTGCGATGATCTTCTTCTATCTTGTGGCATCTGATGCACGTCTTGCGGCAAACAGCTACGACAAGCTATTGCCAGGATTTGATGCGATGTGGGCAGCCATCGACCGCATGGCATTCACACCAAGCCCGCGTACCGGAGAATATCTGTTCTGGACGGATAGCGCGGCAAGCCTGCTTCGCCTGTTGGTCGGCGTGGGGCTGAGTGCATTTCTGGCGCTGTTTTTTGGCCTGTTTTGCGGGGCGCTGCCGGTTGTGCGTTCGGTGCTTTCACCGCTGATTACCCTGATAGCGCTGGTCCCACCACTGGCAATTTTGCCGATACTTTTCATCACCTTTGGTTTGGGAGAAGTGTCAAAAGTGGTGCTGATTGTCATCGGCATTACGCCGTTTATCGTGCGTGATTTACAACTTCAGGTGCAGGCGATTCCCCATGAACAAATGGTGAAAGCCCAGACGCTGGGCGGCCACAGCGCACAAATTCTCTGGCGCGTGGTTCTGCCACAACTGTTGCCACGGCTGATTGATGCGGTGCGTTTATCGCTGTGTTCCGCCTGGTTATTCCTGATTGCAGCCGAAGCGATTGCCGCCACCGAAGGGCTGGGTTACCGCATCTTCCTGATGCGCCGTTATATGGCGATGGACGTGATTTTGCCGTATGTGGCGTGGATTACGCTGCTGGCTTTCACCCTCGATCTGCTGCTGCGCGTCATCAACCGCCGCTGCTTCCCGTGGTACTACGCAAAATAAGGAGGCGCTATGGCGTTGCTCGAACTGAAAAATATCGAAAAGCACTATGGCGACCAGGTGGTGCTAGAACGGCTGAATGTCACCGTAGAAGAAGGCGAATTTGTTTCGATTGTCGGGGCTTCGGGCTGCGGGAAAACCACTTTCCTGAAAATGCTGCTCGGCACCGAATCGGCCACCAAAGGGGAGTTTTTGCTTGATGGAAAACCTATCTCACAAGAACCCGATGCGCAGCGCGGCGTGGTTTTCCAGCGCTACTCGGTGTTTCCGCACCTGACGGTGATTGGCAATGTGATGCTGGCAGAAGAGTTCAGCACCGCCCGCTGGCTGGGGCGTGTGTGGGGTAAAAAGCGCCGAGAAATTCGTGAGCGCGCCCGTGCAATGCTCGATCAAGTTGGTTTACTGCCTGCGCAAAACAAATACCCGCACCAACTTTCTGGCGGTATGCAGCAGCGCCTGGCGCTGGCTCAGGCACTGATGAAACAGCCACGCATTCTGTTGCTTGATGAGCCTTTTGGCGCACTCGACCCCGGCATTCGCAACGAAATGCACTTGCTGATAAGCGATTTGTGGGAGCGCCACCGCCTGACCATTTTTATGATTACGCATGACCTGAAAGAGGGATTTTCGCTCGGTTCAAGGCTGTGGGTGTTTGACAAAGTGCGTCACGACCCGCAAGCACCGGACCGTTGGGGCGCAAGCATTACCTACGATATCCCGCTTGATAAAAAACCCGCCAGCCCGGTGGACGCCGAACCTGAACGTAAAGTCGCCTGAAATAAGGAGCCTACATGACCTATCAAACTGAACTTCCCGCAGGCAGCCATTGGTCGCTGATTATGCGTAAGGGAACAGCTTTAACGCTCACCGACATTAACGGTGGCGTGAACGCTGCCGCACTGTTTTACAACCCGGAAAACCTACTGGAACGCTATAACGCGCCGGACACCCTGAAATGCCAGCACACCTTCCGCTTAACTGCCGGGCACTGCCTGTATTCCGATATGGGCCGCATCTTCTGTGGCATCGAACAAGACAGCTTTGGCTGGCATGAAACCGTCTGCGGCAGCAGTAACGCCGCGCAAATCGCTCAGCAATTTGGCGCACTGGATTACCAACAGGCCCACAACGAACGCCACCAAAACGGCTACGACAGCTTTCTGATTGAACTGGCGAAGTACGGCCTTGGCAAACGCGATATGGCGGCAAATATCAACTTTTTCGCCAAAGTCACCGCAAGCAATGAAGGCGATTTAAAACTCGAACAACAGGGGCTGGCGGGTGCAACTGTCACACTGCGTTTTGCGATGGATACCTTAGTGATTCTGCACACCTGCCCGCACCCGCTGAACACCGCCACTACCTACCCGCGCCAGGCGCTGGGCATTCAACTGGACGCTACCCGCCAGCCGTTGCCAGAAATCTGCCTGCAGCGTGAAGAAAACTGCCGTGGCCTGCATAACAACGAACTTTATACCCTGACGGAAGGAGCCTGCGGATGCTGACTGAAAGCCCACGCCATACAGAAACTGCCCAGCTCAAAGCCACGGTAAACGCCGGTGATTATTGGGTTTATCGTCTGCAAGAGGGCCAGACGCTGCGCATCACCGATCTGGAAGGCAACCAGGCGGCAGATACGCTGTTTTATAATGCTGACGACACCGCCGAGCGCTACAGCGTGACGGATACGCTGCGCGGCCAGCGCAACGTTTTTCTCACCAGCGGCAGCATCTTACTATCCAACGAAGACCGCCCGATGCTGGAAATTGTGGCTGATACCTGTGGCCGCCACGACACTCTCGGCGGGGCCTGCGCCACCGAGAGCAACACCGTGCGCTACTCGCTGGAAAAACGCCATATGCATGCCTGCCGCGACAGCTGGCTGCTTGCCGTGGCGCAGCACCCGGAATATGGCCTGACGCGCCGCGACATCACCCACAACATCAATTTCTTTATGAATGTACCGGTCACCAAAGAAGGTGGATTGCAGTTTGCCGATGGTATTTCAGCGCCGGGGAAATACGTCGAACTGGTGGCGAAAATGAACGTTCTGGTAATGATCTCCAACTGCCCGCAGCTCAACAACCCTTGCAACGGTTACAACCCAACGCCGATTGAAGTCGCCGTCTGGTAACACTTTTAGCGCCGCGGGACGGCCCGCACACCAGCGCCCTAATTGAAAGCAGGACGACCTGCGAGCCAGAGAAACGGTTATGTTTAAACGAGTCTTGATTGCCAACCGTGGCGCGATTGCGGTGCGTATCATCCGCACCCTGAAGCAAATGGGCATCACCGCGATTGCGGTCTACGCCGAAGCCGATAAACACTCCCAACACGTACGCCAGGCCGATATCGCCTTCTCATTAGGCGACGGCAACGTGCGGGAAACTTACCTCAACCAGGACAAACTGTTTGCGATCCTCAAGGAAAGCGGCGCTGAAGCCGTGCATCCGGGCTACGGTTTCCTGAGTGAAAACGCCAGTTTTGTTGAGCGCTGCGATGCAGAAAATGTGGTATTCCTCGGCCCGACCGTTGAACAGATGGCGGCCTTCGGCCTTAAACACCGTGCTCGTGAACTGGCAGAACTGAACCATGTACCACTGCTTTCTGGCAGCGGGTTGCTGACTTCGCTTGAAATCGCCTTAACGGAAGCGGAACGCATCGGCTACCCGGTGATGTTGAAAAGCACCGCGGGCGGCGGTGGGATTGGCATGCAGTGCTGCGATGACGCATCAGCCTTGAAAGAGGCATTTACCCGAGTAAAACGCCTCGCAGGTAACAACTTCTCCGACGATGGCGTATTTTTAGAGAAATTTATCGCCCGTGCACGCCACATCGAAGTGCAAGTTTTTGGTGACGGAGCCGGTAACGTTATTGCGCTGGGCGAACGCGATTGTTCAGCGCAACGCCGTAACCAAAAAGTGATTGAAGAAACCCCTGCCCCACGCCTGTCTGAAACGACCCGCAGCGCCCTGCACCGCACGGCGGTCGAGCTTTGCGAAGCGGTTAATTATCGCAGTGCCGGAACGGTTGAATACGTCTACGACGATGTCAGCGAACAGTTCTGGTTCCTTGAAGTGAACACCCGTTTGCAGGTGGAACATGGCGTAACCGAAATGGTTTACGGCGTGGATATTGTGAACTGGATGGTATCGCTGGGTGCAAATGAACTCCCTGCCTTAGAAACCTTGCGCACCACGCCACACGGCCATGCCATTCAGGTGCGGGTTTATGCCGAAGACCCGGCGAAAAACTTCCAGCCGGTAGCAGGGCTGTTAAGCGAAGTCATCTTCCCACAGGCAATAGAAGGCGCTGTGCTTCGTGTCGATCACTGGCTGGCGACCGGCTGTGAAGTCTCGCCTTTTTACGACCCGATGCTGGCAAAAGTGATTGTTCACGCTGATTCGCGCGAGCAGGCGCTGCTATCGCTATCAAACGCATTGCAGCAAACATCGCTCTATGGCATCGAAACCAACTTGAACTGGCTGCGATATTTACTCACCTTGCCAGAAGTACAGGAAGGGAGAGTCATCACCGCCACGCTTGGCAAGGTGAACTGGCAGCCCGCAACGCTGGATGTGATTACCGGTGGCACCATGACCACCATTCAGGATGCACCAGGCCGTAGCGGTTACTGGCATGTCGGCGTGCCACCTTCCGGCCCATTCGACAATCGTGCCTTTACCGTTGGCAATCAGCTGTTGGGTAACGACACGCAAGCCGCAGGGCTAGAAATTACACTACGCGGCCCGACACTGCGCTTTAATCAGCCGTGTGCTTTTGTGCTCACTGGCGCAGAAATTGCCGCCAGACTGGATGACGAAACGGTATCAACAGGAGTAGTCATCAATGCCAACGCAGGGCAAATTTTAACGCTGGGCGATATTATCGGCGCGGGTTGCCGCAGTTATTTGCTGCTGGCGGGCGGGCTGAACTGCCCAGAGTATCTCGGCAGTCGCAGCACCTTTACGCTGGGTAAATTTGGTGGTCATGCCGGGCGTGCGCTGCGTGCTGGCGATGTGTTGCACCTGGCAGCAGCGGAGCATTGTCCTGCTGCTTCTTTAACGGAACAAGATTACCCGCAGCTGAGCAATAGCTGGCAGATCCGCGTGGTTTACGGGCCGCACGGCGCCCCGGAGTTTTTCACCGAGCAGGATATTGAGGAGTTTTTTGCAGCGCGTTGGCAAGTGCATTACAACTCGAGTCGTACCGGTATTCGTTTGATTGGACCAAAACCGACCTGGGCACGCAACGATGGCGGTGAGGCAGGAATGCACCCGTCAAATATTCACGATAATGCTTATGCCTTTGGCACCGTGGATTTTACTGGTGATATGCCGGTGATCCTTGGCCCTGACGGCCCGTCGCTCGGCGGCTTTGTTTGCCCGGCAACAGTAATTAGCGAGGATTTGTGGAAGCTCGGGCAGCTTAAAGCCGGGGACACAATTGAGTTTATCGCGGTGAGTCTGGATGGTTTGGAAAACCGGATCACCTCCCCCATCCTCTACCACGATCCCGCCAACAACGGCATGCCATCCGTCACCATCCGTGCGGCAGGCGACCGCTTTTTACTGGTGGAATACGGCGAGCAGATGCTGGATATCGCCCTGCGCTTTCGTGTCCACGCGCTAATGCAGCGCCTGGAAGCCTATCCGCAAGAAGGACGTCTTGAACTGACCCCCGGTATTCGTTCACTACAAATTCATTTCGATAATCATCTTTGCCCTCGCCAGCAATTGCTGGAAACGATCGTGGCAGCCGATAAAGATCTTGGCGATCTGCAAAACGCTAAAGTCCCGTCGCGTACTGTCTGGCTCCCACTGAGTTGGGATGATTCCGCCTGCCGTGAAGCAATAACGCGTTATACCCAATCGGTTCGCCCCGGAGCGCCGTGGTGCCCAAGCAATATCGAATTTATTCGTCGTATCAACGGGCTGGATTCTGTAGAAGAGGTGAAAAAAATTGTCTTTGACGCCCGCTATTTAGTGATGGGTTTGGGGGATGTTTACCTGGGCGCACCGGTGGCGACACCGCTCGATCCGCGCCATCGTCTGGTCACCACCAAATACAACCCGGCACGCACCTGGACTGCGGAAAACTCCGTGGGAATCGGCGGCGCATACATGTGCGTTTATGGCATGGAAGGACCTGGTGGATACCAGTTTATCGGGCGCACATTGCAAATGTGGAACCGCGATCGCCAGACTGATGAATTCACCAAACCCTGGCTGCTGCGCTTCTTCGACCAAATTCGTTTCTACGAAGTCAGTGCCGAAGAGTTGCTGGAAATACGTGAACGTTTCCCATGGGGCGACTACCCGCTGCGCATTGAAGAAGAGGAATTTAGCCTCGATGATTATCAGCAAATGCTTGAGCAAGAAGCAGAAACTATCGATATCTTCCAGCAGCAGCGCCAACATGCTTTTGATGAGGAACTGTCTCGCTGGCGGGCTGAAGGGCAATTCACCTTTGATAGTGCGCTGGATGAAGCCCCCTCCAATGAAGAGTACATCCCTGATTCCTGCTGCGGCGTAGAAAGCCAGGTCGCCGGGAGTGTATGGCAATGGTTGGTTGAGCCCGGTGAGCAGGTAAAAGCGGGCCAAACCATTGGCATTCTGGAATCTATGAAAATGGAAATCCCAATTACTTCACCGGTGGATGGCGTTATCCGCACCTTCCAGCGCCAACAAGGCAACCAGGTCCACGCTGGGCAGTTGCTGATGGTGATTGAAACCGCGGCCTGATTTTCACTATTTATATGGCGGGTTGCACTGGCAGCCCGCCTATTTTATATGTTGCTCAGTTGTTAACTCACTCACAAATCCGCACAGCAAGGATTTTCATTTAACCCACTAATATTTAATGTGTTATTTAACAAGTACGCATATCCCCATCCCAATCAGTACGATAATCGCACACAAACACCTGCCGAATGATTGCCCAATAGCCTGCTGAGTGGTTTGATTTAACGAACGATTAACGAATTATTGTTCGATAATCGAACACCTCAGCATCCTTCAGGACGTGCCTTATGACAAAGACAACAACGACAGATATTCAGGCATTTATTAACAATAATAAGTTTTCCAGATATCAGTGGATGATCCTCATCCTCTGTTTCATTACGGTGGCGTTGGACGGCTTCGATACCGCGATTATTGGTTTTATCGCCTCAGACTTAGTGCAGGAATGGGGCGTACAGAAATCTGATCTTGGCCCGGTGATGAGTGCCGCGCTGGTTGGGCTGGCAGTCGGTGCATTAACTGCCGGACCCATGGCTGACCGCATCGGGCGTAAAAAGGTGTTGGTGTTGTCGATTCTGGTATTCGGTGGTTTTAGCCTGCTGACCGCCTTTGCCACCAGCCTGACATCACTCGCTCTCCTGCGTTTCCTCACCGGGCTTGGTCTGGGTGCGGCAATGCCAAACGCAGCAACGCTGATGTCAGAATATGCACCGGAACGTAAACGCGCCCTGCTGGTGAACCTGATGTTTGTCGGCTTCCCGATTGGTTCTTCAATGGGCGGTTTTGTCTCCGCATGGATGATCCCACATTACGGCTGGCAGAGCGTATTGGTGCTGGGCGGCGTGATGCCACTTATTCTTTCAGTGGTGCTGATGATTTGGTTGCCGGAATCGGCTCGTTATCTGGTAGTGAAGAACAAGCCGCAGAAAGATATCGCCACGATTTTAAAACGCATTGCGCCGCTGCCATCAGGCGAAAACCTACGCTTCGTGCTGAACGAAGTCGGCGGCAATATCAAAGATAAAACAGCGCTGGGCGTGATTTTCTCGCCACGATATCTGGTGGGAACCTTAATGCTCTGCCTGACCTATTTCATGGGCCTGCTGATTTTCTATCTCCTGACCAGTTGGCTACCGCTGCTGATTCGTGAAACAGGTGCAACGCTCAGTCAGGCGTCGATTATCACCGCGCTGTTCCCGCTAGGTGGCGGTATTGGGGTGCTAATTATTGGCGCACTGATGGACAAGCTGAACCCAAACAAAGTCGTCGCAGTGGGTTATTTGCTGACGGGTCTGTTCGTCTGCCTGGTAGGGTTCTCTACTTCAAGCCTGGTATTAATGGGCGTGATGGTGTTTATCGCAGGCACCATTATGAACGGCGCGCAATCTTCCATGCCTGCGCTAGCCGCCGGGTTCTACCCAACACAAGGTCGTGCAACCGGCGTGGCCTGGATGTTGGGGCTGGGGCGTTTCGGCGGAATTCTTGGGGCGTTTAGTGGCGCATTCCTGATGCAAGCTGAACTGTCGTTCAAAACTATTTTCATGCTACTGGCAATTCCGGCACTACTTTCCGCGACCGCGCTGATGGTGAAATCCTGGGCGGGCCAGCGCACATTGGCTGAGAGCCGCGCCAATAACCACGAGCTGGATAAAGTTACGCAAAAAGCATGATGGAAAAACCTATAAGCACGGCGGGCCAGTCCCGCCGTTTTGCGTAAAATGCATAACCATTTACAAATTTATACTCAGTTCCACTCATCACAGGCTTTTCAATCCGTTATACCGCTTAGTTTTTTTGCTGAAACGCATAAGCCTGACGCAGCAAGAAAATAGTTAGCGTGAAAACCATCGGCACGCTTTTTTTCCAACTACTCTTAATAGGCTTCTTACCGTTCACGAGGTCGATGTGTGATTTATGAGGAGTTCTCGATGGAATATAAAGATCCAATGTTTGAGCTGCTAAGTAACCTTGAGCAGATTGTTTTTAAAGATAAGCATCAAACGATGGCACTTAATGATAAGCCCAATGCATTTTCTGAATTTGAACAACTAAGAAAAAGTACCGGGCTTAAGATTGATGATTTCGCCCGTGCAATGGGTGTGAGTGTTTCAATGGTACATGAGTGGGAATCAAAACGACTCAGACCCTCCAATACCGAGCTGAAGTTGATGCGCTTAATGCAGGCGAATCCGACGATCAGTAAGCAGTTGATGGAATGATTTTGTACTTTGTACCCTGATTGCCTTGTCCCAACATTGTTATCCAAAACCCCGCCTGAGCGGGGTTTGTCGTTTCTGAAGGCTATGTAAATAGTATGAAACGAAGCGGCAATGCTCGAAAACCTGACCTGTGTCACTCCCATAATCACAAATTTAATCCATAACTTATAGAGGGTTATTCACACGTAAAGCAAAAGGAGGTTGTATGTCTAAGAAAATCCTGGTTCCTATCGATATTTCCGAATCGGAGCTGACACAGCAGGTTATCCCCCATGTAGAAGGGTATGCAAAGCAGGACGATGCCACGATCCACTTCCTGGCCGTCATCCCTGACTATACCTATTTTGCCGCTTACGGCCTGGGTTATGCTTCGATTGCACCAGATGCCAAAGAGAGGGAAGCTGCCGCCATGGAATCTCTGAGCGAAATAGTGGCTAAATTTAACCTGCCTGAAGATCGGATTGAAAAGCACGTTCTGAGCGGTTCGCCGAAAGATCATATTCTCCAACTGGCCGATGACATTGACGCCGATGTGATTATTCTGGCCTCCCACCGCCCAAGCATGTCTACCTATCTTCTTGGCTCAAACGCTGCTGCAGTGGTTCGCCATGCGAAATGCTCAGTACTCGTGGTTCGTTGAGTCATAAAAAACCCCGCGCTGCGGGGTTTGAGGTTAATGGCATATTTTTTCTCAGGCCGGATTAGCATCGCGACAATCTATCTGGGAAATAGCTAGCCCATTGATAAACAAGCGTAAACATTCAGGCGAAAAAAAACCCGCCGAAGCGGGTTCTTTAAAACGGCAGAGAACTTATTGCAGCAGAGAAATATCCGCAACCTGCAAGAACAGCTCACGCAGTTTGGAAAGCAGCGTCAGACGGTTGATACGCAGATCTTTGTCTTCTGCATTCACCATCACTTTGTCGAAGAACGCATCCACCGGCTCGCGCAGGTTGGCTAATTCTTCCAGAGCTTCCTGGTAACGACCTTCAGCGAAGAACGGTTCCAGTTTGTCGCGCAGCACAACGAGGTTAGTCGCGAGACGAATCTCTTCGGCTTCTTTCAAAACAGATGCGTGAACGTGGTCATTCAGCGTCTCGTCTGACTTCGCCAGAATGTTGGAAACACGCTTATTCGCAGCCGCCAGTGCAGATGAAGATTCCAGCGTACGGAAGTGAGATACCGCCTTCATACGCGCATCGAAATCTGCTGGTTTGGTCGGACGGCGAGCCAACACGGCCTGGATGGTATCCACGCTGTGGCCTTCTTCCTGATACCAGGCGCGGAAACGGCCCAGCATGAAGTCGATAACTTCGTCGACAACCTTCTGGTTGGTCAGCTTCTCGCCGTAAAGGCGCACGGCCTCTTCGGTCAGAGTTTGCAGATCCAGCGGCAGGTTTTTCTCAACGATGATACGCAGAACACCAAGGGCTGCACGACGCAGAGCAAACGGGTCTTTGTCGCCTTTCGGATGCTGGCCAATGCCGAAGATGCCCGCGAGGGTATCCATTTTATCGGCGATTGCCACAGCACAGGCCACCAGGTTAGACGGCAGTGCGTCACCCGCAAAGCGCGGCTGATACTGCTCGTTGAGCGCAACAGCAACATCTTCTGCTTCGCCGTCATGACGCGCATAGTGCATGCCCATCACGCCCTGGGTGTCGGTAAACTCGAACACCATGTTGGTCATCAGGTCGCATTTAGACAGTAAACCAGCGCGCGTTGCGTGGTTTACGTCTGCGCCAATCTGGCTCGCAATCCAGCCTGATAATGCTTCGATGCGGTTGGTTTTGTCACGCAAAGTGCCGAGCTGTTGCTGGAACAGAACGGTTTCCAGACGCGGCAAGTTATCTTCGAGACGCTTTTTACGGTCGCTGTTGAAGAAGAACTCGGCATCTGCCAGGCGTGGACGCACAACTTTCTCGTTACCAGAGATAATCTGAATCGGGTCTTTCGACTCGATGTTGGCAACAAAGATAAAGTTCGGCAGCAACTTGCCGTCATTGGCGTAAACCGGGAAGTACTTCTGGTCACCTTTCATGGTGTGAACCAGCGCTTCCGCAGGAACGGCAAGGAATTTCTCTTCGAATTTAGCGGTCAGAACAACCGGCCATTCCACCAGAGAAGTCACTTCTTCCAGCAGGCTTTCGCTCAGGTCAGCGTTACCGCCAATTTTGCGAGCCGCTTCTTCAGCGCCTTCTTTGATAACCGCTTTACGCTGCTCGTAGTCGGCAATAACTTTGCCACGCGTGAACAGAATTTCAGGGTACTGATCGGCATTGTCGATGGTGAATTCTGGCTCGCCCATAAAACGGTGGCCACGAATAACACGATCGGAAGCAATGCCCAGGATTGTTGCAGGAATAACTTCGTCGCCCAACAGCAGGGTCACAGTGTGAACCGGACGCACGAATTGGGTGTTGTTATCGCCCCAGCGCATCAGTTTTGGAATCGGCAATTTGGTCAGCGCGGTGGCAATCATCGCAGGCAGAAGGGCTTGCGCGCTTTCGCCTTTAACGTGCGCACGGTACAGCAGCCATTCGCCTTTGTCGGTCGCCAGACGTTCAGCTTGATCAACCGTGATGCCACAACCACGAGCCCAGCCTTCAGCGGCTTTGCTTGGTTTGCCTTCTGCGTCAAATGCTGCAGAGATAGCCGGGCCACGTTTTTCAACTTCACGGTCAGGCTGAGACTCCGCCAGATTAGAAATTTTCAGTGCCAGACGGCGTGGAGCGGCAAACCATTTTACTTCGCCGTGTGCGAGGTTAGCCGCATCCAGTTCCGCAGTAACGTTTGCAGCAAAGGATTCAGCCAGGCTGCGCAGGGCTTTTGGTGGCAGCTCCTCAGTGCCAATCTCCACCAGGAAAGTTTTTTCAGACATGGCAGCCTCTTATTTGTTCTTATTGCACATCGGGAAGCCAAGCGCTTCACGAGAAGCGTAATAGGCTTCGGCCACGGCTTTAGTCAGAGTACGAATACGCAGAATGTAGCGCTGGCGCTCGGTAACCGAGATGGCCTTGCGGGCATCAAGCAGGTTAAAGCTGTGCGCAGCTTTAAGAATGCGTTCGTAAGCAGGCAGCGGCAGTGGGTTTTCCAACGCCAGCAGATGCTGCGCTTCTTTCTCATACTGCTCAAAGCAGGAGAACAGGAAATCCACATCGGCGTGTTCGAAGTTGTAAGTTGATTGCTCAACTTCGTTCTGATGGAACACGTCGCCATAAGTGGTTTTACCCAGCGGGCCGTCGCTCCAGACCAGATCGTAAACGCTGTCTACGCCCTGGATGTACATTGCCAGGCGCTCTAAACCGTAGGTGATTTCACCGGTAACCGGTTTGCATTCCAGGCCGCCAACTTGCTGGAAGTAGGTGAACTGAGTCACTTCCATACCGTTGAGCCACACTTCCCAGCCCAGACCCCAGGCACCCAGCGTTGGGTTTTCCCAGTTGTCTTCTACGAAGCGAATGTCATGAATAGTTGGGTCCATACCCAGCTCTTTAAGCGACCCAAGGTACAGCTCCTGAATATTGTCAGGAGAAGGCTTGATCACCACCTGGAACTGATAGTAGTGCTGTAAGCGGTTCGGGTTTTCACCGTAACGGCCATCGGTAGGACGGCGAGATGGCTGCACATATGCAGTCGCCATCGGCTCTGGCCCTAAAGCCCGTAGGCAGGTCATTGGGTGAGAGGTGCCGGCGCCGACTTCCATGTCCAAAGGTTGAACAATGGTGCAGCCCTGGCGCGCCCAGTAGTCCTGTAAAGTCAGGATCAGGCCTTGAAAGGTCTTGGTATCAAACTTTTGCATGTTGATTTCGCACGCGTTCGAGAGGGTTAAAAAGGGAAGCGGTCAGTATACCTGTTGAGTGCAAGATATACAGCCTGAATACACGCGTAATATCCGGCTGTTTGCCTTGTGTTGCGGCTTTATGTCGTCGAAAGGTGCAAGAATTGACCACTTTCGTCGAATGAGCAGGTAAACCCTTCCCGGCGAACAGTGCTGCCTTGAATCTCATAACTACCCTGATACTGCTTAAAATCGACAACGCTGATCTGTTGCTCGCGGGTGTTATAACGATATGCAGCTTCCTGCCGACAGGTTTCAATCATCGCATCACCTTCAACAATAGGGTGTTGTGCGACTTGCGCGTATTGCGGTTGTTGCTCTGCTGTACTGCAAGCGCTCAATAACAGAACGCAAAAAACGAGAGCCCAGCGGCTATTTTTTATTTTTGGCATCATCATTAGTTATCTGTAAGTTAAAATCTTTTCTGTTATTCAATAATTAACAGGTATTGAGCATTCTGCAAACCCGCATGACACCTTACAAGGGTGCTTACGCAAACTCAGATTAATACCCGCTTAAAACACCAGAGGAACGAATGCAGCAGAAAATTAACTGGATTGATAATTTACGCGGGATTGCGTGCCTTATGGTGGTCATGATCCACACCACAACCTGGTACATCACTAACGCGAATATTGTCACGCCATTTAGTTGGGATTTGTCGAACGTACTCAATTCGGCTTCACGCGTTAGCGTTCCACTGTTTTTCATGATTTCAGGGTATCTGTTTTTTGGTGAGCGCAGCGCACAACAACGCCACTTTTTGCGCATCGTCACATGCTTGCTGTTTTACAGCATAGTTGCGCTTATCTATATCAAGTTGCTCACCCCTATCAACGCAGGGCTTTCGCTACGTTATATCCTGCAAAAACCGGTGTTCTATCACCTGTGGTTCTTCTTTGCGATCATGGTGATATACCTGCTTTCACCGTTGATTCAGGTGAAAAAGGTTAATGCGATGGTGATTCTGGGTCTGATGGTTTTGCTGGGCGTTATCGCCAACCCGAATACCGTGCCGCAGACGCTGGGCGGGGTGAAATGGCTGCCGATTAATTTATATATTCGCGGCGATACGTTTTATTACGTGCTTTACGGTTTGTTAGGCCGCGCAATTGGCATGCTGGAAACGGATAAGCGCTGGATTAGCGGGCTCGCAGCAGGCTTGTTTGCGCTGTGTATCTTTTCAATTTCTACCGGTACCCGCCACCAATTAGAAGTGAACGGTAATTTTGCCGATACTTTCTATGTTTATTGCGGGCCGCTGGTGTTTATCGCCGCGATTAGTTTATTGGTCGTGGTAAAAAACTGCCTTAATAACAGGGCGTTGCCTGGTTTGGCTTTCATTTCTCAGCATTCGCTAGGGATTTACGGCTTCCATGCGTTAATTATTCACTTCTTGCGCACTCACGGTTACCAGCTAACCAGCTCGCCGGTTCTCGATATTTTGTGGATTTTCGGCGCAACACTCGCTGGAAGTTTGCTGCTTTCAATGGGATTACAGCGGTTGGATACGCGAAAATGGGTGAGCTAAGCATTCCTGGCGCGGGCGCGGTGCAACTGCCGTGGCGATGAAAATCCCGCCGCCACTGCCGCCTGCTCCATGCGTTGCCCTTGCAATAAGCGCTGTTCGGCGACTGCCAGGCGCAATTGCTCCAGATAGTCCCGCACTGAAATTCCTAAATGCTGTTGAAAAAGCCGCGATAAATGGCGTGAGCTAACGTGAACTTTATCGGCAATTTCCTGCACATCCCACGCCGATTCCGGTGCGGCTGACAACAAATCCTGCGCACGATGCACTGCCGGGTGGATGTGGTTGCGATAGCGCAGCCAGGGCGATAATTGCGGGTCATCACCCGAACGGCGAAACCACACCACCATTTCACGCGCCACATCGAGTGCGGCTTTCGGGCCGCAATAGCGGTTAATCAGATGCAGCGAGAGATCGATACCGGAAGTGATTCCGGCGCTGGTCCAGATGCCCCGATCTTCGATAAAAATACGGTTCTCTTTCACCTGCGCGCCAGGCGCTGCTGCGCGCAATCTTGCCAGCACATCGTGATGGGTGGTGCACTGCACGCCATTCATCAGCCCCGCTTTCGCCGCCAGTAACGAACCGGAACAGACGCACATTAAGTTGAGTCGCTGGCTGTAAATTTGCGGTTGCAGGCGCGTCAACCAACGACGCACTGCTTCGGCTTGCGGCGTGTCGAAGTAGCGGTTTGAATCGCAAACCCCAGGCAGCACCAGCAAACTGCCCGCAGGGAAACTTTCCGGCAGCGGTTCGATACCCGAAAAATTGAGTCCAATGGAGGTAGAAACTTGTGGGTCCGGGCCGATGAAATGCAGATGAAAAGCGTCGCCTGCCAACACCAGCGTTTCCGCAGGGCCGCTCAGGTCGAGAGACAAAACACCAGGCAACACAACGAACCAGACCCCAATACTCACGATAAAGACTCCAGGCACTCGGCAACGGTTTGAATTTGCGCAAAACGCCCTGCCAGCACGGTTTCCGTGCGATGGCGCAGAGTTTGCGTATCCAGCGTAACCCCTTTCCAGCTCATCGGGAAGGTGAGCATCGCTTCGCTAACAAATGAAACGCGATAACCCAAGTCGGAAGCTACTCGCGTGGTGGTTTCACAACATTGTTCGGTACGAATACCGCAGATAATCAGGTGGTTAATGTCACGTTGGCGCAACCAAAGATCGAGGCCGGTATCGGTAAACGCGTTGTGCACGTGTTTCTGGAACACCACATCGGCATGATGTTGCAAGAAAGGCATCGCTTTTACATAGCCGGAAGCCAGTGAGAACGGGCCTTCGTCATCAACATGGAAGATATCCACCACCGGTATTTTCAAATCCTGGCAGCCTGAAATTAGCTGTGAAATGGATTGCTGGAATGCCGGAAAGTCATCTTCTTGCCAGTATTCACGATGGAAAAAAGATTGCTGCGTGTCGATATTAATCAGAACGGAACGGGACATTTTCGGACTCCTTATCACTGGGTGTGAACCCATTGTGACAAGGGTTAACATAGTTGCTAATACCAAAAACGGACAGTATGAGGGTGATACAGGACAATCTTTTGCTTACCCATGCACACAGCCAGATTCAGCTGTAAAATGTGTTACTCTCCAGCTTGAAACCTTTCGGAGAAAACCATGATCAGCAAGGCAGCGCGCCCCACGATAAGCGATGTCGCAAGAGCGGCAAAGACCGGTAAAACCAGTGTTTCCCGCTATCTTAACGGCGAGCAAAATGTGCTGTCTGACGACTTACGTTTGCGCATCGAAACCGCCATTGCTGAACTCGATTACCGCCCAAGCCAAATGGCTCGCGGCCTGAAACGTGGGCGCACACGCTTAATTGGCCTGATCATCGCCGATATCACCAACCCCTACTCTGTCGATGTTCTAAGCGGCATAGAAGCGGCGTGCCGTGAAAAAGGCTTTACGCCGCTGGTCTGTAACACCAATAACGAAGTGGATCAGGAGCTACATTACCTGGATTTGCTACATAGCTATCAGGTGGAAGGCATCGTAGTGAACGCCGTGGGGATGCGCGAAGAAGGGTTAAATCGCCTGCAACAATCCGCCCTACCGATGGTGCTTATCGATCGGAAAATCCCGGATTTTGCCTGTGATGTAGTAGGACTGGATAACACTCAAGCTGCAACCACGGCAACTGAACACCTTGTTGAACAAGGGTTTGAAGCCATTCTGTTTCTGAGCGAACCACTCGGGACGGTGAACACTCGCCGCGAACGTCTGCAAGCATTCCACACAACGCTCAAACGCTATCCTGGTATTGTCGCCGAAAACGCAGAACTGCCTTTGCATGAAGCCGATTTGATGGATAACACGCTGCGCCAGTTCCATTCTGGTCATCGGGGAATGCGTAAAGCGGTGATTTCCGCAAACGGCGCACTCACTCTTCAGGTGGCCCGCTCCCTGCGACGTATCGGTCTGCACTGGGGCTCTGATATTGGCCTGCTGGGGTTTGATGAACTCGAATGGGCGGAGCTTGCTGGCGTGGGTATCACCACGCTTAAACAGCCAACCTGGCAGATTGGTTACGCTGCTCTCGAGCAAGTTGTAAAGCGCATTGAAGGCGCTAGTGACACCGTTTATGAGCAGGTCTTTTCTGGCGAATTAATCGTTCGCGGCTCCACCACCCGTTAATCAATGTTCGTGATAGCGATCATAAATTAGACACAGCTGGCTTTTCTTTGGAACCGGTTCCATCTAGCGTAATAGTTATATTCGTTAGATGAGCCTGGCCGGAGAATTTAATGCCGAGAAAAATTATTGTCGTCACTGCCGCTTACGGGCATGACCGCATCGCAGCACTAGGCGGGCAACACGCCCTGCTGCCGATTATCGCCAATGCCGGTGCTGACGGCGTGGAAATTCGCCGCGAATTATTTAGCCGCACTCAGCTTGATGCTCTGCCAGAACTGGCGCAGCAAATCGCTGAACATAATCTCCAGGCCTGTTACTCCGCACCGGAGCCAATGTTTGTTGAAGACGGCAAACTGAATCCGCTCATTCCTTCTTTGCTGCTTGAAGCCCACCAACTAAACGCAAGCTGGCTGAAACTTTCACTCGGCCATTTTCGCGGCAGCCAGCAGTTCCCGGTTATACAGCAGTGGCTGGCACAAAGCGACGTGGCTTTAGTGGTGGAAAATGACCAGACCAGCAGCGGCAAACTTGCTCCAATGAAACGCTTCCAGGCCGCCTGCAATGTGCTAAACCTTCCTGTGACGCTCACTTTTGATATGGCCAATTGGCTATGGGTCGATGAATCGCCAGAAACTGCGGCACGCGTACTTGCGCCGTCGGTCAGTTATATCCACGTCAAAGCCGCCATTGCGCACCATTACCACTATCGGGCCATTGCGCTTGATGATGCCGAACCGCGCTGGATCGAATTACTCAATAACCTGCCAGCCGATGCGCCACGCGGAATCGAATTCCCGCTCGAAGGCCGTGACCTGACGGCTGTGAAGCGGAAGCGTGACATTCTTCAAGGCCTTGGTGGTGCCATAGAAGAAGCTCAAGTCGCGGATGTCGACCTTGATGTTGGCGTCGATTGTCGCGGCATTCATCAGTGACTCCGTTTCGGCTGCAGGACGCGCGCAACAATGCTGATGGTGAGCACCGTCGCGGTGATGAGAAGCGCACCCGCCCAGGCGAGCTTGTGCCAGTCTTCGTAAGGCGACATGGCGAACTGGAAGATGACGACCGGAAGGCTTGCCATCGGCGCGTTGGGATTGGTGCTCCAGAACTGGTTGTTGAGCGCGGTGAAGAGAAGCGGCGCCGTCTCGCCCGAGATGCGCGCAATGGCAAGAAGCACGCCGGTCACGATGCCGGCGCGCGCCGCGCGCCAGGTGACGGACTGGATGACCGAACTCAGGGGCGCGCCCAGGGCGGCTGCGGCTTCG
>Ga0105251_10000935_pt1 | contig 26139 bp, 19 predicted proteins | sample KBSS64metaG_FD_80424 | JGI IMG/M metagenome (GOLD analysis project Ga0105251, IMG submission 80424) | Switchgrass rhizosphere microbial communities from Kellogg Biological Station, Michigan, USA - KBS S6-4 metaG | ecosystem: Host-associated > Plants > Roots > Rhizosphere > Soil | place...
CTGAACCTGCGCGACAAGATCAAGCTCGGCGCCAGCGGCAAGATCGTCAGCGCCTTCGACATCGCCAGCGTGCTGGCCATCGGCGCCGACTGGGCCAATTCGGCGCGCGGCTTCATGTTCGCCATCGGCTGCATCCAGTCGCAAAGCTGCCATACCAACAAGTGCCCGACCGGCGTGGCCACGCAAGACCCGCTGCGCCAGCGCGCGCTGGTAGTGCCGGACAAGGCCCAGCGGGTGCTGAACTTCCACCACAACACCTTGCGTGCGCTGGCCGAGATGCTGGCGGCGGCGGGCCTGGAGCATCCGGCGCAGCTCGAGGCCAAGCACCTGGTGCGGCGCGTGTCGGCCACCGAGATCAAGCTGTTCTCGCAGATGCATGTGTTCCTCAAGCCGGGCGAGTTGCTCACTGGCGAGGTCAACGGGCAGTTCTATTCGCGCATGTGGCAGATGGCGCGTGCCGATAGCTTCGAGCCACACAACGAAGTGGCAGCCTGACAGATCGCCGGGCTGCTGCGCAGCCCTTTCGCGACACAAGGCCGCTCCTACAGGAGTACGTGATCGTCTGTAGGAGCGGCCTTGTGTCGCGAAAGGGCCGCAAAGCGGCCCCGGGGATTTCAGATCAGGAAGCCGTACTCGCCATACCCTGCACTTCTTTCGGCGCCAGCCGGAATGCGTAATACAGCACCGTCAGCAGCACCAGGAACGCCGGGCCGATGTACAGCGCCACGCGGGTATCCTCGAAGTACGCCATCAGGCCCACCACCAGCACCAGGAAGGCCAGGGCCAGGTAGGAGCTCAGTGGCCACAGCCACATGCGGTATTTCAGCGCCTTCTGTTCGGCGCTGGACAGGCCGGCGCGGAACTTGATCTGCGCCAGCAGGATCATCACCCAGGTCCAGATCGCACCGAAGGTGGCAATCGAGGTCACCCAGACGAACACCTTCTCCGGCACCAGGTAGTTGGCCAGCACGCCCAGCAGCAGCGCACCGATCGACAGCAGCAGTGCATTGCGCGGCACGCCGCTTTTCGAGGTACGGGCAAAGGCGGCCGGAGCCTGGCCATTCTGCGCCAGGCTGTAGAGCATGCGCCCGGTGCTGAAGATGCCGCCGTTGCACGACGACAGCGCAGCGGTAATCACCACGAAGTTGATGATGCCGGCGGCCGTCTTGATACCCAGACGCTCGAAGGTCATGACGAACGGGCTGCCCTGGCTGCCAATGCCGTCCCACGGGTAGATCGACAAGATCACGAACAGCGCGCCGACGTAGAACAGCAGGATGCGCCAGAACACCGAACCGATGGCCTGGGGGATGGTTTTCTGCGGGTTGCGTGCTTCGCCGGCGGTGAGGCCGATCATTTCCACGCCCAGGTAGGCGAACATCACCATCTGCAGCGACATCAGCACGCCAGTCACGCCATTGGGCATGAAACCGCCGTTGCTCCACAGGTTGGAGATGCCCAAGGCGACGCCATCATTGCCGAAGCCGAACGCGATCACGCCGATGCCACCCATGACCATGGCGATGATGGTGACGATCTTGATCAGGGCGAACCAGAATTCGAATTCACCAAATGCCTTCACGGTCGCCAGGTTGACCGCGCCCATGCTGCCCAGTGCCGCCAGGGCCCAGATCCAGCGTGGTACGTCGGGGAACCAGATGCCCATGTAGATGGCCACGGCGGTAATTTCCGCGACGCAGGTCACCAGCCACAGGAACCAATAGTTCCAGCCGGTGAGGAAGCCTGCCAGCGGGCCAAGGTAATCCTGGGCATAGCGGCTGAACGAGCCGGCGACCGGGTTGTGCACGGCCATCTCGCCAAGGGCACGCATGATCACCAGGATCGCCAGGCCACCAATGATGTAGGAAAGCATGATCGCGGGGCCGGCCATTTCGATGGCTTTGGCCGACCCGAGGAAAAGACCGACGCCGATACAGGCGCCCAGCGCCATCAGACGGATGTGTCGTTCGCCCAGCTCGCGCTTGAGCGGGCCGCCCTCGAGGGGCTCGGCAGGGGCAGGATGGTTGCCGACTGGCATAGCAATACAACCTCATTTTGTTATTGGATTTGACCTTCGTGCAGCACCGGTCATGCCGATAGGCATGGCGTTGGCTTGCCGGGCTGGCCTTGTGGGCCGGCCCGTGTGCCGGTCTAGAGCGGCCGGCAGGGCGAAGGGCCGAGCAGTATAGGAAGTCCGCCACAGGGGTTTTCGCTGTATAAACAGGGAAAATCAGCGAGATTTTCCGGGGTCTGCTACTGCACCCCCGATTCCAATGCCACCCTAACAACATCACTGCAGGAATAAACCCACACCAAAGCCGCATAGCCCTACGCCACTTTTCTCGGCTTCCTACAAATTTTTCACCTGCTCCCGTCAACGTCTAAGCTTCAGACAAGCAAGACGAAAATACCCGGCCGGATTGAAGACTATGGGCGCACTGTGGCAATCGGAACCAACCAGAACGGAAGCATCTGAAGCACCTCCGGCCAAGACGCCACAACCGCAGCCCCCACGTCAGCGCAGGCTCTGGTGGCGGCTGATTTTCCTGATTTTGCTGGTGGCGCTGATCGCCATCGGTTTCGCCGCCTACGACGAGTTCCGCACCTCCAATCTGCAGTCGCGTGAATTCAGCAAGCTGGCCACCACCCTCACCTATTCGCTGCAGCCAGGGCCAAGCGATGCGATCGTCTATCCGGGCGACGGGCCGTTCGACAAGCGCCTGGGCTACAGCGGGCTGGGCGAGTTCCTGCCGCGCCTGCTGAAACGCGACTACCTGATCAGCGAACAGGTGCAGTTTTCCCCGGCACTGATGAGCTACGTCGATCACGGGCTGTTCGCGCCCTACATCGAAAAGATCCAGGCCGGCCTGTCGATCACCGACTGCCGCGGCGACATGCTGTACCAGTACAACTACCCGCAGCACCTGTACCCAGATTTCGCCTCCATCCCGCCGGTGATGGTCAACAGCCTGCTGTTCATCGAAAACCGCGACCTGCTCGATACCCAGGACGTGAAAAACAACCCGGCCGTCGACTGGCCGCGCTTTGCCAAGGCCGCCTACAGCCAGGTTGCCAAGTACCTGGCCCTGCCCGGCCAGTCGGCTGGTGGCAGTACCCTCGCCACCCAGCTGGAGAAGTACCGCCATTCGCCGGATGGCCTGACCGTCAATGGTGCCGAGAAGATCCGCCAGATGATCTCGGCGAGCGTGCGCGCCTACCAGGGTGGCCCCGACACCAGCGAAGCGCGCCACCGCATCGTGCGCGACTACCTCAACAGTGTGCCGCTGTCGGCAGTGCCCGGGCATGGCGAGGTGCATGGCATGGCCGAAGGCCTGCGGGTGTGGTACGGCGCCGATTTCGATCAGGTCAACCAGGCGCTGACCTCGACTGCTACTGACACGCAAAGCATGGCCGCGCGCGGTCTGGCCTTGCGCCAGGTGCTGTCGCTGATGATCGCCCAGCGTCGCCCTTCGCATTACCTGTCCAAAGGCCGCATCGAACTGGCCGAGCTCACCGACTCGCACATCCGCGTGCTGGCGGCCAGCAAGATCATCGACCAGCCACTGGCCGATGCGGCGCTGGCCAGCAAGGCGGTGTACCGCGACTGGGTGGCGCAGCCGACCATCGTGCCGATCATCACCAACAAGGGCATCAGCCTGGCCCGCAACCGGCTGGCGGCGATGCTCAACCGCCCACTGTATGACCTCGACCGCCTTGACGTGTCAGCCACCAGTACCCTGCAGGCCGACCTGCAGTTGCAGGTCAGCCAGTACCTGAAGAACCTTGCCGACCCAGAATTCGCTGCGCAGATGGGCCTGATCGGCGAACGCCTGCTCACCTCCAAGACCACCGACCAGGTGAGCTACAGCTTCACCCTGTTCGAACGCACCGCCGATGGCTCGCGGGTACGGGTGCAGACCGACAGTACCAACCAACCCTTCGACATCAACGAAGGCAGCAAGCTGGAGCTGGGCTCGACCGCCAAGCTGCGGGTACTCACGACGTACCTGGAAATCATCGCCGAACTGCACGACAAGTACGCCGGCAAACCCGCAGCCGAGTTGAAGAAAGTCGAAGTCGCCGAACTCGACCGCATCACCCAGTGGTCGCTGGAGTGGCTGGCGCAGAACAGCAAGAACCAGAGCCTGGACGCCATGCTCGATGCGGCGCTGGAGCGCAAATACTCGGCCAACACCGGCGAAGCCTTCTTCACCGGCGGCGGCATGCACGTGTTCAACAACTTCCGCAAGGAAGACAACAACCGCAACCCGACCCTCAAGGATGCCCTGCGCGAGTCGATCAACCTGCCGTTCATCCGCCTGATGCGCGACCTGGTGCGCTACGTCACTTACCAGCAACCCTTCAATCGCGTGCCGCTGCTCAAGGACGATTCTGACCCGCGCCGCCAGGAATACCTGGCGCGATTCGCCGACAAGGAAGGCACCAGTTACCTGATGCGCTTCTGGAAGAAATACCAGCGCAAGACGTCCCAGCAGCGCCTGGACACCTTCCTCGACAGCATGCGCGCCACCCCGCAGCGCCTGGCTGCAGTGCACCGCTACCTGTTCCCGGAGGCCGGCCAGGAAACCTTCAATGCGTTCGTCCGCGCCCACAGCAAGGACGACAAGATCGCCCTGGGCAAACTCACCGACGGCAAGCTGGCGGAGATGTACGAAGCCTACGGCCCCGGCAAGTACGACCTGCCCGACCAGGGCTACATCGCCAAAGTCCACCCGCTGGACCTGTGGCTGCTGGGCTACCTGTTGAAACACCCAAGCTCCACGCTCACGGAAATGGTCAATGCCAGCCATTTCGAGCGCCAGGAAGTCTACAGCTGGCTGTTCAAGAGCCGGCACCAGGGCGCGCGCGACAGCCGCATCCGCACCATGGTCGAGATCGAGGCGTTCCTCGATATCCACCAACGCTGGAAACGCGTGGGCTACCCGTTCGACCACCTGGTGCCCTCGCTGGCCACCGCCATCGGCAGCTCCGGCGACCGCCCGGCTGCCCTGTCGGAACTGGTCGGCATCATCCAGAACGATGGCGTGCGCCTGCCCACGCTGCGTATCGACACCCTGCACTTCGCCGCCAACACGCCCTACGAGACCAAGCTGGTCAGCGACCCGGACCGTGGTGTGCGGATTCTGCCGGTGGAAGTGGCGCGGGCGCTGAAAGGCGCCATGTCGCAGGTGGTCGATGCCGGTACCGCACGGCGCATCTCCGGCAGCTTCAAGCTCAATGACGGCACGCCGCTGGTGATGGGCGGCAAGACCGGTACCGGCGACAACCGTATCGAAAGCTTCGGCGCTGGCGGCCGGCTGATCGGCTCGCGCTCGCTGAACCGTACCGCCACCTTCGTGTTCTTCCTCGGCGACAACCACTTCGGCACCCTGACGGCATTCGTCCCCGGGCGCTCGGCGGAGGCGTTCAAGTTCACCTCGGCGCTGCCGGTGCAGGTGCTCAAGGGCATGGCACCGATCCTGATGCCGTACTTGCAGCCGGGCAACCCGAACGAGTGCAAGCCGCCGCAGGTGGCCATGCATGACAACGATTCATCTAAAACGTAGATGATAATCATCGGCATTTAGAGGCTTGTGTTTAGATATATCTTGAGTAATATCTTGCGATATATCGAAACACAAGGAGCCTCTTCATGCGTGACCACTCCGCACATGATCCTTTCGAACGCCGCCCCGCCCGTGGCGAGCGTGGCCCGCGGGTTTTCGCCCCCGGAGACCTCAAGCTGCTGATGCTGTCGATGCTGGCCGAACAACCCGGCCACGGTTACGACCTGATCCGCCAGATCGAGAACCTGTTCGACGGCAGCTACACACCAAGCCCCGGCGTGATCTACCCCACCCTCAATTTCCTCGAAGAAGCCGAGCTGATCAGCGGCCAGGTACACGGCAGCAAACGCCTGTACGCCATCACCGCTGTCGGCCGTAACGCACTGGCCGATCAGGCCGTCGCCCTGGACGGTGTGCGCATGCGCATCGAAGTCAGCAAGCGCGCCCTGCGTGGCCACGATCGCCCGCCAGAAATCCACGAAGCGGTCGGCAACCTGCGCCATGCCTTGCACATGCACAGTGGCCGCTGGACGCCGGAAGAAATCGAACGGGTGCGCAACCTGCTCAACGACACTGCCAAGGCCATCGCCTCCGGGCCCGCCGATCCAGTCAGGGAGAATCCCCATGAGTGACACCATTCACCGCGTCAACCACGAAATCCGCCAGCGTCGCCTGCAGGTGCTGCGGGTCACCGACCTCACCCCGCGCATGCGCCGCATCACCCTTGGCGGCGACGAGCTGCAGGGCTTCACCAGCCTGGGCAGTGACGACCACATCAAGCTGCTGTTCGCCGAGAATGCCGAACAGCAGCAGGCCATCGATGCCCGTCATCTGGGCCGTGACGGCGGTGCCCGGCCGACCATGCGCGAGTACACGCCGCGACGCATCGACCTGGTGGCCAACGAGCTGGACATCGACTTCGTGCTGCATGGCGACGGCCCTGCTTCGACCTGGGCGGCCCAGGCAGCGCCAGGGCAGACCCTGAACATCGCCGGGCCACGGGCTTCGATGGTGGTGCCGGACATGTTCGACAGCTACCTGCTGGTGGGTGACGAGACGGCGATCCCGGCGATTGGCCGGCGCCTCGACGAACTGCCAGCGGGGCGTCAGGTGTTGGCGGTGATCCAGATAGAAGATGAGCAGGAGCGCCAGCCGCTGCCGAGCGCGGCGCAGGTGGAGGTCATCTGGGTCAAGCGGGATGAGGACCTGCTGGCGTTACTGAAGGGGCTGAATCTGCCCGAAGGCAAGCTGTACAGCTGGGTGGCGCTGGAGAAGGCGCTGACCCGGCAGGCCAAGGCATTGTTGCTGGAGAAAGGCGTGGCGGAAGATGCCCTGAAGGCCGCCGCTTACTGGCGAGCGGAGGGGACTGCGGAAGAAGATTGATCTGTTTTAACTTTACCGGCCCTTTCGCGGGTAAACCCGCTCCCACAGGTTTGGTCACTGCCCTCAAGTCTTGTGCAGTACCTGTGGGAGCGGGCTTGCCCGCGAAGAGGCCGGTGCAGGCTACACAAATTGCTGCGTTGCTCGCCACCGATCCAGCCCCAGCAATACCAGACCAATCCCCCAGAACCCCGCCAACACCCCAAGGGCATTCAGCAGCACCTGCCCATACCCCAGGCTCGCCACATCGATGAACGGGTAGGCATACGCCCCGATCTCACTCCCCCGCCACAGCGCATAGGCGAAATACACTGCCGGATACAGCGCCCACACCGCCAGGTGCCGGAGCCGCAGGCTGCCCTTGGGCACCTCGAACCACCAGTACAAGGCGAACAGCAGCGGCATCACATCGTGCAGCAGCTCATCCGCCAGCCACTGCCAGCCTTCGGGCTGCCACAGATGGCGCAGCAGCAGACTGTAAGCCAAGGCCACCAGCACGATGCTGGCCGCCACCGCTGCACTCACCGAGGGCGACAGAAAGAAGCGCCGGGCCGCTGACTCCCGGCCAAAGGCCGCGTAACTAAGTACTGTCGCCACCAGGGTATTGGTCAGCACCGTGAAGTAACCGAACACATTGATCAGCCCGCCAATCAGGCTGGCCTGCTCCTGCCAGCGCGCCAGCAGTACCAGGTAGACCTGAACCGTGAGGCCGAACCAGCCAAGCAACGCCATCGACGTCAGCCAGGGGCGCCGTGGCATGTCAGGCCTGGCGCTGCAGCTTCACGTACAGCTGCTCGACCTTCTCCCGCGCCCACGGCGTCTTGCGCAGGAAGGTCAGGCTCGACTTGATGCTCGGATTGCTCTTGAAGCAGCGCACATCAACGCGTTCGGCCAGGCCCTGCCATTGGTAGTGCGCCACCAGCTCGGTGAGGATCTGTTCGAGGGTCTTGCCGTGCAGCGCGTTGTGTTGGGCCGTGCTCATGCCAGTGCTCCGTAGGAAAGATGCGCACCTTACACGAGTGTAGTGGCAGGTGGGATCCGTGTTGCCTGCGGAAAAACCGCTGGCCAGGGGTAAAACCTCTGTGCTGAAATAGTGATGTTATATTGTAACAACACAAAAGCATCTGCCAAGGAACGCCTCATCCCCATGCTGCACATCCCGCTCCGCCTCTCCCCCCTAGCTGTCGCCCTGTGGCTCGCTTCATCACCCAGCCAAGCTGTGGAACTGCAACCTCAGGTCATCACTGCCAACCCGCTGGGTAACCGTCAACTGGCGGCGCCCAGTACCGTGCTCGAAGGTGACGACCTGCTGCAGCAACAGCATGGCAGCCTCGGTGAAACCCTGAACAAGCAACCCGGCGTGACCTCCACCTGGTTCGGCCCGGGTGCCAGCCGCCCGGTGATTCGTGGCCTGGATGGCGACCGTATCCGCATCCTGCGCAATGGCGTGGGCGCCCTGGATGCCTCGTCGCTGTCCTACGACCATGCAGTGCCGCTGGACCCGGTCACGGTCGAGCGCGTGGAAATCGTCCGCGGCCCGGCCGCCCTGCTCTATGGCGGCAATGCCATCGGCGGGGTGATCAACACGTTCGACAACCGCATCCCGGACACGCCGATCGAGGGCATCCACGGTGCCGGCGAGCTGCGCTACGGCGGCGCCGACACCACCCGCAGCAGTGCTGGCAAGCTGGAAGCCGGTGACGGCACTTTCGCCCTGCACCTGGACGCCAACAGCCGCCAGTTCAATGACCTGCGCATTCCCGGTTACGCGCAGAGCGCCAAAGTTCGTGACCCCGACGCGCCAGGCAGCCGCCACCGCCTGGAAAACAGCGACGGCCGCCAGGACGGTGGCGCGATCGGCGGTTCCTACAACTGGGAGCATGGCTATGCCGGCCTGTCCTACAGCCGTTACGACAGCAACTACGGCTCAGTGGCCGAATCCGGCGTGCGTCTGGACATGAAACAGGACCACTACGCCTTTGCCTCGGAACTGCGAGACCTGGACGGCCCGTTCAGCTCGGTCAAGGTCGATGCCGGCTACACCGACTACGAGCACCGCGAGATCGAACAAGGCGAGGTACACACCACCTTCAAGAACAAGGGCTACGAAGCACGCATCGAAGCCCGTCATCAGCCGCTCGGGCCAGTGGAAGGCGTGATTGGTGCACAGGTCAGCCGCAACGAGTTCTCGGCGCTGGGCGAGGAAGCCTTCGTCCCGCACACCGACACCGACAGCCTGGCGCTGTTCATGCTCGAGCAGTGGCAGGCCACCGAACGCCTGAACCTGAGCCTCGGTGCCCGCATGGAGCACACCCGCGTCGACCCCGACGCCAAGGGCAACGAAAACTTCGCCGATGCCGACAGTGCCAGCAGCTTCAACGCCTTCAGCCTGTCATCAGGCGCGGTGTACCAACTCGACCCGATCTGGTCGCTGGCGGCCAACCTCGGCTACACCGAGCGCGCCCCGACGTTCTATGAGCTTTACGCCAACGGCGCCCACGTGGCCACCGGTGCATTCGAAGTCGGCGATGCCAGCCTGAACAAGGAAAAGGCCATTTCCGCCGACCTGGCCCTGCGCTTCGACAATGGCACCCACAAAGGCAGCGTCGGGCTGTTCTACAGCCACTTTCGCAACTACATCGGCCTGATCGGCACCGGTAACCTGCGTGAAGGCCATGACCATGATCATGGCGAGGATGATCACGACCACGATCATGACGACGACGGCTTCCCCGAATACCAGTACCAGGGCGTGCGTGCGCGCTTCTATGGCATCGAGGCGCAGGACCGCTGGAAGCTGCTGGAGAACCGCTTTGGCAGCTTCGCACTGGAGCTGTCCGGCGACTACACCCGGGCCAAGAACCTCGACAGCGGCGAGCCGTTGCCGCGCATTGCCCCGCTGCGTCTGAACAGTGGACTGGTCTGGGAACTGGACCGTTGGCAGGCGCGTGTCGATGTGCAGCATGCGGCTTCGCAGCATCGCAAACCTGACAACGAGAACAGCACCGATGGCTACACCACACTGGGCGCGAGCGTCGGCTACCGCTTCGACATCGGCCAGAGCCAATGGCTGGCATTCGTGCGCGGCGAGAACCTGACCGACCAGACCGTGCGCTATGCCAGCTCGATCCTGCGCGATATCGCGCCGGCACCAGGGCGTAGCGTGGAAGTCGGGTTGCGTACCACCTTCTGATTCGCGTTTCCCTCTTCGCGGGCAAGCCCGCTCCCACAGGTAAAGCTGATTGCCTTGTGGGAGCGGGCTTGCCCGCGAAAAGGTCCACACTGTTACCAGATCGGCAACAATCAACTGCGACAATTTGTCTTTTTTTCTTACAACTTCCCCTATATCCTCCCCGCCGCAAGCTGAATCGCTTCACCCAGCATTCCCAATTGCCATTTCCATCGAAGAGCCCGCTCCTCGGTGCGCTTGCCGTTTTCTCAATAATCAAAAGATAGCGCTATCTCATGTTCCAACTGCCCAAAACCCGCTACACCGGCCTGGCTCTCATTGCCATTGCCGCAGGCTCACCCGTCACAGCCAACGCCAGCGAAGCGTTCGCCAAGGACTCCCCATGGATGTTCGGCGACTGGGGCGGCACCCGCAGCGAGCTGCTGGAAAAAGGCTACGACTTCACCCTCGGCTACACCGGCGAGATGGGCAGCAACCTGCACGGCGGCTACGACCACGACCGCACCGCGCGCTACAGCGACCAGTTCACTTTCGGTAGCCACCTGGACCTGGAGAAGATCCTCGGCTGGAACGACACCGAGTTGCAGCTGACTATCACTGAACGCCACGGCGACAACATCAGCAACGACCGCATCAACGACCCGCGAGTCGGCGGTTTCACTTCGGCCCAGGAAGTCTGGGGCCGTGGCGAAACCTGGCGGCTGACGCAAATGTGGATCAAACAGAAGTACTTCGACGGCGCCCTGGACGTGAAAGTCGGCCGCTTCGGCGAAGGCGAGGACTTCAACAGCTTCCCCTGCGACTTCCAGAACCTGGCCTTCTGCGGCTCGCAGGTGGGCAACTGGGTCGGCGGTATCTGGTACAACTGGCCAGTCAGCCAGTGGGCCATGCGCGTGCGCTACAACCTCAACCCAGCGCTGTACGCCCAGGTCGGCGTGTACGAGCAGAACCCGTCCAACCTCGAATCGGGCAACGGCTTCAAGCTCAGCGGCAGTGGCACCCAGGGCGCGGTGATGCCGGTCGAACTGGTATGGAGCCCACGCCTGAACGGCCTGAAAGGGGAATATCGCGCCGGCTACTACTACAGTAATGCCAAGGCACAGGATGTTCTCAAGGACAGCAACGGCCAGCCGGCCGCCCTCAGTGGCGCCGCCTACCGCAGCAGTTCGAGCAAGCACGGCTTGTGGTTCGGCGCCCAGCAGCAGGTCACCTCGCTGGCGTCCGACCAGTCGCGCGGCCTGAGCCTGTTCACCAACGCCACGCTGCACGACAAGAAGACCAATGTCATCGACAACTATGTTCAGGCTGGACTGGTTTACAAAGGCCCCTTCGACGCCCGCGCCAAGGACGACATCGGCTTCGCCGTCGCCCGCGTGCACGCCAACCCGGCCTACCGCAAGAACGCCCGCCTGGCCAATCAGGTGGCCGGCCTCGTCGACTACGACAACCCTGGCTACCTGCCGGTGCAAGACACCGAGTACAGCGCCGAACTCTATTACGGCATTCACCTGGCCGACTGGCTCACGGTGCGCCCGAACCTGCAGTACATCCGCCATCCGGGCGGGGTGTCGCAGGTCGACAGCGCGCTGATCGGCGGCCTGAAGATTCAAAGCACTTTCTGACCACCTTCACACTGACCACCTTCACATAACGGAGAACCTACGATGAGCACTGACGGTGCCAACCAAGGAACCCGCTGGCTACCGCGCCTGATGGGCGTGCTGCTGTTGCTCATGGGCCTGGCCCTGTTGGCCGGCGGCATCAAGCTGAGCCAGCTGGGCGGATCGCTGTACTACCTGATTGCCGGTATCGGCTTCGCCCTGTCGGGCGCCCTGCTGCTGGCCAAGCGCCGCATCGCCCTGGGCCTGTATGGCCTGGTGCTGCTGGGCAGCACCGTATGGGCCATGCTCGAAGTGGGCCTGGACTGGTGGCAGCTGGTGCCACGCCTGGCCATCTGGTTCGCCATCGGTGTGGTGCTGCTGCTGCCGTGGGCCCGACGCCCGCTGACCGGCCCCGCAGCCAAGGCCAATACCGCGTTGCTGAGCGTCGCCGTGCTGGCGTCGGGGGCCTGTGCCCTGGGCAGCCAGTTCACCCACCCGGGTGAAGTGTTCGGCGAACTCGGCCGCGACAACAGCGAAATGGGCAGTGCCGCACCGGCCATGCCCGATGGCGACTGGCAGGCCTATGGCCGCACCGAGCACGGCGACCGCTATTCGCCGCTGCGCCAGATCACCCCGCAGAACGCCTACCGCCTGGAAGAAGCCTGGCGCATCCGCACCGGCGACCTGCCGACCGACAACGACCCGGTCGAGCTGACCAACGAAAACACCCCGCTGAAGGCCAACGGCATGCTCTATGCCTGCACCGCCCACAGCAAGGTGCTGGCCCTGGACCCGGACACCGGCGCCGAGATCTGGCGCTACGACCCACAGATCAAGACCCCGGTCGGTACCTTCAAGGGCTTTGCCCACATGACCTGCCGCGGCGTCTCGTACTATGACGAGAACAGCTACGTCAGCCGTGACGGCAGCCCCGCGCCGAAGGTCTCCGATGCAGGCCAGGCCGTGGCCCAGGCCTGCCCGCGCCGCCTCTACCTGCCGACTGCCGACGCCCGCCTGATCGCCATCAACGCCGACAACGGCAAGGTCTGCGAAGGCTTCGCCAACCAGGGCGCGATCGACCTGACCACCGGCATCGGCCCGTTCACCGCCGGCGGCTACTACTCCACCTCGCCGGTGGCGATCACCCGCAGCCTGGTGATCATCGGCGGCCACGTCACCGACAACGAATCGACCAACGAACCGTCGGGCGTGATCCGCGCCTACGACGTGCACGACGGCCGCCTGGTATGGAACTGGGACAGCAACAACCCGGACGACACCAAGCCGCTGGCCCCTGGCAAGACGTACAGCCGCAACTCGGCCAACATGTGGTCGTTGGCCAGCGTCGACGAAGACCTGGGCATGGTCTACCTGCCGCTGGGCAACCAGACGCCAGACCAGTGGGGCGCCAACCGCACCCCGGGCGCCGAGAAGTACAGCGCTGGCGTGGTCGCCCTGGACCTGGCCACCGGCAAGGCGCGCTGGAACTACCAGTTCACCCACCACGACCTGTGGGACATGGACGTCGGCAGCCAGCCGACCCTGGTGCACCTGAAGACCAAGGACGAGATCAAGCCGGCGATCATCATGCCGACCAAGCAGGGCAGCCTGTATGTGCTTGACCGCCGTGACGGCACGCCGATCGTACCGATCCGCGAGATTCCGGTCCCGCAGGGCGCGGTCAAGGGTGACCACACCGCGCCGACCCAGGCCCGCTCCGACCTCAACCTGCTTGGCCCTGAGCTGACCGAGCAGGCCATGTGGGGCGCCACGCCGTTCGACCAGATGCTGTGCCGCATCCAGTTCCGCGAGCTGCGCTACGAAGGCCAGTACACCCCGCCATCCGAACAGGGCAGCCTGATCTACCCGGGCAACGTCGGCGTGTTCAACTGGGGCAGCGTGTCGGTCGACCCGGTGCGCCAGCTGCTGTTCACCTCGCCCAACTACATGGCCTTCGTGTCGAAGATGGTGCCACGCGAGCAGGTTGCCGCCGGCAGCAAGCGCGAAAGCGAGACCAGCGGTGTGCAACCGAACACCGGCGCGCCGTACGCGGTGACCATGCACCCGTTCATGTCGCCGATCGGCATCCCCTGCCAGGCTCCGGCCTGGGGTTATGTGGCAGCCATCGACCTGTTCACCAACAAGGTGGTGTGGAAGCGCAAGAACGGCACCACCCGTGACAGCACCCCGGTGCCGATCGGCATGCCGGTGGGCGTACCGAGCATGGGCGGTTCGATCGTCACTGCCGGTGGCGTCGGCTTCCTCAGTGGCACCCTCGACCAGTACCTGCGGGCCTATGACGTGAACAACGGCAAGGAACTGTGGAAGGCCCGCCTGCCGGCAGGTGGCCAGGCCACGCCGATGACCTATACCGGCAAGGACGGCAAGCAGTACGTGCTGATCGTTGCTGGCGGCCATGGCTCGCTGGGCACGAAAATGGGCGATTACATCATCGCTTACAAATTGGCCGAGTAACATTTTCGAGCCCCGCTCAGGGGCTCTGCCAGCACATGCGGTCATTGTAGGAGCGGCCTTGTGTCGCGAAAGGGCCGCAAAGCGGCCCCGCTATTTCTGCAATGCTGCTGAAATCCTGGGGCCGCCTTGCGGCCCTTTCGCGACACAAGGCCGCTCCTACACAGACAAGGCCATTATCATCTGGCAAAGATGAAACCCTCCCTCTGCGCCCTTCGTCTACCATTGAAACCCATCCCCCCGCGCCCCATCTAAGCACCATAGTCATTCACGCAGGTGCCCCATGAGCGACCAGCAGGATTTCCCGGAACAACCCGACGAACACAGCGCAGTCGAACAATCCGACACCCAAGCCGATACCGGCCACGGCCACGGCCACGCCCTTGCCCTGCCCGGCCAGCATCTGCCGGACAAGGTCTATGTGATCCCGATCCACAACCGCCCGTTCTTCCCCGCGCAAGTGCTGCCGGTGATCGTCAATGAAGAGCCCTGGGCCGAAACCCTCGACCTGGTGGCCAAGACCGAGCACCACTCGCTGGCACTGTTCTTCATGGACACCCCGCCGGAAGACCACCGCCATTTCGACACCTCGGCGCTGCCGGAATACGGCACCCTGGTCAAGGTGCACCACGCCAGCCGTGAAAACGGCAAATTGCAGTTCGTCGCCCAGGGCCTGACCCGGGTGCGCATCCGCACCTGGCTCAAGCACCATCGTCCGCCGTACCTGGTCGAGGTCGAATACCCGCGCCAGCCGGCCGAGCCGACCGACGAGGTCAAGGCCTACGGCATGGCGCTGATCAACGCGATCAAGGAGCTGTTGCCGCTCAACCCGCTGTACAGCGAAGAGCTGAAGAACTACCTCAACCGCTTCAGCCCCAACGACCCGTCACCGCTCACCGACTTTGCCGCCGCGCTCACCTCCGCCACCGGCAACCAGCTGCAGGAAGTGCTCGACTGCGTGCCCATGCTCAAGCGCATGGAGAAGGTCCTGCCGATGCTGCGCAAGGAGGTCGAGGTTGCGCGCCTGCAGAACGAGATCTCCGCCGAGGTGAATCGGCAGATCGGCGAGCACCAGCGCGAGTTCTTCCTCAAAGAGCAGCTCAAGGTCATTCAGCAGGAGCTGGGCCTGACCAAGGACGACCGCAGTGCCGACCTCGAACAGTTCGAGCAGCGCCTTGCCGGCAAGACCTTGCCTGAGCAAGCGAAAAAACGCATCGACGAAGAAATGGGCAAGCTGGCCATTCTCGAGACGGGCTCGCCCGAATACGCCGTCACCCGCAATTACCTGGAATGGGCCACCGCCCTGCCCTGGGGCCAGTACGGCAAGGACAAGCTCGACCTCAAGCACGCGCGCAAGGTGCTCGACCAGCACCACGCGGGGCTGGACGACATCAAGGAACGCATCCTCGAATTCCTCGCCGTCGGCGCCTGGAAAGGCGAAATCAGCGGCTCGATCGTGCTGCTGGTGGGCCCGCCCGGGGTGGGCAAGACCAGCATTGGCAAGTCCATCGCCGAGTCCCTCGGCCGGCCGTTCTACCGCTTCAGCGTCGGCGGCATGCGCGATGAGGCCGAGATCAAGGGCCACCGCCGCACCTACATCGGCGCCCAGCCAGGCAAGCTGGTGCAGGCGCTGAAAGAGGTCGAGGTGATGAACCCGGTGATCATGCTCGACGAGATCGACAAGATGGGCCAGAGCTACCAGGGCGACCCGGCCTCGGCGCTGCTGGAAACCCTCGACCCGGAGCAGAACGTCGACTTCCTCGACCACTACCTGGACCTGCGCCTGGACCTGTCCAAGGTGCTGTTCGTGTGCACCGCCAACACCCTGGACTCCATCCCCGGGCCGTTGCTCGACCGCATGGAGGTGATTCGCCTGTCCGGCTACATCACCGAAGAGAAACTGGCCATCGCCAAGCGCCACCTGTGGCCCAAGCAGCTGGAAAAGGCCGGCGTGGCCAAGACCAGCCTGAGCATCAGCGACAGCGCCCTGCGCACGGTGATCGAGGGCTATGCCCGTGAAGCCGGCGTGCGCCAGCTGGAAAAACAGCTGGGCAAGTTGGTGCGCAAGGCCGTGGTCCGGTTGCTGGAAGACCCGGATGCCAAGATCAAGATCGGCAACAAGGACCTGGAGGTGGCCCTGGGCATGCCGGTGTTCCGCAGCGAGCAGGTGCTGGCGGGCAAAGGCGTGATAACAGGCCTTGCCTGGACCAGCATGGGCGGCGCCACCTTGCCGATCGAGGCGACGCACATCCACAACCTCAACCGTGGGCTCAAGCTCACCGGGCAGCTGGGTGACGTGATGAAGGAATCGGCGGAGATCGCCTACAGCTATATCAGCTCGAACCTGAAGCAGTTCGGTGGCACCCCGGGCTATTTCAACGAAGCCTTTATCCACCTGCACGTGCCCGAGGGCGCCACGCCCAAGGATGGCCCCAGTGCCGGAGTGACCATGGCCAGCGCCTTGCTGTCCCTGGCCCGCGACCAGGCGCCGAAGAAGGGCGTTGCCATGACCGGCGAGTTGACCCTCACCGGCCAGGTGCTGCCCATCGGCGGCGTGCGCGAGAAGGTGATCGCGGCGCGGCGCCAGAAAATCTTCGAGCTGATCCTCCCTGAACCCAACCGCGGTGATTTCGAAGAGCTGCCGGACTACTTGCGCGAAGGCATGACCGTGCACTTCGCCAAGCGCTTCGCCGACGTCGCCAGAGTCCTGTTCTGACCCACCGACTCGCTTGCTGTAGGAGCGGCCTCGTGTCGCGAAAGGGTCGCGAAGCGGCCCCTGGATCTCGGCCACTGCATAGATGCCGGGGCTGCTGCGCAGCCCTTTCGCGACACAAGGCCGCTCCTACAGCGACAGTGTCGGGCGCACCAACTTCGGTTATCCTCAGGCCATCGCCAGCCTCTGGAGCCACCATGACCGCCCCTCGTCTGCTCGTTCCCCTGAGCCTTGCCCTGCTCGCCGCCTGCGCCCAACAGCCGAAACAAACCGTCGAACTGGACGCCGAAAGCGAATGCCCCAAGCGCCTGCAGGTCGGCCAGAGCCTCACCCTGACCCTGCCCAGCAACCCCACCACCGGTTACCGCTGGCTGGTGCAGAACCCGGCATCCAATGTGCTGCAAAGCCTGGGCCCCGAGGTCTACAGTGCCCCCGAAGACGCCGGTATCGTCGGCAGCTCGGGCATCTCGACCTGGCGCTACCAGGCCCGTGCCGCCGGTGAAGGCCACCTGATGCTGGTCTACCAGCAACCCTGGGCCCCGGAAGTACGCCCGGTACAGACCTTCGATTGCGCCATCCGGGTCGACTGATCGCGCAGCGCTGGTCAGCGAACCATGCATCCACGCCGCGGTTTGGCTAGAATGCCGGCCCTGCCTATCGTCAGCCGCCTGGATTCACCGTGAGCAAACAACCCGACCGCCTTTTCGCCCAACCCTTGGAGCAAGTCCCCGACTTCGTGTTCAACGAAGACGTGGTGCGCGTGTTCCCGGACATGATCAAGCGCTCGGTGCCCGGTTACCCGACCATCGTCGAAAACCTCGGCGTGCTGGCCGCGCGTTTCGCCCAGCCGAACACCGCCCTGTACGATCTCGGCGCCTCCCTGGGTGCCGTTACCCAGTCGCTGCGCCGCCATGTGCGCAGCGATGGCTGCCGGGTGATCGCGGTGGACAATTCCGCCGCCATGGTCGAACGCTGCCGCCAGTACCTCACCGCCCAGGACTCGATGTTCCAGGAACTGCTGCCGGTCGACGTGCTGGAAGCCGACATCCTCACCTTGCCCTTCGAACCGGCCTCGGTGGTGGCGATGAACTTCACCCTGCAGTTCATTGCCCCGGAACAACGCCTGGCGCTGCTCGGCCGGATTCGTCAGGCACTGCTGCCCGGCGGCGCGCTGATCCTCTCGGAGAAACTGCGTTTCGCCGATGACGAGGAGCAGAACCTGCTCAACGAACTGCACCTGGACTTCAAGCGGGCCAATGGCTACAGCGAACTGGAAATCGCCCAGAAGCGCAGCGCCATCGAGAACGTGATGAAGCCCGACACCCTGCAAGCCCACCAGGAACGCCTGCACGCGGCCGGCTTCTCCAAGGTGGTACCGTGGTTCCAATGCCTCAATTTCGCCTCGCTGATAGCCCTGCCATGATCGATCTGTCCCCCCTCGTCCGCCGTCTGGCGGGCACCCCACTGGCTTCCTGGTCCCAAGGCCTGCAAGCTCAACTGGACGCCAAGCTGGAAAAAGGCCACGGCGACCTCGACCGTTGGCGCGGCGCGCTCGACGCGCTGCCGGCCCTGCAGCCGAGCGTTATCGACCTGGTCGACGGCCTGCGCCTGGATTGCGAATGCGATGACGCCACCCGTGCGCAGATGCGCCAGGCGCTGATGGGCCTGTCGCCCTGGCGCAAAGGGCCATTCGACCTGTTCGGCGTGCACGTCGACACCGAATGGCGCTCGGACTGGAAGTGGTCGCGGGTCGGCCCGCACCTGGACCTCAAGGGCAAGCGCGTGCTCGATGTCGGCTGCGGCAATGGCTACTACCAGTGGCGCATGCTCGGCGCCGGTGCCGACTTGGTCATCGGCGTCGACCCCAACTGGCTGTTCTTCTGCCAGTTCCAGGCCGTGCAGCAGTACCTGCCCGAGCTGCCCGCCTGGCACCTGCCGTTCGCCCTGGAAGAGCTGCCGGCCAACCTCGAAGGTTTCGACACGGTGTTCTCCATGGGCGTGTTCTACCACCGCCGCTCGCCCATCGAGCACCTGCTGGCGCTCAAGGACTGCCTGGTCAAAGGCGGCGAACTGGTGCTGGAAACCTTGGTGATCGAAGGCGACGAAAACCAGGTGCTGGTACCCGAAGACCGTTACGCACAAATGCGCAACGTCTGGTACCTGCCGTCGGTACCGGCCCTGGAGCGCTGGTTGCGCCGCGCCGGCTTCACTGATGTGCGCTGCGTGGACGTGAGCGTCACCAGCGTCGAGGAGCAGCGCAGCACCGAATGGATGCGCTACCAGTCGCTGGGCGATTTCCTCGACCCCAACGACCACAGCAAGACCATCGAAGGCCTGCCGGCCCCGCGCCGCGCCACCCTGCTGGCGCGCAAATAAAAAAGGCGTCCCTGTGGACGCCTGAATCACAGCGGTGCCAGGGAGCAGTTCCGGCACAGCTGCTGTTGCTCACTCAGTCCTTGGCCACCTCGCGGGCCTTCTCCTGTGCCTTGCGCTCGCGCTCGGCGATGGCCTGTTGCTTGTCGCCGTGCAGGCGCTCCTGGTCCTGGCGGAACGCTTGCCAGAATTCCCTGGAGCGTTCGGCGCCGCCTTCGGCGTAGACACTGGCGCTGCCCAGGGCGAGCGTCGCCAGCAGCAGGTATTGGGTCAGGTTCATCGTGCTTGCCTCGTTGATAACCGATCAGACAGGGCAATCGTATAAAGAGGCAGCTAACGCCAAGGTGAGGCGGGCATTACAGTCTTGCAATGTGGCCTCGGCAAACAGCCAGATAACATCAGGATTACAAATCCGTTATCTACGCCGACGGGCGATTCGCATGCCGTAACATCCTGCCGCTTGACCCTGAAGCCCCTACAGGCTTGAGAATCCCGCCCTTTCCAGCACACCGAGCCCGCCCATGCGCCTACTGATCATCGAGGACGAACTGCGTACCGCCGACTACCTGCACCAAGGCCTGCGCGAAAACGGCTACGTGGTCGACTGCGCCCACACCGGTACCGACGGCCTGCACCTGGCGCGCCAGCAGCCCTACGATCTGATCATCCTCGACGTCAACCTGCCCGAACTCGACGGCTGGACCGTGCTGCAGCGCCTGCGCGCCGAATCGGCCACGCGGATCATGATGCTCACTGCCCATGGCCGCCTGGCAGACCGGGTCAAGGGCCTGGACCTGGGCGCTGACGACTACCTGCTCAAACCGTTCGAGTTCCCCGAATTGCTGGCACGCATTCGCAGCCTGCTGCGCCGTAATGACCAACAATTGCAACCGAGCACCCTGCGCGTCGCCGACCTCGAACTGGACCCCGGCCGCCACCGCGCCTACCGCGCCGGCAAGCGTATCGACCTGACTGCCAAGGAATTCGCCCTGCTGCACCTGCTGATGCGCCAGAGCGGCGAAGTGCTATCGCGCACGCAGATCATCTCGCTGGTGTGGGACATGAATTTCGATTGCGACACCAATGTGGTCGAAGTCTCGATCCGCCGCCTGCGGGCGAAGATCGACGACCCGTTCGACGACAAGCTGATCCATACCCTGCGCGGCGTCGGTTATGTCCTCGAGGCCCGCGTGTGAAGCACGCCAGCCTGTCGCTGCGCCTGGGCCTGAGTGTGACTGTGATGGGCGCCGCCCTGGTGTTGCTGCTCGCCTGCCTGGCGGTGTTCGCCCTCGACCACGAGCTGGACAGCCGCGCCCGCAGGGACCTGGCACGCAAGATGTTGCAGGTGGAACACAACCTGCGGGTCGACCTGCGCAGCGAGGACCTTGGCAACCGTGCCCATCCGTTGCTCGACCTGGTAATGGGCCACGACAACCTCAGCCTCAGCGTCCTGGCCCTCGATGGCCGCCACCCGCACCTGCTCAGCCTCGGCCCTGCGCTTGAGTCCCGGGTCGGTGAACTGCATACCGATGCACGCCTGAACTACCACGAATGGCGTGACAGCAGCGGCAACCAGATCCTCACCGTCACCCGGCAGATGCGCCTGCGCGACGACACCCCGGTGCGGGTGATGATGTCGCTCGATCGCGCCGACGACCATGCCCTGCTGCAGGCCTACCTGCACTCGACCCTGCTGGCCCTGCCACTGCTGTTGCTGCTGATCGGCGCCGGTGCCTGGTGGCTGATGCAACGAGGCCTCAAGCCACTGCGCCACTTCCGCCGCATCGCAGGGCAGGTCTCGGCCCAGGATCTGCAACACCGCCTGCCCGCTACCGGGTTGCCTCTGGAACTGGCGGAACTGGCGCGCAGTATCAATGTGATGCTCTACCGCCTGGATCAAGGTGTGCGCCAGCTGTCGCAGTTCTCTGACGACCTGGCCCACGAACTGCGTACTCCGCTGAGCAACCTGATGGGCAAGGCCCAGGTCACCCTGGCCCGCGAGCGAGACAGCGAGAACTACCGGGAAGTGCTGGAAGACAGCATCGAGGAGCTGACCCGGCTCAACCGCATCATCAACGACATGCTGTTCCTCGCCCAGGTCAGCCAGCCCCAGGCGCAGGTGGCGCTCAAGCCGCTGGCGCTAGCGGACGAAGCGGCTCAGGTAAGCGAGCTGTTTGCCTTCAGTGCCGAGCTCAAGGGCATCGAGTTGCACCTGCAAGGCTGGGGAACCGCACTGGCGGACCGCTTGATGTTCCAGCGGGCGCTGTCGAATCTGTTGAGCAATGCCATTCGTCACGGACCAGACGGGCAGGCCGTGAAGCTGGGCATTGAGCGCCAGGGCAGCGAGGTACTGATGTGGGTGGAAAATCAGGGGCCGGGGATTGCCGCAGAACATTGGCCGCAGTTGTTCGAGCGGTTCTACCGCGTGGGGTCGGGGCGCTCGCGGCTGGAAGGCGGTACGGGTTTGGGGTTGGCGATCGTGAAATCGATCATGCAGCTACATGGAGGGAAGGTCGAGGTGAGCAGCAGCCCTTCAGGGCCGACTCGCTTCACACTGGTGTTTCAAGCAGAGTAAAGCGCTGCCTGTACCGGTCTCTTCGCGGGCAAGCCCGCTCCCACAGACACGGTATACGCAATATATCTGTGGGAGCGGGCTTGCCCGCGAAGAGGCCAGTACAGGCAACCGACGAATCAGCGCGAAGCCGCGACGATCAGCGCCTTCATCTCGGCCACAGCGGCCTTGAAGCCCACGAACAAAGCATGTGCGACCAGCGCATGGCCAATGTTCAGCTCATTGATGCCCTTGATCGCCGCCACCGCCTCGACGTTGTGGTAATGCAGGCCATGGCCGGCATTGACGATCAGCCCCTGGCCCACACCAAACGCCACGCCATCGACAATGCGCTGCAGCTCCTCGGCCACTTCGGTCGGCGTTTCGGCATCGGCATAACGCCCGGTGTGCAGCTCGATGGCCGGCGCACCGACACGGCGCGAAGCCTCGATCTGCCGCTCGTCGGCATCGATGAACAGCGACACTTCAGCACCGGTACGCGACAGGCGCTCGACCGCCGCCTTGATCCGCGCTTCCTGGCCGGCCACATCCAGGCCACCCTCGGTGGTCAGTTCCTGGCGGGTCTCGGGGACCAGGCAGATATGCGCCGGGCGGATTTTCTCGGCAAAGGCCATCATCTCTTCGGTGACGCCCATTTCGAAGTTCATGCGCGTCTGCAGCACGTCCTTGAGCAGCACCACATCGCGCTCCTGGATGTGCCGGCGGTCTTCACGCAGGTGCACGGTAATGCCATCGGCGCCTGCTTCCTCGGCATCCAGCGCTGCCTTGACCGGGTCCGGGTAGCGGGTGCCGCGGGCCTGGCGCAGGGTCGCCACGTGGTCGATGTTGACGCCGAGAAGCATGCGGTTGCTGTGAGTCACGAAAGGCTCTCCTGAAGTTTGAGCCACACAGCATACGACGTGCTCAGCGCTTGCGAAACAGTTCCCGGCTGACCAGCGGTTTTGGCCCCAGATGCACCGCCAGTGCCTGGCGCATCAGGCGCTTGGCCGCCAGCAAGGCTCCCGGCGCATCCCAGTCGGCCTGGGCCAGGGCCAGCAGCTCGGTGCCATTGAACAGGCCAGGCTGGGCCAGGTGCACGCGCTCGAGGCCGGCATCGACGCGCAGACGGTACAGGCCTTCGGCTTCGACCGGGTCGTCATTGATGTCGTGACTAAGCGAAAAGGTGTACCCCAGATCTTCCAGCAGCCGCCACTCGAAGGAGCGCAGCAGGGGCTCCAGCGGCCTGCCCTCGGCCAATGCCTGCAGGGTCAGGGCGTAATGCTCGAAGAGCTCCGGCTGCGGTGCCTCGGCGGGCAGCAGGCGCATCAGCAGTTCGTTGAGGTAGAGGCCGCTGAACAGCGCGTCACCATTGAGCCAGGCGGCGATGCCGACGGTATCCAGGCGCCTGACGTTCTTCAGTTCACCTTTGCCGAACAGTTCCACTTCCAGCGGTACGAACGGCCGCACCAGGCTGCCACCCTTGCCGCGCGCACGGCGCAGCACCGCACGCATACGACCCTGCGGCGTGAAGAAGTCCACCAGTGCACTGGTTTCCTTGTAGGCGCGGCTGTGCAGGACGTAGGCCGGCTGGGGGGTGGATTGGTCCATGCGCTATCTCTGAAGGCTCAGATGTAACTGTGGGAGCGGGCTTGCCCGCGAAAGCGGCGGTGAATTCACCATCGCATTCGCGGGCAAGCCCGCTCCCACAGAGTAAGCCGATTGCTCGGGGCTTTTTACAGGTCGCCGTAGCCCAGCGAACGCAGGGCGCGTTCGTCGTCGGACCAGCCGCCTTTGACCTTGACCCAGAGGTTGAGCATGACCTTGGAGTCGAACAGCACTTCCATGTCCTTGCGCGCTTCAGAGCCGATGCGCTTGATACGCTCGCCCTTGTCACCAATGATGATCTTCTTCTGGCCATCACGCTCGACCAGGATCAGTGCATGGATGTGCAGCACGTGGCCCTGCTGCTTGAACTCTTCGATTTCCACGGTGATCTGGTACGGCAGCTCCGCACCCAGCTGGCGCATGATCTTCTCGCGCACCAGTTCGGCGGCAAGGAAGCGGCTGCTGCGGTCGGTGATCTGGTCTTCCGGGAAGAAGTGATCGTTTTCCGGCAGGTGCTTGGCGATCTGGGCTTCGAGCGCTTCCAGGTTGTGGCCCTGCTGAGCGGAAATCGGCATCACTTCAGCGTTCGGCAGTTGCTCCTGCAGCCACTGCAGGTGCGGGATCAACTCGGCCTTCTCTTCCATGCGGTCGGTCTTGTTGACGGCAATGATCAGCGGGCCGGTCACGTATTGCACGCGCTCGAGCACCAGCTGGTCCTCGTCGGTCCATTTGGTGCGGTCGACCACGAAGATCACTACGTCGACGTCCTTCAGGGCCGCCGAGGCGTTGCGGTTCATGTAGCGGTTCAAGGCCTTGTCGTTGGCCTTGTGCATGCCCGGGGTATCGACGTAGATCGCCTGCACGTCACCCTCGGTCTTGATGCCGAGCATGTTGTGGCGGGTGGTCTGCGGCTTGCGCGAGGTGATCGCCAGCTTCTGGCCGAGGATGTGGTTGAGCAAGGTCGACTTGCCCACGTTCGGGCGGCCGACGATGGCCACGTAACCGCAGCGGGTCGGATTGTTATCAGTCATTGCCATTCTCCACGCCCAGGGCGATCAATGCAGCAGCGGCGGCGACTTGCTCGGCGATACGCCGGCTGACGCCCTGGCCACGGCTCTTGTTGTTCAGCAGCACCACTTCGCATTCGACGAAGAAGGTACGGCAGTGCGGTTCGCCCTGGATGTCGACCACCTCGTATCGCGGCAGCTCGCAGCTGCGCGATTGCAGGAACTCCTGCAGGCGGGTTTTCGGGTCCTTGTTGGTGTCGACCAGGGTCAGGCCTTCGAACTCGTCAGTCAGCCAGGCGAGGACACGCTCGCGCGCGGTCTGCATGTCCGCGTCCAGATAGATGGCCCCGATCAGCGCCTCGAGGGCGTCGGCCAGGATCGACTCACGGCGGAAGCCACCGCTCTTGAGCTCACCCGAGCCCAGGCGCAGGTAATCGCCCAGGTCGAAACCACGGGCCAGGCGGGCCAGGGTCTCGCCCTTGACCAGACGGGCGCGCAGGCGCGACAGCTGGCCTTCGCGGGCCTGCGGGAAGCGCTCGAACAGCGCCTCGCCGGCGACGAAGTTGAGGATGGCATCACCGAGAAACTCCAGGCGCTCGTTATTGCGCCCGGCATAGCTGCGGTGGGTCAGGGCCAGCAGCATCTGCTCCTGATCCTTGAAGGTGTAGCCGAGCTTGCGCTCGAGACGGGCAAGGGAAGCAGTCATGCAGCCACCCGTTGGTTGTTCAACGCGTTGTTCAAATCAACATCCTGAAAGACTGTTTGGCTGTGGTCCGCCGCGTCGAGCGACGAATCTCTCATTCCCTGAGAACACAGCCTATGTCAGAAATGCATTCGGCGCTGTCTGCAGGACAGCGCCGAAGGGTATCAATGGATCAGGCCGACCCGCGACAGGTTGGGCAAGTGGCTGAGTTTTGGCTCTGGCCAGCTCATCCATACCGCGAAGGCCTTGCCGACGATGTTCCGGTCCGGAACCATGCCGTGCAGCGCTTGAGGGATTTTCGGGTCATCCCAGTAGCGGCTGTCGTTGGAGTTGTCGCGGTTGTCGCCCATCATGAAGTAATGGCCGGCCGGCACGGTCCATTGCTGGTCCGGCGGCATGCGATAACGGGTCATCTCCTTGCGGATCAGGTGCTCGGCTTCGCCGAGTTTTTCCTTGTACAGCTCGGCGCTGCCCAAGGTACCTGGTTCGGCGCCGACCAGCTGCTCGGCGATCGGCTGGCCGTTGACGAACAGCCGCTTGTCGCTGGTGTAGCTGATCTTGTCGCCCGGCAGGCCGACCACGCGCTTGATGTAGTTGACGTTCGGGTCGCTCGGGTAGCGGAACACCATCACATCGCCGCGTTGCGGGTCACCGACCTCGATGACCTTCTTGTCGATCACCGGCAGACGGATGCCGTAGGAGAACTTGTTCACCAGGATGAAATCGCCCACTTCCAGGGTCGGCTTCATCGATCCCGAAGGGATCTGGAACGGCTCGACCAGGAACGAGCGCAGTACCAGCACGATGAACAGCACCGGGAAGAACGATTTGCCGTACTCGACCAGCAGCGGCTCCTTGCTCAGGCGCTCGACCACCGCCATTTCTGGCTGGGTGACGCTGCCCTGGTAGGTGGCGATCGCTGCCCGCCGGCGCGGAGCCAGGAACAGCAGATCGATCAAGCCCAGCAGACCGCAGAC
>Ga0105251_10000937_pt1 | contig 26103 bp, 24 predicted proteins | sample KBSS64metaG_FD_80424 | JGI IMG/M metagenome (GOLD analysis project Ga0105251, IMG submission 80424) | Switchgrass rhizosphere microbial communities from Kellogg Biological Station, Michigan, USA - KBS S6-4 metaG | ecosystem: Host-associated > Plants > Roots > Rhizosphere > Soil | place...
TACCGGCTTATGCAACAGAGGGAAACGCGTCACAACGTCATCCGATTTGACGAGTCAAAATATGGCCGACTTTTCGACGATCGGGGGAGCAATGAAAAAGAAGTTCTTCGGCGCAGTCGCGCTGGGGGCGGCGGCGCTCGCGCTTTTGAGCGGGTGCGCGGTGCAGGATCAGGTCAGCAGCACCACGATGGAGCAGGCCACGCAACCGCTTACTTGCATGAGCAAGGCCGAATGCGACGCGTGGTGGGCGCGCGCGCAAGTGTGGGTGACCAACCATTCGGAGTACAAGCTGCAGACCGTCACGGATTCGATCATCCAGACCGCCGGGCCGTCGAGCGGCAAACGCGCGCTCGCGTACCAGATCACCAAGACGCCGACCAACGAGGGCACCGCGACCATCGGTTTCGCGGCGCATTGCGACAATCCGCTCGGCTGCCAGCCGAATCCGTGGGAGGCGGGCGCCGACTTCAAGCAGTTCATTCGAAACGGTCCCGGGCTGCGGAAAACGGCGACGCCGCAGGCCGGTACGATGCCGCCCGCCGCACCTGCACCCGCGCCTGCGCCGAGCGGCGTGCAGGTCAGTCCGCTGGATCAGCCGGTTCCGCTCAACCTCGAAAGCCAGCCGGGCCAGTCGGCGGCGCCGCTCACGCCTCAATAATCTAGTGTCCCATCGAGGCTGACGCGCCCTTCTTCGGCCGCGTCAGCCAGACCATCACGGCCAGCACCAGAAACGCATAGAACGAGATGCGGAAGAAGTCATTGGTTGACATCATGTACGCCTGCGCCGACACCACGCGATCCAGTTGCGCCGTCAGCGCCTGTCCCGACAGGCCGAGTCCCGAAAGCAGATCCGAGTATGCCGTCGTGCCGGCCGAATACGGCGTGACCGATTCGGTGAGCCGCGCGTGATGGCGGATCATGTCGTTCTCCCAGAAGGTCGTGCTGACCGCGGTGCCGATCGCGCCTGACAAGGTCCGCAGAAAGTTCGACAAACCCGCCGCTCCTGCAAGTCGCTCGTCGGAGACGCTGGACAGCGTGATCGTCGTCATCGGCACGAAAAAGCACGCGACACCGATACCCTGAATCAGCCGCGGATAGATGATCTGGTGAAACGGCGTGTCGAGCGTGAAAGTCGAGTTCCAGTGCGACACGAAGGCAAACGTGAGGAACGCAAAACTCGCGACCACACGCAGATTCAGCCGATGCATGTTCTGCCCGATGATCGGCGACAGCACCAGCGCGAGAATGCCGACCGGCGCGGTGGCAAGGCCCGCGAGCCACGGCGTGTAGCCGAGCACGGTCTGCAGCCACAGCGGCAGCACCACGACCGAGCCGAAGAACGCAAGAAAGCCGAGCGACGTGATCAGCACGCCCATCGCGAAATTGCGGTCGCGGAAAAGCGAAAGATCGATCACGGGCTCCTTCTCCGTCAGCTCCCACGCGAACATGAAGGCGAGCGACACCGCCGACACGATTGCCAGCGTCACGATGAAGCTGGAGCTGAACCAGTCGCGGTCCTTGCCGAGGTCGAGCATCATCTGCAGGCTCGCGACACCGATCACGAGCAGCGCGAGCCCGACGCCGTCGATGCGCTGCTTCGTTGTCTTCGTCTCGTGGCCGCGCAGCAGGAAGAACGCGATGGCCGCCGAAAACACGCCGATCGGCACATTGATATAGAAGATCCACGGCCAGGTGAAGTTATCGGTGATGTAGCCGCCCATCACCGGGCCGAAGATCGGCGCGACGATAACGGTCATCGCCCAGAGACCGAGCGCGAGGCCGCGCTTTTCGGGCGGATAGCTGCGCATCAGGATGGTTTGCGACAGCGGGACCATCGGGCCGGACACGAGACCTTGCAACAGCCGGAACGCAATCAGCGATTCGAAGTTGTGCGCGAGGCCGCAGAGCGCCGATGCGATCGAAAACAGCAGCACGGAAATGGTGAACAGCTTCACCTCGCCGACGCGGCGTGCGAGCCAACCGGTCAGCGGCACCGCAATCGCGGACGCGACGGAGTACGACGAGATTACCCATGTTCCTTCGCTCGTCGCGACGCCCAGATTGCCGGAGATGGTCGGCACCGCGACGTTCGCGATCGACGTGTCGAGCACTTCCATGAAGGTGCCGAGCGCGAGGCCCATCGTCAAGAGGGCGAGGATGCCGCCTGTGAGCGGCATGGGCGTGGGCGGGGTTGCGGGCGTGCTGGTCGAGGATGTAGACATCTTTCAGTTCTCCGGCGCGTGGACGGCGCTCAAAACGCGCATCGCACGCAAACTATTTCTTGTCGCGGCATTCTCTGCCCAGACAGTGAAAGCGGCGCTATAGACGCCGGATTTTGTCAGGTTAATCAGGCTAGATCGTCATCGAGCGTGCATGGAGCGCAATCGCCCGCCGGCGTGTTTCCGATGATGCGCGCGAGCATCGCAATCAGCAGGTCCAGTTCCGCGGGGCTGAAACCGCGCAACTGCTCATTGAGCACCGCCGCACCGATCACCGGTAAACGCTTGGCGGCATCGCGTCCGCGCTCCGTCAGACTGAGCTCGACGACTCTCCGATCCGCCTCGCTGCGCGCGCGGCTCACGAAGCCCTTCTTTTCGAGCCTGTCGAGCATGCGCGTCATCGAGCCGCTGTCGTAGGACATTTCGCGCGACAACTCGAGCGGCGTGCGCGCCCGCCCCGACGCCAGCATGAGCATCACGCCGATTTGCGGCGATGTGAGGTCGAGCGGCTTCAGCGCCTGATCGGTTCGCATGATGAGTACATTGCGCGCCTTGGCGAGGTAATAGCCGAGGCTCGTTTCGAGCTGAATCGTGGCGGGATCGTAAAGCGGTTCGCTATTCATGCAACGTGGTAAGCGGCTGGTGCAGGTCTGCGACTAGGTGGCGTCTCTATAAGGCAACAATTCCGAAAAAGCAATCAGCAGTATCTTGAAAAGTAGTTGCACAGTCAATATTATTCTATGCAACGAGTTATGCGCTTGATGCGCCGCCCGAGACTATGTTCTGACCGCCTGCCGTCGTTCGCCGACGCCCGAGAGACCTTCCAATGACCCGCTTTGTTCGCACCGCCCGCCGACGTTTCGGCCCCATCAGCAGCATGCTCGCCAACGCTTCACGTCACTTCGTCCCGCCGAAGCTGAGTTCGTGGAAACTCGCGTTGTATCTGATCGTGTTCCTGCTGCCGGGCGGTTCGTTCGTGGTGCTGGGCATGGGATGGTTCGAGAACCGGCATCGGCGCAAGGCGACGGCATCCGCGCCGACGAAGACGCCCTCCCGATCCCTTCTCGCCGCGCCGTGCCCCGGCGGCGGCGGCGCCAGCGGCGCGTGACCCACCCGTAACGCGTCGTAACCTATTCCCGCTGCCGCGTAACACCCGCCTTACGGCGAACCCGTTACGCTAACGTCTGCCTGACGAGCGCGCATGATAAGCGCCCGTCGCGTTCCGTTACCATTTCGGCTTGCCGCGTCCGTCGCTTCGGAGGCGCGGCGCCGACAGGAATTCCGACAAGCAGATGCCGCATCGCCCCGCCTTTCCCGCTTTCCCCGTTACGCGCCCGCTGACCGCCGCCGCGCTCGCCGCCACGCTTGCGATCTTCATCGCCGGTTGCGCGGTCGGCCCCGATTATCAGCGCCCCGCGGCAACGATCCCGGCCAGCTACAAGGAAGCGCCCGAAGGCTGGAAGGTCGCGCAGCCCGGCGACCAGGCCGATCGCGGAACCTGGTGGACCGTCTATAACGACGAGCGCCTCAACGACCTCGAAACGCGTCTGAATCAGTCGAATCAAAGCATTGCGCAGTTCGCGGCCGCTTACCGGCAGGCGCGTGCGCTCGTCGGCGAGGCGCGCGCGGCATATTTTCCGACGATCGGCGCGTCGGCTTCGGCTTCGCGTTCCGGAACCGGCGCAGGCAACCGGTCGACCAACAGTTCCAGCTTCGGCCAGCAGGGTTCGGTGAACAACCAGTTCAGCCTCGCGCTCGACGCATCGTGGGAACCGGACCTGTGGGGCAGCGTGTCGCGCACCGTCGCCGCGCAAACGGCGGGGCAGCAGGGCGCCGCCGCCGATCTCGCCAACGCGCGGCTGTCCGCGCAGGCCACGCTCGCGCAAGACTATTTCCAGTTGCGCTCGCTCGACGCGCAGCAGAAGCTTCTGGACGAAACCGTCGCAGCCTACGAGCAATCGCTCAAGCTCACGCAGAATCAGTACGCGCAAGGCATCGTCGCGCGTTCCGACGTGATTCAGGCGCAGACGCAATTGCAATCCGCGCAAGCTTCCGCCATCGACAACGGCGTCGCGCGCGCGCAGTTCGAACATGCGATCGCGGTGCTCGTCGGTGAGCCGGCTTCGACCTTCTCGCTTCCGCCGATTCCGCTCGACGCGACGCCGCCCACCGTGCCCGTGCAGATGCCGTCCGCGATTCTCGAGCGTCGGCCGGATATCGCATCGGCGGAGCGCAAGGCGGCGGCGGCAAACGAGCAAATCGGCATCGAAATGGCCGCCTATTTTCCGACGCTCACACTCTCCGCACAGGGCGGCTTCGAAAGCTCGGTGCTGTCGCAATTGCTGCGCGCGCCGTCACGTTTCTGGACGCTCGGGCCGGACATCGCCGCGACCATTTTCGACGGCGGCCTGCGCTCCGCGCGCACGGAAGCCGCGCGCGCCGCCTACGACCAGAACGTCGCGACGTATCGGCAAACGGTGCTGACCGCGTTCCAGGACGTCGAAGACAATCTCGCGTCGCTGCGCATTCTGGAAAGGGAAATCGTGGTGCAGCAGCAGGCCGTCGAATCGGCGCAGCAGGCGCTCGCGATCATCAACAATCAGTACAAGGCGGGAACGGTCGCGTTCATCAGCGTGCTGACCGCACAGACCACCGCGTTCACCGCGCAGCAGAAGCTGGCGAATATCGCGGGGCAGCGAATGGTGTCGTCGGTGGGACTGGTGAAGGCGCTCGGCGGCGGCTGGGATGTCGCGCAAATGAATCGCGAAACGGGCGGCGTGGAAGCGCCCGCCGCGGCTGCGTCCGCTGCAAGCGCGACGCAAACCGCCAATCGCTGATTTTTAACGCATGAAGGTCAGCGCAACCGTATCCGGATCGGTATGACGGCCGAGCAGGTTCAGAAGGCCTGCGAGGTTTTCACGCTGATTCGGCGCAGCCGTCGCGGTGCCCTGAAACGACGTCGATTCCGGCGAGATCGAGCCGTTGCCGGTCAGCATGAGCGGCCCTTTGCTCGTCGAGAGATCGATCGTCGCGGATGCGCCCTGCGCCTGCAGCGCCACGCGATACGAACCGAGCGGCTTGACACGCGAGACGCGCGAAGCCATGTCGTCGAGCGTGACGACCAGTTGGCCGTACGTGTTGCGGTTGAGCAAGCGGAACTCGGTCCACGAAAGCCGCACGCTGCCATCGAAGTCGAGCGTGTTGAACGGAGCGCCCAGACCCGCGAGCAGCGTCGCGGGCACGGCGATCTGGCCTGGCGTGACCGTCGCGCCGCGCGTCGTGGCATCGACGGTCACGGCGTCGGGCATCGCGTCGGTCTGGCGCATCGTCATGTGCACGCGGCCGGTGAAGAGCAGCAGAAAGGACGTCGTCCATTCGATGCGCCCCGGCAGAAGCGTCGCGCCCGCGCCGTCGTTGCCCGCGGCGAGCATCAGCGTGGCCGAGCCGCTCCACAGCGAGCCCGCCGGATCGACCAGATTCACGTGGCCGCCCGTGGCCTTCGAAAATTGCGGCACGATCCACGCGGCGGGCATCATCGCGAGCAGCGTGCCGGCGACCGATATCACCATCACGAAAAGCGCCGGCAGCGCGAGCCGGAAACGTCGCGTCCAGTAACTCATTTCGCGCCGGCCGGTTGCAGCGACGCCGTCAGATCCACTTGGCCATCCGGCTTCAGCGCCGTGACGTGCGCCTCCGATACCTGCACTTTGAACTGCTTGCGCGCGTCGTCGAGCCACATCGTCCAGTTCGGGAACGACGCGTTCTTCAACTGAATCTGCACCGCCGCGCCGATCACCTGGATCTGCGTCGGCTGCATGCCGTTGTCGGCAAGCGACTTCGCGAGCGCATCGCGCAACGCGCCGCCCGTCGGCATCACGCCTTCGGCGGCGGGCGCGAGCGAGCGCGCGTCGTTGGCCTGCGCGGTCATCGTCGCGAGCTGGCGCTGCATCACGGGCAGGCTTTCGCGCAGCCGCGCGCGGCCTTCGTAGGCGGGCGCCCACAGCACGAGATACACGAGCGCGAGGCCGAGCGCGAGGCCGCCCCACATCAGGAGCGTCTTCTCGCGCGGCGTGCGCACTTCCCAGAATTCCGACAGTGAACGTGCGATTTCCGCTTTCATTGGCCGCTCCTGATCGTCCATTTGCCGGTGTTGCTATCGATCGAACCGTTCAGGCCGTTCGCGGCGAGGCGCTTCGTCAGGTCGGGATCGACCTTCGTTTCCGGCTTGAAGGTCACTTCCAGATGACGGTCGCGATAATCGAGGGCCGCGACGCCGTTCACCGGCACGGGCCCGAGCGAGCGCGCGAGTCCGTCCGCGAGCGAGAGGAAATCCGATGGCGACAGCTCGCCCGACGCCACACGCAGGCGATCGAGATTGCGCGTCATCTGATCGGGCGCGTCGAGCACGACGGTCGTTTTCGGAAATGTGTTGAGCAGCAGATCGGTTTCCTGCGCGGCAATCGCGTCGCGCTGACGCGCGAGTTGCAGCCATTGCACGTTGATGCCGATGATCGACACGACGATCGACGCCGCCACGAGCGCGATCGGCACGCGCAGGCGCCGCATCGTCGCGCGGTCGAGCCGCCACGGCTGCGCGGCGAATTCGAACTGGCACAAGTCGAAGCGGCTCGCGACGGCATTGCGCGCGAGCGTTTCGAATGTGACGGGCTGCGCGCCGGCGACCGCGGCTGCGGCATTGCGCGAACCCGACAGGCGCGGCTCGTCGCCGGGAAGATCGGCGAGCGAATAGAGCGTCACGGGATGATCGCCCGCGAGTGCCGCGAGTGTCGCTGAAATCGAATCGGCGGGCAGCGCGAGGCCTTCGCCGAGCGCCGCGCGTTCGCCGCGCGCAATCGCGATTTCGATGCGCGGCTCACCGAGCGCGGCCGGCGAGGGCGCGGCCAGCTCGCCGATCAGCGCAGGCGCGGTCGAGACGACCTGACCGAGCAGCCCCGCGATGAAGGGCGTCGATGGCGCCTCCGTTGCCTCGCCTTCCGCGGCTTCTGCAACAGGCGGCACAGCCGCGACCGGCAGGCAGCGCATGGCAGGCACGGCCTTCACATTGCGATGCCCCGCGCCCGAAAACGCGCCCAGCACGAAGCGGAACCAGCCGCGATCGATCACGGCGAGCACGCGCTTGCCATCCGCGAGTTCGACCGGATCGACCGCGATGTGGCACGTCTGCGGATCCTGAATCAGTTGATCCTCGACGACGTTCGGCAGCGCCTGCCGCAAGCGCGGCCCCTTGAGCGGCGGCATGGAAGCGGCGAGCAGGAGCGTGTCGCGGGCCGCGACGATCAGCACGGTCGCGCTCGCACGCGGCAGAAGCCCGAGCGCCGCGCGGCCGACGCGCTGCGGCGCGCCGCGCTTGTCGAGCAGCAAAAACGGCAGATCCGGCAGATGCCACTCTTCCGAGCGCACCGCCGGATCACGCGGCGGTAATAAAACGATCAGTGTGCTCAATGGCCACTTCCTCTCATCAATGACTGCGGCACGTCTTCACAGCGCATCGCGCGTGTAGACGATGCGCGTCGTATGCGTCGTCGGGTCGCGATACACGAGCGTCGTGCGCTCCAGTTGCGCGCGTTCATGTTCGACGCGACCATGGATCACGAAATACTTCGTGGTGACGTCCATCTCGTTCGGGTCCATCGACACCGTCTTGACGCCCGCGCCGGTCAGCGCGAGCTGCACGTTGCCGACATCGTGGAAGAACACCGTCTCCCGGCGCGCGACGAACGCCTGTCCCTGCGACAGGTTCATCCCCGGCACCACGGCCGCCACCACTTCGGCGGGCGCGGTGTTCATGTTCACGGCGGTCGTCGTCGGCAGCACGGTGACGAACGGCCGAAGCTTCGCGACCGCTTCCGGCGAGAAACCCGGCACGTCGAGCAGCGAATCGACGGTGATCATCTGCAAAGGCGCGACGGGCGCGTTGCTGTCCGCGTCCTTCAGTCCGGGATCGTCGGTGAAATTGCCGCCGCCCGTGCCGCCGCCTTGCGCGATCGCCGCCAGCGTCGTCGCTTCGTTGTTCGTGCCCGCCGCCGTGGTCGCGCTGTTGCCCGTCTGCGTCTGAAAGCGCGTGGCCGAGCGCGCGAGGCCCGCGCGCATCTGCAGCGCCACCGTCTTCGCGAGCGAGCCGTTGATGCCGAGCATCGTGAGCAGCCGCTGGAACGCCTGAATCTGCGCGACGTTGATGGTCAGCACGCCGGGCGTCGGCGTCGAGACCAGATTGCGCAGGTTGAACTTCGCCTGCGCGTCCTCGATCGAGCCGGACAAATAGGTCGATGCGCCTTGCTGCGCGCGCACTTCGCCGATCTGCCCGAGGAAATCCGACAGCTTCGTCTTCGCGATCGGCACGCCCCATACACCGCCGAGATACGTGACCGTCGGCGAGGTATCGGCTTCCGAGCGCAGGATGAGGCGCGTCCAGTCGAGCGCGCTGCGCGAAATCCACTGCGCCTGCGCGAGCAGCCGCTGATTCTCGATGCGGCGAATCTGCACCTGCTGGCGCCACAGCATGCCCGACACGAGAATCGCCGCGAGCGATACGACCAGGAGCGCGCTGATGATCGCGACGCCGCGTTGCCTCTTCGGATTCGGAGCGCGCATGCTCATTCTCCGACCAGAAACACGCGCGTGAGCGGCGTCGCGAGCGTGCGCGCGCCGACCGCGATCTGAATGCCCGACACCGCGCGCGCCAGCGGCGCGTTGCCGAGTTGCGGCACCTTCAGGTTGTTGCCGTTCTGGTTGATCTGCGCGAGCACGTCGGTCATGCGCGTCGTCCAGCCTTTTTCCGGAATGTAGACGCGCGTCGCGAGCGAGGCCACGCCGCCCATCAACGGAATCGAGCTCCAGCCATCGCCCGTATCGCCCGACGAGAGCGCGCGCCGCACTTCGCCGACGTTCGACAGCGGCGGCGACGCAAAGCGCACGATGCGCCCGTTCGACAGCCGGTAGCGCACTACCTGAAGCCGCGGCGGCGTACCCGGCGCGAACACGCCGCGCACGATCTGCAGCGAGCCGTTGCCGACCTGCACGGCGGGCTGGCCGGCTTCGTCGTCGGTGGCGGCCTGGCGCGCGTCGATACGCATCTGGTCGAACAATTGCGCGACGACGCGCTCGTCTTCCATCGCGTTCTCGATCGTCGCGCGGCCGCGGATCACCGAGTCGAGCCCGCGCCACGACAGCACCGCGAGCACCGCGAGAATCGCGATGGCGATCAGCATCTCCAGCAGCGTGAAGCCGCGCTGCTTTCTGCCGCGGTCAGAGCGAGCGGTTCGTTTCATTCGCCACCACCGTGACCATTTGCGCCAGATTCCCGGAGCGGCCGGGCGTCGAGACGAACATCTCGACGCGCCGGAAAATCGGATTGGGCGTCTGGCTCACGCGCTGCGTGCACAGGAGCTTCAGATTGCCCTGCGAGCAGTCGAAGGTGCGCGAGCCGATCGGCGGAAACTGATGCGAGAGCCGCAGTTGCGCGAGTTCGTTGTCCGCGCTCCAGCCCGCGAGCAGCCGCCGGTGCAGGTCCGCTTCGCCCGTCGCGAGCGAGCCGACCGCGCGCACCGATGCGGCGAGCGCCACCGCGATGATCGCCAGTGCGACGAGCACTTCGATCATCGTGAAGCCGCGCTGATGCCGACGATGTTCGCGCATCACCGCACCTGATAGCGGCCGTTGCCGCTTCCGACAATCGTCACGCGGCCCACGGCCGAGAACAGCGTGATTTCCATCGGCGCGTCGATGGCTTCGGTGCCGAACACGAGCCGGCTCACCGTTTTGTCCGAGTCGAGGAACTGGATCGACACGCCGGTCACGCCGCCTTCCCAGCGCCGCTGGCGCAAGAGGTCGTCGCGCAACGGGCGCCAGCCGTCTTCCGTGCGGATGTCGAAGCGAAAGCCGCCGTCGAGCGGCTGCCACGCGATCGGCCGCGCGCGCACCTGCGCCTCGTCGCCCGCGGATTCGAACAGCAGGGCGAGACGCTGCGCTTCCTCGTTGAGATCGGTGCGCGGATTGCGCGTCAGTTGCAGCGACGCGAGCGACACCAGCAAGCCCGCGATCACCAGCACGACGAGCATTTCGAGCAGCGTGAAGCCCGCGTTGCGTCGCGTATGTCGGTGCCTGTTCACGCCGCTTTCCTTCGTCTGCCGTCAGACGGTCATTGCCACGAGCCGACATCGGCATCGTTGCCTTCGCCGCCGGCCTTGTTATCCGCGCCGTAGCTGAACACGTCGATTTCGCCGTGCACGCCCGGATTCAGATATTGATACTGACCGCCCCACGGATCGGCCGGCAGGCGCTCGAGATAGCCACCGTCCTTCCAGTTATTCGGCACCGGCTCGGTCGACGGCTTTTCGACCAGCGCGCGCAGGCCTTGCTCCTGCGTCGGATAGCGGCCGTTATCGAGGCGATACAGCTTCATCGCCTGCATGATCGTGCCGATGTCCTGCTTCGCGGCGACGCGCCGCGCCTCGTCCGGGCGGCTCATGATCTTCGGCACGATCAGCGCGGCGAGAATGCCGAGAATCGCGATCACGACCATGATTTCGATCAGCGTGAAGCCGCGCTGACGGCGTCCTTGCGCCTGAGCCTGTTGAATTCGCATGCGGCGTTGGGTCCACAATTGCATGACTGCTACCTCTTGAATTGAAAATATCGTTTCCGGGCTCATGCCCGGTGATGATTGGAAAAATCGCGCGGCTTCCTGTCTTTCGGAAGCCGCCGGTCATTCTATCGATCCGCTTTCGTCGCGTGATTTCTGCCCGAGCGAGGCATCGCGTCGCGCTCAACGCACCCAGATCGTCGGTCCGGGCGGATTCGGCGGCAGGAAGATCTCCGACTTCACGCCGTTGCGATCGATGATGATCGAACGCGCGCGCACTTCGGCGAGCTTCACGCCTTGCGTGAGCGGCCCGCCCAGCGACACGGCCTTCGCCGCTTCGCCGCCGTAGCTCACGATGGCCGCCGCGCCGCCCTGCAACGCGAGAATCCCGAACAGATGCACATCCGAATTGGCCTGACGTTCCAGCCGTCCACCGAAAATGGTCGCAGCCTGCTCGACCGACGGAGCACGCGTCGCGGCCGCGGCGGGCAGCGGCGCGGTCTGCCGCGAGGTCAGCGTGACGACCCAGTACGTTACCGTCACGCAGAAGAGCGCGAGCGCGGCGAGCGTCAGTAAGCGAGTTTGAAGGGCGTTCATCACTGCACCAGATTATTCAGTTCGATGATCGGCAACATCACGGCGAGCACGATCACGAGCACGACGCCGCCCATCGCCAGAATCAGCAGCGGCTCGAGCAGGCTCGTGAGGAACATCGTGCGCCGTTCGAGCTCGCGCGCTTCGCCTTCGGAAGCGCGGTCGAGCATCGTGGTGACGTCACCCGTCGCCTCGCCCGAGCGGATCAGGTGAACCAGCACGGGCGGAAACGTCTTCGTGTTGCCGAGCGCGCGCGACAGCGACGAGCCCTCGCGCACCCGCACGATCGCGTCGTCGACGTTCTCGCGCATCGCCGTGTTGCTGAGCGTTTCGCCCGCAGCCTGCAGCGCGCGCAGGATCGGCACGCCCGCGGCGGTCAGGATCGCGAGCGTGCTGGCGAAGCGCACCGTGTTGTAGCCGCGCACCAGCTTCCCGATAAGCGGCGCGCCGAGCAGCCAGCGGTCGAACGACATGCGCGGGCCGGGCCGCGCGAGGATGCTCTTCACCAGCCACGCGAATATCACGACGCCGATCAGCACCGCCCACCAGTAACTTCGGACGAAGGACGAGAGCGCCATCATCATGACGGTCAGGAAAGGCAGCGCCTGCTTCGTGCTCGCGAACACGTTCACGACCTGCGGCACGACATAGCTCAGCAGGAACGTGACGATGCCGAACGCGATGATCGTCACGATGCCCGGATACGTGAACGCCAGAATGATCTTCTGCTTGAGCGCGTTACGCTGTTCGATGTAGTCCGCAAGACGCGACAGCACGAGGCCGAGCTTGCCGGTGTGCTCGCCCGCCGCGACGAGCGCGCGATAGATCTCTGGAAAGTCCTTCGGATGCTGCGCGAGCGCGTTGGCGAAGGAATGGCCGCCGAGCACTTCGGCGCGGATCGCGGCCATCAGTTCGCGGATGTAATCGCGCTCGGACTGCTCCGTCAGCACCGCGAGCGTCTCGCCGAGCGGCAGACCGGCGATCAGGAGACTGGCGAGCTGGCGCGTGAGAATCGCCTGTTCGCGCTGCGACAGACGCCGCCCGAGCGACAGCCGCTGCTGGCGCTCGCCGCGCGTGCGCGTGCCCGCCGCCTCGACGACGAGCGGCGTCAGCCCCTGCGTGCGTAACTGGCTGCGCGCGGCGCGGGCGCTGTCGGCATCGAGCACGCCTTTCTGCGTCTTGCCCGCGTGGTCGATCGCTTCGAAACGAAAGGCCGGCATACCGTTACTCTCCGCCCGTCACGCGCAGCACTTCTTCCAGCGACGTCACGCCGGCGGCGAGCCAGCGGTCGCCGTCCTCGCGCAGCGTGCGCATGCCTTGCTTGCGGCCTGCCTCGAGAATCTCCGCATCCGCCGCGTTGCGATGGATGAGCGGGCGGATCGCGTCGTCGATCAGAAGCAGTTCGTAGACACCGCGACGGCCGACATAACCCGACTGGCCGCATCGCTCGCAGCCGACCGGATGGTAGCGCTTCGTGCCGTCTTCCTCGACGCGCTCTTCCTTGCAGACCGGACAGAGCTGGCGCACGAGCCGCTGCGCGAGCACGCCGAGCAGCGACGACGCCAGCAGATACGGCTCCACGCCCATGTCGGTGAGACGCGTGACGGCAGAGGCAGCGTCGTTCGTGTGCAGCGTCGCGAGCACGAGGTGGCCGGTTAGCGAAGCCTGCACCGCGATCTGCGCGGTTTCGAGATCGCGGATTTCACCGATCATGATGATGTCCGGATCCTGGCGAAGGATCGAGCGCAGCGCGCGCGCGAAGGTCATGCCGATGCGCTCGTTCACCTGCGTCTGCCCGATGCCCGACAGGTCGTATTCGATCGGGTCTTCCACCGTCATGATGTTGGTGGTCGTGGTCTCCAGCCGCGACATCGACGCATAGAGCGTGGTTGTCTTGCCGGAACCGGTCGGGCCGGTGACGAGCACGATGCCGTGCGGCTTGCCGATCAGCTTGTCGAAGTGGACGAGCGTGTCGCGCGCCATGCCGAGCGTTTCGAGATTCAGGCGCTGCGCGTCCTTTTCCAGCAGACGCAGCACCGCGCGCTCGCCATGGCCGGTCGGCAGCGTGGAAACCCGCACGTCGACGGGACGTCCGCCCACGCGCAACGTGATGCGGCCGTCCTGCGGCAATCGTTTTTCAGCGATATCGAGCTGCGCCATGATCTTGATGCGCGAGATCAGCGCGCCGTGCAGCGCTTTCTTCGGACGCACGACATCGCGCAGCGTGCCGTCGACGCGAAAGCGCACCACTGACGCGTTCTCGAACGGCTCGATGTGAATATCCGATGCCTGCTCGCGCGCCGCCTGCGTGAGCAGCGCGTTGATCATGCGGATGATCGGCGCGTCGTCCTCGGATTCGAGCAGATCCTCGACTTCGGGAATGTCCTGCATCAAACGCGACAGATCGACTTCGCCTTCCACTTCGCCGACCACCTGCGCCGCGCTGCCGTCGTTGCGCGCGTATGCCGAATTGATCGCCGCGGCGAGCTCGTCGGCGGGCTTGCGCACGATCGACAGCGCGCCGAAATTGCGCGCGACTTCAGCGAGCGCCGCGTCGGTCGTCCGCTCGCTGATCCATACCTCGATGCTGTCCGCGTGCCGATGCGCGAGCAAGATCTGCCCGCTGCGCGCGAAGCCGTAGGGCACGAGGCGGGCCGCCGCCAGCGGCGACGCCGCGCTGCTCGCGCTCTCGACTGCATCGTTGACCATGCTCACGGCCGGACTCCCTGTTGGCCGTTCGTCGCGGCGTTACCCGGCAGGGTGTTGGTCGCTGCGTTGCCCGGCATGGCGTTGGTCGCGCCGTTCGCGGGAAGCGGATAGCTGCCCTGCGGCGGCGGCGTCGATTGCGGCGCGGATTGCATCGGCTGCGGCGCCGGACCTGCTTCCGGGTTCTGCGGCAGCGTCGTGCTCGGGCCGGGGCCGCGTGTCGTGTTGCTCCAGTCCAGCAGATTTTGCGCCGGGACGCCGCCGCCTTCGCTCGGACCAATCGGTTTCGGCGGCATCACCGGCACATTCTGATCCTTGATGAGACGGTTGTCCGTCGTCGAGCCGTACTGCTGCTGACGCAGATACTCGTAGCGCGTGTTGGTGATCTGCGTCGAGGTTGCCTGATCGCGCACGATCACCGGGCGCAGGAACACCATGAGGTTGGTTTTCGTGCGCGTCTTGCTTTCGCTTCTGAACAGGCTGCCGATGAACGGAATGTCGCCGAGCAGCGGAATCTTGCTGTTGTTATTGTTGTACTGGTCCTGCATCAGGCCGCCGAGCACGACGATTTCACCGTCATCCGCGAGGATGGTCGACTGCACCGAGCGCGTATTGATCGTCACGCCGCCCGGATCGTTCTTCGTGGTCGCATCGACGCTCGAATCTTCCTGATAGATCTGCATCTTGAGCACGCCGCCATCGGTGATCTGCGGCTTCACATGCAGCGTCACGCCGACGTCGCGCCGGTCGAACGTGTTGAACGCGGTGACCGAGGTGGCCGCGTTCGCGGTCGGCGTCGCGTAGGAACCCGTCACGACCGGCACGTTCTGGCCGACGACGATCTTCGCTTCTTCGTTGTCGAGCGTAATCAGGTTCGGCGTCGAAAGGATGTTCGCATCCGCCGATGTCGACAGCGCCTGCAACAGCCCGCCGAGGCCGAAGAGGTTGCCGAAGCGGTGCAGCAAGCCGATGTTGAGGCCCTGCGCGAGCAGGCCGGTGGTCGACGTGATGGCCGACGGATTCTGTGCGATCGCGTTGCCCTGCAAGGTCAGATCGACGATGTTCGTGTTGCCCTGACCAAAGCTCGAACTGCCGTAGAGCGCGTTGTTGCCGCCGTTCGACAGCAGGAGGCCCTGCCACTGAATGCCGAGGTTCGCGCCGGTGGTCGCGGACAATTCGACGATCAACGCCTCGATGTAGACCTGCGCGCGGCGCGCGTCGAGCTGATCGATCACGGCGCGCAGGTTTCGATAGACCGGGTCCGCAGCGGTGATGATCAGCGAGTTCGTTGCGGCATCGGCCTGGATCATGCCGCCGCCCTGGTCGTTGCCGGACTCGTTGTCCTTGTTCGACGAGAAGCTCGAGTCGCGGTTGCCGGCGCCGCCCGTCATCGGATTGTTGCTGCTGCCTGAGGTGCCGCCGAGACCGCCGGGCAAAGGCGGCGTGCCGGCCGTGCCGGTGGACATCGACGAACTGCCGAGACCGCCGCCGCTCTGACCGAACGAATTCGAGCTGGAGTTCGAGCCCGACGTGTTGTCCGAAGTATTGTTGCCCTTGCCCATCATGCCGCGCAGCGTCTTGGCGAGACGCGTCGCGTCGGCATTGCGCAGCGCCACGACGTGCATGTTGCCCGGTTGCGAAGTCGGAGAATCGAGCTTCTGCGCCAGTTGCTTCGCTGCGGCGAGACGCGAGCTGCTGGACGCGCGGAACATCAGCGAATTGGTGCGCGCATCGGGCGTGACGGTGACTTTGAGCGTGGCGTCGGTGCTGCCGATCGCGCCGGGATCGAGCAGCTTGTTCATCTGCTCGGCGACGTCGATGGCGTTCGCGTTCTTCAGCGTGACCACATCGACCGAGCGGCCGGCCGCCGTATCGACACCCGCGATGATGCCCGCGATGCGGCGCACGTTGTCGGCGTAGTCCGTGACGACGAGCGTGTTGTTCGCCGGATAGGCCGCGATGGTGTTGTTCGGCGAAATGAGCGGACGCAGCACCGGCAAAAGATTGTTCGCCGACTCGTTACGCAGTTGAAAGACCTGCGTGATCACCTGATCGCCGCGCGCGGCCGGCGCGTTGCCGACATACGTGGGCACGCCCTGCAGCTTCGCGTCGGCTTCGGGCACGACCTTCAGGACGCCGTGATCCTGCACGAGCGCGAAACCCTGCATGCGCAGCGACGACTGGAGCGTCTTGAGCGCCTGATCCTCGGGAACCGCATTCTCCGAGACCAGGTTGAGTTGCCCCTTCACCCGGGGATCGACGATGATCGTTTTGCCGGTAGCGGCGCCGATCGCCTTCGCGACCTGGTCGATGTCCGCATTGACGAAATTCAGCGTCACTTGCGCGTGCGCGGCTTGCGCGACGATAAGTCCCGCCGCCAGCAGTGCCGTCGCGATACGACGCAGTGCCATAGGTTGTCTTCTCATGAATGTGATGTCAGAGCCGGGTCTCGGGGGAGCCAGCCAAGGCAGCACCGCCCGTCAGCCGAGAGCGCTGCCAACCGCGATGTGGGACGCACAGGCCCGGAACATCGCGATCATTTTAAAAAAAATGACGATAACAGCTTAATGTAACGAAAATGTGCCAATTCGTTCCGGATCAGATGACGCCTGGCTGTCGACTTCGCTACGTTTTCCAGCGCCCTCAAGCTTTCAAAAAACTTGCCGATAGACCGTACCTGGACGCTTCCAGAGGTCGGCCGATGCATGCGGGAGCCGAATTGTACCCCGTCCAGAAGTCTTATTATTCATACATTTAGATCACACCTGATTGACGGTCTGATGTGTTCCCGCGCAAGCGGGCTTCCGGCGCTGCACCGGGCGTATGTCTGATAGCCAACTTATGGTCTGATTCGTCAGCCGGTATGATACGGTCGGTTCCGCATTCCGGGCGGTTGCGAAATGGGCGGGTTTTCCCCATGCAGTCCGGCCGCGGGCGTTGATTTGTTGGCGTTGGCGCCAAGGCGCCGCAACGGCGGCATGACGTTCCGCATATGCGGATGGAGTAGAAGGAAGATGAAGAGAATATTGCGACTACTTGCGATATGCGGGCCGCTCACGGCGGCCGCCTCCGCACATGCGGACTGCTTCGACGAAGCCGCGAAGTATCAGAAGGTCAATCCGCTCATCCTGCGCGCGATCGCCTGGCAGGAATCGCACAACAAGCCTGACGCCATCAACAAGAACGCCAACGGCTCGACCGACTACGGGCTGATGCAGATCAATTCGATCCATCTCAACACGCTGGCGCAGTACGGCATTTCCAGCGGCACGCTGATGGAGCCGTGCAAGAGCGTGTATGTCGCCGCCTGGCATCTGCGCCAGAAAATGAACAAGTACGGCAATTCGTGGCAGGCGGTCGGTGCTTACCATTCCGAAACACCCGCGCTACGCGACAAGTACTCGGCGCAGATCATCGAGATCCTGCGTCGCTGGAAGCTGCTTCAGGCCACGCGCTGACCCAAGGCGCGCTACTCGCACACGCGCCGCGTCCGGCGCGCATTTGATGCAAAATCCCCTATTCGATCGCCCGCGCCGCCCGAACGGCAGCGCGGGCTCGCGCTCGCGCGCTCCCTTCCTCCGTCACGCTCACTGCGATGAACCAGACGCCATTGCCCATTACCGTGCTATCGGGATTCATCGGCGCGGGTAAGACCACGCTCGTCGATGCCTTGCTCGCCAACGCCGAAGGAATCCGCATCGGCGCCGTGACATGCGGCAAGGCCGCGTCCGGCGCGGAACGCGAAACCACCGACTTGCCCAACGGCTGCCTCGTGCTGACGCTCGGCGACCCATCGATGGAGACGCTCGAAAGCGCGATCACCTGGATCGCGGAACAGCAGCGCTTCGATGCGATCATCGTCGAATCGTCGGGCATCGCGAATCCGATCACGATCGCCGAGCATCTCGCATTCGGCGATGACGACGACGCGGCGCTCGCGGGCCGCGCGCATCTCGATACGTTCGTGACCGTGATCGATGCCGCGACCTTCCTGCGCGACTATGCGTCTTCGGACTCGCTCGCCGAGCGCGGTCTCTCGCAAGAAAGCCACGGCGACGAAGACGACCAGACAGTCGTCGAGACCCTCATCGAGCAGATCGAGTTCTGCGATGTCATCGTCATCAACAAGATCGATCTCGCCGGCGCGGACGAAGTGGAAAGGATCGCGCGCATCCTGCACGGGCTCAATCCGCGCGCGCTTCAAGTGCGGGCGCAATCCGGCAACGTGTCTTCCGGCGACGTGCTGAACACCGGCCGCTTCGATTTCGATGCGACCGCGAGCGCGCCCGGGTGGCTCGCGATTCTCAACGGCGAGCACGCGGCGAGCGACGAGCCCGATGCCTCCGGCATCGGCCATTATGTGTATCGCGCACGCCGGCCGTTTCATCCCGAGCGCCTGTGGAACTTGCTGCATCAGGAATGGCCCGGTGTCCTGCGGGCGAAAGGCTTCTTCTGGCTCGCGACGCGAAGCGATGTCGGCGGCTCGCTGTCGCAAGCGGGCGGGACCGTGCGGCACGGTCCGGCGGGGTTGTGGTGGGCCGCGCAAGATCGCAGCGAATGGCCGATCGACGACCCCGAGCTCGAAGCGGAGATCGTTGCGGAATGGTATGGCGACCCGGACGACAACAGCATCGGCGATCGCCGGCAGGAGCTGGTGCTGATCGGCGAGAACCTCGACCGCACCGCATGGCAGGCCAGGTTCGATGCATGCCTTCTGACCGACGACGAATGGGCGCTCGGCCTCGATGGCTGGCATCGCTTCGCCGATCCGTTTCCCGCTTGGGACGTCGAAGAGCACGACCACGATCACGATCATGATAACGACCACCACGATCATGGTCCCGATTGCGATTGCGAGGATCATCGGCATTGAAGCGTGAACGGCTCGATGCAATGTCGAGCCCGCCAACGAGATGCGCAGCCGAAAAAAAAACCCGCCGAAGGCGGGTTATGTATAACTGGCTACTTCGAGTAGCCGCACAATCGGCAAGAAGCTTACCGCTTGTTCACTGCGTCCTTGAATGCCTTGCCAGCCGTAAACTTGACCGTCTTCGCGGCCGGAATCTTGATGGACTCGCCAGTCTTCGGGTTGCGGCCGGTGCGCGCTGCGCGCTTTCCCGAGCCGAAGCTGCCGAAGCCGATCAACTGAACTGCGTCACCTTTCGATACAGCCTTCTTGATCACTTCGAGCAACGTGTCCAGCGTTTCGCCGGTTTGAGCCTTGCTGGCGCCGGTCTGAGCGGCTACGGCGTCGATCAATTCCTGTTTGTTCATTAAGGTTCCTTTATCAGTTTAGGTTGACACGAACAGCGCGAACGCGCCGATTATACGTGCGCAAGCCGTGCAGTCGAGTAGCGACGGCCTTCTGGCGCGGCCGACCGGGAAATCGGCGGTGTTACGCGCCATCTCAACGGCATTGCTTCACTTCGTCGCCTTCACGCCGCCTCTATACGCGGCGCTTGGTATGATAGCGCAGCGCAAACCCAATCAGGATAAGGGTTTCAAAGATTTACCCTTATATTTTTGAGGCTCGCGGCGGTTTTTTTTGGCGCAGAACAACTGGGTCCGATCCATGCTACGCGAGCTGATCATCGAATACGGCCTGCCGTTGGTTTTTGCCAACGTTCTGCTCGAATGCCTCGGCTTGCCGCTCCCAGCCTTGCCCACACTGATTCTGACGGGTGCGATCACGGTCTCCGCGAGCTTCGCAACGGGCGTGCCGTCGGGCTTTCCGTCGGCTGCATGGGGACCGCTCTTGGCGATCGTCGTCACGGCCAGCATGGCCGCGCTCATCGGCGACACGCTCTGGTTCTGGCTCGGGCGTCGCTACGGCAGCCGCGTGCTTGCCTTCATGTGCAAGATCTCGATCTCGCGCGATACCTGCGTGAACCGCAGCCTCGACTTCTTCGGGCGCTTCGGCGTGCGCATTCTCGCCCTGTCCAAATTCATCCCCGGCCTGTCGACGCTCGCGATACCCGTCGCGGGCGCGACCGGCATCGGCTTCGGCAGCTTTCTCTTGTATGACGCGCTCGGCGCATTGTTGTGGTCCGGCATCGGCGTCGCGTTCGGCGCGATGTTCGCCGATCTCGTCGATCGCATGCTCGCCTGGCTCGACCTGTTCGGGCGCGGCGTGGTCGTGCTTGCGATCATCGCGCTCGCGCTCTATCTCGCCATGCGCTGGTGGCAGCGCGTGTCGCTGTTGCGGAGGCTGCGCATGGCGCGCATCGATATCGCGATGCTGCGCGCGCTGCTCGATGGCGAACCGCCGCCGCTCGTCATCGACGTGCGCCGCCGCGAGCGCCGCGCGATGGATCCGTTCGCCATTCCCGGCGCGCTGCTCCTGCACGACGACGCCGCATCGCAGCTCGCCGGTATCGCCCGCGACCGCAAGCTCGTGACGTACTGCGACTGCCCGAGCGAAGTGTCCGCCGCGCTCGCCGCCAAGGAACTCGCCGCGCACGGCTTCACCGATGTCGCGCCGCTGCTCGGCGGCCTCGCGGCATGGCGCGCGGCGGGCTACGCGCTCGAGCCGCTGAAGATCGAAGACGCCCCGAACGGCGTCGCGCGGACCTTGGCCAAGTCGTCTTCCGCTTGACGTGTCTTCCCCTGTCGCATGACCGAATCTCTGTTTTTCGCGCCGCACGATCTTCCCGCGCGCTGGCGGCGCACGCGCGTCTTCACCTTCGTCGATATGACATTCAGCGCCTTCCTCCCGCTCTGGCAGCGCTGGCGCGACGACGAAGAGCGTTGCGACCGGCTGCACGTCGTGGCGATTGCGACGCTAAAGGCGCTGGACGATCCACCATCGACCGATGACGCATCGCCGCTCGCGGCCGAGCTTGCACGCGCGTGGCCGATGCGCGTGGCAGGCATGCATCGGCTGGAGTTCGACGAAGGACGCGTGGTGCTCACGCTCGCCATTGGCGACGACGCGCAGGCGATGCTGTCGAAACTCTGGCTACGCGCCGATGCCTTCCATCTCGAAGCGACCGACGATCCGCGCGCCCTATGCAAATCGCTCGCGCGCTTTGCCGGCGAGGGCGCGACAGTCTGCGCGAACGCATCCGGGCCGCTTCATTTGCCGATGCGCCGCGCGCTGGAATCGTCGGGCTTCGAGTGCTCGTCGGCGGCGGCGGACGCACGGCTCGTCGCACGCTTCGCGCCGCGCTGGCGCGTGCGCCGCCACGAACCGCCGCTTCCTTGCGCTGCGAGCGCGCGCGAGGCCGTCGTCATCGGCGCGGGACTCGCGGGCTGTGCCGTGAGCGCGCGGCTCGCCGGGCGCGGCTGGCACGTCACGCTGATCGATCGTCACGCGTTGCCCGCGCGCGATGCATCGGGCAATCCGGCGGGCGTGTTTCATCCTATCGTCTGGCGCGACGACAGTGTCGCCGCCCGCCTCACGCGCGCGGGCTTTCTCTACGCATTGCGCCGATGGCAGGCGCTCGAAGACGCACATCACGACTTGCTGCGCAGCCCCGCGGGTTTGCTACAGATCGCCGACACGCCCGAAGACGCCGCTGCGCTCGCCGCCGCCATCGCGCGCTTCGCGTATCCATCTGAATACGTGCAGCCGACGACGCGCGCCGATGCATCGCGCATCGCGGGCGTCGATGTCGCGCGCGGCGGCTGGTTCTTTCCGCGCGGCGGTGCGATCTCGCCTGCGGCCGTTTGCACAGCGCAACTCGCCGACGCCGCTGCCCGGATCACGCTGCGCATGGAAACCGACGTAACGCGCATCGCGCACGATGGCCGCATCTGGAGCGCGTTCGATACGAGCGGCGGCGAGATCGCGAGCGCGCCGGTGATGGTGCTCGCCAACGCTCACGATGCCGCGCGGCTCGCCGGTCTGTATGGCGCGCCGACACGCAGCGTGCGCGGCCAGCTCACCGTGCTCGATTCATCCGCGCTCGATGCCCTGCGTGCGCCGGTTATCGGCGAAGGCTACGCGGTGCCGCTCGGCGCGGACGGCGCGCTCATCGGCGCGACCTATGACATCGACGATCCCGACCGGGATATTCGCGAAGCCGGGCATCTGGAGAACATCGAGCGCGTCGCGGGGATGTTGCCGGATCTAGCGCTCGCGCCGAAGCAAATCCGCGCGGGGCGCGTCGCGTTCCGCTGCGTGACGAGCGACCGCATGCCGATGATCGGCCAGCTTGCCGACGAAAGCGCCGCGCGCCGCGATGCGCCTCAACTCTCGGGCGCGTGGCCGCTCGATCTGCCGCGCATGCCCGGTCTTTACGGCGCATTCGCATTCGGCTCGCGCGGGCTCGTCTGGGCGACGCTCGCGGCCGAGCTGATCGCGTCGCAGATTGAAGGAGAACCGTGGCTCATCGAGCGCGAACTCGCCGACGCCATCGACCCAGCCCGCTTTTTGCTCAGAGCGCTCCGTCATGGAGAAATCGGCTCGACATAGTTGTCCCCGGCACGTTGTGGATAACCCGTCTAATTGCAGGTGGAAGTCGTGTGAACGCGATGTGCACGTAAACGGGACAACCTGGACTTCCGGTTTACGCGCGCCAAAGTTGTTCCGGGTTGGCCGCGCCGCGCCAACATGTTTACGGCCCGCTTCTGCTTTATCCAAATGATTGAATGTAAAGACGAAAGATGGGTTATCCACAGAAGACGCAGCCTCTTGTTAACTACTACTACGTTTATATACAGTAAACCTGTAAACACCTGAAGACGAAGCCATCGGTCAGGCATAAACCAGAAATCCGAACGTCCCGATAACGGCGAGCGGTCAGCCTTTCCATCCTGCTTCGAGCCCGGCAGTCGCTTTTACTTCATAAGAATCAGGAGCTTGGACTTTCTGTCAGGGCAACGGAGGTATGGCACAATCGCGCTTCTTCCTGCGTCGCGCCGTTCGGACGGCGACCGCTTCAATGGAACGATGGTTGCGAGCCAAGAATCTGATCAACGAAGCCGCGCCGTCGTTTGCTGTGTTCGGCCCGGCATTCGAGCGGGCGCCGCATGCGTTACCCATGTCACACGGATCCGAGTTCTCCGGTGCGACATCGAGGGCATGCAGGGCGCATCGCAGCTAGCCGAACGCGTCGTCTAATCCGTGCACGTCCTGACGTGACGCCGTGTTCGTTCGCATTTCGTTTCGCCTGAATGAACCAACGCTCGCATAGCGGGCCCGATGCGCCTCGCCCGCGAGCGCGCGCCGTCGATGCGAGTCACGCAACGGAACGTGCACGCTCTGCTGCAGCAACGAAGGAGAAGCCAATACGATGAATTCGGCATTTTCATTTTTGCCCGTCTGGCCGCTCGAACCCGACGCCATTTTCTGGGCCGGTCTCGCGCTCATTACGGCGGGGCTCGCCGGCGAGCTGTTATGGCGCGCGTGGCGCTTGCCGCGCATCACCGGGTTCGCGGTGATCGGGCTGATCGCCGGTAACGCGGGTCTCGGTGTGATCGACGCAAGCGCGGCCGGCCTGTCGCGGCCGCTGCTCGATGTCGCGCTCGGGCTGCTGCTCTTCGAATTGGGTGGGCGGCTCGATCTGCGCTGGATCCGTCGCAATCCGTATCTGATCTTGTCGAGCATCGCCGAATCGACGCTGACGTTCGGCCTCGTGCTGATCGCGCTGACATTGCTCAACGTGCCGACGATGCCCTCGGTCGTGATCGCGGCCATCGCGATGGCGACGTCGCCCGCGATGGTCATCCAGTTGAAGACCGAACTGCGCGCGGAAGGCCAGGTCACGCAACGTCTGCTGACGCTGACCGCGCTCAACAGCATGTATGCGGTGATCGTCGAGAAGCTCGCGGCGGGCGTGCTGCATCAGGAAATCTACGGCAACGCGCTCGCGACGATCCTGCAGCCGCTCTATCTGCTGATCGGCTCGCTCGTGCTCGCGTTCCTGCTCGCGCGCGCCTGCAATCTGCTGGTGCGGCGCCTGCCCGCGAACGACGAGCATTCGTTCGTCGCGCTCTTCGGGCTCGTGCTGCTGGCGATCGCGGTCGCGCATATCTTCAAGCTGTCGACGATTCTCGCGCTGCTCGCCGCGGGCATCATCGTGAAAAACGCCGACGAACGTCCGCAACTCTGGCCGTCGCACTTCGGCTCCGCCGGATGGCTCCTGACCGTGATTCTTTTTGCGCTGACGCTCACGCCGTTTCACTGGCGCGATATCGCGCTCGGCGGCGTCGCGGCGCTCGGGCTGATCGTTGCGCGTTTCGTCGGCAAGCTCGTCGGCGTGCTGATTTTCGCGAAGCCGAGCGGGCTCGACTGGAAGCAGGGCGCGGCGCTCGGCGTCGCGCTGACGCCGATGTCGGCGCTGGCGTACGTGCTCGTCGACGACATGTACGTTCTCTATCCGGACTACGACCCGACGCTGCGCGCGATCATCATGTGCTCGATCGTCGTGCTGCAGATAGTCTCGCCCTTCGTGGTCTACCGCAGCCTGTCGGCAGTCGGCGAGCGGCGCGAGTGATCGCGCCCGCTTGACTCATGCATTGATTATTCAAGAGGCGCCATGGCACTCGAACCTTTCATCAACTCCGAACCGTTCACGTTCGGCGTCGAGCTGGAGATCCAGGTCGTCAACACGCACGACTACGATCTGACCCGCGCCGCGTCGGACCTCATGCGTCTCATCAAGGACGAAAAAATTCCGGGCAACATCACGCCTGAAATCACCGAAAGCATGATCGAGCTTTCGACCGGTATCTGCACGACGCACGAGCAGGCTGTCACGGACCTTCGCAAGATCCGCGATACGCTCGTCGCCGCGGCGGATCAGCTCAACGTCGGGCTCGCGGGCGGCGGCACGCACGCGTTCCAGCAATGGAGCGATCGTCAGATCTACGACGCGCCGCGCTTCCAGTACATCTCCGAACTGTACGGATACCTCGCCAAGCAGTTCACGGTGTTCGGCCAGCACGTCCACATCGGTTGTCCCGATCCGAACAGCGCGCTCTTCCTGCTGCACTCGATGTCTCGCTACATCCCGCATTTCATCGCGCTTTCAGCGTCGTCGCCATACATCCAGGGTGTCGACACGGGGTTCCACTCGGCGCGTCTGAACTCGGTGTTCGCGTTTCCGCTGTCGGGGCGCGCGCCCTTCGTGCTGACCTGGGACGGCTTCGAGGAATACTTCTCGAAGATGGTCAATACGGGCGTCGTCAACAGCATGAAGGACTTCTACTGGGACATCCGGCCGAAGCCCGGCTTCGGAACGATCGAAGTGCGCGTGATGGACACGCCGCTTTCCGTCGACAGGGCGGCCGCGATCGCCTGCTACATCCAGACGCTGTCGCGCTATCTGCTGCTCGACAAACCGCTGACGCCGCGCGAGGACGACTATCTGGTCTACACGTTCAACCGATTCGAGGCGTGCCGCTTCGGACTGGAAGGCACGTGCATCCATCCGCAGACGGGCGAGCGGCGCACCATCGGCGAGGACATTCTCGCGACGCTCGACGTGCTCGCTCCGCATGCCGAAGCGCTCGGCTCACAGGCCGCGCTCGCGGAGGTGGCCGATATCGCGCGCGGCGTCAACGACGCGACCTGGCTACGCGGCGTGGTGGACAAGGAAAAATCGCTGCACGAGGCGGTCAGGCAGCAATGCCTGCAGTGGCGCCGATAACGCTGCGCTTACGCCGACGCGAATCGGCGAATGACGAAAGGCCGCTTCGAGAAGCTTACGAAGCGGCCTTTATCTTTGGGCCGTATGAAACATGTGCATGACGAGCAATGTGCATAAAGCGCTCGCGGCAACGTTGGAAGAAAAACCGATTCAGCGACGCTAAGGTTTACTTCAAGAAATCCGTATACATCCGTAATAGTAGTTAACAAGTCTTCCCCGACGCTGTGGAAAACGTCAAAAAGAGGTGCAGATTCAACGAGCTAGCGCGATGATATCCATGCGGCCCGCGTGTGGCGTCGCGACGAGGAATTCTGGACAACGGAAAGGTGTCCGACGCGAGGGGAAGTGTTATCAAGAATACGCCCACATCAAAGAAGACTCTTTTCCA
>Ga0105251_10000943_pt1 | contig 25987 bp, 36 predicted proteins | sample KBSS64metaG_FD_80424 | JGI IMG/M metagenome (GOLD analysis project Ga0105251, IMG submission 80424) | Switchgrass rhizosphere microbial communities from Kellogg Biological Station, Michigan, USA - KBS S6-4 metaG | ecosystem: Host-associated > Plants > Roots > Rhizosphere > Soil | place...
ACGCGGGAGGCCGCGCAGCGGTCTTCCCTCAGCTTCGCCTTCACCCTTCGCTTGGGTGTCTTGTTGCGGAGCTCGAGACCCAACTCGTTGTAAATCCTGTGCGTTCGCTTCATGTTGATCTCCCAGCCTTCGCGGCGAAGAAGAACGTGGATGCGGCGATAGCCATACCGGACGCGCGTCTCGCAGATCTCCCGGATGCGTGCTTCAATGCCGGCCTGCTCGCGGCGGCGGGATTTGTAGTGGTACGTCGAGGTGTCCATCTCCAGAACCCGGCAAGCCCGGCGGTTCGACACGCCCCAGTCACTGCGAACCCCGTTCACCAGCTCGCGTTTACGAGCAGGCCTCACAGCTTTCGGCGGATGACATCCTGCAGCATCTCCTCGTCCAGGGAGAGGTCCGCCACAAGCTTGCGCAGCCTGGCGTTTTCATCCTCGAGCTGCTTCAACCGGCGCATGTCCGGCGGCAGCATGCCGTCGTACTTCCTCTTCCAATTGAAATAGGTTGCCTGGCTGATCCCGGCCTTGCGGCAGATGTCTGCCACCGGAACACCATCCGCGCCCTGCTTTAGAATGAACGCCTTCTGCGCGTCCGAGAATTTGGATGCCTTCATGGTCCTTCGCTCCTCCCAACACAGAGAGTACGGCGAAAACTCTAACTCAAATCGATCCAGTTTTCCGGGATCAGATCAGTAGCATAGCGGCCCTTCCTGCGATCCGGAAAGCACGGTCCTTGCCCGGCTCGGCTGACTTAGCTATATAGTTAGCCAAGGAGATGCGCATGACCCAGTTCTCGGTCCACGATGCCAAGACCAACCTGTCCCGTCTGATCGCCGACGCGCTCGCGGGCGGTGAGGTGGTGATCGCGCGCGGCAATGTGCCGGTGGTGCGCCTAGTGCCGGTTGCCCCGCGTGGACGTCGACGGTTCGGGGCGCTCAAAGGCAGGATCGCGATGGATGCACGGTTCGACGAGCCGCTGCCCGAGGATGAACTGGGCGGGTGGAACCTCGCTTGAGGCTGCTGCTCGATACTCATGCGCTGATCTGGTGGCTGGTGGGTGACGATGCGCTGAGCCGCCGCGCCCGTGAGGCCATCGCCGACGAGGACAACGCAGTCGCGATCAGCGCCGCCTCGGCCATGGAGGTTGCCACCAAGTTCCGCATCGGCAAGCTACCGGACGCGGCGCTGCTGGCCCAGGAATTCGAGGCCGTCATTGCCGAGCAGGGGTTCGACGAACTGGCGATCAGCGTCCACCATGCCCGGCTCGCGGGCGAAATGAACATCCCTCACAAGGACCCGTTCGACCGGCTGCTGATCGCCCAGGCGCAGGCCGAGGACATGGTGCTGGTATCGAATGAGGCGCTGTTCGATGGCTTTGCGGTAAATCGCCTCTGGTAGCGTCCGTCCACTCCCCCTTGCTTGCCCTGTCAAAGCGAGTCACACCTCGATCCACGGAGGGAGCTTCGCGCAGATCACTATCTCAGCCGCTGCTCTCCCTTGCGCCTAAAACCGCGTCAGGGGGTAAAATCCGCGCGCGCCGTTCGCGTCTGGGCAGGCGGCTGACAAGCCGCTGCATCGCTTCGGGAAAATCCGCCATCGCAGCCAAACCCGCGTCAGGGCTTCTATACTCGGTAATACCATCGGAAATCTGGTGGCGGACGGGATCGCGGGCAAACCCGAGACCATGGCCGAACGTTTGCAGAGACAGGGCTACAAACTGCTCGGGCAATTTGCCGATAGCGGGGCCATTCGCTCTGACGCTCCTAGCCCCGAGCAACAGGCTTGGGCGGAACAAGCTGCCGATGAGATCGTGGTCACCGGCCACAAGATGAACTGGCTCGAAAAGCTGGCATACGATGTCGGTCATCTGTTCAGTGGCGGCTCCATCAAACAGACGGCGCAATCAAGCGATCGTGGGGTTAGGGCCTATTGGAGTTACACTTACGCGGCACAGCGCCGCGCAAAGGAGATGACCAACCCACGATTTGCGGCCATGAGTGCGCGCATTGATGCACAAGCAGTGGCGCAAAATAGAGCGATCGCGGCAGCGAACCGACAGCTTGATTACGGGGTAGCGCTTGCGGTGACTGGCCCTGCAGTAGCCGCTTTTGGGGCTGTGACAGCCCCGGCATCTTTGCCAGCCTTTCTCGCCACCAGCGGCGGCGAGGGAGCATACCTCGGTACGCTTACTCGCGGCGCAAGCGGCAGCCATATTAGCTTGGGCAGTGTCTCCATTGATGCTGGACTGGGCATGGCAGGAGGCTTGGCCGGTCGTTACGTTGTCGCACCGGTTGCCGGATGGGCTGCTGGGAAAATTGCCGCGCGTTTTGCACCTGCCGCAGAGAGCACTGTCCCCTCGAAGCTCGCGCAGGGACTACAGTTTGAAGCTAATGGTGTGTCCCGTGCGAGCACAGAGGCATTCTTACCTGGCCAATCGACTCAACGGTTATCGGTCAGGGCGTTTAACGCAGACGGCACGCTCGCGGAGGGGCGCACGGTCCTTGATATGGCGGGATATCGCCTCGACAATGGTGAACTTGGGGCATTAGAATTCAAGATCAGTCCCGGCGCGCCCTACACGGCTCGGCAGGAATTGCACTTCCCGCTCCTTGAGCAAAATGGTGGTGTCATTGTAGGTGCAAAAGGTGAGGCGATCGGGTTGCCGGCCGGCACCAGGATTGTTCCAACGGCGCCGGTGCGGGTCAACGGTCCGACACTTCCTAAGCCAGGCGAATGGTGGAAATTTTGAATAGAGCAGTCAAATCATTGGTAGATCGGCTTCAGCCAATGCTGGAGCAGCGCGGCTTCAAGCTCAAGAAGGGGCTCGATGTAGCCTTTTTAAAGCGTGAGCGCTTTGGGTTTCTGTATCTATCACTACCATCGTTCCCCATGCCTGAAAATGGTGGGTATCAGGTTGTGAACTGCGGCCTCGGTGTTCGTCACAATAGGGTCGATGACGTTGTTAATCAGCTCGGACACATCTGGGGTGATGCCAACCGAAAGAACACGACGACTGTCTATAGAGGGTTGCAGTTCTTCCCATTTGTAGCGGAAAGAGACGAGAAGCAGGTCATCCACTTTCCACATGTGGAGGAGGATGCGGCCGTTGCTGCGGCGAACTTATCTGCCATGCTCGAAGGCGACGGCTTTGGGTTTTTTGAGCGCTACTCGTCGCTTGAGGAGTGCGCTCAGGGCCTTAACGAGCCGATCGAAACACGTACCCATCCGTTGTGCAATGGCTTCCCGTTACGGGCCTATTATGGTGTCGCGGCCGCAGCGCTTACGCAGCCGGATCGCGTCCCAACTCTGGTTCAGCGCTATGTTGAATTTATCCGCAGCAGCGGTGTGGTCGATCCGCTGATGTATGATGTTGCCAAAGACAAGACCGGCTCCGACGCGATTATAGAGCGCCTGGAAACTGTGGCCCGGTTGGGGGTGGCGGCATGATCGCGGTCTGGGGAGCAAAAGCAAGATAAAAGGAATGGCTCCCCCTGGGGGTAACCTGTTGTCTGCACATCGTTTTTTGACGAGATTGATGGCGCCATGGGGGGATTCACGGTGCCATCGTGGTGATAGATGGTCTGTAAAGCGCTGTAACTACGGCTTCTTTTACGAGTTCCAGATGGAGCCACGCTTACTCCTCGCCGCGCGCGGCTTGGCCGGGCCTCTTGATGGCGCAGGCCATGTGGGCCTCGACCTCGTCGATGGTGATGCCGAGGCGCCGGGCGATGCGATGGTAAGGCAGATCGTCAAAGCGGTGCATCCTGAAGAGCTCGCGGGGCAGCTCGGGCACGGCGATGAGCGCGGCTTCCATGCGGGCGAGCCGGGCAGGATCGACCGGCCGCAGCGTCTCGGCGATACGGTCAGTGCCGAACTCCCGCCACATCCGTAGAGTCGCGTTGCTTCATCAGCACCAAGCTCACGTCCGCAACCATGGATCCCATGCGCAGCATTGCGGCCCTTTTCGTGCCCTCTGGAGACAGGGCGCTTTCGCGACGATGTGGCACTCCAAATATAGTCTTCGAGCTATGGACATTTTATAGCTTCCGAGGTATATAGTCGCATGGCTTGGACGGTTCTCTACCACGATGCCTTCGTGCCCGAGCTGGAGGCGCTCGCGGACGAGGTACAGGACGAACTGCTCGCCATGGTCGAAGTGTTGACCGAGAGCGGCCCGAGGCTGGGGCGGCCCCATGCCGATACCCTTACCGGGTCGAAGTACGCCAACATGAAGGAACTGCGCTTTACAGCCGATGATGGAGTGTGGCGGGCTGCCTTCGCGTTCGATCCCAAGCGCCAAGCCATCATCCTGGTGGCGGGCGACAAGAGCGGGGTGGCAAAGAAGCGGTTCTACAAGGGCCTGATCGCGAAAGCCGATGTCCGGTTCGCCAAGCACCTCGAAATGTTGAAAGGATAAACACCATGCCGGTTTCCCATGAAGACTTGATGGCGCGCCTTCCCAAGGATCGCCAGGAACGCATCAAGGCACGCGCCGCTGAATTGCAGCGCGAGGTCGAGGGGCTAAAGGCCCTGCGCAAGCTCGCCGAACGCAGCCAGGAGCAGATCGCCCAGAGCCTCGGCATCAAGCAGCCCTCGGTGGTCAAGATCGAGCGCCAGGCCGACCTCTACCTCTCCACCCTGCGCCGTTTCATTGAAGCCGCTGGCGGCAAGCTGGAACTGCGCGTCGAACTGCCCGGCACCGGCGCGTTCACGCTTACCGGCGTGGGCGAGATCGACGACGCCCAACGCCCGGCCGCTTGAGCGCACGCCCATAACCGCAATCCCGCACGGCTGACGGGAAACCCTTCTGAGCCGCTGATGCCCTTGCGGCCAAAGCCCGCATCAGGGGTGAAATCCGTGCCTACCGGTTCGCGTTGGCGCGAAACGGTCCTAACCCATTGCATCGGCATTGCGTGATTCTCGGAATGCGGCTGCTTCATCAATCGCCGGGACGATCGCTGCGGGTGTACGACCGGCCACACCGGCTGGCCGGATCTGCAAATCGCGAGACGTGATCTGGTCACCGGCAGGCCAGGTACTCTGTCGGGCGGATTCCCAGGTCCGAGCATTCCATTTACCCAGTTCGTGCAAGCCCACGCTTGCGATGCATCGCTTCACTCCCTAAAACAACAGGGTGGAAGGGGACCGCGCACTCTCGCTCATGAACGAGCTTCTGTGGAATGCGATGTTGATCGCAGGCCCTCTGCTGATTGCCGCTCTCGTGACGGGCCTTATCATCAGCGTGCTTCAAGTGGCCACGCAGCTTCAGGAAATGACGCTCAGTTACGTGCCGAAGCTTGCAATTTCGGCTCTAGTGCTCGTTGTCCTCGGCCCTTGGATGCTTCATCGCGTCACACAGTTTGCTATCGAGATGATCAGCATCCTGCCCCAGCTCGGCTAGCGTACCCCCAGTGGAGTCCCTCGCGGTTCTGAAGGTGTGGTTCGCGTCGTGCCTGGTCCTGACGCTGCGCTTGGCGCCGATGTTCACGTTCGCGCCTCCATTCAATCTGACGCGAACGCCGCGCCTGTTCAACCTGCTCCTGGGATTTGGCCTTGCTATCGGCCTTGTCTCTTCCGGGACTGCGCGCATGCTGCCAGACAGCAATCTGCAGACTTTGGTGCCCGCAGCTGCCGGGGAACTCATGATGGGGGCCTGGTTCGTGCTGCTGATGCAGCTGTGCTTTGCCGCATTATCGTTTGCGGGACGGCTTCTCGACATCCAGGCGGGATTTGGCCTTGCCACTCTGATCGACCCCGTCTCGCGAGCGCAGTCGCCGCTCATCGGCACAATGTTCACCTATGCAGCTGGCGCTCTGTTCTTTTCCACGGGCGGGCATCTCGAGATGCTTAGGATCGTCGCCGCATCGTTGAAGGCGGCGCCGCTCGACAGCTGGGGTAGACCAGCCGCTCTCGAACAACTGCTCGGTTTCATGTCGTCCCTGTTCGTTGCCAGCATGGGCGTGGCCGGAGCTGCGGTTCTGGCTCTCTTCCTGCTTGATGCTGCAATAGCGCTGCTCGCGCGAACGGTGCCGCAGATGAACGTCCTGGTCCTGGGCTTCCAGGTCAAGACACTGGCGTTGCTGCTCGTGCTGCCCGCTTGCTTCGGGTTGGGTGGGGCGGTCATGTTGCGGATGATCCGCATCACGCTCGACGCCATGTCCGGGGCTTTTTGACGTGGCGGAGAGCGAACAGGACCGGTCTGAAAAGCCGACAACACACAAGCTCTCGCAGGCCCGAAAGAAGGGCGCGGTCGCCCGGGGCATGGACCTTGGCTACCTCGCTGGGCTGGCGGTGCTGCTTGGCTATCTGTGGTGGGCGGGAATCAGGCTCTTCGCCGAGCTGATTGCACAGATGCGCCTCGCGTTCTCGGTTGCTGGCGCCTCGCAGGACGGCGGAATGCCGCTATGGCAACTCGCCCGCTCGATGGTCTGGCCGACGGCGAGCCTTATCGGTTTTTTGTTCGTCGGGCTGTTCATCGTGATCGCTGCCCTAGAAGTCGTCCAGACCGGCATCGTTTTTTCATCGTTTCCTTTGAAGCCCGACTTCTCCCGTCTCAATCCAGCGCAAGGGTTGAAGCGGGTGTTCTCGGTCCGTCTTCTGATTGAGACCATCAAGAACGTCCTGAAGATGGCAGCTTACTCGGGTGTCGCATGGTTCGTCATCCGCAACGCCCTTGATCGTCATGCGCTCGCCCTGGTGGATGCGGCGAGCCTCGCGCAAGTGCTCGGCACCTCAGCTTTGCGATTGCTCGCTGCGTTCCTCCTCATCGCGCTTCTGTTCGCAGCGGCGGACCAGATCGTTTCGCGCCGGCAATTCCTCGGAAAAATGCGAATGAGCAGGCGCGAAATCAAACGCGAGAACCGGGACCGCGAGGGAGAGCCGCGGATCAAGCAGAAGCGGCGCCAGATGCACGGCGAGTTCGTGAAGATGAGCCAGAGCATCGCCAACTTGAAGAGTGCCGACGTTCTCATCGCTAACCCACAACACATTGCCATTGCCTTGCGGTACGATCCGGCGCGTAGTGACGCGCCCGTCATTGTCTCGTCGGGCCTGAATGCGCTGGCACAGCGCATGAAGCATCTCGCACTGGTGTATGGTATCCCGATCTTCGAGGACCGCGCGCTTGCGCAGGCGCTTTTGCGGAAGGGCCATCTCGGCTCGGCTATTCCGGATGCCTGTTTTCGGCCGGTGGCCGATATCTACAATTCCATCCGGCGCGGAAAGCGCGTGACAGTGAGCACCCATGGCGACGAAACCCGGGCTGATTGAGCGCAACCATGATCTGGTTCTCGTGGGAGCTCTGGTCGCCATCCTGCTGGTGCTCTTCGCGCCGGTCCCGACGGTGGTCCTTGACCTTCTGATCATCATCAACTTGGCGTTTGCGCTATCGATCCTGTTGCTGACCCTCTACGTTGGCCGCCCGGTTGAATTCTCGACGTTCCCCTCCCTTCTCTTGGTCGCGACGCTTTTCAGACTCGCACTCAATGTAGCGGCAACGCGGCTCATCCTGACGGGCGCGAATGCCGGACAGGTAATCGGAGCGATCGGCACATTCGCGGTGCAGGGCAACTTCGTCATCGGGCTCGTCGTGTTCTTTATCCTCGTGGTCGTGCAGTATGTGGTTGTCACCGCCGGCGCCCAGCGCGTCTCGGAAGTGGCGGCGCGATTTGTCCTTGACTCCGTTCCAGGCCAGCAGATGAGCATCGATGCAGACCTCAACATGGGTCTGATCGACCAGAACGAGGCACGGCGCCGGCGCAAGGATCTCGAGAAGGAAGCCGCCTTTTATGGCGCGATGGACGGTGCCAGTAAGTTCGTGAAGGGCGATGCCGTCGCTGGCATCATCATCCTTCTCATCGACATTATCGCCGGGTGGATCGTAGGCGTCGTCCAGATGAGCATGGACTGGAGCCAGGCGCTCTCGACGTTCACGCTGCTGACGATCGGCGACGGCATTGTCACGCAGGTTCCGGCGCTCGTGATCTCGGTGGCAACCGGCATCATTGTCACGCGCTCATCCGCTGACCGGCAGCTTAGCACTGAGATCTTCAGCCAACTCGCCTCGGTGCCGAAGATCCCGGTGATCGTCCTCGCAGCCCTGCTGCTGCTGCTGCTGCTGCCCGGCATGCCCAAATGGCCGCTGCTCATCATTGCGGCAATTGCGTCCGCAGCCTTCCTTTCAGGACGGCGGCGCCGTACAGAGCAGAGCGATCTCCTCGAATTCGACCGCCCTGACGCCGAGGTGTCGCAGGCGTCGGCGGCTCGCGGCGTGCCGCCTGTAGAAATCCTGCTCAGCCGTGACCTGGGCGAGCACTGGGCAACGATGAAGCCAGTGCTCGCGGAACGGATCAGCGCGCTTCGCGAGCAGCAGGAGAAGGCGTCCGGCTTCGTTCTGCCGGCGGTTGTCTTCCAAGATGGCATTCAGCTAGGCCGAGGCAGCTACGAGATACTGCTTCATGGCGCCCGCTTCGGACATGGCGAACTCCATGCGGACAGAACCCTGGCCATCAGAGGGCCGGCTGCAACCCGCGACCTACTGGGTATCGACGCCCGCGATCCGGCGTTTGGACTGGCCGGCTACTGGATCGAGTCCGACACGATCGAAGTTGCACGATCAAGCGGCTATACGCTTATAGATCCGTTGACCGTTCTCATTACCCACGCCGGCGAAATCTTTCGTGCCGAAGCGGCGCAGCTTCTGTCACGCGCGGATGTCGTGGCGATGTTGGAAGGCGTGAGGTCGCGCCAACCTGGGCTCGTGGAGGAACTCATCCCGGCCATTCTCACGGTGTCGGACGTGCAGCGTGTCCTTCAGGGACTGCTCGCCGAAAGGGTTCCGATCCGCAACATGGACCAGATCGTCGAGACTATGGCGGATGTGGGCCGTGTACAGAAAGACCATATTGGCTTGGTCGAGGCTGTGCGAAGACGCATCAGCCATTCGATTTGCGATCAGTTGCGCGGGTCTCATTCCGATCTTGCTGTCCTCAGCCTCGACCCAAGAGTGGAGGGCCGTATCTCGGATGCGCTACGTCGCTCGGACGGCCGCGGCGACCTGATTCTCGATCCGCGCCTTGCCGAACAGCTTATCCGCAGTCTGATCCCGCTTGTGGACGAAATGATGCAGAAAGGCCTTGCGCCGGTGCTGCTGTGCAGTCCCGAGGTACGCCATCACCTGCGTGTCTTCACGCGCCGCTCCGTACCGCGACTTGCGATCCTGGCCGTGAGTGAAATTCCGCACACCGTTGACCTTCGGTCCTTTGCGGTGGTGTCCATCGACTAGCAACGCGCACGTGCCGGGCTGCGGTGAACTGAAGCAGAGTTCGATTGCGGTTGAGCCCGAATCGCCATATAAATTGGACCGATGGGGGAAATTATCGAATTGGGCGGGGCGCTCATCTCGGACGTGGGCAGGCGGCTCGAGATCGTAGCAGTCAATATGGCGAATGTAGCCACACCCGGCTACAAGGCATTGATTCCGTTTGCGGCGCTGCTTGCCAGCGAATCTCCGGCGAGTATTCCTGATGGGGACGTCGATGGACGTTCCAAGTTGGCTCCGGGCGAAGTCCGCAAGACCGGTAACCCGCTTGACCTCGCAATAGAGGGCGAGGGCTTCTTCGTGGTGCGGGGTGCGGGCGGTACGGTTTACACGCGCGCGGGCCAATTCCATAGCGACGCGGAAGGGCGCCTCGTCAACATGGCGGGGGAGGCACTGCAGGGCGGGAGTGGCGATATTGTAATCCACACCGGCCGCCCGCAAGTGCTGTCCGACGGTACTATCCTTGAGGATGGGAGACCGGTATCGCGCATCGATATCGTGCAGGTGCTCGACCCTGCATCGTTGAGGCGAATGGGTTCGGGATTTTCTACCTCTCCGGATAATGTATCCTCGGTAGACAACGCCCGGATCGGGCAGGGCGAGCTTGAATCGTCCAATGTCTCGTCAGCCCAGGAAATGATCGCGATGATGCGTCTCCAGCGGACCGCCGAGAATGGGCGCCATCTGGTGCAGGTCTACGACGATATCATCGGCAAGGTCATCAATACTTTCGGGCAGAGCTGATCCAGATGAATGGGGCATTCTACATTGCAGCAACCGGGATCGATGCGCAGCAGAGGGCGCTCGATATCGCGGCGAACAACATCGCCAATATCAACACGAGTGGCTTCAAGCGGTCCAGCCTGCAGTTTTCCGACCTCCTCATGCCGGAGAGTGACGAAGGTGCTATGCTTGTCCACGAAGCGCATCCGATCGGTGTAGCGCCTTCCGAGAGCCTGCAGATCTGGGATCAGGGAAGCTTGCGCCAGACCGGCGACTCTATGAACCTTGCGGTCGATGGCGAGGGTCTGATTGAGATGATTGGGCCTGGCGGTCGTGCGTTGCTGTGGCGCGGCGGCACAATCAAGGTCAATGCCGATGGCTATCTTGCGGCGGGCGACGGCACCCTGTTCCGGGCGATGATTTCCGTCCCTCAGGACGCGACTGAGCTCAGGATCGCGCAGGACGGGACCGTGACCGCCTTGGTGTCGGGCGACGACAGCGAGGTCAAGCTCGGACAACTCGATCTCCTTGTCGCGCGGGACAAGTCGAACCTCAGGCAGGTGGGGAGCGGCTATTACGAAGCTGGGGACGATAGCGAACTGATCGCCGTAACGCCAGGCGAGGAGCAGGCCGGGAGGCTGGTCCAAGGCGCTCTTGAAGGCGCTAACGTCCAGCTTTCCGACGAAATGGTGAGCCTGCTGCTCGTCCAGCGGGCCTACTCGGCGAACGCTCAGGTGCTTCAGGCCGGCGATCAGATCATGTCCATCATCAACAACCTGCGTCACTGACCCATGCCTGCCTGTGCCGCTATGGCAATCGATGCACACGTGCGAACGCAACCGGCAACATTGGCCGAATGCGTGGTTGTGCGAGGCGACGCGCTGATGCTTGAGGATGTGGTCGACCTGTCGGGGCTACCGCAGGACCTTCGCGCTGCCGCACGGCGGGTACAACTCGTGCGCTTCGGCTCCGGCCCCTTTCCTTCTACCATCGACCGTGAGCCGCTCCTCGCACGAGCACGAGCGCTCGTTCCGGCGCTTCGTTTCTACCTTTCGACTCCGCATGGAGGCGTCGTGCGTCTCGTCCGCGGTGATAAGCCTCAGAGGGCGCGCAGCGAGGGCACTTGCCTTGCCGCGGTAAGGGACATTGGCGTGGGCGAACCCGTGCACTCCGCCGCATTCGTCAACGCTGCCTGTACGCCGGCCGTGCAGAACGTGTTTGTTTACGAACCGGCGACTCAGACGGTCCGGACCGCGCGAGCCATTGCCAAGGGTGCGCTGGTCGTGCGCTACCCAGACCTTGAACGCCAGAGGATCGCCGCAGGAGATCCCCTCACGTTTGCCGTGCGTGCGGGGACGGCGCGGATCGAACGGCGCGTCGAGGCACTGCAGAGCGTGCGGTCGGGCAGCCGTCTGTTCGTGCGCTCACTGGACGGGAAAGTCTTTGTGGCCTCAGCCGATGAGGTGGCAAAGTGAGGCGTTGGCAAGCGACTTTCTGGCTGGCGCTGACCTGGCTCTTTGCGGTACCGGCTGCGGCGCGGGATCTTTATCAGGGCGGCGGGTTCTCCTCACTCGCGTCGGACAGGCGTGCTCAGGCACCCGGCGACGTGATCACAATCGTGATCTACGAGAACGCATCGGCGGTGAACCGGGCGGATATGGGTAGCAAGAAGAGCCTGAAGCTTGGCGGGAACATCGGCGCGGGACGGTCGCTCGACGAGACCGTTCAGCTCGGGACAAGCGGAGGCATGGACAACGCGGCGTCGACCGGCAGGTCGGGGCAGATGATCGCCCAGATGAGCGCGATGGTCGATGAGGTCTTTCCAAACGGGGACCTTCATGTCTCGGGCGAGCAAAACCTTAGGATCAACGGCGAACTCACTCATATTAAGCTGAAGGGGCGCGTTCGCGCGTCAGACATCTCCTCGCAAAACGCTGTCCTCTCGAGCCGTCTCGCCGATGCCGCGATCGCCTACGACGGGTCGGGGTTCGTTACGCGCAGCGCAAAGCCCGGCATCGTTGGCCGGATCTTCAGCTTCCTGGGGCTGATGTGATGCGCCTAGCCCGGCTTCTTTTTGCCCTCGCGCTCCCTTTGGCGCTAACGGATGCCGCCCATGCCGATCAGGTGCGGGTTAAGGATCTAGGGCGTTTCCTTGGGTGGCGCGACAATGCGCTGGTCGGGTACGGCATTGTCACGGGCCTTTCCGGCTCGGGCGACTCTCCGCGTAGCGCCGTCACCCGCCAGACGCTAAGCAACGTCCTCAGCCGGCTCGGCGTTGCGATTTCGCCCGAACAGCTTCAGAGCCGCAACGTTGCCGCCGTTATCGTCACCGCGACGCTTCCCCCCTCGGCGAACGTCGGTGATCGCATCGATGTTACCGTCACTTCGATCGGTGATGCGCGCAGTCTCGTCGGAGGAACGCTGCTCATGACGCAACTCGTGGGACCGGATCAACACAGCTACGCGCTTGCGCAAGGCTCGCTGGTCGTTGGTGGTTACAACTTCCAAGACAACGTCAATCTACGACAGAAGAACTATCCGACCGCAGCAACGCTGCCAGGCGGGGCAACGGTTGAGACGCCGGTGGCTGTCGCACTCGCTGACGGTGACGGCAGGTTGACCTTCGTGCTCTCCGATCCTGATTTCACTACCGCGCAGAATATCGCCAGTGGTCTCAACGCGGCGCTCGGCGGCGGCTCGGCCCAGGCGCGTGGCGCCGATACGGTTGTCATCGAGACGCGCGGTGCTGGCGATGTCGGCACGCTGATCGCCAGGATCGAGAGCGTCTCTGTCACTCCGGATCGGCCTGCGCGCGTGGTCATCAACGAGAGGACCGGAACAGTCGTCGCAGGAGGTGACGTGCGCGTGTCCAACGTCGTGATCGCGCAGGGAGACATACGGGTGTCAGTCGACGTCGACCGCACAGCATCGCAGCCTTTTGTCTATGGCGGATACGTGCCCGACGTGCGCAGCCTTGTTGTGACCAACACGAGACTGGATGTTGCAGAAGGTAAAGACGCCGTCGTCAGAATGCCCGGCTCGAACGTGTCGGACCTCGTCGATGGGCTCGCCCGCGCGCACGTCGGCACGCGCAACGTCATCGCCATTCTCCAGGCCATGAAGGCAGCAGGCGCGCTCCATGCCGATATCGTGGTCCAGTAGGAGAATAGTCTGGTGAGCAGCTATACGCAGGTCCTGGCCTTGAAGGCGCTTGATGCGCTGACGCTTCGATCCGAAGCGATCGCACAGAATATCGCGAATGCCTCAAGCCCGGGATATCGGAAGGTGCAGGTCTCGTTCGAGGCATCGCTTCGCGCTGCAGCGGCGCAGGGCATCCAAGCGCTCGGGAGCTGGCGACCGGAGGTCACGTTCGCCCCGCGGTACTACGGTGAGGAAGGCGCGCGCCTCGATCTAGACCTTGCCGATGCCGCTGCGACCGCGGGCCGCTACGCAGCGCTTGTCGATGTGCTTGGCCGCCAGGTGCATATCGCCTCCTTGGCCGTAACGGGAGAAGGTTGACGTGAAGGCGGCCGAAATCAGCCTCAGCGCGCTCGACGTCGAATGGCGTCGGATCGAGATCATCGCGCAGAACCTCGCCAACGCCAATACGACCCGCACTGCGGACGGCAGCGTCTACCGGCCAAGGCACCTGATCAGTGGTCCCGCAGGAGATTTCCGAGCGATGCTCGATGCCACCCACGCCGCAGAACCCACCGCCGCGTCCGGGCTGCGCGGTGTCGCGGTATACGGGATCGAATTTCAGAATCGGCCTTCGCGTTACGTCTACGATCCGGACAGCGCGGAGGCCGATGCAAGGGGAATGGTTTCGCTGCCCAACGTTGATGAAGCAAGGGAAATGACGTCTCTGATCAAGACGGAGCGTGCTTACGAGGCGAACCTTGCTGCACTCAATATCGCGAGGCAAATGTACGCCAAGGCGCTGGAGCTCGGAAAGGCATGACAGGTATCATTCCGATCGCCGCTGCCGCGCTGGACAGTCGTGATCCCTCGATCAATGTCGCGCCGGTTGCCCACACACCTGCTGCGAGCTCGTTTGGCTCGATGCTGCTCGATGGCCTAGATGCTGCAGACGGAAAGATAAACGCCGCCGACCAACTGGTCCGGCGCCTTGTACTCGATGACGACGTTGCGATTCACCAGGTCACGTTCGCCCTCGAGCAGGCCCGACTGTCGGTCCAACTTGCGACACAAATCCGGTTGCGTCTCATCGAGGGGTACCAGCAGCTCATGAATATGCAGATCTAGAGCTGAGCCGTGGCGTTGACACTGACCTCGCTGCGCGAAGCGCGGCCCGGGAGACAGCTTGCTCTCATCGGCTCCCTTGTCGCGCTCACCCTCCTTATCGCGGGCCTCGTCTGGTACCTCTTTGTGCGGACAGACTACGCGGTGGCATTCGGCGACCTCCAGCCTGCGGATGCCACGACCATCATCGCCGCGCTCGATAAGGAAAAGATCCCCTACCGGCTCGCTGCGGGCGGCACCCGGATCGACGTGCCGGCCGGTAAAGTCGATGAAGCGCGGGTCAGGATCATGGGCGCCGACCTGCCGTTCCGCGGAACGGTCGGTCTCGAACTCTTCGGCAAGTCCGATATGGGCATGACCGACTTTGCCCAGAAGATAAACTACCTGCGGGCAATCCAGGGCGAGCTGGCGCGCACCATCATGGCTATCGATGGTGTCGAGAGCGCTCGCGTTCATTTGGCTCTCGGCGAGGACCGCGTATTTCGCAATGATCGCATTCCTCCGAAGGCGTCGATCATGGTGCGCATGCGTGGGGGGGCGGCTCCCTCGTCGGCGACTGTCGAAGGCATTCGGCGGCTCGTTTCAGCTGCGGTGGATCAGCTCGATCCCGATAGCGTAGTTGTCATCAATGAAGAAGGGGCACTGGTCAGTCCGCTTATGACGGAAGCGGACGGTAGGGGCGTGAGCCCCGTGGTCGCGGAGCGGCAAGCACTCGCGGCCTGGTACGAAGCAAGAATCCGGCAGGCGCTTGCCGGACTGCCGGGGGCACAGGCCACCGACGTGTCCGTCAGGGTGGTTGGTGATCTGCCGGTGGGTTCGCCGGCTCCGGTGTTCGCGGGACCCGCCACGGGCGACCGACCGTATGCGCTCGGCGTTACACTCACACCGCTCGGAGCGCCTGATGCCGGGAAGCTGGCGTTGCTTTCCGACGCAGTACGCAAGGCGATCCGCTTCGACGCGGCGAGGGGCGATATCATCATGGTTCGCCCGGCAACCTCGCCAGCATTTGCGGAACCGCAGGTGGCTAGCGGACCTGCGTGGCGCCAGACAGCTGCCGACCCTGCGTCCGGCAGCGAGGCCGCGACCTCCGTGACCTCGGCCATCGTGATTGCGGTTGTCGCAGTGCTTTCGCTGGCTGCGCTCGTCGGGGCCGCCCTGATTGTGCGGCGCTCGCGTCGCCGCGCTGTTCTGATGAGCACCGACGAGCGGATTGCATTCACCGATATGCTGAATACGCTCCTCCACGAGGATGAGGCAAGGGAGCGCCATGCCGCCGGCTAATCTGGAGCTCAAGGACATGCTGGCCCGGCTGGCGCAGTTACCCGCTGAGGACTCGCGGGCGGTGCTTGACGGCCTCGATGCGGCGGCTCGCCAGCGCATCGAGGCGCTGCACCGGAAGATCGCGCATTCTAATGCCATACCGGCTGCGGCAAGCAACGGCATCTCGGACTGGGTAATCGAGAGGCTTGGGGCGAAGGATTATCTAGCTCCCGCCACACGCGAGGCGATGGAGGCCTGCATCCGTGCGTTGCCTGCCATAGCCGAAAGGGCGGCAGGTGATCGCAATAGCGGGCTTCTTGCGCGTCTGCTGACTGCAAGAACGAGGCAAGGTGGATGAGCGCCATCATCAAGCTTCATGGGGCACAAGACACGGGCGCAATTCGGCCACACCGACAGGCGCCCGCGGAAGTGATCGGTGAGCCGCGCGTAACCGAGGCAGACACCCTGCGCGGACAGTTAGCGGAACTCGAGCGTGAGCTTGCGCGACTCCGGACGAGTGCCGCCGGCTTCGAGATCGGCCTCGCAGATGCATGCGAGGTGGCGCGCCAAGAGGGACGGCTTTCCGGCCTGACGGAGGCGGCTCGGCTAGAACGCGATCGACTGAACGCGCTTCATGAAGGCATCAAGGCAGCGTGCTCGGAGTGGAAGCAGAGCCTTGCAGACGCCGAGACGCTTGGCGCACTCGTCGCCCAAACTTGCCTGGACAAAATTTTTGGCTCATCCAAGAGCCGGATAGATCTGGTGTGCGACCTGATCCGCGCGCAGATGGAAAGACTGGCACAGGGCAGCGTCCTCACTTGCACCGTGTCGCCGCTCGACTTTCCGGACGAGCAATTGCTTGTTGCGCTCGCGTCAGATGCGGCTCTTGCCGGTGTTTCCGTCCGGAGTGATCCCGGCCTTGCGGAAGGCGAAGTCGTCTTTGGCCTTGCTGTCGGCCAGATCGATGCTGGACTTGGGCGCCAGTGGGTGAGTCTCCGGCAGGTGATCGAGCAAATGGCACCTTCCGGTGATGCATTATGAAGGCTCATCCGATCATCGAGCGCCTGCGCGGCCATGATCCGGTAAGCCGTTTCGGTTTCGTTCGCGCGATCGGTGGCGGCAGCATCGAGGCGGACGGTCCGGGCGTAGCTCCAGGCTCCATTTGTACAGTGGAGGCGGCGCCCGGTAGCACCTGCGGTGTGATCGAAGCTGAAGTCATTCGGGTCGACCGGCAGGGAATAGTGCTCGCGCCTTTCCGCGACGCCCCCACGTTTGTTGGCGCACGTGTGACGCTTTCCGGATCGGACCAAATGGTCCAGGTCGGCGATGCATTCCTTGGCCGGGCCGTTGACGCGTTCGGGCAGCCGATCGATGGTGCCGGGCCAATCCGTGCCGCCGCGACAAGCCCGCTCCATCCGAATCTTCCCAGTCCGCTCGAGCGGACCTCACCGCACCGCGTGCTGGAAACGGGTCTGAGGGCGATCGACGGTTGCCTCACTCTCGGGGTGGGTCAGCGTGTCGGCATCTTTGCGCCGAGCGGCGCGGGCAAGACGACGCTCATTACCCGCATCGCCCGCCACACGCAGGCCGACGTCACGGTCATGTGTCTGGTGGGAGAGCGTGGGCGTGAGGTCGAGGCGATCTGGTCCGAACTGACGGGTAAGTCGGGCAGCCCGATTGCACTTGTTGCGGCGACGTCAGACGAGGCTGCCTCGCTGAGAGTCCGTGCTGCCCACTACGCTATGTCGCTTGCGCATCATTGGCGCGCGCAGGGGCGCCATGTTCTTCTGATCGTGGACTCCGTCACGCGCCTTGCCATGGCCATGCGTGAGCTGGGGCTCGCTGCCGGCGAGCCGCCGACGATCAGGGCATATACGCCGGGGGTGTTTGCAGCCCTTCCCCGCTTCGTCGAGCGATGCGGCGCGCTTCGGGCCGGTGGTGCGATCACGGCGGTAATGACGGTCCTGAGCGAGAGCGAGGAGATCGACGACCCGATTTGCGAACTGATGAAATCGGTGTTGGACGGCCACATCCTGCTATCGCGCAGGCTCGCCGAAAAGGGCCACTTCCCCGCCATTGATCTACCCCGCAGTGTCAGCCGGCAGGCGAGCGATCTGCTGCCTGCCGAGCACGACCGCGCGGCGCGGCGCGTCCGCTCGTGGATCAGTGATTATGAAGATGCGCGTACACTCATTGAGACCGGCCTCTACGCGGCGGGAGCAAGCGAGGAAGTCGACATCGCCATCCGCAAGCGAAGCCTCATTGATGCATTCCTGAGGCAGGAGGCTGCCGAGGTCTCCGCTCTCAGACAGACTGCCTCGGCCCTTGAAATCCTTGGTGCGCCGGCGTGAGCGTGCGGGGGCATAGATCGCCGAGCTTGATGCGGGTTGCGCGCGCATGCGAACTCGAGGCAATGAAGGCTGCTCGGAAGGCAAGCGAGGCACGCACGGTGCTGGAAGATTCGACACGGGCGCACAACGCGGCGCAGGGCATCCTCAGCGACGTGCTCGCCGGGTGGTTTGATGCGGGAAAACGGCGCGGTGGGGACCCGGGTCTCATCATGGCCTGGACGGCACAAGTGCAAGTCTCCGTAGGCCAGGAGCGCACTGCGAAGCAGGAAGTCGCGAGCGCGAGCGCCATGCTCGATACTGCCACACGCCACTGGAGCCTTGCGCGCGCTCGCGAGGATGTTGCTGCCGAGCTCGTGCAGATGGCACGAAGCCGCGAAAGGCGGGATGAGGACGAGCGTTCACTTGCCGCCGCAGAAGATCTGAGCCGGGTTCGCAAGGTCGGCCGATGATCGTGTCGGACATGCGCACCTCAGGGCTGCAAGCTGTGCCCTCCGCAACCCCGCCAGTATCCGCCGGGCGCAAAGATTCTTTTCGTGCGCTGCTCGAGCCGTTGGCAGCCGCTGGCATGGCGGCAGAACAGAGCTTTCCCGACGCCTTCGATGCGCGGGGCATGTTCGCCCCGGTGCGGCAAGGTAATACTCACGCCCCGATTGACCGGATGCTACCACCCACCTTGCAGCAACTCCCCTTTGGAACGGCGCGCTGTGCGACGGAAGAGCCCCCACAGGAAGCCGGGGACGGCGTTGTCCGACTGAAGACAGACCCGGATGCGCTGATGTCCGGTCGTGCCTATAAGGCACTGGCGCCGCCGGCCATGATGGTTCACGATGCTAGTGGCGGCTTCGGGGTATCGCTCGAAGCCATGGCAAGGCCGAAGGATGGATCTGTGGCGTTGCCCGGCGATGAACGCCAGGAGTGTGAGACGCCTTCCGGGGCGAGGCGGTTTGCTAGGCAACTTGCGCCGCAGACCGCTACGGTGCGGGTTGCCGTGATCGTCGATGGCGATGAGGCGAAGGTTGTGGGCAGAGCATCGGTTGATGCTGGCGAGGCACTGCACCGTATAGCAACGATCCTCAGGGAGCGTGGACTGACTCTTGTCAATCTATGGCTTAACGGGCGAGACGTAGGAACAGGCTCCGGCGTGGAAGGAAGACACGGATGGCGATAGCTGCAACCGGCTCGGCGACGACGGCCAATGCCCAGAATGCATTCGGCCTCGACTTTCAGTCGCTTCTCAAGATCATTTTGACGCAGCTGACCTATCAGGATCCGCTCAAGCCAGTCGACAATTTCCAGTTCGTCTCCCAGCTCGCGCAGTTCTCACAACTCCAGCAGTCCCAGACGCTGAACGATCAGATCACCTCATTGCTTTCCGCGCAGGCCGCCACGCAGGCGACCAGCCTGCTCGGGCGCACGGTGGATATCGCCAACAGCGCGAGCGCGTCGATTTCCGGAACGGTCAAAGCGATTTCATTCGCCTCGGGCCAACCACTGGTGACCGTCCAGACCGCGGATGGCCAGACCATCAGTGGTGTCTCGGTCGCCGACATCAGTCAGGTCAGGTAAGGGCAGGAGGCAGAGGCAATGCTTGGAGCAATCTACATCGGCCTGAGTGGCATGAAAGCCTACTCGCAAGGTCTACAGACGATCAGCAACAACGTCGCTAACATGAATACCCTCGGATTCAAGGCGACTTCGGTCAACTTCACCGATCTCTACAGTCACGGTGGGGGCGGTCTCGGTTATCTCGGCGGCTCGGCCAGCGGCTCCGGCACGCAGATATCCTCGCCACAGATCGATTTTTCGCAGGGTGACTTGAGGCAGTCCAGCAACGATCTCGATCTTGCGATCCAGGGTAGCGGGTTCTTCGTGTTGAAGGACGGCGATCACACTTATTATACGCGCACCGGCCAGTTCGTGGTCGACAAGGACGGGTATATTTCGGAGAAGGGCACGAACTATCATCTGGCCGTACTCGACGCGACGGGCAAGGCGACGGAGATCAACCTCGATTCTCGGCGCACGAACCCGCCTCTTGCCACAACCAGGGTGACCTTCGCTGATAACCTGTCTTCCTCAAGCACAACCGCGACGGTCTCCAACGTGATCGTGTACGATGCTCGTGGCGGGAAGCATTCGTGGGCCGTGCAGTTCGACAAGGCCGCAACGCAGCAGGGGCCGACAACCGACTGGAACGTCACGGTCAAGAACGAGAATGGGACAACAGTTGCCACGTCGAAGCTCTCATTCCTCGGCTCGATGGTTGACCCCGCCACCTCCCAGCTTGAGATCACCACTACGCCGGATGGCGCAGAGCCGCTTAAGGTGACCTTTGATTTCTCCAGCGGCGTAACGTCTTTCTCGGGAGGAACGACGTCGACACTGCGCGCGGCAAAGATCGATGGTCACGGCACGGGCGCGCTGACAGCGGTCACCGTCGACGAGAACGGCGAGGTCAAGCTCGCCTGGTCGAATGAGCAGACCGAACTAGCCGGCAAGATAGCGGTAGCGGACTTTCGTGACGAGCAGCAGCTCGAGGCGGTGGGGAATGGACGTTACGTCTATACCGGCAGCGGTCAAAGTCGCATGCTCGCAAGCGGTACCGATGGCATCGGCAAAGTCCTTTCGAAGCAGCTCGAGGCGTCGAATGTGGACCTCTCCGGCGAGTTCGGTGAGCTGATCCTCATCCAGCGGGGCTTCCAAGCTTCGAGCCAGGTCGTGAGCGTGTCGAACGACATGATCCAGCAGCTCTTCGGGATCAGAGGCCAGGGTTGACCATCGTCAGTCGTGAATGGCTACCGGACGGAGCCGCGTCGTCGACGCGGCTTGCCTCCGCGTGTCAGGGCATGCTCGCTGTCTGGCAGGAGGCGTGGCTGGTTCGCGGTGCTGAACCGGTCACGCTGCAGGCATGCCGTCTGGCAAATGCGGGCGATGAGCCATCGCGCATCGCTTCCGCGCCAGGTGTCGAGCTTGTCCAAACTCCGGCCATGACCGCGGACCTGCAGCGCGCGCTCGTCGGCCCCTTCGATCGGGCTGCGTTAACACCTTCCGACGAGAACCTGCTCGACAACGTCGTCCGTGCAGCCCTGAGGGACTTTGGCGAGCAGCTCGTCGCCGGTGCGGTTGCGGGCGGATCGGGCGGAGGTGTCAGCACCGTTACACTCGCATGCGGCGGTGTTTCGCTTGCGCGCCTCAAGTTGTCTCGAGACTTGGTCATCAGGCTAATTAAAGCTCCGATCGTGCGCAACGTCCGCCCCCCGCCGCCCCGCCTGTGGGCCGCGCTCGAACATTGCAAGGTCCCGATCTCGGCTGAGCTTGGCTCGGCCGAGGTCAGCCTCGATGATCTCGGCGCGCTTGTTGTCGGTGACGTGCTGGTTCTCGAGGCAGCTGCCGGAGCGCAGGTCGAGCTGTGTGCCGGTGGCTCGGTGCTTGGTTGCGGCGCACTCACTGAGGCGGTCGGGCATAACGCGCTCCGGATGACGTCAGGACGATGAACAGGAAGCATTGAATGTGGCTGATGTGAAATCCTCGCAAGCTCCCGCGGGGCGGCCTGCTGTCGTTCCGGTGGACCGTGACCTGTTGGGGCAGGTCAAAGTGCGCGTTACGGCGCGGCTCGGCGAGGGCGAGACCACTGTTGGCAAGCTCACAAGTCTTGTCGAAGGTGACGTTCTGGTGCTTGAAAGCAGTCTTGCCGATGCGGTCGACCTTTATGTCGAAGGTGCGCTCGTCGCCCGCGGCGAGATCGTCGCTGTTGGCGACAATTATGCGGTTCGCATTACCGAGATTGCGTCCTCGAGCTGATGCGTTCCCAGACGGATATGCTGGCGCTGATCGCAGCGTTAACAACTTCGCTGTGTAGTGTGCCTGCATACGCGCAGGCGATCGGGCAGGCGCCCGAGGATGGCATCTCGTGGATCCGGGTAATCGCCAGCGTCATCCTCTGTCTCGTTCTTGCTGTGGCCGCCGCCCTTGTGTTGCGTGCAAGGATGAGCGGCACTCTTCCGACAGCGGGGACCACGGGGCGGCGGTTGAGGGTCGTGGAGCGGCTGCGGCTCTCGCCGCAGGTGACGGTAACCCTTCTTTCCTGCGACGCTGTCGAGTTTATCATCGTTCACTCTCCCACCACGCTTCTTACGATGGAAACGGTGACGGCGGTGCCGCCTGCCGAGGCGGGAGCCCAGCAAGGGTGAGAGCCGGCTCTATCTCTGCGATGGCCGCCGTTTTTGGGGGTACGATTTGTCTGCCCGAGCTTGCGCTCGCCGCTGTGAGCAACGCCAGTGTCCCGGTGGCACAGCCCGCACAGGTTGCCGACGTGCTCGCCAGCGGTAGCGCCGACAGCGCGCTCCGAATGGCGGTGGTGGTCTCGCTGATCGCGCTTGTACCTGCCGTTTTCATCGCAACGACTTGCTTTGTGCGGATCATCGTTGTGCTCTCGATGATCCGTCACGCGTTCGGCATGCCCGAGACGCCGCCCAACCAAGTGCTCGTCAGCCTTGCGCTGTTCCTGACGGTATTCGTCATGGCCCCAACGTTCGATGCAGTGAACGCGCAAGCGTTGCAGCCATTTCTAGCTGGTCAACTTTCGTCACGCGAGGCCGTTACCGCTGCGTCAGGCCCGATGCGCGATTTCATGCTCCGGCAGGTCCATGATGAGGATATCCGTGCCGTTTACGACATGGCGCGAAAGCCACTGCCCGCGAGTGCCGCCGAAGTGACGATGGTCCAGCTCATACCTGCCTTCATGCTGGGCGAACTGCGCATCGCGTTTCGCATCGGCTTTGTCGTGCTGCTGCCGTTCCTGCTCATCGATCTGGTCGTATCGAGCATTCTCCTCGCGCTCGGCATGCTGATGGTGCCACCCACTACCCTTTCGCTGCCGATCAAGATCCTCATGTTCGTTCTGGTGGATGGCTGGCGCCTGGTTTTGTTAGGCGTCGTGGGCAGCGTCCACTGATGGGCGGCGAGGTGGACGAAGAGCCGCCGCTGCCCGCGCCTGAGCTCAGCCAGTTGTGGGATGATCTGGGTACGCGCAGCTGGGCGCAGGCGCGTGAGCGCCTTTTCTCCCGCTACCTGTCATTTGCCCGCGATCTTGCGCGCAGGCAATTTGTGAAACGATCAGGTGCTGACCTTGACCGTGCCGATCTCGAGCAACTGGCCTGTGAAGCGCTGCTCGAGGCGATCGACCGGTACGAGCCGATGCGAGGCGTGCCGTTCGAGGCATTCGCCAGAGGCCGCATTCTCGGCAACATCGCGGATGGCGTGCGCCGTTCGAGCGAGCTGCGTGAGCAGCTGGCTTGGCACCGCCGCATGGAGCGTGAGCGGATGGCCTCGCTTCGCGCCGGAGCGGACGAGGGACGCAGTCCGCTCGACGAACTTGCTGACCTGGCGGTCGGGTTGGCGCTTGGGTTCATGCTCGAGGACGCAGGGCTGATCGTCAGCGAAGCAAGCGCCTCCAATGCAGGGTCCGGATCGTACAACGCGTGGCACAGCCTCGCATGGTCCGAGACACGGGCGTGGTTGGCCAGGGAGCTTGCAGGCCTCGCGGAGCGCGATCGGCTCATCCTTCAGTACCATTACGTCGACGGCGTCGCATTCGAGCAGATTGCGCGTGTTCTCGAACTTAGCAAAGGGAGAATATCGCAGCTCCACCGGGCTGCGCTCACGACCCTGAAAAAGCGCATGATGACCTACGCGCCGTTTCATATCGAAAGGTAGCACAGAAATGACGGACCTGAGTTTTTGTCCCGACGAGCAGATGCAGACGCTCCTTTCGCTCGTTGACACCGAGGAAGCGCAGGGGCGTGCGATGCTTGCAAGACTCATGCGTGAGTGGCCGCAGGACGCACGCCTCCATTTTCTCGAGGGTTCGCTCAGGGCTGCCGCGCGCGACTATGCCGAAGGCGCGCGTGCCATGCGCCGGGCAATCGACATCGCCCCCGATTTTGCGCTTGCGCGTTTTCAGCTAGGTTTCCTGCAGCTCACGAACGGCGAAGCTATCGCGGCGCAGGAAACCTGGGGGCCGCTGTTCGGCCTTGCGAAGTCAAGCTTCGTGCGGATCTTCGCAGAAGGGCTCTGCCACATGATCAGGGACGAGTTTGCGCAAGCCATTGACTTGCTGGAGCAAGGCATTGTGCTCAATCAGGATGTGCCGCCTCTCAACCGGGACATGGAATTGATTCTGACAGAGCTGCGCGCCCTGCGAGAGGGCCAAGCTGGCGCGAGCGACGACAGGGGCGAGCCGCTGTCGGCCGCTCAGTTGCTTCTGCAGCAATCTTCGTTCAAGTCAACTCGACACTAAGCCGGAGTAGGAGCGTCCGATGGAGCCGGTAAGCAACGTTGATCGCCTAACGCTGCTGCTGCGCGAGAAGCTCGCGGAGCGGGCGAAGGCGACGCGCGGCACTCCTGCCGGCAGCGCGCGGCAGATCGCCGAAGCGGGCGGTATTCGAGCTCTTGCCGCCATGGGCGATGTTGACGAGCGCCAGTTCCGCCGTGCGCTGGTCCAGTCGGCTCTGGTCAATCACTTCGGCAGCAGGCTCATGAACGAGGCAGGCTTCCAGCAGGTCGTCGAGCAGGTCGTCGCCGCGATCGAGGCAGACGACAGCGCGCGTGAACTACTTGGTCGGGCGGCGGCCGAAGCACGCCGCTGATCGCAACCTCATGGTCGATACGTCACAAGCCCAGTTACCGATGCGGCGAGCATTTGCGCCAGCGTTTTGCCGCCAGGTCCGATCGGTGCAGTTAGCGCCGCGGCCCTGATCCGCTCGGCGGCGTCGGGCCTGCCTTGTGCTTGCATCAACAAAATGCCGGCAAGCGCGCCCCCGAGCCCAACGCGATCAAGGCGCATCGCGATGTCGGCATTGCGCTGGGCCGAGACAAGATTACCTTCGACAATGTCGATTACCGCGAGGCCACCGTGGCCCTCGGAGAAAGTTCCGTCGAGAGCCACGACCCGCTCAAACCTGTCGCGCGCTCCAGCAAGATCGCCGGCAATGAAGCTAGCCCACCCTGCCGCAATCCACGAGCCGGGATGGTCGCCGAAGAGCCCAGCTCCGTGATCGAGCGCCTCAGCGGCCTTGGCAGGTTCCGACCTGGCGAGCAGCGCAAGGCCCTTCCCGACCCATGCGCGGGGGCTGTCGGGTTGGACTGCAATCGCCTTGTCGAAGAGCGCAAGTGCGCTGTCTGCGTCCTGATCCTGAAGTGAAAACATGCCGCCTGCCGTAAGGCCCTCCGGATTATCTCCGGCCTGGGTCGCATAACGGCGTGCGAGTTCCTCGCGGTCTGCGTCCATGGCAAGTGTGGCGAGAGCGCCCGCAAGCACCCGATTTTCAGGAAAGCGCACCATCAGGCTCTCGCCTTCCTTCAATGCCTCCTCATAGCGTTCGAGGTGGTGCAGCACCTTTATTCGAAGCGAGGGTGCACGCGGCGAGACAGACAGCACCTCATCGCGGAGGAGTGCTTCGGCTTCCTCGTAGCGGGCGAGACAGGCAAGCGACCAAGCGAGGTTGAAGCGAACCGCAGGTGCGTTCTCGCCCTCCTTGAAAAGACCAGACAGTAGCGTCACGGCGTCCTCTAGCCGCTCCTCAGCGATAGCAATCGTCGCAGCGAGGTTACGGATGGGTGCGGTTGGAGCGTTCACCCGACGGATCAGGTCCGCCGCCAACCCCAGATCGCCCTCATCGAAGGCCAGCGCCGCCGCATCAAAGACGAGAGCGGAGTTGTCCGGATCGCGCTCCACAAAGGTGAGGAGGCGCTTAAGCCTTGAGGAATGTCTGTCGATGGGCTCATCCACCATCATGCTGTTTTGCTCTTTGTCGTTCGCAATCGGGTCTAACGATGCAAAACGCATCGTCAATCCAGTTGCGCAACTGAGTGGCAAAGCTCGCGCGCCGCGCCCGGCAGGAGGAGGTCGAGCGATCCGCGCCTTAGCTCAAAGCAATCCAGTTTTTTCAGGCGGCGGAGCATGTGTCCAGCTGGTGCGGTTGCGGCCTCTGGGGTGTAGTGGGTGTGGTTGTGGAGAAAGGGCTAAACTGTTTTGGCGATCGTCCGATTAGCTGATTGGGTGCTGCGTTCTGGAT
>Ga0105251_10000946_pt1 | contig 25908 bp, 19 predicted proteins | sample KBSS64metaG_FD_80424 | JGI IMG/M metagenome (GOLD analysis project Ga0105251, IMG submission 80424) | Switchgrass rhizosphere microbial communities from Kellogg Biological Station, Michigan, USA - KBS S6-4 metaG | ecosystem: Host-associated > Plants > Roots > Rhizosphere > Soil | place...
CGTTGAGCGCCAGCAGGTTGGTCTGTTCGGCCACGGCCTTGATCACGTCCATGACGCTGCCGATCTTGTCGCTTTCCTGTTGCAGCACGCTCATGGCTTCGGTCGAACGCACCACTTCGCTGGCCAGACGCTCGATCTGCGCGATGGCTTCGTTCACCACTTTGTCGCCTTCACGGGCCTCGCCATCCGCGGCGGCAGCGGCTTGCGAAGCTTCTTCGGCGTTGCGCGCGACTTCCTGCACGGTGGCCGTCATTTCGTGCATGGCCGTGGCCACCTGATCGGTCTCGACCTTCTGGCTGTTGACGCCGGCGCTGGTCTGCTCGGTGACGGCTGACAGTTCCTCGGCGGCGCTGGCGATCTGGGTGACGCCGTCGCGGATGCCGCTGATCAGGTCGCGCAGGGTCACGCCCATGCGCACGATGCCTTGTTGCAGCACGCCGAGTTCGTCGCGGCGGGTGACCGTGATGTTCTGCGTCAGGTCGCCGCCGGCGATGCGCTCGACCACGGCCAGGGTATCCTGCAGCGGCCGGGTGATCTGCCGGGTGATGACTACGGCGGCGATGATGCCCACCAGCAGCGCCAGCAGGGTGCTGATCAGTTGCAGGGTGCGGGCCTGGGCGCTTTCGGCGTCACGACGGTCGAGCTGGATCTGGTACAGCTGCTCGCTCAGGGCGACGATGGTGGTGCCCTGGTCGGTCATTTCCTTGCGCGCCTGCACCGCTTCGCTGTTGGCGTTCTTGTACGCCTGCAAGGCACTGCGGTAGTTGCCCAGGGCGGTTTCCAGCTGACGCAGGGCGTCTTGCTGGCTGTCGGCGAAATGCACGTTCAGCTGCTTGAGGCTGTTGATGGCCACGTCGAGCTGGCCGACGGCTTTCTGTTCGGTTTCGGCGTTGGTGGTGGCGGTGTAGCCACGTACTTCGTAGCGCGCCAGGATGAACGCTTCCTTGGCGGCGGTGATGGCCTGGAACTGCTCGAAACGCTGTTCGCTCATCGGCAGTTGCTGGACGCGGTTGCTGATCGCTTCGATCAGGTTGTACGCCGTTTCGGCATTGGCGCCCATGGTGTCGCGCGCGGTGTTGCCGGTGCGGTAGGCGTTGCGCATCTTGTTCAGGGACGTCTGGTATTCGGCGATGGTCGCCGCCTGCTCCTTGAGCAGCTTGACGTTTTCCGGGCTCTTGAATTTGCTGATCAGCGCCTGCTGTTGGGCGGCAAAGCCTTCCAGGGTGGTCTGCACGTTCTGTGCGGCGGTTTCGTCGCCGTTGGTCAGCATGTATTGCAGGCGCACCACGCGCAGTTTGGTCAGGCCGGCATTGAGCTGGGTGATGTCGCTCATCCAGTTGCTGCGGTCAATCAGGCCGCCCAGGCTGGTCCAGCCGGTCAGGGCGAGGATGCAGGTCAGTGCCAGGACGAGGCCGAATCCCAGCCCCAGTTTGAGGTTCACGCTGATGTTGCCGAACCAGCTATTCATCACAATTCCTCCAGAAACGTTGTGTCTCTTGATCGTTGGTTAGGCTGGAAGATTGTTGTTTTTTTGAGCCAGCAAGGTGTGTAGCAGGACTGTATCGGCCGCAATCGCGAGAGCTGAAAGGATTTTGTCAGACAGATTCTGCAAGCGGCCTTCATGCACGCAGCCCAAGACTTTTTTCACATGGGTTTCACCGGTTGCCCACGCCGGCCTCTTTACCCTCGCCGCATCTAATCGAGGTGGTGCATGCCGGTGAGGCGGCTTGATGTGGAACTGCGACTGAATCTGTCTGGCGTGAGCCGCTCGCTCAGCCTGAGTGGCCTGGGCCGATATCGAAATACCTGGGTGGTGCTGGCGGCGCTGGCGCTGGTGCTGCCGCTGACCCTGTGGTTGCTGGCACCGGCGGCGGTACCGGACCTGGCGCATGGCAACGTGCGCGGGGCACAGGCGCTGCAGGCCGGCTGGGACCGGGGCGAGATGATCGTTCTGGTGCGCCACGTCGAGCGTTGCGATCACTCCAAAGCGGCGTGCCTGAGCGGCAACGACGGCATTACCGAGCGTTCGCGCAATGTTGCGGCGGGCGTGGGTGCCGGGTTCGAGCACCTGGGCCTGGATCACGCCGACATCTATAACAGCCCGATGATGCGCACCGTGCAGACCGCCGGTTACATGTTCAACAAGGTCGCCACCGGCGAAGACTGGCTGATCAGTTGCAAGGGCCGCATGTTGCAGGATGCGCTGGCGCACAAGGTGCCGGGCCGCAACCTGATTCTGGTGACCCACAGCGAATGCATGGCGGATCTGGAAAAAACCCTCAAGGTGCCGGTCACGACACCCGGTTACGGTGCCGCGCTGTTCGTTGCCGCCGGCCAGCCGGCCACGGCGAAAATACTCGGACTCATCGAAGCCTCGGACTGGCGTTCGGTAAGCCTGCAATGAATGGCCCTCTCATCCCAGGACTCAGCATGACGCCCAGCCGCTTTCATCTGTACAACTTCGGCATACCTCTGGCCTGCGCGGCACTGGTGTTCCTGATCTTTGACATGACCCACCTCGACATCACGCTGAGCAATCTGCTGTTCGATCCGCTGACCCAGGTGTTTCCGATCGAGCAAAACCGCTTCTTCGAGCAGTTCACCCACAAATGGGCGCGGATCGTCCCTAACTGGACGGCCGAGGCAGCGTTCATTGGCGCGATGCTGTCGCTGGTCTGGCCGTTGCTCGATACCGCGAAGCGGCCGCGTCTGGGCGAGCGGCTCGAGCGCAGTCGGATCGCTGCGGTGCTGCGCTTCGCCACGGCGCACCGTCGCGACTTCTGGTACGTGGTGGTCGCGTTTGCCCTGTGTACCGGGGTGATCCACTTCCTCAAGGCGCACACCAGCGTCTACTGCCCGATCGAAACCACCTTGTACGGCGGCAAAATGGCCCGCGTCGACTGGTTTGAAAATTTCCAGTTGTTCCACGCAGCCGGGGATGGCCGTTGCTGGCCGGGTGGCCATGCTTCCGGCGGTTTCACCATGCTCGCGCTGTACTTCGTGGCGCGCCGTTACCAATGGCGGTATTCCAAGGCGCTGTTGTGGGGCTCGCTGCTGCTCGGGCTGGTCTACGGCACCACCCGCGTCCTGCAGGGCTGGCACTACATGTCCCACACCTTCTGGGCCGGCATCTTCGTCTGGTTGACCTGCCTGCTGACGGCGCTGGCGTTTTACGGACGGGCGCGACTGGCATTGCCGGTGCTCGGCAAACATCAGCGCGCGGCCTTCGCCACGGAGTCGCAAGCCTGCGCCTGATCCCCGGGATCAAAGAAAACCCGCCAGTGACGGCGGGTTTTTTATTGCCCTGGGTTTCGCTGATTCAATAACCGACGAAGTAATACGCCTGGCGCCCGACCAGCAGGGTCTTCAGCACTTTCAGCGGGGCGGCGGGTTCGCTGTCCCCGGACATCACCGCTACATTTGTCGGCGCAGCGCTGAGGAAGTCGTGCAGTTGCGCCTCGGTGTCCAGGCCCCTGAGCACACGTTGGGTGTAGAACACGCTGGCACCGCCGACCCGTTCATTGGCTTGGAACAGCGCCACTTGATGCCCATCGGCCTGTAACGCCTGGATGTGTGCGGTCAACGGCAGGAATGACAGTTGTTTATCGGCGTTGGGCAGGGCCCACTGAGCGGCGCCCAGGTAGCTGGCGATCACCAGCGCCAGTACGCCAGCGGCCAAGGCCTGGCGGTGACGGGCGATCCAACCGCTCAAACCGTGTTCGCGACCTTTGAATTTTTCCCACAGCACGCCCGCGTATTCCGCGGCGATCACGGCAGCGGCCGGGGTCATCGACATCAGGTACACCGTGCGTTTGCTCGACGCCAGGGTCAGCATCACGAATTGCGCCAAGATCCACAGGCTGAAAAACAGCAGGTAGCGATTGCTGTTCAGGGCGCTGCGAAAGTGCCACAGCCCCAGGTACACGAGAATATTCCACGGCAAAAACGCTTGCGGCAGCTTCGCCAGGTAGTAATAGAACGGCTCGTAATGCCCGGCCTCGACGAAGGATCCGCTGAAGCGCCCGACACTGTTGGTCAACAGCACTTCGCCGACCGCGTGGGCACCGCCGCGCTGATAGAGCACCACCAGCCAGATCAGCAGCGGAATCAGGCCGACCGCGGTCAGCAGGGCGGGGCGCAACCAGTCGCCGACCTTCAGGCGCCGATCCAGCAGGTTGTCGACCAGCAGATACGCGAAAATCACCACGCCAGGCATTGCCAGGCCGAGTACCCCTTTGCTCAGGGTGGCGATTGCAATACCGACGATGAACAACAGGCTGTTGCCGGGCGTCGATGCGCGCTGCGCCTGGAAAAATGCCAGCAACGCCGCCGTGACCCCGAGCGCCAGCAGCGCATCCTCACCGACCCCGCGCACGTTGCTCCAGTAACTGGCCATGGTCGCCAGCAGGATCCCCGCCGTCCAGGCGATGGCTTTGGCACGCTCGAAGCGGCGCAGCATGCCGTACAGCAGCATCACGCTGAGCAATCCGGCGACGGCCGAGGCCAGGCGCACCGCCCAGGGCGACACGCCGAACACGCGCAGGGCGCTGGCGTCCAGCCACAGGCTCAGGGGTGGTTTTTCCAGAAACGGTTCGCCGAACAGACGTGGGGTCACCCAATCGTCGTCCAGATGCATCTCCATGGCGATCCCGGCAACGCGGGCCTCGGTGGAGCCTTGCAGTTGATGGTTGCCCAGCGCAAAGAAAAACAGCAGGGCGGCAAGCAGAAACAGGGAAGTGGCGGCACGCGGCATAGGTTTCAGGCAACCGGAAGGAGCGGAAGCCGCGAGCATACTGCGCCATTGCTTAACAAATTGTGAAACTCAGCCCAGTCGTCGCGACCAGCGTTGATCCGGCGTCTCGAACTGCGGGTTGACCAGCGCGGTCAGCACATGATCCTGCCAGCGCCCGGCGATATTCAGGTAGGCCTTGGCGTAGCCCTCGCGCTCGAAACCCAGACGCTCGAGCAGGCGCGCGCTGCGCTCGTTGCCGGGAATGTAGTTGGCCATGATCCGGTGCAGGTTCTGGGTATCGAACATGTAGGCGATGCCGACTTCCAGCGCTTCTTGCATCAGGCCCTGACCCTGCTGGGCCGCGTCGATGTGATAGCCCAGGTAGCACGCCTGGAACGCGCCGCGAATGATCCCGCTGAAGTTGCACGCCCCGATCATCTGCTGGCCATCGGGTGTCAGCAGCGCAAAGTGCACCGCCAGCCCGACCTCGAACGCACTGGCCTGCACTTCAAGGCGTCGGCGAATCTGCTCGGTGGAAAAGTAGTCGCTGGTGCGGATCGGCGACCAGGGCGCGAGGTGACGTTGATTGCTTTGGTAGAACGCGCTCTCCAGCGCGGCCTGCTCCGGGGACAGCACGGCGAGCGTCAGACGTTGGCAGGGCAGGGTCAACAGCGGCATCGGGCGCTCCGGATCGCGGGTTTGACCGACAGAATTGCCCGCTCGGGTGGAAAACACAAACCGCTGGCAAATCGCGGGCAAAAAAAAGCCCGCGGGAGAGCGCGGGCGAACCGTAGTTTCTTGAATGAGCGAACGGACTGTACAGGGTTGGCGGGGGCGCAGCTGTGAAGAAAAATTCATCTCGGCCACCATCGGCTGGCCAAACAGCGTCGCAGTCGAATCGGTCGAATGATGTCTATGTGATATCATTTTTCGGTTTACCTATCGCTGTTGAATGCTCCAGGCCGCAACGTCGTGTTGCTTGCTCGGAGTCTGCCGATCCGTTTTTTAATTTGAGCCACTTCATGAAAGCGTTTTTCCGATTGTTCCCGCTTGCGGCCCTGTTCAGTTCATTCAGCGTCGCCGCTGCACCGTCCCCGATCGTGGCGTTTGCCGCCTGTGACGAGCATTCGCTCGCCGTGGTGCAGTCGCCATTATTCAAGGCGCTGGTGCCGAGTTCGGTGGAAAACGGCCAGATCAAATTGTCCGGTGGCACAAAGTCTGAAATGGGCCAGCGCTGGATGTTTGCCAAACCGGTCGAGGTTGCAGGCATGTCGCTCACCGGATTCTTCACTGAAGACATGGAGCTGATGGGCACTCGCATCGTCGCCTGGGGCTTCTATGCGCAACAGGCGCCGAACGAGCTTCATGCCCAACTGGAAAACGCTGGCGGCCCACGCCTGGACAAGGTTCATGGACTCTTCGCGCGGGCGGAAATCTGGAACCCCGACAAATCCGCCTGGCTGCCGGAAGATCCTTCGGCCACGGCCGGCAAACTGGTGGTCGACAGTGCAGAGCGCGTGTTGATGATCGAGCCGGCTCCGCAAGACCTGAGCAAGACCAGCCAGGGCATGTACAGCTGCTCGATCCAGGGCAAGGTCAATGAAGCCATGCTCAAGACCAGCCGCCCCGACCTGATCAGCGCGACGCACTGAGTCGGGCATCGAGTCAGCGAAAAGGACGCCATCCTGTCGTCCTTTTTTCGTTGCGCGAGTCCCCAGCCAGCGCCGCCCACACGGCCTCAGTGACAGCGAAACGGCTTCGGTTCGGCCGCGCATGCCTGCAGTGGATCCAGCTTGCCCAAGGCACTGTTGACCAGCATCTCCGCCAGACCGGTCAGATGGTGAATGGCTACGGCCTTGCTGCGTTGTTCACCCTCCAGACCGATGGCGAAATCGAGCGTCATGGCGTTGAGCGACGCCAGGTTCTGGCTGGCATGGGCGAGCAGGGTGGCGAGATCGGCATCAGGGCGCACACTGAAAATCTGATTGACCGGAATGATCCGGTTCCCGGACCTGCGCACGCCGTCCGAACGCCTGACGACCGTACGACGCTCGGCAATCGTCACTGATTTCGATTCGGCGATCATCGGATTGTCGAACGGATTCGGTTCTGGTTTTTTCATGACAGTGCTCCATGTTGTGGTTGCTCCCTGCGTAGCGGCAGGTCAGTGCCGTTCACCGCAATGCGGCGAAGACTGGAGAGTATCCGCACGAACCAACGCCCACCAGTTCATGGAAGTCGACAGGTTTTGAGTGAAATGTCCTAGGACGGGGCGAGTACATGAATTGGGGGCTAGCGCGATCGCGCAAGGGTTATCCCCAGATGTGACAAAGCCCGCGCTTGGCGGGCTTTGTCGGGAAGGATTGGTGGGCCGGGGTAATTTGAATTGATCGGGTATCTAACTAATTTTATGGGATAAATTTAGTTGGATTGTTTTTGTTGGAATACTTTATGGAATACCTGTGCTCGAGCATTTTGTGGGGAACACTATTGTATCGGCGCAGGTTGAGGTCAGCTTTTCAAGCATCCGGGAGCATCAGGTCGTTCATAGGGGTAGAACAGGGTCTCTGTCGTAACGCTTTTGAGGCCCTGTTTTGGCAGCTGTAATGTTCGAAACGCAACTCCAGACTTGTCACATCTTTGTAGTTGGAGCAGATACAGCATGTCTTCCGACTCTGCGACCTGACACCCCTCGTACTGATCAAGATTTGCATAGACCACACGACGCTTAACACATTCCGATGCCTGCTTCAGCGCTGCAGAGCGGCCATCGTTTGAGGGCAACCTCACCAACAAGAACCAAGCAGAAATCAGCAGGCCGGCGATTATGCAGATCGATCCAACGCATACGGCAATCCCTCGGTTTTCGATCCCTCGCTTGAGAACATGGGCAATCCATTTTGGGGGTGGCTGGAACTCGCCCGGCACTTCTCTAGTTTTTTCCAGTAGAAGTAAGAGAAAAGCGACGATTCCGACTAGGGCCATACCAAAAGCCAAAGCCCCAATGTAAGACCCAAATCTGGCAGCTCCGTAAGCAAGGATTTCCTGAGCGCCGATGCCCAAGCGTTCGATAGCAACATCCATCGTCAGGTAATACTTCTCAAGGTAAGCATACCCGCTGAGCGTGAATGCTCCGATCATGCTAGCGATAAGTAATGTGGCTTCGATGCGCAGGTATGTCCTGAGTCGTTTTGGGCTTGCGTCTTGCGTGGCCATGTCGGTCAAGCTGGCATTCCTGAAAAAGAGGATTAGAAAAAATTGTACCTCAGGCTTTTCATCAATCGAACGAGTGGCTGCCAATAGGGTGTTTTAGATCTGCGCCTGACCGATCGAGAGGGTGCGGTCGCAGGTATCTAATGTCTGCCTCTGGCCGCTTTCTGCCTGTCACGAAGGCCAGCAGTCGACGCATAGCGGAGTCTTTGCCAACCAACCCGGCAGCGAGATTAGGCGCCGCCGGGGAGTTTCGAAGCTTGGTCCCTGATCCTTTCGAGGGTCTCGTTGACGTACTTCGGATATTCGCCGCTGAAATACTCAAAGGTGAGCGGGTTGGCAGTGTAGAAGTGACAGCATAAATCGACCCAGTCTTTCGTCTTCAGCGGGCCATTTATCTTGAAGAGCTTGTTTGATCTGGCCTTGATGTGCGCAGGGTTCTTCATCGTCATGTTGAAGTCGGAATCGCGCCGCTGGAAATATTCATCTTCCGTGAAAAGCTGGATCGCGCCGTCGAAGTGCCTGAAACAGTTGGTCGCGAGGTCGAACTCAGCGTGCAGGTAGCGGGCGGGGAAGTAGTGCTGCCCTTCAACCTCGATCCGAATGTCCTCCGTCTTCATTTCCAAGGCCTGAAACGACTTGATGCCATTCAACTCGCTCCATTTGATGTCGAGACAGTACGCGCTGGCAAAGAAGAAAGAGATGTGTCGAGGTTCGAGATCCAGGGGCGGGCGCAGCTTGGCGATTCCGGTTTTGATGTTTCGTATATCCTCTTCGAAGGGAGCACCGTACCAAGTGTCGGCCTCGAAATAGCCAAGCCCGTCGACATCGATCCGGACCCGGTCTTCGTCGAGGGCAATGTATTTTTCTATGCCGGAACTGTCGAAACGCCAAAACAGATCTATAAATCTCGGGGCCCAGTTATTAACTGGGTGCATTCCTCGTCGGTAACAGGAGTGGGCCATCAGAATAAATTCGGGGCCGGCAAAGCATCCTTCGTAATGGGGGCTGGGAGGGAATCGGTATGCGATCTCGTTGAACGGCAGCAGTCCATCGCGCTCGGCCCTGATTGGTCCCAATAGCGTTCTTGCGATGCCTGGCGCCTTGGCAACGATGCCGATGGTTTGGATGTACTCGAAGGACTCCGTGCCGAGGATCACGCCTTTGGATGCGGCTAGATCGGTGAACTTCGCAATTAGGTCAGTTGCGTCGGCAAGCCGTTTGCGGGCCTGTTTTTCGATGTCCGCTAAGTAACGGGCCATTATTTCTTCGTATTCTTGGTCAGCCATCGCTATTTCCGAGCAGATGATAGGGCGCATCCAATATACATTCGCAATACTTATGAATGGACGATTATCCCCGTAGAGCCAGTTCGGAAGCGCGGCGTCCAAGTCCTGGAGTGACCGCCACTGGCCAGCAGCATCTCTCGTCGAACGTCCACTATTGGCCGATTGCTGCCTGTCGCAGTAAGGCAGTATCCGCCCCACTGGCGACGTTCGTCGATTGAACAACGGCATCGATGACTGAGCCGTGAACGTCAGGGACCTGAAACCTGGGTCGAGAGCTACCCGCTCTGATAGATAGCTCTAGACCATGGCTGCATTTGTAACGGAAGCCGCTAGCGAACGTTCACGCTACGCCTGCTAGCGGAATTCGCGCTATGGGCTATCGTTTGTGATGGCATATTGGAATCATGATCGGAAGCGCAGGTGATTTCGAGCCAATAAGGATGGGCTGCGGTGTTTTCAAAAGCTGATGGCTCGGTATAGCCGCTGCTTAATCATCTCTTGGGCGAGCAGCTACAAACGGAAGGTTTACGACATGTCTAGATGTACAGCACCGGTACATGGTCATCGTTCGGCAAGCGCAAGAGCGGCGTGTCCCGCATGTGGCAGCGGATATAGCGGGTATGGATCGCGATCGTATTCATCCTCGTCCTACGCACCATCCTATTCGTCCCCGTCTCATAGCGGGGGTGGTCGCAGTAGCGGCGGTTCATCCAGCAGCGCAAAGCCGCGCTGGTCGAAACCCGGATCCTCTGTGGCCTACACCTCCGCCGAGATACGAACGCTCACACCGGTACGCGAAAATGTCGAGAGGCGTGCGACAGTACCTGATCTACGTGACGTCTTTCTTTGTCACGCCTGGGACGACCGGAAAGGATCCGCGAAGGAGCTGCATGATGTACTCGAATCGCTCGGTGTTTCCGTTTGGTTCAGCGAGAAAGATGTCCTTCTAGGCTCTTCGTTACTGCGTGAAATTGATAAGGGATTGGCGAAGTCTCGAGTAGGAATTGTGCTGGTCACCCCTGCTTTGCTGCGCCGCTTAGCAGCCGAAGGCATCGCCGACAAAGAGCTTTCCGCGCTCCTCGCAAGGGATTTGCTGGTTCCCATCATTCACGACACAACATACGAATCGCTGCGCGAAGTCAGTCCTCTACTCGGTTCGAGAAGCGGCCTGAGCACTGCCGAAGATACGTTTGCAGATATCGCGGCCAAGCTTTCCGAGTTGGTCGCCCCGTAGCTTCACTGTCCATGCGTACGGCTTTACTTACAGACCCGTTATCAATCGAAGGAGTTGAACACATGAGTATTAAACCCGGCCCCAAACCGATCGCTGGATCCACCGGCAAAAAGGACCAGCGCCGTCGTGTTACTGAAGAAAACAAACCCAAACATCCTGATCTGGAAGTACATAAACACAAAAAAGGTGACTGACCTTAAAGCAGTGAAAGGGGGGCGAGTCACGTAGGTTAGGCCGCTTCTGGCCGACTTCGGCCGGTCGAGAACTGCTATTGCGAGAATCATAAGGGCCGCTGGCGGCGACTCTAGCCTTTGTCCATCCGCGGCCCCCAGCGGCGGGGGCCAGGCCGACTTCCTTCCTTTAGTCTGGTCAATCCCTGGTTGATGCTGCCCTCCTTTTCACCACATGTACCCATATACCGCTGAAGAAGTGGCAAAAAAACCACCTATCGAATGACAGGTGGTTTTGATGGTTTCAGTAATCGTTGAGGAAAACTATAAGAAGACTTTCATCGCCCCGATCAAGATGCCGATTGTGACTGCGAGCATGGAAGCCATACGAATGGACAACTTGAGATCAGATTTAGCAATCTCCGCAGTCAGCCGATGAATCTCAGATGTGAGACGATGATCAATATGAGTAATCTCAGCAGTCAGTCGCTGCTCTAGATTGGTGAGATCACTTTTCGTCGCGAGTAATGTGAGCATGTCAGATTCCAATGCTTGAATAACGGCTTCAGCTTTGAGCTCAGGCACGTCGATTGCGCGCAGTGCCTGATACATCGCCAGTTCCATTTTCATTAAGGCCTCCTGAAACAAAAAAAGGCCTTCCCCACGACGGGAAAGGCCCGTCGTGGGTGGGAAAGTCATGCTTCCATCGACATCAAGTCGACTGTCCGCGCTGCCGGAAGCTATGCGGTCATATGATGGATCCTGCGGAGAACCGCAGCGCCGTCTTGAAGATCCTGGCGGCTAGTGCTGAACGAATCAGCGAGATGCGTAGCAAAAATGCCGCTGGGGGTGTTTTGCTGTCAATCCGGAAATCGGTTATCGAGTGTTTCCTAATGTTGTGTGAGGCATCTCGCCGCCTGGCGTCACCACTTTCAGATTCGGGTTGTTGAGGGACGAGTCGCTTATCAAGCCATAGTGTTTTTTCAAGAGATAGCCGTGTAAGAAACGTGTTTTGCGTGCACCGCTGAGCTCATATGTCCAGATGCAACGACCGTTCGCTTGTATGCGGTGCAGTTTCATTTTTCCAAAGCGCTTTTGAATCCATTCCCAGTCAGGCTGCCCCTGTCTTTTTGAGATGGAGGCGGGATGAGGGAATGCTTGCGCATAGCGTTGGAATATTCCAGGAGTGACCACGAAGAGGGTGTCTTCGACGGAGTGCACCAGCGCTCGATCGTCATTCATGATGATCTCGTGAGTGCGTACGCCTTCGATCAGCCACTCCATGAAGTGTTCGCCGCTTGGCTTCGCATGCGTTTCTGGCACAGGCGCTTCTTCTGCTGAAGAGGCAGAGTCGGTGATAGGTGCGGAGTCGGAATCTTCAGGCCATTTGGGAGGCTCGCCGATTTGATTCGTTAATGAGTTGAGATCGTCGGTTGATGTTGCATCTGACAGTGATGGATCTGATTGTGTAGCGATAATCGCTGGCTTATCGCTCTCAGCTGCCGTGGTGGTCTGTGCAGGGGCGTGGGCTACTAAAGCTTGTTCGGCTTGAATAATGATCGCGCCGAGTGCGCCGGTATGTTCGCTATGGCCAGACCAGTGAAATATCAGAGAGGCCCAAAGTTCAGGGAAGGCGGAAAGCCAGTCCAGGAGTTCCCTGCTTAATAGCTGCTGGATCATCAGGCTGGATGCGGACCCGCGCAGTCGATACTCGAGGTCTTTTCGGTATCGAAATCGGTAAGGTCGAGTCAGAGGTCCGTGCCATGGGTGCCAGGCGCAGCCATCCAAATATTCGACCTGGAGATCAATCGCAATCTTGCCAAGGTTTGCACCCAGGCTGGCGTATGCCAGTGCTGCATTCCACGCTTCCGTTTGAATGATCTGAACTTCTGGTGGAGCTCCTTGGGGCAGTAATCGTGATAGGCGAATTTTTAGAGCGTACGTAACTACTTCCAGGCCATGGTCCAGCATCCCCCCGGAGTAAGCGTGGTGCTGACTTTCGGATGCAGGCAAAAGTTGAACCAGTTCGGCGTATCGTCTAATTGGGTCGAGATAAAGTTCATGGAATTGAGGGCGGGACATGGCGGTGCACTGCCAGATCTGCCTCAGCAACTTTTGTCTGCGGGGAGTGGCCAAGAGTGATTCCGCAGATTCGGGATTGGTCAGGCCGGCGGGTGATGTTGGGCTGGCTGCAGCTGAAGGGGCGGGTGCACGCCGAAGCTTGCGATGGAACAGTGAGAACATAATTGCTCCTATCGAGAGGGGAGGGAGGTATTCGCTTGGCGCCGACATGAAGCAGCACTCATGGACATGGATGAGTGCTTGGCTTCGAAGCGCCGATGCAGGCCTGTGAGTGGGCAAAGCATGAGGCGGGAGAGCCGGATTAGTTGGCACTCCCTCGGGGCAACGGGCGGCTTCTTGCGACGCCTCAGTTATCCACGCTTGCAGGGTTGTTTCAGGTGACCCGAAGCCGGGAATGCTCGCGAGCAGGCATTCAATGTCTCGTGTCCATAGGACATGCAACCGGCAAGCGTAGAAAGATTAAATGCGTCACTACGCAGATCCGTATTAGCTGGAAATACGCGTGGTCAAGTCGAGGCGCTAACGAGGCGCGGAGCGGGGGCGCACTCTTATGGCTCATTGACGTCGAAAGCCTTGAATTATCGTCCGAGGTAGGTCGCAGTAATGTGTGTTCTCTCATGCCCGAGTTCACGGCTGATAATTTGTCGAGCAATACGGTCTTGAGAACGCTGCACCGGGGTCAATTCCCTGGACAAGATTCCTCCTGCCGCCGGTGCCTTCCACCCTGTCAAAGCTAAGTAACGGCTTTGTGCATAATGATGACGTAGGCCGTGCATGTGGCTCAGGCCTGCGGCCTTGCACTGACCATCGTAAGTGTTTCTCTGCTGGATATACGTTTTCTGAGACGGGATTAATGAGCCGGCTCCGGCTAGCTGATGCGCCGCGTTCAGCACCTCGCGCTGTTGCGAAGTAGTGACCGGTACAGAGCGAGCACGCCCACCCTTCGTCCATGAGCCCTTAAGGAGAATCTGAGCTCCTTGATCTGCATTCTTGGGCTGAAATTTGATAGCTTCCTCACGGCGTAGCCCAAACGCCGACTGAAGCTGGAGGCTCATTCGTACATGGACGTCTGTGATCTTGCCAAGGTCTGCTCCCAGTTCCTGAGCTTTGCTGACGTTGGTGACGAAGCGCCGGTCGGCCACACCCAGCTGCGTGTTATCCGCGGGGAGAATGCCAGCCTTGCCGATTTTTTCAGCCCACCATCGAAGGTGCGCAAGCCGATTTTTGATGGTGCCAGGTGACAGGCCTTCGCCTTGCCAGCGATTCAGCAACGCCAGTACGTGTTTACCCTTGAGCGAGGGGGCTTTCATCTGCCGGAAACCAGACTCCCGCAGTTGGCGGGCGATCAGCCCCAGTGAGCGGATACGGTCGGCCTGAGTGTTGTGGCTGCCATCGCGATTGCGCCGGCAAAGTTGCCGCAGGGTGTAGGTCAAATCGTCCATATCCCATCCACGCTCACTGGCGTTGTTTTGCGTTGTTGTCCTGTCCTGAAAATCATTGGTAAGTGTTGGTGCCAACTCGCTAGGCGAGATCCCCGAAGGGCAGGGGCATGGTGTTCAGGAAACACCTGTGTCTCGGCTGAGACGTCCGTCTTGCTTCCTGTTGGAAGATCGGACGGAGATGGAGCGGGATGAGCTGGTTTTTAGGGGTGATGAGTACTCCAAGGAAATGGATGTGATTGTTAAGTGGAAGCAGTTGGCATTGTGCAAAGGACCGCTGCCTGGATGGTGCAGTAGTGGCGCATGACGGAATAAATCCGGTAGACAAAAGCGGCTCCGCCCATGGGTATGGGTCGGTATGCTTTTGGAACCTTGCACACCTGGCTAACTCCATCCTACTGGATCAGCGCTTGCAGGAGTTTTGCGCTGTTGGGACGACGACTCTCGAACCTGTCGTCTTAGGTTTTTGCTGGGCCAGTGTATGGGGGCATCATCATGTATGCCGCACTCTTTAGGGTTTAGGATTTGCCCGTGATGTTGGGGGCGCGGCTGGGCCGTCACTGCGGTTTGCAGTGACGGCCCGGCTCATATGAGTTGCGCGTCATCGGGCAGGGGCAGCCGTTGCGGCAGGTGCATATTTTTCATTGCCTGTGGTACTGACGCGGCCTTCGGCCTTGTCGGCTCTCTGCGCAGGGGCGGTATGGTTCCCATCCCACGCCTGCGCAGAGAGCTTGTGGGAAGGCGGAGCACGGAGCTGCCTTGCCTATCAACGTCGGGAATCGCGCGAGCAAGTCGACGACGTTGATATCCAGGTTGACCGAGAGCTTTCTGTCGAAGCTCTGGGGCGGATGATAACTAGCAGTCACAACGGGGGTAGTTGGGACCCATAGCGGCCCTTCTAGGTCGGTGGCTCACGGCCAGAGGCGACCCCTTCGCAGCTGGCAGAAATCAGCCAATAGCTGCCAGTTGTATCCGGCAGCAACCGGCCAAAAGCGGCCGTCGGGTGTCTACGAACCCTGGGGCTATTCAACATACCAAGCCTCCATCTTCAGATTCGGTCGACGTCTGTGATGTCAGTCGGTGAGACGTTTTGCTCGGGGTGGCGTAAAAGCGGACAAAAAAAGAACATGCGTCTGATACGATTTCGGCTCAAAGCGCACAGTCTTCGCCCCGCGAATTGGCAAAAAGCTGACTAGAAGTATCTGTTTAGTTAGTGGCGTTTGTGGCTGCTTCCTCGAGCATCCGGTGAAAATTTCGGTTGAATGCTATCCTCAGGGTTATCGTACTTTAACCATAATTGAGTTTAATATTTTCTATGCCAACTAACGAACAATACAATGGACTTTTTCTTCCAACAGATAGCCAGTTTGCCGGTTTACTCAAAATTGCTGGCGCGGATAGCATCCTTAAGCTTGTAGGGAAGAGTCACTGGACTCACCCCGAAATTGGGTCCTCTGATATCCATGGAATGCTAAATGATGGAAAGAAAGTTTCGCTTCTGGATTGCGTGCTTCACGGTACAAGCCGGCATCGCAATGATGAGAATTCTCAGTTTGAGAGTATATTTTTTCCGCACTACGCGGTGGTGGGTGCAGAATTTATTAGTTCTGGCGAGCCTGTTATTCAAGCGATTCGCTATCATTTTAAGAACGTCGACTCCCTTGTAAGTGGGCGTGAGACTTTTCAGTCACTACATCCTGAAATAGCCGAGATTCACCAGATTCTGGAGATGGATCACAAGCGTAAAGAGAGGATAGCAGAAGAGTACGGCTGGGAAAGCCGCCCTTTCAATCCTCAGATCGGCGAGCATCCGCATATACTTTATTTTAGTGGCTTGTGGGAAATCGTATCTACTAGCGCGGAGATTGGGAAGGTTTCGTTGACGAACCGATCTTCTCATCCAGGTGGAAGTGCTGCGGGAATCGGTATCAAAAATCAAGTCACCGCCAATATCGAGTTCACGGAACCAAAAACGTTGGACGAAGCGACCCATGCTCTTCGAACACTACACGGGTTATTTGAGCTAAGCCTCGGGAATCGTCAAAGCTTCTGTTGGATTGAGTTAGAGTTGACCCAGCGCTCAAAGGGAACCTCCCACGACAGACCTCAGACTGCCCAGTTGTACTGGAGCTTGTGCAATGAACGAGTTCAGGGTGATCCTACGACCAGTTTAGGTGACATTCTTCTTTGCCCAGATCGAAATCCTAAAGAGTTTGCCACGGTAGCGAAAGGTTGGATGAACAGTGCGGAGTCGATGGGGGATCCAAGGGTACGATTTGCAACAGCATTTTTCGGAAGCTACAGCATTGATAGGATAGTTGGGGCCGCGAACATGTTTGACTTGCTACCATCGAGCCATGTACCTAAGACGAAAGAAGTTGATACGTCAATGAGAGAAGCGATGGCGCAGTGCCGAAAAACTTTCTCAGATCTGCCGGATAGTTTCGCAAGGCAGTCTGTTCTCTCGACCCTAGGACGTATTGGCAAGGCGAGCCTACGCGACAAGATAAACCACCGTGCTGACAAAATTATTGAAGTAGCAGGCGATAAGTTCCCTGAACTCTATCTGCCATGCAGTCAGGCTGTGTTGTGTCGAAATCACTATGTTCACGGCAGCGCCGGATCATTCGATTATCAACAACACTTCACAGAGTTCGCGTTTATCGTAGATACGTTAGAATTTGTTTTTGCTGCTTCAGATCTACTTGATCTTGGGTGGGATATGAAAAGATGGATGAGCCAAAGTGTGACAATGACGCATTCATTTGGAGTTTACATGATTAATTATTCGCAAAATATTTTTCGTCTAAAACAATTGATAGGTAAATAGATATTGCTGTTGCTTTATATGGCTAGCATATGTGGTTAGGTTTGAGCTTGAGTTTGAGACGACGGCCGGTGTTGGGTTACCAACTCCCTACCCGCTGGAGTCACGGCAGCCATCTTTTACGCCAAGAGCGACCGCATGCGGCCAAAAGCGGACATCAGTGAACGGAGCGAAACCAAGCAGCAGGCGGGATAGACTGAGGCTGGCGCGCAATTCAGCCCCCCAAAAAAAGCACTAGAGATGCTCCTCCTTATGAAGCCTTGTTTGATGGGTGCTGCTAAAAATCCCTTTGCCGGGAATTTTCGGTAAGAGGTTTAGAGTTCCATTCCCCATATAGTCATACAACTTTTTCAGGAGCAAAAAGTCGGCTCTTTTTGTAAAGTTGTTCAAGCTCTCTAATGGTATAAAACCGTAAAGCGCTGCTTCGATGTTGTTTTTTGCTCCTCTGGCTGTGACGCCGATTACTTCCATTGAGTCGTTGAATATCGGGCCTCCACTGTTTCCCTCCATTAGCGTGAAATCTACCAGCCAAAGTTCTAGGTCAACCTGTCGACGCCGTTGGGTAGTATTACCTTTCGCGATGTAGTGTGCGGTACCGTCTCGATGTTTAGGAAAGCCGATAGACAGAACCGGATCGGTTGGGCGAATAATAGTCTTGTCGCATTTTTTCAGGGTAGGTATGTTTTTAAAATCCTCACTGGGATGAAAAATAGCCAAGTCTGCTTTCTTGTCCGAAAGGATAAGCTCTGCGGAATATTCTTTCGGGTCACCGGAACGGTGGAATGAAATGGAGTGACGGGCGATGCTTTTGGATATCCCGGACACAACGTGTTCGTTGGTCACTATGCCGACCCCCTCTAGAAGGAAGGCTGTTCCTTGGCTTTCGTCAATGATATTGTTTACGACAAAAATTGAGTTTCCTAAAATTTCTTCTGGTGATTTTTTGAACTCAGTATTTTCTTTGCCTATTGCGACTGTAAACTCGTACGCCAATCGACGATATATCTTGTCACCTCGTCCCCGAACCATCTGGATGTAGTTCAGTCGTCCTTTGACCACCTTGATATAGAAATCACCAGCATTGTCCTTTGTCCGCAGATTTTGTCGAGGCTGCAGTGACTCATTCTCGCCCTTGAGGATCTCCAGATATCTGGCTTCTGCCAGTTCAGGCCCGTAGCGTTTGAGGGCGTTGATCATTGAGCTCGTTAAACGGATGAACTTTCTCGTGACGTTCGGCATATCGTTAACGACAAGCCCGGTTACCATCTGTCGCTGCGTGCGGTGCTGAAGACGCGTTTTTTCAGGATTTATGATGAATCCATTGGATTTAATGATTTCTTCCAGCTCGCGGCCAGGTATTGCTCTGCCGTCCTCGGAAATCTCGACAATATCCTTAGGCAGATGTTTTGCGGTACTGGTAAACGAAAATGTGATGTCGTCAGCATACCTGGTGAAGTGACATTTGCTTGACTTTGCTAACGCCTGCAGTTGTGAGTCAAGCTTGCGGCATATCATGTTAGATATCAGCGGTGATGTAGGGGCGCCCTGAGCTAATTTCCCATCGCTGCAACAGATTTGTGCCATGACTGTCGCAACATTATGGGGTGCATTAAATGGATGAGCCATGAATAGGTTTCTGATTCGTCCGAAATGAATACTTTCAAAAAAATCTTTCAGATCAATATTGAATACATATCTCTTTCTGGCGTGGATCTGAGCATTTGTCTTTACGTTCCTGCCCTTAACAAAGCCATGGCTGGAAGATTTTGGAGAATAAAATTTCTCTAAATGAGGCAATAGTGCATGCTGAATTTCTTTCATCACCCTTTTTGGGGCTTTGATAGTGCGATGGGTTTTGTTTTTCTTTAAAATGGAAAAGCTTACGTAATGGCTGCCTTTCTTCTTGTAAAGAAAACTCAATAGTTTGTTTTGATCAACCTTAACTAACTGGCAAAATCCATCAAGGCTACTAAAGCTGGGGCCAAACAAATTCTTGAAAATTTCGTCGATATCCATTCGTAGTACCGGGTCTCGGGGCTATTTTCTCTTCTACCAGCGCCATCGATAACGTCAACGTATAGCGCGAACAGGCAAAGCTACCCTTGCAGTGGCCACCGCATATAGTCAGTGGAAAGTTAAATCGCGCCCCGAGCCCGGTGTTAAATTGATATCACGGCCCGCATTGCTGGTCAACGTGTACTGGGAGAATCATCAGACCGTGTCAGACAATCATGCTCACAAGCGAGATTTTTGGGCGGATTGCTGTCTTTCTCCACCGGCAGAAATAAGCCGAAAGCAGTCGGTCATGGGCATCCGCTACTGGCCGAATGTGGACCTTCAGGAGCGACAGCTATCGCTCAAATCGGCCGGTAGAACTGCTGAACGAGTAATGTAGATGTCTGCCTGATGGCGAAATGCCCCCGCTGCGATTAGGCTGAAGATACTTCAGGGAGGACAGGCGAATGAGTCAGTATCTATTGAGCTTTGCCAGAAACCACTTAAGTGGAAAATCGGATGGTTATCTGGCTCTTCTCTGGTGCATGGCCAAGGCGAGCCAGGATCGCGGACGCTATTCAGACCACATCAAGTCCTATCTCGCATCGAACGCTCACCAACTACTGAATACTAATTTTCAACGTATCGGTGCGCTGTTTAAAAGGGGGCTGGAGTCTAGGCCGGAGCTGGACTGGGTAGCACCTTCAGGCCTCAGCCAATTGCTGGATTTGCAAGTAAAAAACTTTAGAGGCTTCGGCGAGTTGTCTGCGGATGACAGGGGATGCTTTCTGCGTTTTAGCAAAATGAAGAACATCTTCTACGCACCTAATGGTGGGGGGAAGTCTTCGCTTTGCGAGGCGATTGAGTACGGCACAACCGGGCATATCAAAGAAGCAGATCGTCGGAAAACGAAGGTGAAAGCCTATATTGCGAGGGGCAGTGCAAAGCCGACGCTGTCGTTGGTGGGCCGCGATAGAAAAGCCGTGACCAAGAGTCTAGCTTGGTCAGCTTGCTTCATTGATCGCAACCGTCTTCAAGAGTTTTCATTGCTCGGCTCTAAAGATACTGGCAGCGCTGAAAGCGATGTAGTGGCCAGCCTCTTCGGCCTTGAAGAGTTCCAAGAAGTCATCGGGCGGTTCGTAAAACCGGAGAGCTTCAATCTCACCCAGTACATGAAGCCAGATCAAGCCGAAGCGTTGACCCAGGTTGAATTAGACCTAAAAGACCTCCTAACCGAGCGCCAGGGTCATTTCAAACGCATGACTGAGATCAACGACCAAGTATGCGAGGCGCTCGGTCTGCTGGCGGATCAGCAATCTGCTGTTCGAATTAGATTTTTGCGGCTGAAGAGTGAGATCGAGCTCAAGATCCGCAAGGCAGAGCAACTGAAACTTGCAGAAGCTCCGGCCGTTGATTCTTTCGCTCGAATTGAGCGCGCAGCTCGTGCCGCTCGCTACCTCCTAGCGCGAAAGTCGATGATCGAGGTTTTGTTTTTAAAAAGTGCCAAGGATGTTAACTACGAAGCCGTTTACTTGGCCATTCAAGACCTGGGCCACATGGAAGAAAATTTCACCTGTCCAGCATGCTCTACTCCGTTGCAACTCGTTGTAGAGAATCCATTTGAAAAGGCAAAACGAGAGCTTCAGAGCTTAAGCCGGCTGGAGCGTTTAAGAGCCGCTGACCAGCGCAATGACGAGAGGATTCTTCAAGTCGTTAGAGAGGTGGCCGCTGGGCTTGCGGGAGTAGAAAAGAACACCCGGCTGGATATCCCTTGTCGTCTTCATCTTGACGACCTCAAAAGCGAATTGGCCAACCTCCAGACATCCGCCGACCGAGGGGCATGTGCGGCATCCGTGCTAAGTCACTTTGTCTCGCTTGTTAGAAATGAGGCAGCCGAGATCGAGACTTATCTACAGGCTTGTGAACAGAAGGAGGAAGTGTTCGCGAAAGCTTCGGAGGAGATTTCCCGCCTGGATAGATCGGCCGAGTTACTCCAGCAGAAGCAAGATGCGATCAAAGACCTGTTTGGTGCCAAAAATACCTGTCGAAAACTGATTGAAACTGCTGGCAAAAAAATCGCGGGCCTCATTGTTCGACGAAATAGTTTGAAACGTGATGATGCCGATACAGCTCGGTTCAATAACCTCATTCGTCAGTTGCAGGATGAGTACGGCAACCTCTATCAAGATCTGCTGAGGTACAAACTGCATCTTGAGAAAGCACGTATTACTGGGATCGAGACGAAAGCGGCTGAGTACTACAAAGCCATCAACGATCATGATGATGAGCATGAACGTATTGACGCTATCCGCTTCGAGAAGATCAACGACAGCTATCGAATCAAAATCAACGCTGCGAATGGCACAGTGCAAGACGCTTTCTCGGTGTTGAGCGAAGGGCACCTTCGCGTGCTGGGTCTTTCGCTTCTGCTGGCAATGGCGGAGAAGAATATGCTCCCCCTGATTGTCTTCGATGACGTCGTGAACGCGATCGATAGCGATCACCGGTCGAACATCATCGATCTGTTTTTCTCTGACCGTTACCTTCGGCGTACTCAGATGGTCGTGACAACACATGACCGTCTGTTCTGGGAGCGCTTCTGCATCATCGCTGATCGGCACCCTCAAGCCGATCAGCATACAAGCTGCGTTTTGAGTTATACGAACAAAGGCATCGTCGCACTCGACCACTCCGGTGGCTTTCAAGGCAAGGTGTACGATGCATTGCGCGTTTATGATGTAAGGCAGGCATTAATCTATTGCCGGATTTGGTTCGAGTCAATTGTGATCGAGTATTGCCTGGAAAATGCCGTATCTATCACTGCTCAGTTCGGTAAGTCTCATCTGAAGAAGAACGTATATCTGCAGGTCAGTTTGGAGAGAACTTTCTCACTGATCGAGCCGGTGCTCGCTTACGATCCTGTCCATTTCAATCTGATCAAAAATGATCTAGTGAACTGGGGCGGCCAGAACCAGGAACACCACGCATTTGATGAGGGAAGCTTGAACTTCATACATTCAAAAACCAGCAAGGAAGTCGTCAGGATCTACGATGCGATTCGCTTACTTGAATGCCAGCTTTTCCCTCTCAAGAAGGACATTGCATGTAAGGCATTGCTGGTTGAGGTGAAGGATAAGATCGATCAGTGGGTAGGGAAGCTCGCCAAGCTTGCCCAGGCCCCAGAAGGCGTCCAAGAGGACGCTGAGGCGCGCCTGAGAATCTTGCGGAGGCGGGCAGATGAGCTCACTCAGGAGGTAGCTTACATCGCCGTCTGCCTTGCCGAGATTGCCAAATTGAATCTGCCAAAAGGCCAGCCAGATGGTGATCTTTTTGAAGATGAAGGGTAGGAAGCAGACGTCCGCTTTTGGCCGGTAGCAGTCGCGTGCGAACGTCCGCTATTGGCCGATAGGTGCCCTTGGTCAAATGTCTTTACGGCCTGTGCAATCAAGTGACTTGCGCACAAAAAAACCACCTGTCCTAGAACAGGTGGCTGGTTCCAGTGGAAATGTGGTCTCGTTAACGAATAAACGCGACCGCGGCGAAGAAAATCGCCATTGCGACGGAGAGCATCACGCCGATATTCATAAGGAGGCTTACCTCAACCCGGGATAGCTCTGCCCGAAATTGCGCTATGTCGGGCTCGTATTTTCCAGCAGAGGATAAATGCACATGAGAGTCCATGGCTTGGATAACTGCTTCGATTTGCTGCTCAGGCACGTTGATAGCCTTCAGGGCTCTATACATTGCCAGTCGATTTTTCATCAAGGCCTCCAAAAACAAAGAAAGGCCTGCCCCAGGACGGGGGGAGGCCCGTCGTGGGTGGGATGGGGATAGCTTGCTTCCTTCGACACTCAGGTCGACTGTCCGCGCTGCCGGAAGCGATGCGGTCATTGGGCGGATCCTGCGGAAAACCGCAGCACCGTCTTGATGATCCTGACGGCTGGTATGCACTCGTGAAAGTGCTCCCACGAACATTTTCTGTCAATTCACAAACCGGCTACCGAGTGTTACCTGATGTTGGGTAATAGCGCGGGACACTTATTGATTTACAGGCGTTGAATACGCGTCCCCTAGACAGGGCACGCCTGCCACCCTTTGCCTTTCATCACCTGTGCCGCCAAGTCTCCAGCGCCCCTAGGGCCGGCCAGGATTTCTCGCATGTTGGCAATGTGTGGCCGACCAATTTCGCGCCATACCGAGCGCGCTGATGGCTTCTTGAGAGCTTCTGCGCGAACGCGGGGGGCGGGCGGCATTGCAACTGGCTCGCCAGCTTGATGCTGTTTTTTGCGGCCGGCCCACAAGTGAAACTCGCCGACCAAAACACGCTTCACCAAGGCGAAGAAATAGGCGACGACGTTGCGTACTGTGCCGCTTTGGCTGCGTGCCTGTAGTTCGTCCAGCACGTCCTGGCGATGGTGTGACGGCAACCGTTTCAAGGCCGCCAGCATGTCTCGTTGCTGGTCTGCTTTGGCGCTGCCCAGGCATGGCGGCAATGCCAAGAGCGCTGATGGTGAATCGCTTTCCTCACGCGAATGCGCGCGGTACGTACGTTCTTTTTTGTATAAATACGTCTTATACGTACGGTGTTGCTCTTGAGGTATCTGGCGGGTCTGTTTGGTCTGCTGTGTAACGGTCGATCTGTTTGCGGAAGCAGTAGGTGCGGATGTTCGATTGGACCTAGAACGCTTTCGCGATGGCGCGGAGGGCGGTTGTTCATCGTCTTTGTTCCGTTGCTCCCGGATAGCAATGGGGGGAGGTTCAGGCGTCTGCTCAGAAGTCGCTAGAACGTGCTCGGCAAGGTGCTTGATTTGTTTGTTCTCATGGCCGATGCAGGTAGCCATGAGCTCCTCCAGGCTGTCGTCGAGAGCACAAGCTTCATGGAAGCTTAGGGCGCGCTCATTGACCCGATACAGCACGCTTTGAACATTGCCAGTCAGGAGATCGCAATGTTGCCTTACGAAGCTGATCCATCCTGTAAGCCGCAGTACCGCTAAAGCGCGCCAAGCCGTGGCAGCGCCAGCTCGCTGCCCACAGGGAGTACACGTGAGGTAGCGGCGCAGCTGCCCCATATTCACTAGCGGACTGAGGCCATCAGTGGTGCGAAGCATGAGCAGGACCTGCCAGCCATTGCGCTCCAATGGGGTAAGGCGCTGATCGAGCGTGAGCGACATCAAGGTGGTGAGTAGAGCATTTTGGTCTTGCGAGTTTTGGTGAGTGCGTAGGTCTACCATGAGATGACTCCGAGGTATGGGCCACGACGGCCCGTTCCTCTGCATCTCATCGCGTATCAACCTTCGTGTAAGTCAACAATACGATTTGCATCACCACCGGGTTTATTGCTGTTTCGCATCAGCCGATGACTGTCCTTCATCAGCGTATGGCGACGACTTTCCGATCACTGCTTTCGATTGTTGCTGAGACCGAGAGATTGCCGATAGCTGCTCCCTGGATGTGTTCACTCCACCACTGCATCATCGGTCGTCTGCGATCAATGTAGTCCGCTCGGTTATAGGCGCTACGTACCTCGTCCTTATCGACGTGGGCAAGTGCAACTTCGATCAGCTCTGGGTCCCAACCCTTTTCATTGAGGATGGTGCTCGCCATCGAGCGCATTCCATGACTGACCAGCCGCCCTTCGAAGCCCATCCGTTTCAACGCCATGTTGGCGGTCTGGCTGTTGCAATGGGTGCGAGGATTACGGTCGGCGGGAAACACGTACTCCCGGTGTCCGCTGTAAGGCTTGATGGCTTCCAGGAGCGCCAAGGCTTGCTCCGTGAGCGGGATGATGTGCGTGCGCCGTTTCTTCATGCGCTCCGCTGGAATCGTCCAGATCTTCTTCTTGAAGTCGATGTCAGTCCATCGAGTGGTCGCAGCTTCTGCTGGCCGAGTCATCGTGTGGAGCTGCCATTCGATGAGGCACCGGGTGGTTCTTTTGATGCTGGCGTTGGCAATCGTCACCATGAGTTCATTCAGCTCATCGGGTGGCAATGCCGCCATGTTTTTCTTCTTTGGTTTTTTGAAGACCGATCGAATTCCGCTCAAGGGGTTGGCGTGAATGAGGCCGTAGTTCACCCCGTAAGTCATGATTTCGTTAAGGCGTTGGGTCAGGCGCTTGACCGTTTCCAAGCTGCCTTTGGTTTCAAGTGGCCGAAGCAACTTGATGACCTGAGGCGCGCTGATTTCAGAAATTGGGGTCGCGTGTAGATCCGGGAAGATGTGCAACGTGAGCGAGCGCCAAATGTCTTCAGCGTAGGCGGTTGTCACGGAATCTTTCTTCAGTTCAAACCAGGCTGTCGCGACGTTTTGAAAGGTGTGCTCTGTCGCAGCTTTTTTCGCTTGGCGATCTGCATCGCGTTGCTCTTTCGGGTCCAGTCCTTGGGCAACCAGCTCCCTGGCTTCAACCGTGCGTTTTCGCGCATGAGCCAGGCTGAGTTCTGGGAACGTCCCCAGTCCCATGTTGATCCGTTTCTTGGTCACGGGATGGATGTAGTTGAAATTCCAAAGCCTCGAACCGTTGGTTCGGACTCGTAACTGAAGGCCGTCGCCGTCGGTCAATGTGTAGTCTTTATCCTTGGGCTTGGCGGCTTTGATTTTCAGGTCTGAAAGGCGTGTGGCTCGGGCTCCCATGGGTACTCCAACGCTGTTTGTGTATTCCAAAATTTACCAGTCACCCGCTTGGAATACGCCTTGGAATACATTTCAAAATGGATCTGCCTGAAGCGCTGTGGAGCCCAATGGCCCTGAAACCCCCGTATTTACTGGATTTCAGGCACAAAAAAAGACGTCCGTGGACGTCTTTAGATGATGAAGTGGTGGAGCCGGGGGGATTTGAACCCCCGTCCGCCAGTGCTCCGCTGTCGGTACTACATGCGTAGCCGTGTCTATTAAGTTAACCCTCAGCGACCCGACGGGCAGGGTGCTTTGGGCGAG
>Ga0105251_10000952_pt1 | contig 25810 bp, 24 predicted proteins | sample KBSS64metaG_FD_80424 | JGI IMG/M metagenome (GOLD analysis project Ga0105251, IMG submission 80424) | Switchgrass rhizosphere microbial communities from Kellogg Biological Station, Michigan, USA - KBS S6-4 metaG | ecosystem: Host-associated > Plants > Roots > Rhizosphere > Soil | place...
ACGCGGTTTTGCACCGCAGACACCGGCGGTCCGTTGATGATCACCACATTGCCTTTGCCTTTAAGGCGATCGGTAATGTATTTACAGGCCATTTCCCCCGCCTGGGTGTTATCGGAAGTGATCGTTGCATCAGCCCCTTCCGCCGCCACGTCAACCGCGACAACCACGATCCCCGCATCTTTCGCGCGTTTTACCGCCGGGCCGATCCCTTTGGAATCCGCTGCGTTGAGGATGATCATGTCCACTTTCGCGGCGATAAAGTTGTCGATCTGCGCTACCTGCTGGCCCAGATCGTAACCGCTGGAGACCAGCGTCACTTTGACGTTATCCCCGGCAAGCTTACGGGCTTCCAGCTCGGCACCTTTGGTGATCTGCACGAAGAACGGGTTAGCCAGGTCACCCACCGTCACGCCGATGGATTTCAGGTCTTTCGCCTGCGCAAACGGAGCTGCGGCAAGCAGTGCGCCAGCACAGAGCGCGGTCACTAACGGTTTCAAACGCATATTGTTTTCCTCGAAGCTGTAGGGTTTTGTTGTTATGCACTTTGATGGTGTCGGGTACGGTATTTGTCGATCAGCACCGCAATGATGATCACCGCCCCTTTGATCACCAGTTGCCAGAAGTAAGAGACGCCCATCAGCGTCATGCCGTTGTTAAGCGTGGCGATAATCAATGCGCCCACCAGCGTGCCGGTGATCGTGCCGATCCCGCCGACGACGCTGGTGCCGCCGAGGATCACCGCCGCAATTGCATCCAGCTCGTAGCCCATCCCGAGATTGCCGTTGGCGCTGTACAGGCGCGACGCGCTCATCACCCCGCCTAAGCCCGAGAGCAGCCCGCTCATGCCATACACAAACAGCAGCACCAGCCAGACCTTAATGCCCGTCAGGCGTGCCGCCTGCATGTTGCCGCCCACCGCGTAGATATGAACCCCGAGCGTGGTACGGCGCAGAATGAACCAGCACAACGCAATCACCGCCAGGGCAATCACCACCAGCCACGGCATGGGGCCGAGATAGTTGTTGCCGATCCATTCAAAGCTGATGTTGGAGTTGATGACCGTGGTGCCATCCGCCAGCAGATAGGCTGCGCCGCGCAGTGCCGTGTAGGTCCCTAGCGTGACGATAAACGGCGGTAGACCGGCAAAGGCCACCAGCGCACCGTTGAACAGCCCCAGCACCATGCCGAGCATCAATGCGGCCGGAATGGAGAGCATGGCGAATTCGGGAATCAGCGACACGACCATTGCCGCCACCGCCGTGGTACCGAGAATCGAGCCAACCGAGAGGTCAATCCCGCCGGTTAAAATGATGAAGGTCATACCCGCCGCCAGCACGATGTTGATCGAGGCCTGGCGGGTGATGTTGAGCAAGTTGCTTTCGGTGAAGAAGTTTGGCGCGATGAAACCAAATACCGCCACAATCAAGATCAATATTGGCAAGATGCCGACCGTTTGCATCAGGTCGCTCATCAGCATTTTTTTGGCGGAGGCGGATTTCGCCACCTGCTGCGGATGGGTTGGAGTTGTCATGATTGCACCGCCTGATGATGAGAGTCGTTCACGCCGGTTGCCAGCGTCATTATGTTTTCCTGGGAGATGTCTTGCCCGTGCAGCTCGCCCGCGATGCTGCCTTCACGCATGACGTACACTCTGTCACTCATGCCTACCACTTCCGGCAGTTCGCTGGAGATCATTAAAATGGCCACCCCTTTGCGCGCCATCTGGTTCATGATGCGGTAGATCTCGCTTTTCGCACCGACATCCACGCCGCGCGTCGGCTCGTCGAGGATCAGAATGCGCGGGCCAATGGCTACCCAGCGTGAAATGAGCAGCTTTTGCTGGTTGCCGCCCGACAGCCCACCCGCCCGCACCTGTGAGTGGGGCACGCGAATGTTGAGCAACGCGATGGCGTCATCAGAGATGGATTGCGCTTTTTTACGGTTAAGCATGCCGAAGGTCGCGTCGCGCTCCAGCGTCGCCATGGTGATGTTCTCCTGCGCGGCCAGCTCCAGAAACAGCCCCTGCTCTTTGCGGTTCTCGGTGAGAAAACCGATGCCATTCTCAATGGCCGCGCGCGGGGAGTGGATCACGACCGGTTCGCCGTCCACTTCAATCATGCCGCCCGTGGCTTTGCGCACGCCGAAGATCAGCTGGGCCAGCTCGGAGCGTCCGGCCCCGACCAGTCCCGCAAGACCGACGATTTCGCCGGAACGAACCTGTAAACTGCAGGGCAGCACTTTTTTACCGTCGGTGAGGTGGTGCACATTCAGACGTGGGCTGCCGAGCGGGATATCGCGCTCTTTGTTGAACAGATCGCTTAGCGGGCGACCTACCATCATTTTCACCAGCTCCGACGCGTTCAGCTTGTCTCGCGTCAGGCTACCGACGTACTGCCCGTCTCGCAGGACGCTGACGCGATCGGAAAGCTCATACACTTCCGCCATACGATGGCTGATATAGATAATCGCCATGCCTTCATCGCGCAGACGCAAAATCAGTTCAAACAGGCGGAGGGTTTCGCGCGAGGAGAGGGCGGCGGTGGGTTCATCCATCACCAGAATACGGCTGTTACGGTGCAGCGCCCGAGCAATCTCTACCTGCTGCTGTTCGGCAATGGTCAGCTTCATCACCAGGTCGGTGGAGGTGAACGGCGCGCCCAGGCGGTCGATCACGGCCTGCGCCTGGGCGGCCATCTCTTTACGCTGCACTAGCCCGCCGCGCGACAGCTCGCTACCCAGAAAAATGTTTTCTGCCACGGTCAGGTTGGGGGCAAGCTGCATTTCCTGATAAATCAGGGTAATGCCTGCGGCCAGGGCATCTTTTGGCCCTTTTATGTTAAACGGCTGGCCGTCGATCAGGATCTCACCGCTGGTGGCCGTGTAGGCCCCGGCGAGGATCTTCATCAGCGTACTTTTACCCGCACCGTTTTCACCCATCAGCGCGTGGATCTCACCGGGGAAGACCGTCAAATCCACACCCTTGAGCGCGTGGAAATTGCCAAAGGTTTTGGCAATGTTGCGCATCTCTAAAACCGGGGTTCTGCTCATGGCGGATCTCCTGTGAACGTCGATATCCGCACTTCATCACACCCTGATAAATACAAAATGTCAGAAGCTGTTCATATTTGTCATAGTTATGAATAGCTAATCGCCGTCACATTTCTCTTTCCCTCGCCCCTTTGGGGAGAGGGTCAGGGTGAGGGGATACCAGACTGCAAAGGAGCCAAACAGATGCCATCACGTCGTCCCCCGTTCTTCGCCAGCGCCCGTGGTCGTCTGCTGATATTTAACCTGCTGGTGGTGGCGGTGACCTTGATGGTCAGCGGCGTGGCGGTGCTGGGGTTTCGTCATGCCAGCCAAATTCAGGAGCAGGTTCAACAGCAAACGCTCGATGACATGACCGGCAGCATGAATCTCGCTCGTGATACCGCCAACGTGGCAACGGCGGCGGTGCGGCTTTCGCAAGTGGTGGGGGCGCTGGAATACAAAAGGGAAGCCGAGCGGCTCATGCAGATGCAAACGGCGCTACGCCATTCGCTCAAACAACTTGCCGATGCGCCACTGGCGGTGCAGGAACCGGCGCTGGTGGCGCGAATTATCCGCAGGAGCAATGAACTGCAGCAGAGCGTGACGGGTATGCTGGAGCGCGGGCAGCGGCGTCATCTGGAACGTAATGCGCTGCTTAGCGCGCTGTACCAGAGCCAAAGCTATTTGCGGCATTTGCAGGACATTAATCGCCGTTACGGCAGCAATGTCCCGGATGCGCAGCAGCTCACGGAAATGGACAGGTTGATTATTGCCGCCATCGATACCCCTTCACCGCGCGCGACGGTTCAGCAGCTGGATGCAGTCACGGCGACGTTGCCCCGCAGCGCCACCCAGCCCGTGGTGAACTTTGTGTTGCCTGATTTTAACGACGAACTGCGCAAGCTTGCGCCGCTGTCGAAACAGCTGGAAGAGAGCGATCTGTCGATCAGCTGGTATATGTTCCACATCAAGGCGCTGGTGGCGATACTCAACAGCGACATCAACCAGTACATCGAGCAGGTGGCGCAGGCCTCCACGCTTCGCACCGCCCAGAGCCATCAGGAGCTGCGTTCTATCAGCGTGTTTATCAGCGTGTTCGCCGTGCTGGCGCTGATCATCACCGGGTGCGCGTGTTGGTATATCTATCGCAATCTGGGCTCTAACCTGACGGCCATCTCAAGGGCGATGTCGCGCCTCGCCCACGGCGAGCAGGCTGTTTCGGTGCCCGCGCTGCAGCGGCGTGATGAGCTGGGTGAACTGGCGCGCGCGTTTAACGTCTTCGCCCGCAATACCGCTTCGCTGGAGCACACGACGCGGCTTCTGAAAGAAAAAACCTCGCAGATGGAGATTGATCGCATCGAGCGTCAGGGGCTGGAAGAGGCGCTGCTGCACAGCCAGAAGATGAAGGCCGTCGGGCAACTGACGGGCGGGCTGGCGCATGATTTTAACAACCGGCTGGCGGTGATTATCGGCAGCCTTGAGTTGACCGATTCCTCATCGGGCGATGCGCCACGCATCACCCGTGCCCTCAAGGCCGCCGAACGTGGGGCGTTGCTAACCCAGCGCCTGCTGGCGTTTTCCCGCAAGCAATCCTTGACCCCGCATGCGGTGGAGATGAAGCCGCTGCTGGAAAACCTCAGCGAGTTAATGTGCCATTCGCTGCCTGCCACCCTCACCCTGGACATTGAGGCACAGTCTCCGGCGTGGCCAGCATGGATAGACGTTAGCCAGCTGGAAAACGCCATTATCAACCTGGTGATGAACGCCCGCGATGCGATGGAGGGGCAGGCTGGCGTGATTAAAATTCGCACCTGGAATCAGCGCGTGACCCGCAGCGACGGGCGCCGGCAAGATATGGTGGCGCTGGAAGTGATCGACCGCGGCAGCGGAATGTCACAGCAGGTGAAATCGCAGGTGTTTGAGCCGTTCTTCACCACCAAGCAGACCGGCAGCGGCAGCGGGTTGGGTTTGTCGATGGTCTATGGTTTTGTGCGTCAGTCCGGCGGTCGTGTTGAAATTGAGAGCGCGCCGGGACAGGGGACGACCGTGCGGCTCCACCTGCCGCGCTCAACGCAGCCAGCCGTTGCTGAAGATGAAACGCTGGCTGCGGCGGCAACGGTCGAAACTGAGCGGCTGGTGTTGGTGTTGGAGGATGAGGCCGACGTGCGCCAGACGCTGTGCGAGCAGTTGCGTCAGCTTGGCTACCTGACGCTTGAAGCGGATAGCGGCGAACAGGCGCTGAAAATGCTGGAGGCGTCGCCTGATATCGGCATGCTTATCAGCGATTTAATGCTGCCGGGAAGCCTGAGCGGGGCTGAAGTGATTAACACCGTGCGGGCCCATTATCCGCAGCTGCCGGTGCTGTTGATCAGCGGTCAGGATTTACGTCCAGCGCATAACCCGCAGCTGCCGGATGTGGCGCTCCTGCGAAAACCCTTTACGCGTGTACAGCTGGCGCAGGCGCTGCGCAGGGTGATGCTAATTTGAGATTCCTCCGCTACCTCACCCGTCAGCTGTTCATTACTGTAACGCCAGCCCACCTGCGAGACTGGCTTTATGAAACGTTACTCTACCGCGCTGTTTTTTGCTTTGCTGTCACTGTCCAGCCAGCTGGCTCACGCCGATATTATTGATGATGCCATTGGTAATATTCAGCAGGCGATCAACGATGCCTACAACCCCAGCAGTAATAACCGCAACGACAGCGAGAATAATGACGATCGTTACGACCGCAGCCGCCAAACTGACACTCGACAGTATGACGACCGTCGTCGGCAGTTGGAGGACAGACGTCGCCGCTTAGATGAACGCCAGCGCCAGCTTGATGACGACAGGCGTCGGCTCGAAGATGATGAACGGCGGTTAGAGGAAGATTACGATCGCGGATAAGTGCGGCCCGTTGTCCTCACCCCAGCCCTCTCCCTCGGGAGAGGGAGAAAGTCTACTCCAGCACCAACACCATTCCGTCATACCCGGCCTCAATCCCCTCTGGCAGGGGGTTATCCATCATCCATACATCAAACTGATGGCTGACATGCGTCAGGATCACCTGCGGGCAGCCAATCACGTCATTGAGTGCAACCACGGTATTCAGATCGCAGTGATTGCGCGGCGTCTCCTCACGGGGCGCATGGCTACAGTCAATGATCATCACCTGCGGATGGTTATTAAGCAGAAACTTCACCGTTTTCTCCGGCAGCCCTGCGGTATCCGAGAGCCACGCCACGCGGCTGTGGGCAGATTCCAGCAAATAGCCGTAGGTGAGCTTCGAATGGTTCAACGGCAGCGGTGTTACCCGCAGCCCCTGTAGCTCAAACACCACAAACGGCTCGACCCTGTGGCTAAAATCCAGGATCCCCGGATGTATAAACAGGTCACCACACCCTGCCTCGTCCGGCGGGCCGTACACCGGAAGGGTCGCGCCCACGCCCCAGCGCAGGGGGAACAGCCCCTGAACGCGATCCATATGGTAGTGGGTGAGCAAGAATTGCTGGAAGCTGCCTGCTGGCCAGTCGTCCATCAGGTGTGGAAGCCCTGCGTCCAGCAGGGTAACGGCATCGTTGAATTTGACCACCCCGCTGCAGGGGCGGCGGCGATACTCCTCCTGCAAACGCGCCCGACGACACGCCGCGCAGTCGCAGCCAAACACCGGAACCAGCTGGGCACCACCGGTGCCCGTTAACGTGATTGTCAGACTCATCGCGCAACTCTACAGGGGTTTGGTAAAGCGAAAATGGCTCTGCGTATACCCTTCACGAACGTAAAAACGGTGGGCATCCACCCGTTTCACGCTGGTGGACAGCTCCGTCAGCTCTGCGCCAGCTTGCCTCGCCACCTCCTCCGCCCAGGCCAGCAGCGTACTGCCCACTTTAAGCCCGCGAGCCTGAGGCATCACCACCAGCTCCTGGATCTCGCCAATCCACCGGGCATGGTGCAGGTGAAACTGCAGGTGCATCCCCACCATTCCAATGACCTGCCCGTCCAGCTCTGCCAGCTGATAGTGGAGGGTCTTATCCTGCAGATTGGCAAGAAAGCCAGCGTGAAACGCCTGATGGTCAAATTCACCCTGTTTAAGCTCGCAAATCAGGGCGTAAACATGTTGTACATCGTTGGCGGTGGCGGGGCGAAGCTGGCAGTCAGGCATGCTGTTTTTCCTTCTGGCGGATTAACGATAAAAAGGTATCGACTGACTGTAACAAACTTCCATCGTTATTGAGGACATGACATTGCGAAGGGGTATAGCGCGCTGCGCGCTCCAGCCGCTGGTCTATCTCCTTTGCGCTTTCGCGCCCGCGACTCTCCAGCCTGCTGCGCAGCACATCGGGTGAAACCTGCAGGCAAACCGGCAGCAGCGCATCTTCATACCGGGCGCGGGCCTGGGTCAGGTGGGCGCGCGAACCGTTAACCAGCACGTCAAACCCTGCGTGAAGCCAGAGGTCGATCTCGATGCCGATGCCGTAGTAAAAACCGTTGGCATGCCAGCTTAGCGCCAGCAAATTTTGCCCGGCCCGGGTGAAAAACTCCTGTTCACTCAGGGCGATATGGTTCTCGCTCCCGGCATTGGCCGCGCGGGTAATGTAGCGATGCGCCACCAGCAGCTGTGCGTGTTCTCGCTACCGTAACGACGACAGGAGGCTGTCCTTACCGGAGCCAGAAGGACCCATTAACCAGATCAGTCTTCCCATCAAAATACCCTTTTTCTCTGACGCCAGACGTGGTCGATATGGATGTGCTCGCCTTTGCGGTGTGCCAGCACCAGATCCGCCCGTTTGCCTTCGGCGATGTTCCCACGATCGTGAAGATTAAGCGCCGTGGCCGGGTTTTTGGTCACCAGGCGAATGGCTTGGGGCAAGGTGAACGCGTTGTGCTCGTCGTCTGCCACACGGAAAGCGGCATCCAGCAGGCTGGCCGGGTAGTAGTCGGAAGAGAGGATATCCAGCAGGCCAAGCGAGGCGAGCTTGCTTGCCGCCACGTTGCCGGAGTGAGAGCCGCCGCGCACGATGTTCGGCGCGCCCATCAGCACGTTCATCCCGTGCTTGCGGGACGCTTGCGCCGCGTCGAGCGTGGTGGGAAATTCAGCGATGACGCTGCCAAGCTGATGTGATTCAAGCACGTGATCGTGCGTGGCATCGTCGTGGCTGGCTAAGGCAATATGGCGCTCGCGGCACATTGCGGCAATGGAGAGACGGTTCGGTTGCGACCACTGCGCCGCCAGCTGAAGCTGCTCTTCTTCATAGCGCGCCATCTCTTCGTGCGTCAGCGCATATTTGCCCTGATAGTACTCGCGATACTTTTCAATGTTGGCGAACTGGCGCTGCCCCGGCGAGTGATCCATCAACGACACCAGCGAGACCGGCTCACGGTTCACCAGTTTTTCAAACAGCGGCAGGGTGGTGTGGTGCGGCAGCTCGCAGCGCAGGTGCAGACGGTGCTCGGCACGGTTGAGGCCGCGTTTTTGCGTCTCTTCCACGGCGTTGATCATCTTCTCCAGATTCTCCAGACGATCGCCGCCGTCGCGTACGTCGCCGATTGCCACGGCGTCCAGCACGGTGGTAATGCCGCTGGCGACCATCAGCGCGTCGTGGCTGCTCATGGCTGAATGGGCGGGCCAGTCAACCTTCGGGCGCGGGGTGAAGAATTTATCCAGATTATCGGTATGCAGCTCAATCAGCCCCGGCAGCAGCCAGCCGCCTTCGCCGTCCATCGCCTCGGGCGAACGGCTCTGGGTTTCAGCAAAGGCGCGGATCGTGCCGTCCTGGATCTCAATCGAACCGCCCACGACTTCATTTTCCAGCACCAGCTTTACGTTATTGATAATCATGCGTTGTTCCCCATCGGGTGCACTCTGTCTGCAACACGGGCGCGAACGGCGTCGTCGTGGAAGATCCCCACGATCGCCGCGCCGCGCGCTTTGGCCTGTTCGATCAGTTCAACCACTGCGGTGCTGTTTTTGTTGTCCAGTGACGCGGTCGGTTCATCGAGCAGCAAAATCGGATAGTCGACGATAAAGCCGCGGGCGATATTGACGCGCTGCTGCTCGCCGCCGGAAAAGGTTGAGGGGGCGAGATGCCACAGCCGCTCCGGGACGTTGAGGCGCGTCAACAGGCTGGCGGCCTTAGCGGCACAGACTTCACGCGGAACGCCCAGATCCAGCAGCGGCTGCATCACAACGTCCAGCGCGGAGATCCGCGGGATCACCCGCAGAAACTGGCTGACCCAGCCGATCGTCGAGCGGCGTACTTCCAGTACCTTTCGTGCCGGAGCCTGTACCAGATCGACCCATTCATCGTTGTGGCGAATGTGAATGTGGCCGTCGTCAGGCAGATAGTTGGCGTACAGGGAGCGCAACAGGGTGGATTTACCGCTGCCGGAATGGCCATGCAGCACCACGCACTCGCCTTTGCAGACCTCCAGCGAGGCGCTTTGCAGCACCGGCAGGCGCACGCCGTTTTGCTGGTGGAGCACAAAGGTCTTACTCACGTTTTCTACGCGGATCATGTTGGCCTCTTAATTCTGCAATACCGATGACACCAGCAGCTGGGTGTACGGATGGTGTGGGTCGTCCAGCACGCGGTCGGTTAGCCCACTTTCCACCACCTGACCCTGTTTCATCACCAGCAGACGGTCGGCCAGCAGGCGGGCAACGCCCAGATCGTGGGTGACAATCACCACCGCGAGGTTCAGCTCCACCACCAGGCCGCGCAGCAGGTCGAGCAGGCGCGCCTGGACAGACACATCCAGCCCGCCGGTGGGTTCATCCATAAACACCAGCTTCGGGTGCGTAACCAGATTGCGTGCGATCTGCAGGCGTTGCTGCATGCCGCCGGAAAATGTGGTTGGCAGGTCGTCGATGCGCGAGGCGGGGATTTCGACCTCTTCCAGCCAGCGTTGAGCGGTGGCGCGGATGTTGCCGTAGTGTCGTGCGCCGGTGGCCATCAACCGTTCACCGATATTTCCCCCCGCAGACACCTGGCGGCGCAGCCCGTCCATCGGGTGCTGATGAACCACGCCCCACTCGGTGCGCAGCAGGCGACGCCGATCCGCTTCGCTCATCCCATACAGGGATTGGCCTTCATACAGAATGTCGCCATTCTGCGGCGTCAGGCGCGCAGAGATGGATTTCAGCAGGGTGGTTTTACCGGAACCGGACTCACCGACAATGCCCAGCACTTCGCCCGGCCATAGCTCGAACGACACGTCGCTGAAGCCTTTTCCCGGCGCATACAGATGGGTCAAATTGTTAACCGAAAGCAGCGGTTTCATTGGCTTTTCGCCTCGCTCTGTTGGCGGCAGTAATCGGTGTCGGAACAGACAAACATCCGTTTGCCGGTGTCATCCAGCACCACTTCATCCAGATAGCTGTGCTTCGAACCGCAGATGGCGCACGGCTCGTCCCACTCCTGCACCGTAAACGGGTGATCGTCGAAATCGAGGCTCTCAACGCGGGTGTATGGCGGCACGGCGTAGATGCGCTTTTCGCGCCCGGCGCCAAAGAGTTGCAGGGCGGGCATCATGTCCATCTTCGGGTTATCGAATTTCGGGATCGGCGAAGGGTCCATCACGTAGCGCCCGTTGACCTTCACCGGATAGGCATAGGTGGTGGCGATATGGCCGAAGCGGGCGATGTCTTCATACAACTTCACCTGCATGATCCCGTACTCTTCCAGGGCATGCATGGTGCGGGTCTCGGTTTCGCGCGGCTCGATAAAGCGCAGCGGTTCCGGGATCGGCACCTGAAAAATTAAAATCTGATCTTCCGTCAGCGGCGTTTCCGGAATGCGGTGGCGGGTCTGGATCAGCGTCGCATCTTCGGTTTTTTCGGTGGTGTTGACGCCCGTCACGCGCTTAAAGAAGTTGCGGATCGACACGGCGTTGGTGGTGTCGTCTGCACCCTGGTCGATCACTTTCAACACGTCGGCTTCGCCAATCACGCTGGCGGTAAGCTGAATACCGCCGGTGCCCCAGCCATAGGGCATCGGCATTTCACGACCGCCAAACGGAACCTGATAGCCGGGGATGGCGACCGCTTTTAAAATGGCGCGGCGGATCATGCGCTTGGTTTGTTCATCCAGATAGGCAAAGTTATAGCCGCTTAAGTTAGCCATGGGGGCGCTCCCGTTGCAGGCGGTTCAGCAGTTCCAGTTCGGCCTGGAAATCGACGTAGTGAGGCAGTTTGAGATGCGAGACAAAGCCCGCGGCTTCGACGTTATCCGCGTGAGCCAGCACGAACTCTTCATCCTGCGCCGGGCCGGTAATGTGTTCACCGTAGTCCGGAGCCTGCAGGGCCCGGTCAACCAACGCCATCGCCATGGCTTTACGTTCGCCCATACCGAACACCAGGCCGTAGCCGCGGGTGAAGTGCGGGGCATCGTCTTCTGGGGCGACAAACCCGTTGACCATCTCGCATTCTGTGACCAGCAGTTCACCGATGTTTACCGCGAATCCCAGCTCTTCCGGCACAATTTCAATGTCGATGTAGCCGCTGCGAATTTCTGCCGCAAACGGGTGGTTGCGCCCGTAGCCGCGCTGGGTGGAGTAGGCCAGCGCCAGCAGATAACCTTCGTCACCGCGCATGAGCTGCTGCAGGCGCGACGAACGCGAACACGGATAAACCGGCGGCGTGCGGGTGATATCGTCAGGCGTAGCGCCAGAATCCTCTTCCGCTTTCGCCAGCCCCTGTTTCGCCAGCAGGCCGAAGACGTGCGGCGAGGGTTCCTGCGCGGTATCAGAGGCGTTGAGCGCAGGAGTATCGCCGTTTGCCAGCAGCGTGAAATCCAGCAGGCGATGCGTGTAATCATAGGTGGGACCCAGCAGCTGGCCGCCGGGGATATCTTTATAAACGGCTGATATGCGGCGCTCCAGGAGCATCTCCGCGGTATTTACCGGCTCGCTCACCGCAAGCTTCGCCAGCGTTGTACGGTAGGCACGCAGCAGGAAGATGGCTTCCACGTTGTCGCCGCTGGCCTGCTTCAGCGCCAGCGCCGCCAGCTCACGGTCTGCAATGCCGCCTTCCGTCATGACGCGGTCTACGGCCAAATTTAACTGCTGTTCAATCTGGGCGACGCTCATCTCGGGAAGCTGTTCGTCGCCCCGCCGTCTGTGCGCCTGCAGCGTATGGGCGGCGGCAATCGCCTTTTCGCCCCCTCTAACGGCCACGTACATCAGCACACCTCCACATGGGTGGTTCGCGGTATCGCCAGCAGGCGTTCGCCGCAGGTCAGGATCAGATCAATGCCGAGCGGGAACGGGTGCGGGCGTTCTGTCAGTTCGTGAATGATGCACTCAGGAAGCTGCGGCGCGACCATGCGTTCATCGGCGATACCTGCGCCCGTCAGGCACAGCATGCGGCCACCGCTCAGGCTGGCGACCTGCAAAATCAGGGTGGCGCTGGTTTCGGGGGCGACGGCGCTGCCTTCGCTTAGGGCGTTGAGTTGCTCATGGCTGATATGCTCATCAGCGACGGCAAACACGGCCTGCTGGGGCTGGTCAACAAGCGGGGCATTGGTATGAAAGCGCAGGTTCTGGCTGGCAATATCGTTCGACAGCCTGGTTGAAAGCCACACCGGCGTGTCATTGTCGGCAAGGGTCAGGAGCACGCTGGTGGTCGCCAGATTCAGCGGCAGCCAGCCCTGGGTGAGCTGGTGCAATGAGACGATCATGCCCGGCTCGCTCATGGCTTTCAGCAGGCGACGAAAACTCTGTTGGGCAGCCTGGACGGCCAGGGTAAAGGCAGGTTGAAGCGTCATGCATTGTCTCCGCGAACAAGCGTAAAGAAGTCGACCCGACTGGTGTTCACTTCGGCCTGGCGCGCGGCAATGCGTGCGGCGCGGTCGGCTTCCAGCGGGGCAATGAGGGTTTCCATCAGGGTCTGAAAATGGGGTTGTTCCTGCAAAAGGGCGTCGATCACCGCGCAGCGTTCGGCGTGCTGTTTATCGCGACCGAGCACATAGCTGTAGCCCAGCGTGCAGCTGGTCAGGCGGATCGCCGCGCGGGTGAGGGTGGCATCCCCGGCAAAGAAGCGCTCGCCGGTGCCGCCCATGCGCGCCTGGATCTGTACCAGACCTATTTCCGGCGCGCGAAGCGTTTCGTAGTCTGGTGTCAGGCAGAGCGCATTCATGCGGCCGGACAACGCCGAAGGTTGGCTGTGGGCAAGCACGCGCATCCAGTGCTGACGGGTGGAGGTGTCGAAATGCATTCAGTGCTCCATGGTGAATTCAATCATGTCGGCGCGGGTCAGGCTGACGGAGTACTCCGTCGCGTTGATCTCGCCGTCACGGTGGTTAAGGGTCCGTACGCAAAGCAGCGGAGCCATGCTGGGGATTTCCAGCACCTTGCTCTCTTTCGCCTGCGCGCGGCGGGCGCTGATCCGTGTCTGGGTGCGCTTAAGCGTGATGCCCGTGGCATCACGCAGGAAGTCATGCAGTGAACCGCTGGAGAAATGTTGCAGTACCGGCCAGAAGGTCAGGTCAGCAAAGTAGTGGTCAATCTGACACACTGCGACGCCATTCACCCGACGCAGGGTGCGGAGGTGAATAACGTTTTCACCCTCCTGAATCCCCAGCGCGTCGGCCACATGGCTGGAGGCTGGACGCAATACCGACAGCAGCTTTTCGCTGGTCGGGTGGCTGCCCTGATCGAGCAGGTTCTGGCTAAAACGTGCCTGGGCGTTAAGCGGGTAGTCGAACGGGCGCATCAGCACCAGCACGCCGACGCCCTGACGGCGCTGTACCCAACCGCGCTCGACCAGCTGGTCAATGGCGCGGCGCAGGGTGTGACGGTTCACGTCATAGCGATCCGCGAGCTGCTGTTCGGCGGGCAGATAGTCTCCGCAGCGGTAGTGCGTGCGCAGTTCGACTTCGAGCTTTGCTGCAATTTCTTGCCAGCGTGTAGGGTAACTGGTCGGATGTCTGGATAAGTGCATATAAATCAAAGCCTCGCTTCTCAGATGAAGTGCTTACGCAAACGTTGAGAAAGGAAATCCAGCAGGCTGACGGTGATGATAATGAGCACCATCAGGGCGCAGGTTTGTTGGAACTGGAAGCCGCGAATCGCTTCCCACAGTGTGACCCCAATCCCGCCTGCGCCAACCATGCCCACGACGGTGGCAGAGCGGACGTTGGACTCGAAGCGATACAGGTAATAGGAGATCAGTAACGGCATGACCTGTGGCAGCACGCCGTAAAGAATTTCTTCGATTTTATTGGCACCGGTGGCGCGAATGCCTTCGACCGGACCAGGCTCAATGGCTTCAACGGCTTCAGAGAGCAATTTAGAGAGCACGCCGGTGGTGTGGATGAACAGCGCCATCACGCCTGCGAACGGGCCAAGGCCGACGGCGACGACGAACAGCATGGCGAAGACCATTTCGTTGATGGCGCGGCACGCGTCCATCAGGCGACGCATCGGTTGGTACACCCACCAGGGAACGATGTTTTCGGCGCTCATCAGGCCAAACGGAATCGAGAGGATGACGGCCAGGGCGGTTCCCCAGACGGCGATTTGCAGGGTGATAGCCATCTCACCGAGGTAATCCTGCCACTGGCTGAAGTCCGGCGGGAAGAAGTCGGCGGCGAAGGTTGCCATGTTGCCGGCGTCTCTGAAGAGCAGCAGCGGGTCCATTTCCGCACCCTTCCAGGAGACAACCAGTACCGCCAGCAGGATGGCCCAGCTGAAGAGTGAGAACCAGTTACGCTTTGGCGGTGGGACGGTGATGGTTTGCATTCATACTCCTTTATCTGTTCCCCCTCTCCCGGTGGGAGAGGGGACTTGAGTTACTGCACCACTTTATTCACGTTGGTCATGGCGCTCAGGGCGGCGGTCAGGCGGTCGAGATCTTCCAGCTGCGCCTGAATCTCAGACACTTTGCTGGTCTTCTCTTCTTCCTTCAGCCCTTTGTTGTCCTTCACGCCCTGCATCTGTTTAAACAGCGCCAGCTGGCGGATCGGCACCAGCTGCAGGTCGCTTGATGCGCGGAACGGCGCCCATCCCAGACGTTCCAGAACCGCTTTCTCTTCCGGCGTTTTGCCGTAGTTCATAAAGAAGTCGCACACCTTGTCCTTGGTGCTTTCGGACAGGTTTTTACGCCACACGATCGGGTCACCCGGGATCAGCGGAGATTTCCAGATAACCTTCAGCTCTTTCAGCTTGTCCGGCGCGGAGACCTTCAGCTTGTCGAGGTTTTCGGTGTTGTTCGTGGCAACGTCCACCTGCTTGTTGGCGACGGCCAGGGCATTTGTTTCATGGCTGGTGTTGACGGTGCGTTTGAAGTCGCTGGCGGAAGCATTGTTTTTGGCGAAGACGTAGTAGCCAGGAACGAGGAAGCCAGAGGTAGAGTTCGGGTCGCCGTTACCAAAGGTCAGGTCTTTACGCTTGGCGAGCATGTCGTTGAGGTTATTGATTGGGCTGTCTTTGTTAACGATCAGCACGCTCCAGTAGCCCGGGGAGCCATCAGCCGCCACGGTCTGTGCAAAGACCTGGCCGTTGGCGCGATCCACCGCTTCCATGGCGGAGAGGTTGCCGTACCAGGCGATGTCGACTTTGTTAAAGCGCATCCCCTGGATAATGCCCGCGTAATCCGGAGCGAAGAAGGCGTTCACTTTAATCCCCAGCTTGGTTTCCATATCTTTCAGGAACGGTTCCCACTGAGGTTTCAGGTTCTGCTGTGATTCCGTCGAAATAATGCCAAAGTTCAGCGCTTTTTCCTGTTCCTCAGCGTATGCAGGGCTTAACAGAGTGCTGATGCTGAACATGCTGGTGAAGGCCAGCGCGGCAACCGTTTTATAGCTCATTTCCTTTCCTCGTCATGGGGAAGTTAAGCAGCCTGCGCGTTCTCTTCGACGCGATTAATGCTGCGGTAGAGATGGTCAATACGTTCGTTATCAAACTGGTGGCTGGTGCCATCAAAGAACACATGTCCCTGACGTAACGCGACGATGCGTTCACAGTAGCGAAGGGCGTAATCCACCTGATGCAGCGTTACCACCACGGTGATACCGTCGTTTTGGTTAATGTCACGCAGGGTTTCCATCACAATGCGAGCGGATTCAGGATCCAGCGAGGCGATGGGTTCGTCGGCAAGAATGATCTTCGCTTTCTGCATCAGCGCACGGGCAATGGCCACGCGCTGCTGCTGTCCACCGGACAGGGTGGACACGCGCTGGTGGGCGAAGTGAGCCATACCGACGCGGGTCAGCGCCTGCAGGGCTTCTTGCGTTTGGGAAGGTGAGAACCAGCGCAGAAAGGTGCGCCAGAATGGAGTGCTGCCGAGGGCGCCAACCAGCACGTTCTCCAGCACCGTCAGGCGGTTCACCAGGTTGAACTGCTGGAAGATGTAGCCCGTTTGGGCGCGGCTTTTGCGAATATCGCGCGCCAGGCGACCTGCGCGCTGCACGGTATTCCCCAGCAGCTCAATATGGCTTTCCGGCGTTTTATCGCTCGTGAGAAGGCCGCTCATATGCCGCAAAAGGGTGGATTTTCCGGAACCAGAAGGCCCCAGCAGTGCCACCATCTCGCCCTGTTGGACGGTCAGATCAACGGCATGAAGAACCTTATTACGGTGAAAGCTTTTGTTCAGTTTCTCGACGCGGATGACAGCTTGCATAGGCTGGGCCTCACGTTAAATGTGGCCTCATGCTGGCGCATCAATATGACATTTGGGTTAAGTCTGGGTTGCGGGAAGTTGAAGAGTTGAGCGAGATTTGATGACAGGCGGAGGCAGACTGCCCACCGCCGGGGGATTAGTGCTGTTTAAGGACGTTGATCATCCACGGTAAACCGTATTTGTCGGTGACTTTACCGAAACCATGCGCCCAGAATGTCTCCTGCCAGGGCATGTCGACAGTACCGCCAGCGGAAAGGTTGTCGAACCAGCGTTTACCTTCCGCGGCGTCCTGGGTGTCGAGAACAAGCGTGAACCCGGCATACTGCGCTTTGCTGCCTGGCGGGAGCCCATCGCTCATCATGATATCGCTACCTGCGATGCGGACGTTAGAGTGGGCGATAGCGGAATCCGGGAACTGCATAGCCGACGGACAGCCTTCTTCGCTGTTATCGCTTTTTGGCATTTCGCCGAAGGTGATTTTGTAGAGAACCTCTGCGCCGACGGCTTGCTGATAAAAGGAGGTTGCTTCTGCACAGTTGCCGGCGAAAGAGACGTAGGGACTTAACGACATAATCATTACCTCAGGTAAGAGAAGCCCGTTAAGTGTAGTTCTGGTATGCCCGGTAAGCGAAGCGCCACCGGGCTGGCACATCAGTTCTTTTTCACGAACTCTGATTTCAGTTTCATTGGACCGAAGCCGTCAATTTTGCAATCGATATTGTGATCGCCTTCGACCAGACGGATGTTCTTCACTTTGGTGCCGATTTTCAGCATAGAAGAGCTGCCTTTTACCTTAAGGTCTTTCACCACGGTGACGCTGTCGCCATCTGCCAGCAGGTTACCGTTAGCATCTTTAACGATGAGCGCATCGGCATCCTGCGACGGCTCGGCGTCATTCCATTCGTGAGCGCATTCCGGGCAGATGAACATGCCATTATCTTCATAGGTATATTCAGAATTGCATTTCGGGCAGTGGGGGAGTTGCATAGGGGTATCCTCAAAAAGTGCTTAACACGCTGGAAAGTGCCAGCTAAATGACGGCAGAATGCCGAAAAAGAGGGCAAGTATAGCGCAAATCCACAATCTTGTCGGTGCTATTATTTAATAAAAAAAATACAAAAGCGTGTCGGGAGTGACACTTTCTGTCAGTCAGTTAGGCGATGCTTACGTCATTAACGCGGTGGAAAGAAATGGCGCTAAATATATCGAATATTTTATTGCATCAAATTGCTACGTTCCTCCATTTCGGATAAGGTGAAGTCACTCATTGTTATTTATCCGTGGTGTTCACCCTCATACCTGTTTTAGGGTGGCGGCAAATTACCTCCCTTTTTAGGTGGGTAAATAATGATGATATATCCTGAAGTTTCCTAAAAATGGGCTACGCTTTTTATCTTTTGGCTATCTGGCCAGGAGGGAAGCTTTACACGCCATGCAAGGATAACGATTTATTTCTGATTGCCATCAATCAGTTATATTTCAGTGAACATGTTTTCCACACGTAAGCATATAAGCCAGAACAGTATAATAAAAATCAGGTGGCTTAATAAAAGTAATAAATTTGCGTTAAGGAAAGACTTTTATCATGCACACACAGACCATTTTTGAATTAAGCCAGGAAGCGGAGCGTTTGCTACAGCTCGCTTTGCAGAATCTTGATACGTTGAAATCAATGCCGACTGCAATGCTGGACAACACGACAGCAGCCATTACGGGTGAAAAGAACAACGTCTTGCCTTTGCATTTCAGCGCACGGGGCGTCGAAGCCCAGCAGGCGATGTTGAATAATGAATTTCGGAAAATAACGCGTCTTGAAATGGTGCTGGCGATTGTTGGCACCATGAAGGCAGGAAAATCGACCACGATTAATGCGATTGTGGGCACGGAAGTCTTGCCGAATCGTAACCGTCCCATGACGGCACTCCCAACGCTCATCCGCCATACGCCGGGCCAGAAGGAGCCGGTACTGCATTTCGCTCACGCTGCGCCAATAGATGAATTGATCCTGCTGTTGCAGCAAAAACTCTGCGATTACGATCGCGGTAAGCTGGCACAACGTCTTGAAATTGATAAAGACATGAATACGCTGCTGGAGCGAATCGAAAAGGGTGAAGCGTTTGAAAAACACCACCTCGGCGCGCAGCCAATATTTCATTGCCTGAAAAATCTGAACGATCTGGTGCGGCTTTCCCTGGCGCTGGGCGTTGAGTTTCCTTTCTCCGAGTACGCCGCGATTGAACATATTCCAGTGATTGAGGTGGAGTTTGTGCATCTTGCGGGTCTGGATGCGCACCTGGGGCAGTTGACGCTGCTCGACACGCCGGGGCCAAATGAAGCCGGTCAGCCGCATCTGCAAAAAATGCTCAGTGAGCAGCTGGCACGCGCGTCGGCGGTGCTGGCAGTGATGGATTACACCCAGCTCAAATCCATTTCTGATGAGGAAGTCCGTCAGGCGATTTCGGCTGCGGGAAAATCGGTGCCGTTGTATGCCCTGGTCAATAAATTCGATCAGAAAGACCGTAACAGCGACGACGAAGAGCAGGTCAGGGCGATGATTTCCGGCACCTTAATGAAGGGCAATATTTCGCCTGGGCAGATTTATCCCGTGTCCTCGATGTGGGCGTATCTGGCAAACCGCGCTCGCTACGAGATGACCGTCAACGGACGGCTGCCGGATCACCAGGAGCAGCGCTGGGTTCAGGATTTTGCTGAAGCCGCGCTGGGACGCCGCTGGCGTACGGCGGATTTGGACGATATTGACCATATTCGGCATGCCGCGGATTTACTCTGGGAAGACTCGTTGTTTGAGCAACCGATCCGCAAACTGATTTATGCCGCCTATGCTAACGCCTCGCTGTTCGCGCTGCGTTCGGCTTCGCATAAGCTGCTTAACTACGCGCAAAATGCCAGGGAGTATCTCGATTTCCGCTATCAGGGCCTGACGGTGGCCTTTGAGGAGCTGGAGCTGAATATCTCGCGCCTCGAAGAGGACATGACGCTGCTTCATACGCGCCAGTGTGTGGTCAGTGACGAGGTGAAACATGAAGTTGAGCAGACGCTGAGCGCCACTGATGACTTTATGGCGTTACAGAAAAGGGCACTGCAGCAGGCCATCGGTCATGTCTTCGGCCGACACAATATTCTCAATTTGGCGGGTATTGACCCGCTGAATCTTCGTCATGACGAAGCAGCAGAGTTAAAACAGCTGGTGCTTGAGGATGAAGGGCAGGCGCAGATTGTGCTAAGTAAAATCCGTTCTTCCTGCGAACTGATCGTGCTGGATGCGCAGACCAAAATCAGCCGTGAACTGGCGCTACGTTTCGATCAGCTGGAGTCTACGCTGGCGCGATCGCTAAATGAGGCGATGAGGCCAATTGAAACGCGGATCAAAGAACAGCTCAGCCATGCCGGTTTTCGGGCGCGGATCAGCTTCCCGGCCTTTCAGGCTAACCAGCTTAATTTCAACACACATTCACTGTTTAATGATGCGATTGCCCTGGACAACCGTCTGGGAGCACAGCCATCAGGGGTGGGCGGCATGCGTGAAACGGTGTCCCGCTGGCTGAATAACCCGGGCTGGGGTTGGGATGATTACGTGGTCGCCCGCACGCGATATGTTATCGATATTGATCTACTTTGTGACAAGCTCAAGCAACACGTTGATCATTTTTGTGAACAAATCTGTAAAGCTTTGGCTGCCCAGGTCGATGTCTCTGTTACGGCGGGTATGGCGACGTTCTTTTCAGAATTTTCGCTATGCCTGACTGGGTTACAGGAAAGCTTGCGTGATAGCCTCGCAGTACGTCAGCAAAATGAGCATTCGACCCGAGCGCTCAGCCAGTTGTTGAAGCAAAGTATTTCTACTGCGACGTGGATTCAGGAAGATACCCGACTGTTACGCGATGACATTCAAACTTTATTCGCGGCAGAGCAACCATGACAACACAACTACTGGACGGTCCCGGGCGGACGCTGGAGTGTATTCACCCTAAATTTATGGTCGATCTCGTCCAGGGGGTAGACGCGGGGCGTCATGCCCTCCAGGGGCCGCAACAGCTGCAGTTTCGTGAGCGTTTGACGCAGGAAATCATGACCCATACCCGGCTACGACCCTGGGCGATGGCGGGAATGCTCAACGAAAATGCGGCATTGCGTCTGGGGCTGGCCGAAAAGTTAGCCGGTATGCTTGACCCTGGCCATTTGGCGCTGACCCGCATGGTCGATAAACTGACCGCCCTGCGTCAGCAAACAAACCCGCGAGCGCAGCAATCTCCCGGATTGATGCAGCAGTACGAGGAACTCTATTCTCACTTCAATCAGCGTGCCGCCTATAAAGAGAAGGCTCTCACCCAGCGTGGGTTGACGGTGCAGGCGGGTGAACACAGCGAGCAAGTTTTTACCCGCTGGCGTGCCGGGCACTATGATGGCTGGTCGTTAGTTGGGCGCTGCTACATCGCGCTGGAAGAGCTGCGCTGGGGCGCGTTTGGTGATGCTTGCCGCCTGGCAAATGAAGACGTGGCGGCAATGCTCAAGGATAACCTGCGCAGCATGGCGGCAAACTATCTGGCGCAGGGGATTAATGCTTCCCCGTCTACCCGACATTTCTATCATCAATGGCTGGCTACACCTTCAGCGACAGGATTAATGGATCATAAAGACATGTTGGGCTGGCTGGGGGATTGGTGTCAGGCAGATAAACACCCGGTAAGCTGGTCGGTTACGCAAAACTGGCAGACTGTCGCGCTGGGTATGCCGAGACTGTGCTCGGCAAAACGGTTGGTCGATGGGATGGTGGAAGAGATATTTGCCTGAAACCCCTCTTCCGCCAGGAACGAGGGGCGTCGGTTCGGTAGATCAGTGGTGCATTTGAACTGGAGAGGCTGTGGCCTGTGGCTCCGGAACGCTGCCGAAGCGTTTGGCATAGAGCGCTGTGATGATGGGCACCAGAATGGCGGTCACAATCACGCTGGCAGCGACCAGCGCCGTGGCAGAAGCGGCGACCGGTTCGAAGGCCGGGTTTATCTGCGCGATAATCACCGGGTTCGCCACCGCAGCGCCTGCTGCTGAAGATGCTGCGATACCCGCAGTTCCGTTTCCTCCTCCAATCACGCGGTCGGCAATAATCAGCGGAATGCCGGTGATGATGATAACCGCAACTCCGAGCACAATTCCCAGCAGACCGGTATCAAGGATCACATTCAGGTTGATGGTGTTCCCCAGCGCGAAACCGAAGAACGGAATCAGCACAGGTGTGGCTTTGCTGAAGAAATCGCGCAGATCGTGATCCAGGTTGCCCAAGGCAAAGCCGATCAGGAAGGGCAGGATCGCGCCGACAAAGTGGTGAGGCTCAAACGTAGCCAGACCTGCAGACCCCAGAATCAGCATGGTCACCAGCGGGCCTGATTCCAGAGACATCAGCACAAAGGCACCCGACTCTTCTTTTGTACCGTACTGATTCATCAGGCTGGCATACAGTCCGCCGTTGGTCATATCCATCGCCGAGACGATAGCCAGGACGGACAATCCGGCGAAGAACCCGGTCTGAATTCCGTTCTCTGGAATGAATACCGCACAGAGCATTGCCACAAGCCACGCAACCGCAATTTTGGTGAGCACCAGCGTCCCGGATTTGCGTAGTACGGTCCCTGTTGCCCGTAAATTAATGGATGCACCAATACAAAAGAACCATACCGCCAGAATGGGGACGGTTCCCGTGATCATCCCTTTTGTAAAACCGCCAAAATAAGCTCCGGTATCTGGGGCCAATGTATTCAGGATGGCACCCAGCACCAGTGGGACAAGCATCATCCCGCCGGGGATGCGTTCAATTGTGGCTTTAATTCGCATATTCAAACCTCACATCTTGTCCCGCATGGTTATCGGAAGGTTGTTGAAAATAAATCAATAAATTCAATGTATTGAAAATTACATGGAGAGGTTAATTCGTTGGAAATGCAATAAAATTAAATTATCGCTATTCATTGAATTTCCCTGATACACATGTTGCGTTTTCTTGGGATTTATCATGCGATCATTGGAATTATGATTCAATGAAAATAAAACAATGTTTTAGTTATGTTCATCACATATTCAATGTAAACAAAGTATGAGGGTTTTGGTAATTAGGATTGATGTGAATTTGATGTGAAGAAATGTGATTGGTTTTTTGTTACGTAAGGGAGGAATAACATGCGGGAGACGCACCTTGCAGGACGATTAGATCGTCGCCATTGACAAAAATTGGCATCAACTGACACAACGGAAAGATATGTGTGAAGTTGATCACATATATAAACGCTGGTAGGGTAAAAAGGTCATTAACTGCCCAGACAGGCGTCAACAGGTTCGGTTGTATCGACGTAAAACGTCAATGTAAGTAAACCTGCTACGCTTGAATAAGGAGATTCGCATGAAGCGAATCTCAGGTTCACAGACCGCGAACTGGACTGTGAAACGGACAGGGCTGAGTCTACGAGGAAAGCTATGCTTAGAAGGAAAAAGGTTAAACCCATCACGCTTCGCGATGTCACCATTATTGATGACGCAAAACTGCGTAAAGCGATCACCGCCGCCTCGCTCGGTAATGCGATGGAATGGTTCGATTTTGGTGTCTACGGCTTTGTTGCCTACGCGTTAGGCAAAGTGTTCTTCCCTGGTGCCGATCCCAGCCTACAGATGATCGCTGCGCTAGGTACGTTCTCCGTTCCCTTTCTAATCCGCCCGCTGGGTGGTCTGTTCTTCGGTATGCTGGGTGATAAATACGGCCGCCAGAAGATCCTTGCCATCACCATTGTCATTATGTCGATCAGCACGTTCTGTATCGGCCTGATACCGTCTTACGCCACTATCGGCATTTGGGCTCCTGTTTTACTGCTGCTGTGTAAGATGGCCCAGGGCTTTTCCGTTGGCGGAGAATATACCGGCGCGTCGATTTTTGTCGCCGAGTACTCCCCGGACCGTAAGCGCGGCTTTATGGGGAGCTGGCTGGACTTTGGTTCAATCGCCGGCTTCGTCATGGGGGCGGGTGTCGTTGTTCTGATTTCGACGGTTGTGGGGGAAGATAACTTCCTCGAATGGGGCTGGCGTATCCCGTTCTTTATGGCATTGCCGCTGGGTATTATTGGCCTGTACCTGCGTCATGCTCTGGAAGAGACGCCCGCGTTCCAGCAGCACGTTGAGAAACTTGAGCAGGGCGATCGTGAAGGTCTGCAGGACGGCCCAAAAGTCTCCTTCAAAGAGATTGCGACCAAGCACTGGCGTAGCCTGCTGACCTGTATCGGCCTGGTGATTTCCACCAACGTGACGTACTACATGCTGTTGACCTATATGCCGAGCTATCTGTCGCATAACCTGCACTACTCGGAAGATCACGGCGTACTGATTATTATCGCCATCATGGTGGGCATGCTGTTTGTGCAGCCAATTATGGGCCTGCTGAGTGACCGCTTTGGTCGTCGTCCATTTATCATTCTGGGCAGTGTTGCGTTGTTCGCGCTGGCAATCCCGGCCTTTATTCTGATTAACAGCAATGTGCTGGGCCTGATTTTTGCCGGTCTGCTGATGTTGGCCGTGATCCTTAACTGCTTTATTGGGGTGATGGCGTCGACACTTCCAGCCATGTTCCCAACGCACATTCGTTACAGTGCGCTGGCGGCAGCCTTTAACATCTCCGTACTGATTGCGGGCCTGACGCCAACACTTGCGGCTTCGCTGGTAGAAAGCACGCAGAACCTGATGATGCCGGCTTATTACCTGATGGTTATCGCGGTGATTGGTTTGATTACGGGGATTACGATGAAGGAGACGGCGAACCGTCCGCTGAAAGGGGCGACGCCTGCGGCATCCGATATCCAGGAAGCGAAAGAGATCCTGCGTGAGCACTACGATAACGTAGAGAAGAAGATTGAAGACATTGATGTAGAGATTGAAGAGCTACAGAAAAAACGCTCCCGACTGGTGGATCAGCATCCCCGCATTAATGAGTAATCATGAAACCCGCCACTGGCGGGTTTTCTTTTATTAGCATCCAGCCGCGATGTAATCGCCGTTCGCACTGATGGGTATCACCGTCAGGAACAGCACGGTCGCGAACAAGATCAGTATTATTCCTCCGGCAATTCTGAACGCTGGAACCATCCAGTCCATTGAAGCGCTGTTACCAAACCAGGCTACCGTACGCTCGCGGGCATAACGTACCGCCAGCGATAACCCCATTATTGAAAGTGCAGTCCCCAGAGACATCGTCATGACGGCGGCGATGCCCCAGGTGACAATACCGATGGCGTTCGCGAACATCAGAATCATAATTGCGCCGCTACAAGGACGTGCACCGATTGCCAGAATGACCCCAAGACGGGTTTTCCAGTCCCCTTTTGTTAAATCCGCTCCCACGCCATGATGGCCGCAACCGCAGTGTGCATCATGCTCGTGAAGCGGTTTGATGGATGAGATTGCCAGTTTGCGTGGGCGCAGGCTTTTCAGCGCCTGGTAAATGACAAATACACCGAATGCGCCAACAAACACTGAACTGACCTTCTCTACATACCAGCGACTGGTGCTGAGATCTCCGGAGGCGAGGTTAAACCCGACAGCAAGAATAAAGACAAAGAGAATAGCGGTAACGCCTTGCATCAGGCTGCCAAGAAATGGCACGACTCGAGTGGCAAGTTCGCTTTCTTTATTAGTACTGAGATAGGTCGTCACGATGAATTTGCCATGCCCTGGGCCAACGGCATGAAGTACGCCATAAAGGAAGGCGCCCGTTAATAGCCAGAATCCGCCGCTGTACTGGTGGTTGTTAAGCTGCAGCAGGTACATCACCAGATAACGGTGCAGGGTAATTTGTGTGGCCAGGCACCACTGGATAAAGGCGTTCCAGTGAGTATGCAGGGTAAACCCGGCAAACAAGATTAACATCACCATCAGTCCTGCTGTGGGGATGCGCCAGTCACGGGTGAGACGTTGAGCGATCATGAGAGTGGCCTGCAGGGGGATACTTGCCGCTAGTATAGTTGATTCGCACCATCTTTCTTAGGCTCGCATCGTGATATTTTGGCCGAGTTGTGGATAAATCTGTGTATAAATGGGTATAAGGCGGGGTTTTGCTGTGGAATGCAGCAGTCAGTCATTTTTCTGTCATTTAGCGGTTGCGGTGCCGCGAGAACTCCCTATAATGCGCCTCCA
>Ga0105251_10000957_pt1 | contig 25710 bp, 28 predicted proteins | sample KBSS64metaG_FD_80424 | JGI IMG/M metagenome (GOLD analysis project Ga0105251, IMG submission 80424) | Switchgrass rhizosphere microbial communities from Kellogg Biological Station, Michigan, USA - KBS S6-4 metaG | ecosystem: Host-associated > Plants > Roots > Rhizosphere > Soil | place...
TGACTTCCGCGAGCAGGAGTTCTGCCGCGCAGTGGACGGCGCAGGAGAAGGCGACGGTGAAGGGATACGCGTTGTCGACTGTTATTTGGGATCATGTTCCTATCGGCGTGTGCTGGGACATGAACAATGCCGATTTCGCGCTATATTCCGCAGAGCGTAGCTGGACTCGCTCCGCGATCGAAGAAACGTGGGAGAAATATTCCGGCGTACAGTTTATGGGCTGGCAGCAGTGCGTCAGTAATCCGAACTACTACGGTATTCGGATTACGGTCGAGGACAGCGGCCCGCACACGCGGGGGTTGGGTGCGATGCTGAACAATGCTCAAGGCGGAATGGCGCTGAATTTCACTTTCAAGAACTGGACCCCGAGTTGTCAGGGGCGCGAGGAATATTGCATTCGTCGGGTCGCCGCGCACGAATTCGGCCATGCGCTGGGCTTCGCGCATGAGCAAAATCGGCCGGATACGCCATCGTCGTGTAACGAGCCCGCACAGGGCACCAATGGCGACACGATGGTCGGCCCGTGGGATCTCGCGTCGGTCATGAATTACTGCAACCCGAAATAGGGCAAGCTCTCCGAACTCACACAGGCGCGCGACGACGCGGCGCTGACGGCCGCGAGCCTCGGCTCGCAATGGTCGGGCTTCGGCAATGCGCTGTTCGCCCGCCCGCTCGATGTGGCGTGGCAGACCATCCTGCAACCCGCGGCAGCGAGCTTGAACGAGGCGTGGCGCTTATCGGTCGCCGCCCCCTTCACCAGTACTTTCGATGGCCATTATCCCTTCTCGGACACAACCGCTGACGCGTCTTTCGTCGAGTTGGGCCGCTACATCAAACCCGATTCCGGGCTGATCGCGCGTTTCGTGACGACGCAACTCGCGGGCATGCTCCAGCCTCAAGGCAACGCCTGGGCGCCCAACGAACTCGCGCCACAAGCGTTGCAATTCGATCCCGAGTTTCTCGCGGCGCTGCGCCAGTTGTCGACGCTCGGCGCGCAGATGTATGCGCAGGGCGATGCCAGCTACCGATTCCAGATCATGCCGCATCCGACGCCCGAGGTGACGCGCAGCATTCTGAGCATCGACGGCACGAAGATCGAGTACTTCAATCAACTGGAGGCGTACACATCGATCGTATGGCCTGGCAACGGCCAGAACGGCCGTGTCCAACTGACGTGGGAATCGCTCGATGCGGGCATGCGCATGGCGTTCGCCGCGAATGGCGATTGGGCGCTATTGCGTTTGCTCGGCACGGCTCAGGTCAAACCGCTCGACAGCACGACCTATGCGCTGACCTTCAATCAGGGCAACGGCGTTCCTCTGCACTACGACCTCAAGACGCAGGTCGGCGCGGGACCGCTCGATTTGCTGAAGCTGCGCGGCTTCAAGTTGCCGCAGCGCATCTTCATGGTTGGCAAGGGCGGCGCGCTTGCTGGAGTCGCGTCCCTGCCGCCGTTGCCACCGGAGATGCAACCATGACCGCCCCATGGAAGCACGTCGCGCTGGAACACGAGAACCCGTTCCTCAAATATTTCGACTCCGAAATGCGCTATCTGCGTGCGGCGTCGGCCGAGTTTGCCAAAGCCCAGCCGGACGCTGCGCGCCGCATGGGAATGCGGTACGGCGAGCAGGGCGACAGCGTGCGCGCGACCTTTGAAGGCTTTGCGCTGCTCATGGCGCGCCTGCGCATGAAGCTCGATGATGGCAACCCGGAGTTCACCGAGGCGCTCATCGACAACTTGTACGAGCATGCTGCGCGGGCGATCCCGTCGCTGTCGATCATCGAATGCACGCCGCTCGGACGCGGGGCCGCGAGCGCAGCGCAAATTCCGGCAGGTGCCGTGGTGCGCTCGGCGCCTGTCGGTCCCGATCGGGTGCAGTGTCTGTATCGGACGACGCAGGCAGTGCAACTGCTGCCGCTCTCGGTCGAGGATGCCGACGTTGCGGTGCGCGATGGCGGACGTACCGCCATTCGCCTCACGTTCCGGCTGTGGCTGGGCGAGCAGCGCGAGGCGACGGATCTGTCGCGCATTCGTCTGTATCTGCACGGCGCGCGGCCCGCTGCAGCCGCGCTTTATGCGGCGCTGACGCGCCAGGTCGCCTCGATCGGCCTGCGCTTGCCTTCGGTGCGCAACGGCGAATTGCAGCCGCTCGATGGCGTGCGCTTCGAAGCGGCGGGCTTCGGTCCGTCCACGCGGCTTTGGCCGGTCACGGAGCCGGAACGCGACCGCATGCTCGACCGCGAACAGACGCTGCTGGAATATTTCGTGTTCCCTCAAAAATTCCACTTCGTCGATCTGTGCGGCTTCGACGCCTCGGTGCTGCCGGCGGGCGAGTCGCACATGACCTTCGAGATCGAACTGGACGGGCGTGTGCCGGGTGATTATTCGGTAAGCCGCGAGAGCTTCCGTCTTTTCTGCACGCCTGTGATCAACCTGTTCGAAGTGGATGCGCTGCCGCTGCGTCCCACAGACTGGCATGATCGCGAACATCGCGTTCTCGTGCAGCCGGGCGTGGACGATCACATCGAGCCGTATGACGTGCTTGCGGTGACTGCAGCCGACCCGGAAGACAGCGCGCGCCATGCCTATCAGGCGTTCACGAGTTTCCGGCATCGCGGCTGGACGCTGCGCTATGAGAAGCCGGAACGGTATTTCCATAGCTCGAAGCGCTTCGGCGTGACGGGGCGCGAGCTCTGGCTGACGCTCGCGGGCCAGCTATGGGAAGGCTTTCGACGCGAGGCGCGGCACGATAAGAATCGTCCGCCACCGGACCGGCACCTGACCGTGCGCGCGCTCGCGAACAACGGCCGCCTGCCGCGCATGGCGCTCGCCGAGGCGACGATCACCCAGACAGTGTCGGGCTTCACCGGAATCGCGTCGGTGCGCAATCTGACCGCGCCGACCCTGCCGCTGTATCCGCCGCGCCATCACCCTGAATACGACTGGCGCGTGCTGGGGCATTTTGCGGCGGGCGCCGCGAACGAATTGAACATGATCGGGATGGCTGGCGCGTCGGCGTTTCGCGCTGCCCTGGAACTCTACGATTGGTTACCCGGCGATGGCATCGAGCGACGCATTGATGCCATCGACGATGTCCGCTTGACCGAGCATCAGACGGTAGGGAAAGGGCATATGCGGTTCGAGATTCGTGTTCATGTGGGGCTCGACGCGACCGCCTTCGACGGGCATGGCGACGCGATGCTCTTCGGCGATGTGCTTAGCCGGTTCGTGGGGCGCTATGCGAGCTTCCACCACGCGGTGCGGCTGGTGCTGAGCATCGACGGGAGCCAGACCGTTTATCCGCTCATGGAATTCGAGGACGCGCCTTTTTGACGGCGGAATGGAGCTTGCGAAAAAGTGCCTGGCGCGAATAAACAAAGGTGGCTTGTCCCGCTAAGCACAAACGCACTCAACGCACGACATCACCGATCCTCAACTCGATAACACCTGCCCCGTTCGAAGACACAACTCCGCTCGACCCCGTCATGTCGCCCGGCGCCGGCCGCGCCTGTCCCGATGCCGACACGCGCGCATCGACGCTGACGCGCGAGAAATCCGAGAGACGGCGGCCCGGCGTCATCGACATCGAATCGTCGAGACGCACGGTAGCGGGCAACTGACCCGCCTTCAGGCGCTGTACCGCGAGCGGCATGCGCGAGCCATCGTCGGCGAGCGCGTAGACGAACACCGTGTCGGTCGGACGAACGCGCTTCTCGAACCCCGGGCTCAAACTCACGCGCACTTGCACGGCCGCCCCTTTCACCGTGGCGAGCGCGCGCGTTTCGTCGATATTCCTTTGCGCCTGCTGCACAATCTCCGGCGCCACGTCCGGCACGTTCTTCAATCGCTGCCAGAACTGAATCGCGTTCGCGTAATCGCGCCGGTCGAACGCGGCCGACGCGGCGAGCGCCAGCGCTTTCGGCTGATTCGCGTCCATGGCGAGGGCGGACTCGACGACCTTCAACGCCGCGTCGTTCAGATTGCCGTCGTTTGCGCTCGCCAAGGCGTCGGCGTAATCCGCGCGCAGTTCCGCGTCGCGCGGGTTCAGCGCGACCGCGCGAAGGTACGCCGCGGTCGCGTCGTCCGGGCGGTCGAGCACCATGTAGGAACGCGCGAGCATCGACCAGCCCTGCGCGTCGTTCGGATCGCGCTGCAGACGCGCGGCCAACAGACTGACCGCCGCTTCCATCGACGCAGGCGTGTCCGCATGTCCCTGCGTCGTTGCGCGGGGCGCAGTCTCTATCGCGAGCGCCGTCGGATCGCCGATGCGCATGTACAGCGTGAGCGCCGACGCCGGCACGAGCGCGATCAGCAAGCCTGCGAGCGCCGCGTGCGCCGTGCCGCGTCCGGCTGTGTGCGCGTAAAGCAGTGGCAGCACGACGCACGCGAGCGCGCCCGTCATCATCGCGGCAACGATCAGCCAGAACGCCATCATGGAGACGGGCTCCTCTGGCGCCGGGCGTTTCGCGCGCGCCGGATATGCCGTGCCATCGCGACCGCGCCGGCCGCGAGCACCGCGAACGGTCCGAACCACAGCGCCCATGTGACGGGCTTCACAGGCGGCCGGTACAGGATGAAGTCGCCATAGCGGCGCACCATGTAGGACCGGATCTCGTCATCGCTCGCGCCGTGTTCCACCTGTTCGCGAATACGCGCGCGAAGATCGGCGGCGAGACTCGCGTTCGAATCGGCAAGGCTCTGGTTCTGGCACACGACGCAGCGAAAATGCTCGGCGAGTCGGCGCGCGCGCTCGTCGTCGGGCGATTCCTGCGCGTGAGCGCACGACACGAGCATGAGGAGAATCGACGCGATGCGTCTAATCACGGCCGTTCTCCTGCCGCAGGACGCCGACGAGCGGCAGAATCACGCGCTCCAGCGACGCGCGGGTAATCGGTCCGGCCTGCCGGTATCGCACGACGCCCGCCCGATCGATCACGAACGTTTCGGGCACGCCATACACGCCATAGTCGATGCCCGTGCGCCCGTCGCGATCCACCAGCGAAGCCACATACGGATTGCCGGCCGTGTCGAGCCACTGCAGCGCGGGCTCGCGCTCGTCCTTGTAGTTCAGGCCGTACACCGGCACGGCCCCGCTGGCCGCGACGTTCATCAGGACCGGATGCTCGTCGCGGCACGCCTCGCACCACGACGCCCACACGTTCAGTATCCACACCTGACCGCGCAGCGCGTCCGACGACACCCGCTCGCCGGACGCATCGAGGCGCGGCAGATCGAACGCGGGCGCGGGCTTGCCGATCAGGGCCGAAGGCAGGCGGCGCGGATCGTGTCTCAGGCCGGCCGCCAGCACCGCGGTCAACAGCGCCAGCACCACGAGCGGGATCAGGAAGCGCTTCATCGTCCGGTTTCGCCGAGGGGCGGCGGTGTTTCAGCAGCCGGCGCCGGCGCGCGCCGGGACTGCGGCGCACGCTGTCTCATGTAACGCCGGTCCGCCGCGGCGAGCAGGCCGCCGAGCGCCATCAGAATGCAGCCGCCCCAGATCCAGCGCACGAACGGCTTGATCTGGATGCGCACGGTCCACGCGTTGCCGCCGGCCGGCTGATCGAGCGCGACGTAGAGGTCGCGCAGCACCCCATGATCGATGGCCGCTTCGGTCGTCTGCGTGTTCGAGACGAGGAACTCGCGCTTCTCCGGATCGAGCGTGGCGATAGCGCGGCCGTCGCGCGTCACGCTGATCGTCGCGCGCATCGCACGATAGTTCGGGCCGTTGTTTTCGCGTACATCGTCGAGACGGAAGCGATAGCCGCCGACATCGATATGTTCGCCGGGCGCGAGCCGCGCATCGTGTTCGACGGGAAAGCCCTTCACCATTGTCACGCCGACGACGAACACGCCGACGCCCGCATGCGCGAGCCACATGCCGACTGTCGCGAGCCGCACCCGCTGTCTCGCGCTGACGATGCGCTGGTACACGCTCGTCGCGATCGTGGCGAACGTCCACGCCGCGAGGAGAAAGCCCAGGCTCACGAGCGGGCGCGACACGCCGGGCACGAACGCCGACGCGACGCTCACGAGCGCCGCCCAGCGCAGGCGTACGGCGATCTCTGGCAGGCGGGCGGCCTTCCAGCGTGCGAGCGGCGCGACGCCCATCAGAAAGACGGCCGGCGCCATCAGCGGGACGAATACGCTGTCGAAATACGGCGCGCCGACGGAAATCTTGTCGAGGCCGAGTGCGTCGAGGATCATCGGATAGAGCGTGCCGAGCATCACCGAAGCGGCGGCGACCAGCATCAGCAGATTGTTCGACAGCAACAGCGCTTCGCGGGACACCGGCTCGAAGCCCACCGCCGACGATGCCGCGCGCGGCGCCCGCCAGGCGAAGAGCGCGAGGCCGCAGCCCGAAAAGAGGGCGAGCAGCGCGAGGATGAAGACGCCGCGCGCCGGATCGGACGCGAATCCGTGCACCGACGTCACGACGCCGGAGCGCACGAGGAAAGTGCCGAGCAGCGAAAGCGAGAACGCGCAGATCGCGAGCAGCGCGCTCCACGCGCGAAATGCGCCGCGCTTCGCGGTGGCGGCGAGTGAATGAACCAGCGCGGTGCCGACGAGCCACGGCATGAACGACGCGTTCTCGACCGGGTCCCAGAACCACCATCCGCCCCAGCCGAGCTCGTAATACGCCCAGGCGCTGCCAAGCATGATGCCGAGCGTCAGGAACATCCATGCGGCGAGGGTCCAGGCACGCGATGCGCGCGCCCACGCGGCATCGAGCTTGCCGTCGAGCAGGGCCGCGATTGCAAACGCAAACGCGACCGAGAATCCGACGTAGCCCATGTACAGCAAGGGCGGATGGATCACCATGCCCGGGTCTTGCAGGAGCGGATTCAGATCGCGGCCGTTCATCGCGGGCGGCATGATGCGCGTGAACGGATTCGACGTCAGCAGCATGAACAGCAGAAAGCCCGCATCGATCCAGCTCATCACGCCGAGCACGCGCGCGGCGAACGGCTGGGCAAGCCGGCGGCCGAACGCGGCGACGGCCGTCATCCAGAGCGTCAGCAGAAGCGTCCAGAGCAGCAGCGAGCCTTCGTGGCCGCCCCAGACGGCGGTGAAGCGATAGATCGCCGGAAGCGCCGAATTGGAATTCTCGACGACGTAGATCACCGAGAAATCATCGCCGAGAAAGGACGCCGCGAGACAGCCGAACGCGATCGCGATGAAGCCGAATTGCCCGCACGCGGCGGGCGCGGCGACGCGCATCCATTGCGGGATCCCGAAGCGCGCGCCGAGCATCGGCACGATGCCCGCGATGAGCGCGAGCAGCATCGCCAGAATCAGCGCGAAGTGGCCGAGCTCGGGAATCATCGGCGCGTGGCCGGGTTCGCGTCCGCCGCAGCGCGCACTTCGCGCAGCGCGCGTTCGACTTGCGGCGGCATGTACTTCTCGTCGTGCTTCGCGAGGACTTCGTCGGCGTGAAAGCGGCCATCGGCGCCGAGCGTGCCTTGTGCAACGACGCCGCTGCCTTCGCGCAAGAGATCGGGCAGCGCGCCCGCGTACGTGACCGTCACCGATGCGCGTTCGTCCGTGACGACGAAGCGGACGGCGCGGCCATCGTCATCGCGCACGAGCGAGCCGCGCTCGACGAGCCCGCCGAGCCGGAAGCGCTGCGTGCGCGACGCGTCGTGCGAGGCGATCTGGCTCGGGCTCACGAAGAACATGACGTTGGCGCGAAACGCATTGAGCACGAGCGCGCACGCGAGCCCGGCGCTCGCAACGCCGAACGCGATGAACGCGAACCGGCGATGCCGCGCCCTCATCGGCGCGACTCCGGTTCGCGCAGCGCACGGAGCACGAGCCACGCTTGCGCGCCTATCAGCGAAAAGGTGATCGCGAACGCGGCCGAGAGGATCGGGTTCGCGGCGAGCATCGCGATGACGGACTCGACCATGTTCATGCTGCATGCTCCCGGATTCGCGCGGGAGCTTCGTCGCCCGCCGGCATGCGATCTGCCGCGCGCATGATGACGCGCACGCGCGCGAGCGATACCGCGATCGCATACGACCAGAATCCGGCGCTCATCACGACGATGCCCCATGCCATCGATGCGGTCATCGACACGCCGCTGCCGAAGCCGAGCGATGGCCCCTGGTGCAGCGTGTACCACCACTGCACGGAAAAATAGATGATCGGAATGTTGACGACGCCGATCAGCGCGAGCACCGAGCACGCGCGGTCCGCGCGGCGCGTGCCGTCGATCGCGGCATGCAGCGCAAGAAAGCCGACGTACAGGAAGAAGAGGATCAGTTCTGACGTGAGCCGCGCGTCCCAGACCCACCACGTGCCCCAGGTCGGCTTGCCCCACAGCGCGCCGGTAATCAGCGCGATCGCGGTGAAGAGGGCGCCGGTCGGGGCGAGCGCGCGCGCCATCATCGCTGAGAGGCGCGCGTTCATCGCGAGATGCAGCGCGCTGTATGCGGCCATCACGAGATAGATGAACATCGACATCCACGCGGCGGGAACATGCACGAACATGATGCGGTAGATGTCGCGCTGCAGCGCATCGGCGGGCGCGATAACGAGGCCGATCACGAGCCCCGCCGCGATCAACGCGATGCACGCGATGCCGAACCACGGCGTCGCGCGTGCGGCGAAGCGTTCGAAGTTGCGCGGGGACGCATAGCGAAAGCAGTTCATGGGCGCTATTCCATCGAGATGCGCAGGGCCGCGGCGCTCGCCCACGGACATAGCCAGAGCGCAAGACAGAGGGCCGCCGCGAGCAGCGAGACGTTCGCGTTCGACCACGCGCTGCTCGCGGCCGGATCGGCCACGCCGACGCCGAACACGAGCACCGGCACGTAAAGCGGCAGGATCAGAAGTGCGAGCACGACGCTGCCGCCGCGCACGCCGAGCGTGAGCGCCGCGCCCATCGAGCCGATCAGCGAGAGCAGCGGCGTGCCGATCAGAAGCGAAACCATCAGCATGAGAATCGTGCGTGCGTCCAGCCCGTATTCGAGCGCGACGACCGGCGCGAGCACGACGAGCGCGAGACCCGTCGTGAGCCAGTGCGCGGCGATTTTGCCGAGCACGATGCACGCGAGCGGCTGCGGCGAAAGCAGCATCTGCTCGAGCGCACCGCTCGCGAAATCGTTGCTGAAGAGCTGGCCCGCCGACAGCAAGGCCGCGAACAATGCCGTGACCCACAGCACGCCCGGCGCAATCGCCTGCAATAGCTTCGGATCGGAACCGATGCCGAGCGGAAACAGGCTCGACGCCAGGATGAAGAACAGCAGCACGGAAAGCGTCACGGTGCGGGAGCGCCAGTTCAGGCGCAGTTCGCGGCGAATGACCTGAAGCGTCAGCCCGATCATGCCGCGCCTCGCTCCAGATGCAGGTGCCGCGTGCGCGCGGCATCGACGGGCAACGGGCGATGCGTCGTCGCGACGAGCGTGCCGCCTTCATGCAGATGCGCGTCGACGCATTCGGCAAACCAGCGCGCGCCGCTTTCGTCGATGGCGTCGGTGGGTTCGTCGAGCAGCCAGAGCCGCCTGGCCGAAAGCACGAGGCGCGCGAGCGCGACGCGCCGTCTTTGCCCCTGCGACAGACGGTTGAGGCGCGTGTGCAGGAGCGGCCGCACGCCCGCGCGCTCGAGCACATCGCACTCGCTCCGGTATGCCATGCTCGCGCCGAGCAGCGCGGCGAAACGAAGATTCTCGTCGACGGTCAGTTCTCCGTTGAAACCGTCGGCATGGCCGAGCCAGGCAAGGTCATGGCGAAAGCGCGCAGGATGCTCGCGCACGTCCACGCCGCGCCACGACACGCTTCCCGCCGCGGGCGGCAGCAAGCCCGCGAGGGTGGCGATCAGCGAGCTCTTGCCGCTGCCGTTCGCGCCGTGGATGAGCAGCGCCGCGCCGGCATCGACGTGAAAATCCGCGCCGGCCACGATGGTGCGGCCGCCGCGCATCACGTCGAGTTGCCGGGCGCTGAGCATCGATGTTTCCTCTCTCGTTGTGACCAGACCCTTGAGCCGCGCTCACTGCTTCTTTCGGTTCTCGATCTCCTGCGCCTTCGTCATGTTCGGCAATTCATGCGCGATGCCCTTGTGGCAATCGATGCACGTCTTCTCGCCCGTCTCGAGGAAACGCTGATGCGCCTCCTGCGCGCGCGGGCTCTGGCGCGTGAAGTCCATGTACTGGAACGAGTGGCAGTTGCGGCATTCGAGCGAATCGTTGGCCTTGAAGCGCGCCCATTCGTGCTCGGCGAGTTCGAGCCGCTTGTCGAGGAATTTCTCGCGCGTGTTCACGGTGCCGAATACCTTGGCCCACACTTCCTTCGACGCCTGCATTTTGCGCGCGATCTTGTCCGTCCAGTTGTGCGGCACGTGGCAGTCGGAGCACTTGGCATGCACGCCCGAGCGGTTGCTGAAGTGGATCGTGTTCTTGAGTTCGGCAAAGGTGTTGTCGCGCATTTCGTGACAGCCGGTGCAGAACACTTCGGTGTTGGTCAGTTCCATCGCCGTATTGAAGGCGCCCCAGAAGATCACGCCCGCGACGAAGCCGCCCAATGTCAGAAAGCCGAGGCTGTAGTACAGGCTCGGCCGTCGAATGGTGACCCAGTAGCGCTTGATCAGTGCCCACATGTCGATCGCTCATCGTTTCTGGTTCTTGGATGCCGGCTGCCGCCTGATGTCTTCGATCGCGACGAACGTATTCCCGACGAGCGGCTTCGCGTCCGCCTGCGGAACGTGGCACTGCGTGCAGAAATAGCGGCGCGGCGACAGATGCCCGGACACCACGCCCTCGCGGTCCATGTAATGCGAAACCGCGACGGGCACGGCGCCGCTCTCTTCGACACGGCTGCGCGCATGACACGCGAGACAGCGGTTCGCGTTCTTGTCGAGCTGATAGTTGTCGATCTTGTGCGGGATCGTCGGCGGCTGCTGCGCGTAGTTGAGGCCGCGTATCACGTCCTTGTTTTCGGTGGGCGCCATGAGCGGGGCCCGGGTCTCTTCGCCGATCGGCGTCAGGCCGCGCAGCGAGTCGTGGAACGGCAGATTCGGGACCGTGGGCTGCGCGATCGCGATGACGGCAAGAGCGAGCAGCGATGCGATAACGAGAGCGATCAGCGTGCGCATGTCGTGCTCCTAGACCCGCACGATCCTGACCGCGCACTTCTTGTAGTCGGTCTGGAAGGAGATCGGATCGGTCGCGTCGAGCGTCACCTTGTTGATGAGCTGGCTCGCATCGAACCACGGCACGAACACGAGCCCGCGCGGCGGCTTGTCGCGGCCGCGCGTCTCCACGCGCGTGCGCATCTCGCCGCGCCGGGATATCACGCGCACTTCCACGCCGCGCCGGATGCCGAGTGCCTTCGCGTCATCGGGATGCATGAAGCACACGGCGTTCGGAAACGCGCGATAGAGCTCGGGCACGCGGCGCGTCATCGAACCGGAATGCCAGTGTTCGAGCACACGGCCGGTCGCGAGCCAGAACGGATATTCCTTGTCCGGCGATTCGGCGGGCGGCTCGTAGGGCAGCGCGTAGATCACCGCGCGGCCGTCCGGATTGCCGTAGAACTGCCAGTCGGCGCCGGCCTTCACATAGGGATCGGATCCTTCCTTGTAGCGCCAGCGCGTTTCCTTGCCGTCGACGACCGGCCAGCGGATGCCGCGCGCCTGGTGATACATGTCGAACGGCGCGAGATCATGACCATGTCCGCGCCCGAAACTCGCGTACTCCTCGAAGAGCCCCTTCTGGATGTAGAAGCCGAACGCCGCGGCTTCGTTGTTGCGATACTTCGCGTCCACTTGCGATGCGGGAAACTTGTCGACCTGGCCGTTTCGATAAAGGATGTCGTAGAGCGTCTTGCCCTTGTACTCCGGCTTCTTCGCGATCAGTTCGGCGGGCCAGACTTCCTCGACCTTGAAGCGCTTGGAGAATTCGACGAGTTGCCAGAGATCCGAATGCGCGCCGCCGGGCGCCTGCACCAGCTGATGCCAGAACTGCGTGCGCCGCTCCGCGTTGCCATATGCGCCTTCTTTCTCGACCCACATCGCCGACGGCAGGATCAGATCGGCGGCGACGGCCGTGACCGTCGGATAAACCTCCGACACGACGACAAAATTCGAATCCTTGCGATACCCCGGCAGCGCCTCGTTGTTGATGTTCGCGGCGGCCTGCATGTTGTTGTTGACCATCACCCAATAGGCGTTGATCTTGCCGTCGTGCAGCATGCGGTTCTGCTGGACGGCGTGAAAGCCCGGCTTGTCCGGAATGGTTCCGCTCGGCAGCTTCCAGATGTGCTCGGCTTCCTCGCGATGCTTCGGGTTGGTCACGACCATGTCGGCGGGCAGCCGATGCGAGAACGTGCCGACTTCACGCGCCGTGCCGCACGCCGAAGGCTGTCCCGTGAGCGAGAACGGGCTGTTGCCCGGCGTCGAAATCTTGCCCGTCAGCAGGTGCAGGTTGTAGACCATGTTGTTGGCCCATGTGCCGCGCGTGTGCTGGTTGAAGCCCATCGTCCAGAAAGACACGACTTTGGTCTTCGGATCGGCGTATAGCTGCGCCAACTGGTCGAGCTTGTTCTTCGGCACGCCCGAGAGCTTCGTCACATAGGCTGCGTCATAGCGCGAGACGAACCGCGCGAATTCTTCGAAGCCGATGGGCTGCGAGCCGTTCGGGTCGCCGGCGTTCTTCGCCGCCTTTTGCAGCGGATCGTCCGGCCGCAAGCCATAGCCGATATCCGTATTGCCCTTCCTGAAATTCGTGTGCTTGTCGACGAACGCCCGGTTCACCTTGCCATTCCTGATGATGTAGTTCGCGATGTAATTCATGATCGCGAGATCGGATTGCGGCGTAAAGACGATGGTCTCGTCGGCGAGATCGAACGAACGATGCTCGAATGTCGAGAGGGCGACGACGCGCACGTTCTGGTTCGACAGCCGCCGCGCCGTCACGCGCGTCCATAGCACCGGATGCATCTCGGCCATGTTGGAGCCCCAGAGCACGAAGGCATCGGTTGCCTCGATATCGTCGTAGCAGCCCATCGGCTCGTCCATGCCGAAGGTGCGCATGAAGCCCGTCACGGCCGAGGCCATGCAGTGCCGCGCGTTGGGGTCGATGTTGTTGCTTCGAAAGCCCGCTTTCATGAGCTTGACGGCCGCATAGCCTTCCCACACGGTCCATTGCCCCGAGCCGAACATGCCGATGGCAGTCGGCCCTTTTTCCTTCAGCACGCGCTTGAACTGCTCGGCCATCACATTGAACGCGACGTCCCAGGAGACGGGCAGGAACTCGCCGTTCTTGTCGAACTTGCCGTCCTTCATGCGCATGAGCGGTGTCGTCAGGCGATCCTGGCCGTACATGATCTTCGAGAGGAAGTAGCCCTTCACGCAGTTGAGCCCGCGATTGACCTCGGCTTGCGGGTCCGCCTGTGTCGCGACCACCTGATTGCCCTTCACGCCGACGAGCACGCCGCATCCCGTGCCGCAGAACCGGCACGGCGCCTTGGACCACGCGATGTCGTCGCTCTCGGCGACGGCCTCCATGCCGGGCAGCGTGATGCCCGCGGACGCGGCGGCCGTGGCGGCGGCCGTCTGCTTAATGAACGCGCGACGAGTCAGTTTCATCGGCGATATCCTCGTTCAGCGAATCGGCGTGTTCGTGATGCTGGTAGACGAGCGCGATGCTTACCACATCGGGTATCGATTGCGCCGCGTGCAACTGGTCGGCGACACAGGACGAACGGTCCGCTTCGAGCGTGAGCACGATCCTGCCGTCGGTGCTCGATCCGTGAACCTGTGCACCGGGTAATGCGGTGAGCGCCTGCGTGACGCTCGGCAATGCTTCTATTCGTGCGTATACAACGACGCCGGCGATGTGATATTCGCAAGACTCATCCGTCTTACCGGCGAAACGATCATTGCTATCGACGGGCTCGAGATCCATTTGATTGAAATAGTCGCGACGCTCGTTAATGATGCGGAGGGCCGCCGATCAGCATCTGGTAGAACCAGACCATGAAGCCATAGGCGGCAATGATCATGACCGTGAGCACGGGAACCATGACGACGGTCAGAAACAGAAAGCTGCGCAACTCTTCGGACTTGCGTATTTCGTTGTTCTCATCCATGGGCACGACGGATCTCGGTTGGCATCGTGGAAAGGCCAGCGCGAAAGACGCATCCATTATTGATACAGGAAATACATCTTTTCAAGCCGGAAATGGTGGTGGTCGAGATGCGGCTCGTGTAACGGTTAGATTAAATCCGATCGGGCGGTGCATATCGAAATATGGCTCAATGGAAAGTCATCGTTTCGGGATGTTGAATATTCGGCGTTTGGTCCGCAACGATGCATTGCGCGCTTTCGCAGTGACTTTCGGCGTCGTCCGAAAAGCGCATGCCGGTCGGCTTTATAGAATTCGGGTACATCAAAACCTGCCGCCGCATCATGCCGACCAAGCTCGAATTCGCAACACCCGAAGGGCGCCTCTCGCTTTCCATCCTCGACGCTCAATTCATGGCCTATGACGCGGGCGAGCTCGCTTATCGATCGACGCGGGATTTCGTCGCGCGAATGCAATCGATGGGTCTCGGCGAACTGGCGCAAACCTATGCGCGTCTTCTCGCGCAGAACAAGGTTTCGGTGATGGAACTGCACGAAGCACGCGAGGATGCACAAGCGTGTCTCGAACAAAAGGACGAGGGCGGCGTGATCGCGGAGCGCATCTTGCCCCGGCTTGAAGAGATTCGCGAGACTATCGCGCGCACGCAGCTCGACATGCGCGCGAACGTCGAGCGGCTTGCCGCGCTTTCGGCGGCGTGCGACCGCGCGTTGCGTCAGATTCCGGGATATCGGCCGCCCGCGCGCGTCTCGCGTTGAATCTCGATCTATACGGAATGCAAACGAACAGTGAAGGAAGCGTGCGTCAAGCCTTTTTGACGAATTCCGTCTTGAGGCTCATGGCGCCGAAGCCGTCGATCTTGCAGTCGATGTCGTGATCGGCATCGACGAGTCGAATGTTTTTGACTTTCGTGCCCATCTTGACGACGCCGCCACCGCCTTTGAGCTTCAGATCCTTGATGACAGTGACGGTGTCGCCATCGTGAAGGACGTTTCCAGCGCAATCCCGATAAATCTTCGCGGCGGGCTCCAATGCGGTGTCCGTCTGCGCAGACCACTCGTGCGCGCATTCGGGGCAGATATACATGCCCGCATCTTCATAAGTGAATGCGGAATGGCACTTGGGGCAGGGAGGTAGTGCGTTCATATGTATTGCTTGAAGACTCGAGAAAAACGAAAGGCTGGCAAGTATAGCGCCGCCCGATGTCCGAAGCCATGCGACGAGTCGCTCGTATCGCTTCGCCTGTCGAAGGAGGCGAGGAGATGACTCGTTGCGCCGGGATCGAACCGGCCGCCGCTATATCCGTCCATACATTCCGGCCTATATAAACAATAAAAATGTTTTGCTTTCATGGATGGTTTTTCTGCTTCAACATAAAGTGATTCGGAAAAACACACGGAGCGAGACATGGACAGCACCACGGAACTGAAGCGCTACGAATTGCTGATCAACGGCGAATTCGTTCCACCGAGCGGAGGCGAGTACTCGACGAACCTCGATCCGGCCACCGAGAACCCGATTTCCCGCGTGGCACAGGGTACGTCCGCCGATGTCGACCGCGCCGTGCAGGCCGCGCGCGCCGCCCTCAAACCGTGGAACGCGATCCGTGCCGCCGAGCGCGGCCGGATCCTGATGAAGCTCGCCGAATTGCTGCGCGAGAATCAGGAAGAACTCGCGGCGCTCGAAAGTCTCGACGCAGGCAAGCCGATCGCGGGCGTGCAGCGCCAGGACGTGCCCGCCGCCATCGATACGCTCGCGTATTACGCCGGCTGGTGCGACAAGATCAACGGCCAGGTCGTGCCTGCGCGCCCCGACGCGCTGACTTACACCGTGCGCGAACCCGTCGGCGTCGTCGCGGCGATCGTGCCGTGGAATTTCCCGCTCATGATCGGCATGTGGAAAATCGCGCCCGCGCTCGCGTGCGGCTGCACGCTGATCGTTAAGCCCGCCGAAATCACGCCGCTTTCCGCGCTGATGGTAGGGCGGCTCGCGCTGGAAGCCGGCTTGCCGCCGGGCGTGCTCAATATCGTGACCGGTAAAGGCTCGGTCGTCGGCGACGCGCTCGTCGCGCATCCGGGCGTCGACAAAGTGACGTTCACCGGATCGCCATCGGTCGGGCGCGGCATTTTGCAGGGCGCGGCAGGCAACTTCAAGCGTGTCACGCTCGAACTCGGCGGCAAGTCCGCCAACGTGATTTTCGCGGACGCGAATCTCGATGGCGCCGTGCGCGCGGCGGCCTCCGGCATCTTCTTCAACGCCGGACAAGTCTGCTCCGCCGGCTCGCGGATTCTCGCCCAGCGCGCGGTCTACGACGAAGTCGTCGAGCGGCTCGCGGAGCGCGCGCGGACGATCAAACTCGGCGATCCGTCGAAGCGGGAAACCAATATGGGCCCGCTCATCTCCGCCAAGCAAATGAAGAGCGTGCTGGACTATGTGGACATCGGCAAAGGGGAGGGCGCATCGCTCGTGACGGGCGGCAGGCGCTCAGGCGAGCGCGGCTATTTCGTCGAGCCGACGGTGTTCGCGAAGGTCGAGCACGAAATGCGTATCTCGCAGGAAGAAATCTTCGGTCCGGTCGCGAGCGTCATCCCCTTCGACGACGAAGCCGACGCGCTGCGCATCGCCAACGGCACCGCATACAGCCTCGCCGCGGGCGTGTGGAGCGCGGATATCGGCCGCGTGCATCGCATGGCTGCCGAACTCAAGGCGGGCACGGTCTGGGTGAATACCTACGGCTTCACGGACGTGCGCCTGCCTTGGGGCGGCGGCGGCGATTCCGGCTTCGGCCGCGAGCATGGCGACGTCGCCATCGAGAACTTCACCGAGCCGAAGGCGGTCTGGGTTGCGCTGACGCCGTAAGATCGAGGCCGCCGCGGGCAACCGCGGCGAGGCGTAAAAATGCACAAAGCGCAAAAAGGCGGTCCGGGATTTCCCGGGCCGCCTTTATTGATATTGAAGCGCCTTCAGACGCGCGCCGTTGCCTCGTCGCGCGCTCTCCAAAGCCGCGCCCGTTGCGTGCTGTCTTCATACTGAACCGTGTTTTGCCGGCACGCCTCAATGGTCGAATTTTTCCGCTCGACGATCGCCTGGCAGAGAAACTCCGCGCTATACGCCTTCAAGAGATGCGGAGAGTGGGTCTCGATGTATTGCGCAATTTTCCCGTAGTCGCTGTCGGCCGATGCGAGCGAGAGATAAGTCTGCGCGTCCCAACGGAACATCAGGTCGAGTTCTTCGAAAGCGGTATTGAATGCGCAGACCTGCGCCTGAATTTCGCGGTCATCGCTGTACGTTGCATGGCTCATGATCGTCTCCTGTATGGCCGTGGGGCATGAATGCAGGATAGAAAACATGATCCATATACGACAGTTAAACTTTTTTCGCTTATCTATTCATTGAACGTTATGAGTTGGGCTTGCCGGTTTTCGCGACGATCTGGGTGATGGCTTCGATCTGCGCGGCGCCTTCCTCGATAAGAAACTGTTTGAACGCGAGCGCCACCGGCGGCAGACGCTTATTGTTCCGATGCACGACGAACCAGTTGAGCATCACGGGAAAACCCTCGATATCGAGCACCGCCAGCTTCCCGACCTGCAGTTCCATGCTGATCGTATGCGCGGATAGAAAGCTCAGACCCATGCCGGCGATCACAGCCTGCTTGATCGTCTCCGTGCTCGTGATTTCCATCGCGACGTTCAGGTTCGAAAGCCTGCCGGCGAAACCTTCCTCCATCGAATTCCATGTATCCGAACCGCGCTCACGGACGATGAACGGCTCGTCGGCCAGCGCTTCGAGCGGCATGTTCCTCCGTTCGACGAGCGGATGATCGGGCGGCGCAACGATCACATACGGATGCGGCGCGAAAGACACATTGACCGTATCCATATCGCGCGGTGGACGCACCATCACGGCGAGGTCGGTGAGGTTGTCAGAAAGCTGATGCAGCAGTTCTTCGCGATTGTGCACCGCAAGATTGAGCCTGACATCGGTATTACGCTGCGTGAACGCTGCAAGTAGCCGCGGGAAGAAGTAATCGCCCGCGCTGATCACCGCGACGTTGAGCGTTCCACCCGAAATGCCCTTGAGCCGCGCCATGGCGTCGTCGGCTTCGCGGAATTGTTCGAGGATCGCCCGGCTGTAATGGAGCATTTCATTCCCGGCCGGCGTGAGGTAGATTCTCTTGCCGAGTTGCTCGAAGAGCGGCAGACCGGCGTGCTCCTCCAATTGTTTCACCTGCGTCGAGACCGCGGGCTGGGTGAGATACAGTTCCTCGGCGGCGCGGGAAAAGCTCAGTCGACGTGCAACGGTCTCGAAGATCTTCAATTGACGCAGGGTGGCGTTGCGAAGCACGACAATCCTTCATCCATTAACGATATCTAATTTATACAATAATTTTTTCTAACTTTCCTTAATCGTTTTTCTCCCCCACGATGCTTTCACGTCCCCATAGTTGTAAGGCGGACAGTCGCGGTGAGCACGGACGGCCATGCTAAACCCCGAGCATCGGCAAGCGCCGCGCGGCAACACGAGAAGAACTGATCAGCACGCAAAGCCTGCAAAGGCTGTATCAACCATCCGGACCTTATTGGGAATCGCTCGAAATGTATCTTCGATTGCCTGACGCGGATGTTTGCCAGATGTGCGAATCGATCGCCCATTTCAATACGCGCGACTTGCGCGACAAGCGGCTTCACGCCCACGCCGCCCGGACCGAGCACGTTCCCTGACCGACCGCCCGCCGCCGACGCACTGCGCCGGTTTCTCGCAGCACATCAAGCGCCGCACGAGCGCTATGACACATAACGGAGACAGACATGGCAAGCGCAGACACGGTTGTGTCCGGGCAATCGCACGGGCGTCACCACAACAGATGGTTCCAGCTAGTGATCGGCATCATATGCATGGGGCTGGTCGCCAACCTGCAATACGCATGGACCCTATTCGTCGTTCCGATGGATGCGAAACACCATTGGGGACAAGCGGCGATTCAGACAGCCTTCACTATCTTCATCGTCACCGAAACATGGCTCGTGCCCGTCGAGGGCTGGCTCGTCGACAAGTTCGGGCCGCGGCCGGTCGTCATCGGCGGCTCGATCTGCGCGGCGCTCGGCTGGATTATCGACGCGCACGCGACGAGTCTCATCCATCTCTACATCGGGGCGGTGGTCGCGGGCATCGGCGCGGGCTGCGTGTACGGCACGTGCGTCGGCACGGCGCTCAAGTGGTTCCCGGACAAGCGCGGTCTCGCGGCGGGCATGACGGCGGCCGGTTTCGGCGCGGGCGCGGCCGTCACCGTGATTCCGATCTCCAACATGATCCAGAGCTCGGGCTACGAGCACGCGTTCATGTTCTTCGGCATTCTGCAGGGCGTGTGTATCTTCGTGCTCGCGCTGATGCTCGTGCGGCCGAATCCGCCGAAGGGCATCGTGCCGGCCAAGCGCATCGTGTCGACGAAGATCGACTACACGACAGGACAGATGGTGCGCTCGCCGCTCTTCTGGGTGCTGTATCTGATGTTCGTGTTCGTCGCGGCGGGCGGCGTGATCGCGACCGCGCAGTTCGGGCCGATCGCGAAGGAGTACGGCTTCGCCAAGATGCCGGTGAATCTTCTCGGCGTGACGCTGCCGTTGCTCGCGATGACCCTGTCCATCGATAACCTGTGCAACGGCTTCACGCGCCCGCTGTGCGGTTTCATCTCGGACAAGATCGGCCGCGAGAACACGATGTTCATCATCTTCCTGGGCGAAGGCGTCGCGCTGCTCGGGCTGATGGAGTTCGGACACAATCCGTATCTCTTCATGCTGTTCGCGGCGATGACGTTCCTCTGCTGGGGCGAGATCTTCTCGATCTTTCCTGCGACCTGCGCCGATACCTTCGGCAGCAAATACGCCGCCGCCAACGCGGGCACGCTGTACACCGCGAAGGGCACGGCGTCGATGCTGGTGCCGCTTGCGTCGGTGCTCGCGTCGATCGGCTCCTGGAACGCGGTGTTCATCACGGCGGCCGTGACCTCGATCGCGGCGGGACTGTGCGCGAAGTTCGTCCTTGCGCCGATGCGCAAGCGCTGGATCGAAAACACGCTCGCGGAAACGTCGGCGGAATCGTCGATCAACGCGTCGTTCCAGACGGGCTGGGACGCCTCGCGCAATACGGTTCAGTAAGGCGTCGAGGCATGACGCGCGAACAATCTCCGCCGCTCAGCGTATCGCTGCATCAGCTGAGATTGTTCGTCACGCTCGCGCGGCATCGCAGTTTCACGCGCGCGGGCGACGAATTCGGCATCACGCAATCGGCAGTCAGCCGCAGCATCAGAGAACTCGAAGACGAAATCGCACTGCGGCTCTTCGATCGCACCACGCGCCAGGTCGCGCTCACCGACACCGGACGCAGGCTGCTCGCGCGCATCGCGCCGCTCGTCGAAGAACTGGAAGCGACGCTACGGCCGCGCGCGCAGGAGGGCGGCGAGCCGGGCGTCGTGAATCTCGCGAGCAGTTGCGGTCTCACGGCGAGCGTCGTGCCCGCCATGCTCGCGTCCTGTCACGAGCGCTTGCCGGATATCACGATCGTGATGATGGATCGGCCGCAAAACGCCGTGCTGCAACTCGTGCGCTCGGGCGAGGCGGAACTGGGCCTCGTCGCCGCGCCGGAGAATCTCGACGAGCTCGCCGCCGAACCGCTTTTCGCCGACGGCCTCGCGGCGGTCGTCGGTGTATCGCATCGGTTGAGCGGCGCGGCGCGCATCGACTGGCAGCAACTGCGCGGCACCCCGCTGCTTCTTCTCGATGACGATACCGGCAGCCTTCGCGCCATCGAAGCCGCGCTCGCGCTGCACGGCGTGACCGGCGCGGTGCGTCAGAAACTCACGCAGCCGGCGGCGGTCGCGCGCATGGCCGAAGCGGGGCTTGGCGTCGGCATTCTGCCGATGCACGCGCGCGCCGCATGCGACAGCGCGCAGACGCGCTTCATCCCGCTCGTGCCAAACGCGTCGCGCACGATCATGCTCGTGCGGCGCAAGAGCCGCGCATTGCGCGCGAGCGCGGCCAGTGTGTGGTCACACATCGTCGCGTCCTCGTCGCATACTCTCATCTCGGGTCAGGCTGTCGACGCCTGACCGGCGCTTTCCCTTCTTCATCCGCACCCGCGGCGCCTCTTGCGCATGCGGGTTTCCGCTCGTTTGCGAGCGCACGATTCGCCTTGTTCTTGCTCAATACGGAATGTAGTATCTTGTATATCAGAAGGCTATAAGGCTACAACCCTCAGGAGACGAACCATGAAAATCTGCGTGTACGGCGCCGGCGCGATCGGCGGCTATATGGGTGCGCAACTGGCGCGCGCCGGTGCGGACGTCAGTTTCGTCGCCCGCGGACCGCATCTCGCGGCGATGCAGGCGAACGGCGTCAAGCTGCGGATCGATGGCGAGGAGCATGTCGTCAAGGTGCGCTGCACGAACAATTCCGCCGAACTCGGTCCGCAGGATTACGTGATCATCGCGCTCAAGGCGCATTCGATTCCTGGCGTCGTCGACCTGATTCCGCCGTTGCTCGGCCCGGAGACCGCGATCGTCACGGCCGTCAACGGACTGCCTTACTGGTACTTCTACAAGCACGGCGGCGAGCTGGAAGGCACGAAGTTGCAGAGCGTCGACCCCGGCGGGCGGCAATGGGACGTGTTCGGACCGGAACGCGCGATCGGCTGCGTGCTGCTGCCGGCGGCGGAGATCGCGGAGCCGGGCGTCATCGAGCATCACTACGGGAAGAAGTTTCCGATCGGCGAGCCGAGCGGTGAAATCACGCCGCGTCTTCAGGCGCTGCACGACATGATGGCCAAGGCGGACATGGAGGCGCCGATGCGCGACAACATCCGCGACGAAATCTGGCTGAAACTCTGGGGCAACCTGTGTTTCAACCCGATCAGCGCGCTGACCGGCGCGACGCTCGACGTATTGACGAGCGATCCCGGCACCCGCGCGCTCTCGAAGGCGATGATGCTGGAGGCGAAGGCCATCGGCGACAAGATCGGCGTGAACTTCCGCGTCGATGTGGAGCGGCGCATCAACGGCGCGGGCGCGGTCGGCGCGCACAAGACGTCGATGCTGATGGATTGCGAGGCCGGACGCCCGATGGAGATCGACCCGCTGATGACGGTCGTGCAGGAAATCGGCCGGCTGGTTCACGTAGGCACGCCGATGCTTGATGCGGTCCTCGCATTGATCAAACTGCGTGAGGGCGTGAACCAGGGCACGGCGAAGCCGCTGCCGCTCCCGCAATCGCAAAAAGCCGCCTAAACTGCAGACAAAGGCACCAACGTTGTTTCTGATATACAAGATGCAAAATATGTTGCATCGCTGTTGCGATGCAGCATATACTGAGGGCTCTTGAGTGATTTAACCGGAGCCTGAGATGAGCATCGCCCTGTTGGTTGTTGTCGGATTCGCGCTGGTTGCCGTGGGTATGGGTGTTACGTTTATGATTGCGTCGGCGGTGCCGCAGAACATGCTGCAGCGCGCACAGGATCACGGTCGATTCGCCGGTCTTGCGGCGGAGGACCAGAACGGCGGTTCGGGCAAGCGTGTCGACGCTGGCCGTCCGCACTTGGGAAATCAAGCCATCAATGCCATCTGATACTCAATCCGTAGACAGGCCGGAAGTTCGCCCCGACGTTCGTCCGTCAGGGCTCACGCTTTCGCTGGAGCCGATCAATGCCACGGTTTCGCTGCGCGACCAGGCGTACGCGAAGCTGCGGCAGGCGATCGCCGAGGCGGACATCTACCGCTCGCGGGAAGAAATCCGTCTCGACGAGAAAGAGCTGACCGAGGCGCTCGGCGTCTCGCGCACCCCGATCCGCGAGGCCATGACGCTGCTCGAGCAGGAAGGGTTCCTGCGAACGGTGCCGCGCCGCGGCGTCTACATCTTGCGCAAGACCAAGCGCGAGATCGTCGAGATGATCCATATGTGGGCGGCGCTGGAAAGCATGGCGGCGCGGCTCGCGACGCAGCGCGCAACGGACGAGGAAATCGCCCACTTGCGCCACATGTTCGACAATTTCCGTGACTCGACGCCCGCCGAGCACATCGACGAGTATTCGGAAGCGAATATCGCTTTCCATTCTGCGATCGTGCGGCTGTCGAAGTCGGAAATCATCTTCGATACGATCAAGAACATCTTCGTGCATGTGCGCGCCATCCGTAAGATGACGATCTCGCAGAGCGACCGGGCGTCGCGCTCGATCGTCGATCACATGCGCATCATCGAGGCGCTGGAAAAGCGCGATACCGAGCTGGTCGAGCGGCTCGTGAAGCAGCACTCGCTGGATCTGGCGGCGTTCGTCGAGGCGAATTGCGACTTTCTGGATTGATGGCGGTTTGAGGTTCAATAATGAAAAAGGCTGCGCGGCGTTTGCCGCGCAGCCTTTTTTGCTTTCCGAATGACAGAACCGATAGTGCCAACGCTTGCCCGGGCGTCGTCGCAAGCAACGACGCGTCGACTGAACGATGAAACGGACGAACCACTAACGTATCGCGTGGACCATCGTTTCGCCGAGGGCGGCCGGCGAATCCGCGACGTGGATGCCCGCCGATTTCATCGCGTCGATCTTCGCGCTCGCCGTGCCCGATCCGCCCGAGATGATCGCGCCCGCGTGGCCCATGCGGCGTCCCGGCGGCGCCGTCGTCCCGGCGATGAAGCCGACCACCGGTTTTTTCGTCTTCGCCTCCTTCAGGAATTGCGCGGCTTCCTCTTCCGCCGATCCGCCGATCTCCCCGATCATGATGATGCCCTCGGTGGCGTCGTCTTCGAGAAAGAGCGCGAGGCAGTCGATGAAGTTCGTCCCGTTCACCGGATCGCCGCCGATGCCGATGCAGGTCGTCTGCCCGAGCCCCGCGGCGGTCGTCTGCGCGACGGCCTCATAAGTAAGCGTGCCCGAACGCGACACGACGCCGATCTTTCCCGGCCGATGAATATGCCCCGGCATGATGCCGATCTTGCATTGCCCCGGCGTGATGACGCCCGGGCAGTTCGGCCCGACGAGCCGGCTGTTCGAGCCGGCGAGCGCGCGCTTGACGCGCAGCATGTCGAGCACCGGAATGCCTTCTGTGATGCAGACGATGAACGGCACCTGCGCGTCGATGGCTTCGAGGATCGCGTCGGCGGCGAAGGGCGGCGGCACGTAGATGACGGATGCGTCGGCGCCGGTTTTCGCGACCGCATCGGCGACGGTGTCGAACACGGGCAGGTCCAGATGCGTCGTGCCGCCTTTGCCGGGCGTCACGCCGCCGACCATGCGCGTGCCGTACGCGATCGCCTGTTCCGAGTGAAACGTGCCTTGCGCGCCGGTGAAGCCCTGGCAGATGACTCTGGTGTTGCTGTCGATCAGAACGCTCATGTCGGCTTCCTCGTTAGTGTTGGGCAGCGGCGACGGCGCTGACGATCTTGTCGGCGGCATCGGCGAGGTTTTCGGCGGGGATGATCGTGAGACCGGACGTGCGCAGGATTTCGCGGCCGGCATCGACATTCGTTCCGGCGAGGCGCACGACGAGCGGCACGCGCAGGTCGACTTCACGCGCCGCCGCGACCACGCCTTGCGCGATCACGTCGCAACGCATGATGCCGCCGAAGATGTTGACGAGGATTCCCTGCACCTTCGGGTCGCGCAGGATCAGCTTGAACGCGCTGGACACGCGTTCTTGCGTCGCGCCGCCGCCGACGTCGAGAAAGTTCGCCGGCTCGCCGCCATAGAGCTTGATGATGTCCATCGTGGCCATCGCGAGGCCGGCACCGTTCACCATGCAGCCGATGTTGCCGTCGAGCTTCACGTAGTTCAGCCCGTGTTTCGCCGCTTCGATTTCGGCGGGATCTTCCTCGTCTTCGTCGCGCAGCTTTTCGATGTCGGGATGGCGATAGAGCGCGTTGTCGTCGAAATTGATTTTGGCGTCGAGCGCCATCACGTCGCCGGAACCGGTCACGACGAGCGGATTCACTTCGACGATGGACGCGTCGAGATCGACGAACGCCTGATACAGCGCCGTGATGAACTTCGATGCCGCGCTGACCTGCTTGCCGCTCAGGCCGAGTCCGAATGCGATCTGGCGCGTGTGAAAGGGTTGAAGCCCGGTCGCCGGATCGATCGCGACCTTGAGGATCTTCTCGGGCGTGCGGTGCGCCACTTCCTCGATCTCCATGCCGCCTTCGGTCGACGCCATGATCGTGATGCGCGACGTGGCGCGATCGACCAGCATGCCGAGATACAGCTCGCGCGCGATATCGCAGCCTTCCTCGATATAGAGACGCTTCACTTCCTTGCCCGCCGGCCCGGTCTGCTTCGTCACGAGCACCGATGCGAGCATCTTCTGCGCGTTCTCGCGTACCTCGTCCACCGATTTCACGACGCGCACGCCGCCTTTGCCGTCCGGATCATTCGAAAAGCGTCCCGCGCCGCGGCCGCCCGCGTGAATCTGCGATTTCACGACCCAGACCGGCCCGCCGAGCGCGCTCGCCGCGTCGGCGGCTTCCTGCGCGGAAAAGGCGACGCGGCCCGCTGGAACCGCGACGCCGTACTTCCGCAGCAGCGTCTTCGCCTGATATTCGTGGATGTTCATTGCGTCTCCTGATGTCCTCTGATGGGAATGCGCGCGGCCA
>Ga0105251_10000977_pt1 | contig 25320 bp, 25 predicted proteins | sample KBSS64metaG_FD_80424 | JGI IMG/M metagenome (GOLD analysis project Ga0105251, IMG submission 80424) | Switchgrass rhizosphere microbial communities from Kellogg Biological Station, Michigan, USA - KBS S6-4 metaG | ecosystem: Host-associated > Plants > Roots > Rhizosphere > Soil | place...
CTTCCTGCAGCTTCTCGACCTCGTAGGGTATCCAGCCACCCTCGGGCCCGATCGCCAGCGTCACGGGCTCTTCGAGGGCACGAGGGCAGGCGGGATAGCTGCCCGGATGCCCGACCAGGCCACGGGTGCCGGCGGCGAGTGCGGGCAGGCGATCCTCGACGAAGGGCTTGAATCTCTTTTCGATCAGCACCTCCGGCAGCACCGTGTCCCGGGCCTGCTCCAGCCCCAGGCGCAGTTGCTCCTCGATGGCCTCGGGCGCCAGGAACGGCGTCTGCCAGAAGCTCTTTTCCACGCGATAGCTGTTGAGCAGCACCAGCCGCGCGACGCCCATGGCGGATACGGTCTGCAACACCCGGCGCAGCATCTTGGGGCGGGGCAGGGCCAGCAGCAGGGTGAGCGGCAGCTTGGCCGGCGGCGGCTGATCGAGGGTGACGATCAGGCAGGCCTGGCCGGCATCGAGGGATTCGATGTGGCCGGTACCCATCAGGCCGTTCAGCAAGCCAACGCGCATCCGGTCGCCGGCGGCCGCCTGGTGGACCTCGCGCAGATGGGCGAGACGGCGCGGATCGCGCAGCACGACCCGGTCAGCGGCCGTGAAGTCGGCCGCCTCGAGCAGGATCAGATTCACGGGCGTTCGGCGGGCGGCTGGACGTCGGGACTGGCATCTTCGTCGCTGAGCGGGCGCTCGCGCTTCTGCACGAAGCGACCGAACAGCAGGCCGATCTCGAACAGCAGCCACATGGGCACGGCCAGCATGGTCTGGGAGAAGACATCCGGCGGGGTCAGGATCATGCCGACCACGAAGCAGCCGATGATGACGTAGGGGCGGATCTTCTTCAGGTAGGCGACGTCGACCACGCCGATCCAGATCAGCAGCACGGTGGCCACCGGAATCTCGAAGGCCACGCCAAAGGCGAAGAACAGCGTCAGGATGAAGTCCAGGTAGGCATTCAGATCCGGCATCATCACAGCGCCTTCCGGCGTGATGCTGCTGAAGAAGTGGAAGATGATCGGGAACACCAGGAAGTAGGCGAAGGCCATGCCGGTGTAGAACAGCACGATGCTGGAGATCAACAGCGGGATGGCGACCTTCTTCTCGTGACGATAAAGACCCGGCGCGATGAAGCCCCAGACCTGGTGCAGGATCACCGGCATGGCGATGAACAGCGACACCACCAGGGTCAGCTTGAAGGGTGCGAGGAACGGCGAGGTGACGTCCGTGGAGATCATGGTCGCGCCTTCGGGAAGGACGCGGCGGATCGGCTCGGAAGCGAAGGCATAGATCTTCTGGGCGAAGTAGAACAGGCCGAGGAAGATCAGAAAGGTCGCCAGCACGCATCTGAGGATACGGGTGCGCAATTCGGTGAGGTGCGAGACCAGGGGCATTTCCTGGTCATCGTGTTCGGAGGGCTTGTCGCTCATGGTGCTCTTGGCGGCGTCTGGGGCGGATCCTGCGGGCGTTCGGCAACCACGTCCTGGGGCATGGGCGGAGCAGCGGCGGCGGGCGGTGTCTGGACTTCCGGCGTGGAAGCGGCAGGCTTGGGCCGGTTGTCGCGCTGTTCCATGGACAGGATATGCTCGTTGCGCAATTGCTGGCGAATTTCGTCAGCGCCGATCTCGCGCTCTACTTCCTGGCGGATGCTGTTGAAGCTGCGCCTCAGGCGACCGATCCACAGCCCCGCGGTGCGTGCGGCACCCGGCAGGCGTTCCGGGCCCAGCACCAGCAGGGCGACGAACCCCACCAGCATCATTTCGGGAAAGCTGATTCCGAACATGGCGGGGCCTTAGTCCTTGCGTACCACCGGCTCTTCGACCTTGCGGTGCTCGGCGTCGAAGGTCTGGGGGCGATTCAGGGGAGCATTCGGGTTGGCCGTGCTGGTGGTAGGCGTCGGCTGTTCGGCCTTGTCGTCCTCGTCGGTGTGCATGGCCTTGCGAAAGCCCTTGATGGCCTCGCCCACGTCGGAGCCCAGATGCTTCAGGCGTTTGGTGCCAAAGACGATCACCACGACGAGCAGGATGACGATCCAGTGTTTCCAGTCGAAGATACCCATGGTCTTTCCTCGTTGCGAAGCTTGGGGTCAGGATTGAGTGCGGGCGGCCTTTTCGGCGTGCCCGGAGAGGCCGAAACGACGATCCAGTTCGTCCAGCACGGCCTGGGGATGCTGGCCGAGGGCCGAGAGCATGATCAGGCTGTGGAACCAGAGGTCGGCGGTCTCGTAGATGACGTCGTCGTACTGCTGGCTGATGGCGGCGTCTTTCGCCGCGAGAATGGTCTCGACGCTTTCTTCGCCGACCTTTTCCAGGATCTTGTTCAGGCCCTTGTGATAGAGGCTGGCCACATAGGAGGAATCCGGGGCGGCCTGCTTGCGTTCTTCCAGTACCTGCGCCAGACGCGCCAGGGTGTCAGTCATGGCCGTGCCCTCCGGCATAGATGGCTTGGGGATCCTTGACCACCGGGTCGACGGTCGTCCACTCGCCATCGCGCAGCACGCGATAGAAGCAGCTCTCCCGACCGGTGTGGCAGGCGATGCCGCCAAGTTGCTCCACCTGCAGCACCACCACGTCGGCGTCGCAATCCAGGCGCAGTTCGATGACGCGTTGTACGTGACCGGACTCCTCGCCCTTGCGCCACAGGCGGTTGCGCGAGCGCGACCAGTAGACCGCACGGCCTTCGGCGGCGGTCAGGGCCAGGGATTCGCGGTTCATCCAGGCCATCATCAGGATGCGCCCCGAGGTGGGGTCCTGGGCGATGGCCGGTACCAGGCCGTCGCTGTTCCAGTGGATCTCGTCTAACCAGTCGCTCATGAGTCTGTTCAATACTACGAATTAGGGTACTGGGCTCTGTCCGAAAATTGCCTGCGCTCGGTCATGTGGCGTTAAAAATCCGTTCGGAATGCTCATTTACCGTTCGTAAACTCCGCTTCCTCACGGATTTGATTCGCTGGCGCTCACCCTTCGGGCCAGCCCTTGGCTGTTACTCCCGTTGGTCGTTGCGCCTTGCCTGACCTTCGCTCGGCGACTTTTCAGACAGGCCCTAGCCTCGCACAAGACGCAACTCGAATACAGCGGCAGGGCACCAGTGGCTGAGGGCGTGTATTTCGCCCGATAAAAATGACAGGACGGTTACAGCTTAAGGAGTTCAGCGCCTGATCACCAGAACCAGGCCGCCGACCAGCATGGCCCAGGCCGGCCAGGCGTGGGGCTGGGGTTCGAGACCCAGTTGTGCCGCACCCACCAGCAGGACCGCGCCGACCACCCGCACGATCCAGTCGTCGTTGCGTCTGCCCCAGGGATTGGGCGGATCCTTGCGATGCGGCTGGGTGATGCGTTCCAGGGTATCGCGCGCCATCTGCGCCAGATGGGGGATCTGCTCCAGTTGCTGCTGGATATTGCGGGCGACCTGCGGCGGACTCAGCCGCTTGCGCATCCACTTTTCCAGGTAGGGCTTGGCGGTGGACCAGAGATCCAGGTCCGGATAGAGCTGGCGGCCCAGGCCTTCGATGTTGAGCAGGGTCTTCTGCAGGAGCACCAGTTGCGGCTGGATCTCCATGTTGAAGCGGCGCGCCACCTGGAACAGCCGCAACAGCAGCTGGCCGAAGGAAATGTCCTTGAGCGGCTTCTCGAAGATGGGTTCGCAGACGGTGCGGATGGCCGCTTCCAGTTCGTTGACCTGGGTGTTGGCCGGTACCCAGCCGGAGTCGATGTGCAACTGCGCGACCTTGCGGTAGTCGCGCTGGAAGAAGGCCCAGAGGTTGCGCGCCAGATAGTCCTGGTCCTCGGGGGTCAGGCTGCCGATGATGCCGCAGTCCACCGCGATGTAGAGCGGATCCCAGGGCTTGGCGGTGCTGACGAAGATGTTGCCCGGGTGCATGTCGGCGTGGAAGAAGCTGTCGCGGAAGACCTGGGTGAAGAAGATCTCCACCCCTCGCTCGGCCAGCAGCTTGAAGTCGGTGCCCTGGTCGCGCAGGGCGGCCAGGTCGGTCACCGGGATGCCGTAGATGCGCTCCATGACCAGCACCCGCTCGCGGCACCAGTCCCAGTACACCTGGGGCACATAGAGGCGCTCGGAGCCGTCGAAATTGCGTCTGAGCTGGCTGGAGTTGGCCGCTTCGCGCAAAAGGTCCAGCTCGTCGTAGATGGTCTTCTCGTAGTCGCTGACCACGTCCATCGGGTGCAGGCGACGGGCTTCGGCGGACAGCCGTTCGGCCAGGCGCGCCAGCAGGAACAGCCAGGCGATGTCCTGGCTGATGATGTTCTTAAGCCCCGGGCGCACCACCTTGACCACCACCTCTTCGCCAGTCCGCAGCTGGGCGGCATGGACCTGGGCCACCGAGGCCGAGGCCAGCGGCTGGTGATCGAAGCGGGCGAAGGCCTGCTTGATGGGTACGCCGAGCTGGGACTCGATGAGCGCCACGGCCTTTTCCGGCGGAAAGGGCGGGACCTTGTCCTGCAGGAACATCAGTTCGTCGGCGATATCCTCCGGCATGAGGTCGCGCCGGGTGGAAAGGATCTGCCCGAATTTGACGAACACCGGTCCCAGACCTTCCAGCGCCAGGCGCAGACGGGCGCCGCGCGGCAGGGTCTTGCTCGGACGTGGCAACCAGCGCCAGGGCAGCACGTAGCGGGTGGCACGCAGGTACCAGGGCAGCGGCAGGGCATAGACGATGTCGTCAAGCCGATAGCGGATGACCACGAAGAAGATCCGCAACAGGCGGTTGAGGGCAGCGAACAGCTTCATTCGTCGGGGTTATCCCTGGTGTTGCGGGCGGTGCCCAGGCGGGCGAGACGGGCGTCGAGACGATCCACGTCCAGGCGCAGGGCATCGATCTCGGCGAAGCGGGCCTCACCTTCGAGACGACCCACCAGCTGGCGGCTCTCCTCGTTCAGCCAGTTGGACAGCGTCAGTTGCAGGCTGTCACGGCTCTGTTCACCGAGCGCCTGGCCGCGCCGGGCCAGATCGCCCAGCAGCGCCGCCGGCAGCGGGCCGAGCCAGCGACTGACCTCGTGCTGCCAGTCCAGCTCCAGCTTCTGCAGGATGTCGGCCAGCTCGATCAGCAGGGTGCTGTCGCCTTCCAGACGCACGTCCGGCTGGTGCAGCACCCGCTGCTTGTCACGGGCCAGGGCCAGTTCGGCCAGACGTGTCGCCGGGGCACTCAGGGTGCAGTCGATATCGCCTTCGTGATGGGCGGCGAAATGCAGGCCGTCACCCGCGGGCAGGACGTACAGGCGCAGCGCCGGTTGCCGGGTCTGCACCGCGATCACCCGGCCGGTCAGGCCGGCCAGCCGCGGCAAGGCCACGGGGTCGAGCGCCAGTAGCGGATTCAGGCCACGCTCAAGCGCGGCCAGCAATGCCTGGGTGACGAGGGCCATCAGGGCTTGATGCCGCGATGCAGGGCGACCACGCCGCCGGTCATGTTGTGGAAGGTGACCCGGGCGAAACCGGTCTCTTCCATCATGGCCTTGAGGGTCTGCTGATCGGGGTGCATGCGGATGGATTCGGCCAGGTAGCGATAGCTTTCGGCGTCACCGGCCACCAGCTTGCCCATCAGGGGCAGGAAGCCGAAGGAGTAGGCGTCATAGGCCTTGGACACCAGCGGATTGGTGGGCTTGGAGAACTCCAGCACCAGCAGCCGGCCACCCGGCTTGAGCACGCGCAGCATCGAGGCCAGGGCCTGGTCCTTGTGGGTGACGTTGCGCAGGCCGAAGGCGATGGTGATGCAGTCGAAATGGTTGTCGGGGAAGGGCAGCTTCTCGGCATCCGCCTGGACGAAGCGCACATTGCTGGCGACGCCTTCGTCGAGCAGGCGGTCGCGGCCGACCCGGAGCATGGAATCGTTGATGTCGGCCAGGACCACCTCGCCGGTGGGGCCGACCAGACGGGCGAACTGCTTGGTCAGGTCGCCGGTGCCGCCAGCGATGTCCAGTACGCGGTTGCCACGGCGCACGCCGGACAGCTCGATGGTGAATCTCTTCCACAGCCGGTGGATGCCCGCCGACATCAGGTCGTTCATCACATCGTACTTGGCCGCCACCGAATGGAAGACCTCCGCGACCTTGTAAGCCTTCTGGCTCTCCGGAACGCTCTGGTAGCCGAAATGGGTCTGGGATTCGGCCTCGGGGCCTTTGCGCGGATCGCTCATGGGGCTACACCTGGGACAGGGACAAGAGGGCATTCTAGCAGGCCGATCGCCCGGCATGCCCGGCTAAAACCGGGGCTGACCGCTCGGTTCTCGCGATTGGCGACGTGGCGGGCCCTCGCTATAGTCAGGGCCCCTTATCCGGAGTTCCCCGATGTCCCAGATCACCATCGAACGCAGCCATTCGCTTGGCTTGGAAGGCGTTCGCCAGAAGGCCGATCAACTGGCCGAAAAACTCACGCGTGACTATGGGGTGGCCTGCGCCTGGGAAGGCGATACCCTGACATTCACGCGCAGCGGCGTGGATGGACGGATCGAGGTCGGTGAAGACCGGGTGCGGGTGCTGGCGACCCTGGGCATGATGTTCTCGATGCTCAGTGGCCAGATCGAGAAAGAGATCGAGCGCAAGCTGGACAAGGCCCTGGCGGCCTGAGCCAGGGCTAGAGCATCAGCTTGACCGCGCTGACGTGTGGGTCCCGCGTCTTGCCGGCGCGGGCCAGCTGTTCCAGGTAGTCGGCCCAGAGTTCGTCGCGGCGACTGCCCAGTTCATAGAGATAGTCCCAGCTGAACAGACCACTGTCGTGGCCGTCATCGAAGGTCAGCTTGATGGCGTAGCGCCCCGCCGGTTCGACGGCGCTGATGCCGACCTGCTGCTTGCCCCACTGCAATACCGGATTGCCGTGTCCCTGGACCTCGGCCGAAGGCGAGTGCACCCGCAGGAATTCGGCGGGCAGCTCGAAGGTTTCCGCGCCATAGCTGACGCTGAGGGTCTTGGAAGCCTTGTGGAGCTGGATGGCGGTTGGGGTACGCATGGCAACTGATCTCGCGGGAGAAGCCGGCGCCCAGCGGCGCCGGCAGTATCGTCACAGTATATAGCGAGACAGGTCTTCGTCCTGCGCCAGTTCGCCCAGGTGGCCGTTCACATAGGCCGCGTCGATGACGATGGGCTCGCCATTCTGCTGGCCAGCGAGGTCGGCGGCGCTGAAGGACACCTCTTCCAGCAGGCGTTCCAGCAGGGTGTGTAGGCGCCGGGCACCGATGTTCTCGGTCTTCTCGTTGACCTGCCAGGCGATCTCGGCGATGCGGGTGATGCCGTCGGCGGCGAATTCCACCAGCAGCCCCTCAGTCTTGAGCAGTTCGCGATACTGCTCGGTGAGGGAGGCATGCGGCTCGGTGAGGATGCGCTCGAAGTCCTGCGGGGTCAGCGCCTTGAGTTCGACGCGAATCGGCAGACGACCCTGCAGCTCCGGCACCAGATCGCTGGGCTTGGACAGGTGGAAGGCGCCCGAGGCGATGAACAGGATATGGTCGGTCTTGACCATGCCCAGCTTGGTGTTGACGGTGCAGCCTTCGATCAGCGGCAGCAGGTCACGCTGCACACCCTCGCGGGAGACATCGGCACCGCTGGTGTTGCCACGCTTGGCGACCTTGTCGATCTCGTCGATGAAGACGATGCCGTGCTGCTCGACGGCTTCCAGGGCACGGCCCTTGAGTTCTTCCTCGTTGACCAGGCGCGCGGCTTCTTCGTCGCGCACCAGCTTGAGCGCTTCCTTGACCTTGAGCTTGCGCTGCTTGGTCTTGCCCTTGTGCATGCCGGCGAAGAGATTCTGCAGTTGGCTGGTCATCTCCTCCATGCCGGGCGGGGTCATGATCTCGACGCCAGCGGGGGCATCGGCCACCTCGATGTCGATTTCCTTGTCGTCCAGCTGGCCTTCGCGCAGGCGCTTGCGGAACAGCTGACGGGTGTTGCTATCGGTCGATGCCGGCTGGGGCTCGTTGCTGAAGCCCACCGACGGCCGCGCCGGCGGCAGCAGGGCATCGAGGATGCGCTCTTCGGCGGCGTCTTCGGCGCGATGGCGGTTACGCACCATTTCCTGTTCGCGCAGCATCTTCACCGCGGCGTCGGCGAGGTCACGGATGATGGACTCGACGTCGCGGCCGACATAGCCGACCTCGGTGAACTTGGTGGCTTCCACCTTGAGGAAGGGCGCATTGGCCAGCTTGGCCAGGCGCCGGGCGATTTCGGTCTTGCCCACACCCGTGGGACCTATCATCAGGATGTTCTTGGGGGTGACCTCGGGACGCAGCTCGACGGGCAGCTGCATGCGCCGCCAGCGGTTGCGCAGGGCGATGGCCACGGCGCGCTTGGCGTCGTCCTGGCCGATGATGTGGCGATTGAGTTCGTGGACGATCTCGCGGGGGGTCATGGACATGGGCAGTCTCTAAACCGGATCACGCCTGGGGCGCGTCCAGCTCCTCGATGGTCAGGTTGCGGTTGGTGAACACGCAGATGTCACCGGCGATATTCAGGGAGGTCTCGGCGATCTCGCGGGCACTGAGGTCGGTGTGCATGAGCAGGGCGCGAGCGGCGGCCTGGGCATAGGCGCCACCGGAGCCCATGGCGATCAGGCCTTCTTCGGGTTCCACCACGTCGCCGTTGCCGGTGATGATCAGGGAGGCGTCCTTGTTGGCGACCGCCAGCATGGCTTCCAGACGGCGCAGGGCACGGTCGGTACGCCAGTCCTTGGCCAGCTCGACGGCGGCGCGGACCAGGTGGCCCTGGTGCTTCTCGAGTTGCGCCTCGAAGCGCTCGAAAAGGGTGAAGGCGTCGGCGGTACCGCCGGCGAAACCGGCCAGCACCTCGCCCCGGTACAGCCGCCGGACTTTCTTGGCGTTGCCTTTCATGACGGTGTTGCCCAGGGAAACCTGGCCGTCGCCGCCGATCACGACCTTGCCGTTGCGGCGTACAGAAACGATGGTGGTCAAGGGAATCTCTCCGCGTTGCTTGGGGCGTCGGCCCCGGTTAAGCGGAGATATGGGGATGGCCGCGGCGCCCTTCAAGCGTCGCGGCGGGGGGATTCGGCAGGTGAGAGTCTGTTCACGGCCTCGCGAGCTAGCGCCAAACCAGGCGAAAGTTCTCGAGGAAGCGTAGTTTACGCGTGGTAAATGAGCATTCCGAGAGAATTTTCAACGCCGTTTGGCCGACGCGCAGCAGGCCATGGGCAGACTCTTTAGTGACCGCGTCGCTGTTGCAGCAACAGATTCTTGAAGCCGCTGCCGGCGAGCTGTTTCTGCGCCTGGGTCAGCTGATCACGATCGCTGTAGGGACCGACCAGTACCCGGTACCAGGTGTCGTCCTTGACCTTGCCCGACTCCACGCGCACGTCCTGGCCGAGCATGATGATCTGGGCGCGGACCCGGTCGGCATCGGCCTGGGTGCGGAAGGAACCGGCCTGGAGGAAGAACAGGGTTACCGGCGGCTGGGCCTTGGTGGTGGCTTCCTTGGGCGGCGTGGCGGCCGGCTGGCCCGGGGTGGTCGCGGGCGTGGCCGACGTCGCGGTCGCCGGCTGGCCGGGTTGCGCCGGGGTCGCGGCGGCATCCGGTTTGGCCGGGGTGGTCGGCTTGGCGGCCGGATTGCGCGGCACGGCATCCGGCGGCACGATCACCTCGGATTCGGGCAGCAGGGTATAGAAATCGTACTTGGGCTTGATCGGCGTGGGCGGCGTACCCTCGGTCTTGCCGGTAGCGGTCGACGACTTGCCATTGCCCGCCGTGGCGGCCGGGCGGCCTTCTTCCGGCTTGGCACGCTGCACCGCCTTGTTGCCTGGTTCGAGCTTCATCAGGAACACCACGAAGGCCCCGATGGCCAGACCCGACGCAAGCCAGACCCAGCCGGGCAGGGGCTGTTTCTTGGGAGTCGAGGTGTTGCGACTGGCGCCGCGCTTGGGTGGGGCTTTCTTGGTAGCCATCAGGCGGTGATCCGTCTCTTACATGCGTTCCAGGGTGTGCAGGCCGAGCAGTTCCAGACCCTGCTTGAGGGTGCGCCCGGTGAGGGCGGCCAGCCGCAGGCGGCTCTGGCGCAGCGCGGGGTCCTCGGCGGTCAGGATCGGGCAGTTCTCGTAGAAGCTGGAGAACAGGCCGGCCAAGTCATAGAGGTAGCTGCACAGCAGGTGCGGGGTACCCTTGTCGGCAACGCTGGCGAGGATTTCGCCGAATTGCGCCAGGCGACCGCCCAGATCCTGCTCCTGCGGGGCATCCAGGCGGATGCTGCCGTCGGGTTCGCTCTGCTCGGCCTTGCGCAGCACGCTGGCGACGCGGGTGTAGGCGTACAGCAGATAGGGCGCGGTATTGCCCTCGAAGCTGAGCATCTGTTCGAAGTTGAAGCTGTAGTCGCTGGTGCGGTGCTTGGACAGGTCGGCGTACTTGACCGAGGCGATGCCTACCACGCGGCCGATATGGCGCAATTCGTCCTCGCTGAAGGGTACCTCGCCGCGCTCGGCGCGACCGGCATTGCGCTCCTTGACCAGCTGGTAGGCACGTTCCTCGGCTTCGTCGAGCAGGTCGACCAGCTTGACGGTACCGCCGTCACGGGTCTTGAACGGACGGCCGTCGGCGCCGTTCATGGTGCCGAAGCCCATGTGCTCGAGTTGCATGGTCGGCGCGACGAAGCCGGCGCGGCGCGCCACTTCGAAGGCCATCTGGAAGTGCAGGGCCTGGCGCTGGTCGACGAAGTACAGCGCCCGATCGGCGTGCAGCTGGCGGCTGCGGTAGCGCATGGCGGCCAGGTCGGTGGTGGAATAGAGATAGCCGCCACCGGCCTTCTGCACGATCACCGGCAGCGGATTGCCCTCGGCGTTCTTGAATTCGTCGAGAAAGACGCAGCGGGCGCCGTCGCTCTCGGTGAGCAGGCCGGCGGCGTCCAGATCGCTCACCACCTGGGCCAGGTCGTCGTTGTAGGCGCTCTCGCCCTTGACGTCGGCCGGGGTCAGGCGAACGTTGAGGCGGTCGTAGACTTCCTGGCAATGGGACAGGGAGACGGCATTGAAGCGTTCCCAGAGCCGCAGGCAGTGGGCATCGCCGGCCTGCAGCGCCACCACCAGTTCGCGCGCGCGGGCGGCGAATTCCGGCGAGGCGTCGAAGCGCCCCTTGGCGGCGCGATAGAACACCTCGAGATCGGCCAGCTCGCCTTCGGCGGCTTGCGGCTGCTCTTCCATGTAGGCCAGCAGCATGCCGAACTGGGTGCCCCAGTCACCCACGTGGTTCTGGCGGATCACCTCGTCGCCGAGGAATTCCAGCACCCGCGCCACGGCGTCACCGATGATGGTGGATCTCAGGTGACCGACGTGCATCTCCTTGGCCAGGTTCGGCGAGGAGAGGTCCACCACCACGCGCTGACGCGGCTCGTGCCTGGGCACCCCCAGGTGCGGATCGGCGAAGGCCGCATCCAGGCGCGCGGCCAGTTGCGCGTGATTCTGGAAGAAATTGAGAAAGCCGGGGCCGGCGATTTCCACCTTGCTGACCGCCGGATCGGCGGGCAGGGCGGCGAGCAGCTTTTCGGCCAGGTCGCGGGGCTTGGCGCGGGCCGGCTTGGCCAGCAGCAGGGCGACGTTGCTGGCGAAGTCGCCGTGGCTCTTGTCCTTGGTGTTTTCGACCTGGATGGCCGGAGCCACGTCGGCCGGCAGGGTGCCGTCGGCGATCAGGCGGTCGAGGGCGTGCTGGATGAGCTGGCGGATGCTGTCTTTCATGATCATTGGCCTTCGGCGTGCGCCGAGCGCGCACTGCGATGAAAACCCGGCATTATCCGTGGCGAGCCCGGCCTTGCCAATGGTAAGCCAATGCCACTAGAAGAGATCGATGGGATCCACGTCCAGCGACCAGCGCACCTGACGGGCTTCAGGCAGGCTTTCCAGCTGGACGACCCAGATGCCCAGCAGGCGATGCAGAGGCGCGCGGCTGCTGCTTTGCAGCAGCAACTGGGCCCGGTGGCGACCGGCGCGGCGCTCCATCGGCGCCGGTACCGGCCCCAGCAACTCCACCTGAGGCAGGGCGAGATTGACCGCCAGGCCCTCGGCGACGTGATAGGCCGCCTCCAGGAAATTCTCCACCTGGTCCTGGCGATGGGCATCGGCGCGCAGCAGCGCCAGATAGGCGAAGGGCGGCAGCCCGGCGGCGCGGCGCTCCTGCAGAGCCTGGCGGGCAAAGGCCGGATAACCCTCCTCGGCCAGCTGCACCATCAGCGGATGATCGGCCAGATGGGTCTGGATCAGCACCTGCCCCGGCTCCTCGGCGCGACCGGCGCGACCGGCCACCTGGACGATCTGCTGGGCCATGCGCTCGCTGGCGCGGAAGTCGGCGGAAAACAGCCCGCTGTCGGCGTCCAGCACGGCCACCAAGGTCACCTTTGGAAAGTGGTGCCCCTTGGCGAGCATCTGGGTGCCGACCAGGATGCAGGGCACCCCACTGTGGATGGTGCGCAGGAGTTTGCCCAAGGCGTCCTTGCGTGCCGTGGTGTCGCGGTCGATGCGCAGCACCGGGACGTCCGGAAACAGCAGCTGCAGGCGTTCCTCGGCGCGTTCGGTACCGGCACCCACCGGGCGCAGGTCGAGCTTGCCGCAGGACGGACAGTGCCGCGGCGGCGTCTGGCGCTGATCGCAGTGGTGGCAGCGCAATTCGCCGGAGCCGCGGTGATAGGTCATGCGCGCATCGCAGCGCGGGCACTGGGCCAGCCAGCCGCAGTCGTGGCAGAGCAGGGTGGGGGCGAAGCCGCGACGATTGAGGAACACCAGCACCTGCTGACCGCGCTCCAGGGTCGCGCCCATGGCCTTGAGCAGTGGCTGGGAGAGGCCGCTGTCCAGCGGACGGCTGCGCACGTCCAGGCGCTCGAAGCGCGGCGGCTGGGCGCCACCGGCACGGAGCGACAGGCGCAGGTGGGCATAGCGCCCCTGGTCGGCGTTGTGCAGGCTTTCCAGCGAGGGCGTGGCCGAGCCCAGCACCACCGGCAGATTCTCGAAGCGCGCGCGAACCACCGCCAGGTCGCGAGCGTGGTACCTGAGGCCCTCCTGCTGTTTATAGGAGGCGTCGTGTTCCTCATCGACGATGATCAGCCCAGGGTGTTTGAGTGGGGTGAACAGCGCCGAGCGGGTGCCGACCACGATGTCCAGTTCGCCATCGCGGGCGGCCAGCCAGATATCCATGCGCTCGCGATCGGTCAGCGCCGAGTGCAGCAGGGCGATGCGGGCATTGAAGCGCTGCTCGAAACGCCCCAGGGTCTGCGGGCCCAGGTTGATCTCGGGGATCAGTAGCAGCGCCTGGCGCCCCGCTTCCAGGGTGGCGCGGATCAGTTGCAGATAGACCTCGGTCTTGCCGCTGCCGGTCACCCCTTCCAGGAGATGGCAGTGGAAGCCGCTGCCGGCGCGGACCGCTTCGTAGGCCAGGCGCTGCTCGCTGTTGAGTGGCAACTCGGCCTGGGCCAGCCAGGAACCCTGGTGCCGCGTCGGCTGGTGATAGCGGGTCTCCACCTTGACCAGGCCCTTGGCCTGCAGCAGATCGAGACTGTCCTTGACCAGGCCGAGCTGACCGAGCAATTCGTGCAGCACCCCGTGGGGGTGCTGGCGCAGGGTCTTGAGTGCCTCGCGCTGGCGCGGCGCGCGGGCCAGGCGTGGATCTTCCGGGCGCGCATCGGGCTGGGCGATCCAGAAGCGCTGCAGTCGTCGCTCGGCCGGCTCCCCCTGACGCAAAAGGGCAGGAAGTGCCCAGCTCAGGGTGTCGCCGAGGCTGTGCTGATAGTACTGGGCAGACCACTGGCAGAGCTCGAACAGCGCGCTGGGCAGCGGCGGACGCTCGTCGAGCAGTTGCAGTGCCTTGCGCAGCTTGTCCGGCGGCACCTCGGTTTCCCGGGCCACCTCGATCAGCACCCCGACCACCTCGCGGCGACCGAAGGGTACCCGCAGCCGCACGCCCGGGCGCAACTGCTCCTCGACCACTCCCTTGGGCGGCAGATAGTCGAACAGGCGGCGCAGTGGGGAGGGCAGCGCCAGGCGCAGGATCAGGGGCACGGCAGGGCTCGCAGGAGGAAAGCCCGATGGTAGCAGACGGGCGGTGAGGGGGCTGCTTGCACCTCCTATCTGCTCTGGTATGATTTGCAGCCCAAATCTGTGCGGTATCCGGCAATGGCGCCGGGTGGCGGCACAGCTAGACCCCGAGGATAGTCCCATGAAAGCTGATATCCATCCGCAGTACGATGCCATCGAAGCCACCTGCAGCTGCGGCAACGTCATCAAGACCCGCTCGACCCTGAGCAAGAACATTCACCTGGACGTCTGCTCCGAATGCCACCCGTTCTACACTGGCAAGCAGAAGGTCCTGGACGCTGGCGGCCGTATCGATCGCTTCAAGCAGCGCTTCGGCGTGTTCGGCAGCAACAAGTAATGCGCTGCCGTCGGCCATCTCTGCATGGTTCGACACTGAAAAAGGCGTCCCTCTGGGGCGCCTTTTTTGTTTGTGGCCTGGTTGGCGCGCCAGCGGCCCAGGCGGCGGACTGTCCGCTGCTGCCGGGTGGGCAGGAGGTCGTGGTCCGCCAGGTGGTGGATGGCGATACCCTGCGCCTGGTCGACGGCCGTTCGGTGCGCCTGATCGGCGTCAATGCCCCGGAGCTGGGCACGTCCGGCGGTACCGCCCAGCCCTATGCCGAGGCGGCGCGTCGGCGGCTGCAGGAGCTGGTCGCGGCCAGCGACGAGCGCCTGCGGCTGGTGCCGGGCAGCGAGGCGACCGACCACTATGGTCGCACCCTGGCGCATCTCTATGATCGCCAGGGCGGCAACCTGGAAGCCCGGCTGATCACCGAGGGCTTCGGCTATGCCGTCGCCATCGCGCCCAATACCCGGCTGGCCGCCTGTCAGGCCGCCGCGGAAAGCCAGGCGCGCCAGACGCGACGGGGCGTCTGGAAGCAGGATCCGACCATCGCCTCGACCCGCATAAAGGAGAGTGGTTTCGCCGTGGTGCGGGGGCGTCTGCTGGACGTCGAGCGCAATCGTGGCGGCCTCTGGCTGCAGTTCGAAGGCGATCTGGTGGTCAATGTCCCCGAGCGCTTCGCCGCGGCCTTCGACGAGGTGCCGCTGCGCCAGTGGACAGGGCGCGATCTCGAAGCCCGAGGCTGGATCGTCGATCGCAGTCGGCGCCAGGAAGCGGGCCGCGGGCGCTGGCTGATGACCCTGAGCGACCCGCACATGCTGGGTTTGCGGGTTGAATCGTTTTAGCCGAAAGTCGTATTGCGATTGATTTCAGGCATATGGCCGATTGCTTGTGGCACCTTGAGTCTTTGCGTATTCTCGCCCGACCCAAGACCCACACCACGCGGATATACCAATAATGTCTGATCTCAAAACCGCCGCCCTCGAATACCATGCTCAGCCGCGTCCCGGCAAACTCAGCGTCGAGCTGACCAAGCCCACCGCGACCGCCCGTGACCTGTCCCTGGCCTACAGTCCCGGTGTCGCCGAACCGGTCCGCGAGATCGGTCGCGATCCCGAACTGGCCTACCGTTACACCGGCAAGGGCAACCTGGTCGCCGTGATCTCCGACGGTACCGCCATCCTCGGCCTGGGCAACCTCGGCCCGCTGGCCTCCAAGCCGGTGATGGAAGGCAAGGGTGTGCTGTTCAAGCGCTTCGCCGGTGTGGACGTCTTCGACATCGAGGTGGACGCCGAGAGCCCCCAGGCCTTCATCGACACCGTCAAGCGCATCTCCATCACCTTCGGCGGCATCAACCTCGAAGACATCAAGGCGCCCGAGTGCTTCGAGATCGAGCGCGCCCTGATCGAGCAGTGCGACATCCCGGTCTTCCACGATGACCAGCATGGCACCGCCATCGTCACCGCCGCCGGCATGCTCAACGCCCTGGAAATCGCCGGCAAGCGCCTGGAGGACGCCAAGATCGTCTGCCTGGGTGCCGGCGCTGCCGCCATCTCCTGCATGCGCCTCCTGGCCAGCATGGGCGCCAAGGTCGAGAACATCTACATGATCGACCGTCAGGGCGTGGTCCACAGCGGTCGCAGCGACCTGAACCAGTACAAGGCGGCTTTCGCCACCGAGACCAGCAAGCGCACTCTGGACGACGCCCTCGAAGGCGCCGATGTCTTCGTCGGTCTGTCCGGTCCGAACCTGCTGTCGGCGGAAGGCCTCAAGCGCATGGCGGCCAACCCCATCGTCTTCGCCTGCTCCAACCCGGATCCGGAAATCACCCCCGAGCTGGCCCACGCCACCCGCGACGACGTGATCATGGCCACCGGTCGCTCCGACTATCCGAACCAGGTCAACAACGTGCTGGGCTTCCCCTTCATCTTCCGCGGTGCCCTGGACGTTCGCGCCCGGGTCATCAACGAAGAGATGAAGATCGCCGCGGCCCTGGCCCTGCGTGATCTGGCCAAGCTGCCGGTGCCCAAGGAAGTCTGCGCCGCCTACAACGTCGACAGCCTGAGCTTCGGTCGCGAGTACATCATTCCCAAGCCGATGGACGCGCGCCTGATCACCCTGGTATCCGATGCCGTGGCCAAGGCCGCCATCGAGACCGGCGTGGCCACGCTGCCCTATCCGGCGAACTATCCGCTGAAGTCAGTGGATGACGTCTTCGCCAAGTAAGGTCCGAAGCCATAAAAAACCCCGCCAAGGCGGGGTTTTTTATTGGGCGCGGATCAGAAGATGTCCATGGGCACGTTTTCGCTGGAGGGCAGTGGCGTGCCGGGCGCGACGCCGGGCGGCAGCTCGTCCAGGCTCGGCGGGGTGTCCTCGCTCTTGAACAGCTCGAAATAGGCGTTGGGCGTGCCGGGCGGCGCGGCGCGACCCGTGGTGGGATCGACGCGGATGGAGACGATGCCGTCCGGTTCCTTGAGCTGATGCGGCGGCTTGTCCTTGAGCGCCGCGCCCATGTAGCTCATCCAGATCGGCAGGGCCACGGTGCCACCGAATTCCTGGCGGCCCAGGGTCTCGGGCTGATCGAAGCCGGCCCAGACCGTGGTCACGTAGTCGCCGTTGTAGCCGGAGAACCAGGTGTCCTTGGATTCGTTGGTGGTGCCGGTCTTGCCGGCCAGGTCGTTGCGACCCAGTTCCAGCGCCTTGCGCCCGGTGCCGCGCTTGATCACGTCCTGCAGCATGCTGTTCATGATAAAGGCGTTGCGCGGGTCGATGACCTGGGGCGCGAACACCGGCGGCGGATTGGCCGGATCGGTAGCGGTGGTATCGGTCGCCGGCGTGACCTCGACGCCGGGGGCGGCCTTGGCCTGCACCTGCTGGGGCACCCGCGGCGCGGCGGTGCGATAGACCACCTTGCCGTCGCGATCGGTCACGTGATCGACCACGTAGGGCGTCACCTTGTAGCCTTCGTTGGCGAACACCGACCAGCCGGTGGCCACCTCCAGCGGCGTCAGGCCCGGGGTGCCGAGGGCGAGGGACAGGTTGCGCGGCAACTGATCGCGCTCGAAGCCGAAGCGACTGACGTAATCCAGCGCATAGTCGATGCCGATGGCCTGCAGCACCCGGATGGACACCAGGTTGCGCGAGCGATACAGCGCCTCGCGCAGGCGGATGGGGCCGAGGAAGGTGTTGTTGTCGTTCTTCGGTCGCCAGGCTTCGTCGGGATTCTCGTCCATGAAGACGATGGGCGCATCGTTGACCAGGCTGGCGGCGGTGAAGCCCTTCTCCAGGGCCGCGCTATAGATGAACGGCTTGAAGCTGGAGCCGGGCTGGCGGCGGGCCTGGGTCGCGCGGTTGTAGTTGCTCTGCTCGAAGGAGAAACCACCGATCAGGGCGCGGATGGCGCCATCCCGGGGATCAAGCGACACCAGGGCGCTCTGCGCCTTGGGGATCTGCGAGAACTTCAGGCTGCCATCGTCCTGGCGCTGCACCCGGATCAGGTCGCCGACCTTGACCACGTCGGCCGGACCGTTCGGGCGCGGCCCCAGGCTGTTGGCGCTGAGGTAGGGGCGTGCCCACTTCATCGAGTCCCAGGAGACCGCCTCTTCCTTGCCCTCGCGGGTCAGGACCAGGATGCCGCTCTTCTCCACCTGGGTGACGATGGCCGGATCCTGGCCGCCGACAATGCGCTGCTTCTGGATCAGCGCGGTCCACTCGGCGCGGCTGCGGTTGGGCCACTGGGCCTCGGGGCCGCGATAGCCATGGCGGCGGTCATAGTCGGTCAGGCCGTCGCGCACGGCGTTGAAGGCGTCCGTCTGCAGCCGGCTGTCGATGGTGGTATAGACCTGATAACCGTCGGTATAGGCGTCGCCGCCGTAGCGCCCGACCATTTCCGCCCGAGCCATTTCGGCGATGTAGGGGGCATTGAGTTCAGGCACGGCGACGTGGTGGTAGGCCTCGAGCGGCTCGGCGATGCCGGCCTGGTAGGCCGCCTGATCGATATAACCGAGCTTGAACATGCGTTCGAGGATCCAGTTGCGTCTTTCCAGGCTACGCTCAGGATTAGCGACCGGGTTGTAGCGCGACGGCGCCTTGGGCAGACCGGCGATCATCGCCATCTGGGCGACGGTCAGGTCCTTGATGGACTTGCCGTAGTAGACCTGGGCGGCGGCCTCGATACCGTAGGCGCGGTTGCCCAGGTAGATCTTGTTGACGTAGAGCTCGAGGATCTCGTCCTTGCTCAGTTGGCGCTCGATTTGCAGTGCCAGGAGGATCTCGGTGAATTTGCGCGAGAAGCTGCGTTCGCTGGTCAGGAAGTAGTTCTTGGCGACCTGCATGGTGATGGTGCTGCCGCCGGTCTGGATATGTCCGGTCTTGACCAGCTGGCTCACTGCGCGCGCCAGGCTTTTCACATCCACGCCATAGTGATTGGCGAAGTTGTCATCCTCGGCGGAGAGCAGGGCATGGATGAAGTTGGGCGGTATCTCGTTGAACCGCAGCGGCGAGCGGCGCATTTCGCCGAATTCGGCGATGAGTTTGCCGTCCGCGCTGTACACCCGCAGAGGGATCTGCAGTTGCACGTTTCGCAGGGCATCGATGGAGGGCAGGCTGGGGCTGAGGTAGAGGAAGGCACCGCTGAGACCCAGCAAAAGGCTGCAGACCAGGGCGACCAACGACCACCAGAAAAATTTCAGAACACGCATCAAGAGACTTTTCGAATGGAAAGAAGGAAAGGGCGACAGGTGAGGGTCAGCCTACACGGCGTCGCCATTATAGGCGCGTTTGGCGGTTGGCCGCTATTTGCTCGGGTGTCAAGTCTGTTATCTAATGCCCGTCCGCGGAAGACCACCGTCGCTCATAGGGAACTGATGTGCTAGGGCTATTCAGAAAGAAGGCGAATACGCTGCTGGGTATCGACGTCAGTTCGACATCCGTGAAACTCATCGAGTTGAGCCGTTCAGGCGGACGCTACCGGGTGGAGGCCTATGCGGTCGAGCCCCTGCCGGCCAATGCCGTGGTGGAAAAGAACATCGCCGAACTCGAAGGCGTGGGCCTGGCCATCGGCCGGGTGCTGGTCAAGGCGCGCAGCTCCGCGCGCAGCGCTGCGGTGGCCGTCTCCGGCTCGGCGGTGATCGCCAAGACCATCGAGATGGATGCCGGCCTGACCGACGACGAGCTGGAAAACCAGATCAAGCTGGAAGCCGACCAGTACATTCCCTATCCGCTGGACGAGGTCGCCATCGACTTCGAGGTGCAGGGGCCGTCGCCGCGCAACGCCGAGCGCGTCGAGGTGCTGCTGGCCGCCTGCCGGAAGGAAAACGTCGAGGTTCGCGAGGCGGCCCTGGCGCTGGCCGGTGTCGCGGCCAAGGTGGTCGACGTCGAGGCCTATGCCTTGGAGCGCGCCTACCAGTTGCTGGCCAACCAGCTCGGCGGCCATGTCGACGACCTGACCGTGGCCGTGGTCGACATCGGCGCCACCATGACCACCCTGAGCGTGCTGCACAACGGCAAGACCATCTATACCCGCGAGCAGCTGTTCGGCGGTCGTCAGCTCACCGAGGAGATCCAGCGCCGCTACGGCCTCTCGGTGGAGGAGGCCGGTCTGGCCAAGAAGCAGGGCGGATTGCCGGACGACTACCAGAGCGAGGTGCTGACGCCTTTCCGCGAGGCCGTGGTGCAGCAGGTGGCGCGTTCGCTGCAGTTCTTTTTCGCCGCCGGGCAATACAATGATGTGGACTACATCTTGCTTGCCGGAGGAACCGCGTCAATTTCCGGACTCGACCGCTTGATCCAGCAGAAAATCGGCACCCCCACGGTCCTGGCCAATCCCTTCGCCGACATGACCGTCAGCAACAAGGTCAATGCGGCAGCCCTGGCGGGTGACGCCCCGGCGCTGATGATCGCCTGCGGCCTGGCCATGAGGAGTTTCGACTAGATGGCCCGCATCAACCTCTTGCCCTGGCGGGAGCAGCTGCGCGAAGAAAGGCGCAAGCAGTTCCTGGTGATCCTGGGCGGTATCTTCGTGCTGTCGTGCGGCGCCGTATTTCTCGGGGATCAGTACCTGTCCGGCGAGATCACCCGGCAGGAGGCGCGCAACGCCTTCATCCAACAGAACATCGCCCAGCTGGACGTGCGCATCAAGGAGATCAGCGAACTCAAGACCCGTCGTCAGCAGCTGCTGGCGCGGATGAAGATCATCCAGGACCTGCAAGGCAACCGCCCGGTCATCGGCCACGTCTTCGACCAGTTGGTGCGTACCCTGCCGGACGGCGTCTACTTCCGCGAGCTGAAGATGCAGGGCGACACCCTGTCGATCAGCGGCGAGGCGGAATCCAACAACCGCGTCTCCAACCTGATGCGTAACCTGGATGCCTCCGACTGGTTCGCGTCGCCTACGCTGATCGAGGTCAAGGCGACCACTGCCGGAGCGGTGGACCAGGCCAACACCTTCCAGCTCACTGTCAAGCAGACCCAGCCCGGCGCCCCCGTTGCCCCGGCCCCGCTCGCCAAGGGAGGCAAACCATGAGTCTCGCCGATTCCCTGGCCAGCCTGCGCAAGGTTGACATCAACGAACTCAGCCTGGAGAACCTCGGTTCCTGGCCCAAGCCGGTCAAGGTCATCGCCTGCCTGCTGATCATGCTGGTGGTGCTGCTGCTCGGCTATCAGTTCCATCTCAGCGACATGCAGGCCCAGCTGGACAGTCAGCGCAATCAGGAAGAGACGCTCAAGCAGCAATACGCCAGCAAGGCCTTCCAGGCCGCCAATCTGGATGCCTACAAGCAGCAGATGGTGGAGATGGAGGAGTCCTTCGGTGCCCTGCTGCGGCAATTGCCCGGCGATACCGAGGTGCCGGCGCTGCTGGAAGACATCACCCGCACCGGTCTCGGCAGCGGTCTGGAATTCGAGCAGATCAAGCTGCTGCCCGAAGTCACCCAGCAGTTCTACGTCGAGTTGCCGATCCAGATCACCGTGGTGGGCAACTATCACGACCTGGCGACCTTCGTCAGCAGCGTCTCCAGCCTGCCGCGCATCGTCACCCTGCACGACTTCGATCTCAAGCCGGTGGACGACAAGAATGCCAATGGTGGCGGTACGGTCTCCGGAGGCGGCGGCAAGTTGCGCATGAACGTCCTGGCCAAGACCTACAGGTACAACGACAAGGGGCTCGGCAAATGAGGACGCCCCTGTTGCTTTGCCTGCTGACCGGCGTGCTGGTCGGCTGTGGTTCCAGCGATACCAGCGATCTGCAGGCCTTCATGGACGAAACCCGGGTCAAGCCGCGCGGTTCCATCGAGCCGCTGCCGCAGTTTCGCGCCTACGAACCCTTCACCTACGCCGCCGCGGCCCTGCGCAGCCCCTTCCAGGCGCCGGTGCGCATCGATCCCACGGTGCGCCAGCGCGGAACCGGCAACATCAAGCCGGACGCGAATCGGCCCAAGCAATTTCTCGAAGGCTTCAACATCGAGACCTTCAGCATGGTCGGCATCCTGGCCAATGCCAGCGGCCGCTATGCTTTGGTTAATGGTGCCGGGGGCGTGCATCGCGTCAAGGTGGGGGACTACCTGGGGCGCAACGATGGGCGCATCACCAAGATTACCGATGGCGAGATCGACGTGATCGAAATCGTCCCGGATGGCGAGGGTGGCTGGCTGGAGCGGCCGCGCACCATCACCTTGAAGGAAAAGACTTAAATGGGCAGGGCGAGCACTGTGAACACTACTATCGCGGGACGACTGGGACTGGGACTGGGACTGGCCCTGCTGCTGAGCAGCCTGGCCGGTCAGGCCCTGGCAGCCGATCTGCAGGCCTTGAACGTCGCCTCCCTGCCCGGGGATCGTATCGAACTCAAGCTGACCTTCGATCAGCCGGTGCCGGTGCCCAAGGGCTACACCATCGAGCAGCCGGCGCGGATTGCCCTGGATCTGCCCGGCGTGGCCAACAAGCTGGGTACCAAGAGCCGCGAGCTGGGCAATGGCAATGCTCGCAGCGTGACGGTGGTCGAGGCGGGAAATCGCACCCGCCTGATCATCAACCTCACCAACCTGGCCAGCTACGACACCCGGGCCGACGGCCGCAACCTGTTCGTCACCATCGGCGGCACCGCCGGTCGCCAGACTGCCAGCGCCCAGGCCAATCTGACGCCCAACCTGCCGCGCGCCGCCGCGCCGGCCACCGTGACCGCACCCTCGTCCGCCCCCCTGCCCGGTGCGGTCGCCCGCACGCCGCTGCCGCCGACCCAGGCCACCTCCACCGTGGCGGCCATGACCGCGCCGCGGCCACAACTGCGCGGCAAGGCGATTCGCCATATCGATTTCCAGCGGGGTCCCCAGGGCGAGGGCAACGTGGTCATCGACCTGAGCGAGACCGGCATCAACCCGGACATCCAGGAGCAGGGCGGCAAGATCCGCCTGACCTTCGCCGGTACCCAGCTGCCCGAAGAGCTGCGCGTGCGCCTGGACGTCAAGGACTTCGCCACCCCCGTGCAGTTCGTCAACGCCTCCGCTGACAGCGGCGGGGCGTCCATCGTCATCGAACCGACCGGGACCTACGACTACCTGGCCTACCAGACCAACAATCGTCTGACCCTGAGCGTCAAGCCGCTCACCACCGAGGAAAAGGAAAAGCGCGCAGCCGATCGCTTCACCTATACCGGTGAAAAACTGTCGCTGAATTTCCAGGACATCGACGTCCGCTCGGTGCTGCAGCTGATCGCCGATTTCACCAATCTCAACCTGGTGGCGAGCGACACCGTGCAGGGCAACATCACCCTGCGCCTGCAGAACGTGCCCTGGGACCAGGCGCTGGATCTGATCCTCAAGACCAAGGGTCTCGACAAGCGCCAGATCGGCAACGTGCTGCTGGTGGCGCCGGCCGACGAGATCGCCGCCCGCGAGCGTCAGGAGCTGGAATCCCAGAAGCAGATCCAGCAGCTGGCCCCGCTGCGTCGTGACCTGATCCAGGTCAACTACGCCAAGGCCGCCGATATCGCCAAGCTGTTCCAGTCGGTGACCAGCGCCGACAAGACCGCCGACGAGCGCGGCTCCATCTCGGTGGACGAGCGCACCAACAGCATCATTGCCTACCAGACCCAGAATCGCCTGGACGAACTCCGGCGCATCGTCTCGCAACTGGACATCCCGGTGCGCCAGGTGATGATCGAGGCGCGGCTGGTGGAGGCCAACGTCGACTACAGCAAGCAGCTGGGCGTGCGCTGGGGCGGTAACGCCAGTTCGGGCAACTTCGCGGTCTATGGCAAGGACGGCGCCACCACGGTCGATCCTACTACCGGTCAGGCCTTCCTGCCGGGCACCAGTACCGTGGGTAATTTCACTTCTACCAACGGCGTCGCGCCCACGCCCTTCGTCGACATGGGCGTTTCCGGCAGCACCTCGGGCATCGGCGTCGGCTTCATGGTCGGTGGCAAGATGCTCGACCTGCAGCTGTCCGCGCTGCAATCCAGTGGCAATGGCGAGATCATCTCCCAGCCCAAGGTGGTGACCTCGGACAAGGAGACCGCCAAGATCCTGCGCGGTACCGAGATCCCCTACCAGGAAGCCAGCTCCAGCGGTGCCACCAGCACCAGCTTCAAGCAGGCTGCCCTGTCGCTGGAGGTCACGCCGCAGATCACCCCGGACAACCGCATCATCATGGAGGTCAAGGTCAACAAGGACGCCCCTGACTACCAGAATGCCCTCAACGGCGTGCCGCCGATCAGCAAGAACGAGGTCAATGCCAAGGTGCTGGTGAGCGATGGCGAGACCATCGTGCTGGGCGGGGTGTTCTCCAATACCCAGACCAAGTCCACCACCAAGGTGCCGATGCTGGGGGATATTCCCTATGTCGGCCGACTGTTCCGCCGGGATTCGGTCACCGACAGCAAAGTCGAGCTGCTGATCTTCCTCACGCCGCGTATCATGAACAACCAGGCGATAGCGGTTGGTCGATGACATAAGTGCGTAATCTGTTTCTCGTAGGACCGATGGGCTCGGGCAAGAGCACCATCGGCCGGCTCCTGGCGAAGGAATTGCGGCTGCCGTTCAAGGATTCCGACAAGGTAATCGAAGAACGTACCGGTGCCGACATCCCCTGGATCTTCGATGTGGAAGGCGAGCAGGGCTTTCGCGAGCGCGAACGCGCCGCGATCGCCGAGCTGTGCGCGGAAAACGGCCTGGTAATGGCCACCGGCGGGGGCGCCGTGCTGCGCGAGGACAATCGCCAGGCGCTCAAGCACGGCGGACGGGTCATCTATCTGCATGCCTCCATCGAGCAGCAGATCGAACGCACCTCCCGCGATCGCAACCGTCCCCTCCTGCAGACCGCCGATCCCGCGGCGGTGCTGCGCAATCTCATGGCCATGCGCGACCCGCTGTACCGCGAGATCGCCGATATCATCATCGAGACCGACGAGCGGCCACCCCGGCTGGTCGTGCTGCAGATACTCGACCGTCTGAAAGCCCTGGCGCCGCATTAAAGCCGCGTGCGTTCTGCGCTATGCTAGGCGCCCTTTGAATCAAGGTGACGGCATGCGGACTCTTCACGTCGAGCTCGGTGAGCGCAGCTACCCGATCTACATCGGCCAGGGCCTCCTGGATCGGCCGGACTGCTTCCTGCCCCATCTCGCCGGGCGCAAGGTGGCGATCGTCACCAATGAAACCATCGCGCCGCTCTATCTGGAGCGCCTGCTGCGCACCCTGAGCGACCGCCAGGTCAGCTCGATCGTGCTGCCCGATGGCGAGGCGCACAAGAACTGGGAAACCCTGCAGCTGATCTTCGACGGCCTGCTGCAGGATCGCCATGATCGCAAGACCACCCTCATCGCCCTCGGTGGCGGGGTGATCGGCGACATGGGCGGATTCGCCGCGGCCTGCTATCAGCGCGGGGTGGACTTCATTCAGGTGCCGACCACGCTGCTGTCCCAGGTCGATTCCTCGGTGGGTGGCAAGACCGGCATCAACCACCCGCTGGGCAAGAACATGATCGGCGCCTTCTACCAGCC
>Ga0105251_10000981_pt1 | contig 25150 bp, 24 predicted proteins | sample KBSS64metaG_FD_80424 | JGI IMG/M metagenome (GOLD analysis project Ga0105251, IMG submission 80424) | Switchgrass rhizosphere microbial communities from Kellogg Biological Station, Michigan, USA - KBS S6-4 metaG | ecosystem: Host-associated > Plants > Roots > Rhizosphere > Soil | place...
AGCAGCTTCGCGGGTAAACGCAAAGTCCTGAACATTTTCCCAAGCATCGATACCGGCGTTTGCGCGACGTCGGTGCGCAAATTTAACCAGTTGGCCAGCGGCCTGGATAACACCGTGGTGCTGTGCATTTCCGCCGACCTGCCGTTCGCCCAGTCCCGCTTCTGCGGCGCGGAAGGCCTGAGCAACGTGGTTACCCTGTCCACCCTGCGTGGCGCAGAGTTCAAACAGGCCTACGGCGTTGAAATCGCCGAAGGCCCGCTGGCGGGCCTGACCGCGCGCGCCGTCGTGGTGCTGGATGGCCAGGACAACGTGCTGTACAGCGAGCTGGTGAATGAGATCACCACCGAGCCGGACTACGATGCGGCGCTGGCGGCGTTGAAATAAAAAAGGACCCGGCGCAAGCCAGGCCCCTGTGAGTCAAGAGGCGCCGCAAGGCGCCTTTTTTATTCCTCGCCTTCGCCGGTAGCCTTGCGGCTGCTGAGCCCATACTCACGCAGCTTGTTGGCGATGGCGGTGTGCGACACGCCCAGCCGCTTCGCCAGTTTGCGCGTGCTTGGATAGGTGCGGTACAAGCGGGTGAGCACCGAGCGTTCGAAACGCTTGCTGATGTCGTCCAGAGAGCCGTCCAGCACTTCGTCGCCCATCGCCATTTCCACTTCGAACTCCGGCAGCACGATGTCCTGCGGGCGCAGCTCGTAACCTTCGGTTTGGGTCAGCGCGCGGTAGATAGCGTTCTTCAGCTGGCGCACGTTGCCCGGCCAGCCGTATTTGCTGAGGAAGCCGCCCAGATCGTTCGACAGCTTGGGCCGCGCCACGCCCTGCTCGTCGGCGAAGCGCGCCACGAACAGTTCGGTCAGCGGCATGATGTCCTGCGGACGATCGCGCAGCGGCGGAATGGTAATGGTCAACACATTGAGGCGGTAGTAAAGATCTTCACGGAACTCGCCGCGCTGCACCAGCTCGGTCAGATTTTTCTGCGTGGCGCAGATCACCCGCACATCGACGTGCACCTCATGCTCCTCACCCACGCGGCGGAACGTGCCATCGTTGAGGAAACGCAGCAGTTTGGTCTGCATGCGCGGCGACATTTCGCCGATTTCATCCAGCAGCACCGAGCCGCCGTTGGCCTGCTCGAAGAAGCCCTTTTTGCCTTCGAGCGCGTTGGGGTAAGCCCCCGGCGCATGGCCGAACAGCTCGCTTTCTACCACGTCATCCGGCAGCGCGGCGCAGTTCAGCGCCAAAAACGGCTGTTTCCCGCGCGGGCTGCGCAGGTGGCAGGCGCGCGCCAGAATATCCTTGCCGGTGCCGGTGTCGCCCACGATCAGCAGCGGCGCGTCGAGCATCGCCAGCTTGCGCGCCTGTTCCAGTACGTGGCGCATCTTGGCGCTGGCGGCGACGATATGATCGAATTCGGTGTCATCGTTAACCGACAGATTCTGCAGCTGGCGGCCCATGCGCGCGGTCGATTTCAGCATTACCACCGCACCTACCGCGGCGTTCTGCTGATTCTCGTTCTCCAGATAAATCGGCGTGATGTCCATCAGGAAATCCTGGCTGCGGATCACCACCCGTTCGGAATGCGGTGCGGTGTGTTCGCTCTCCAGCCAGCGGCTGAAGTTGTAGCCGCCGATCAGCGCGCCGGCGGTCTGGTTGCGGATCTTGTCCTCGCTCAGGCTGAACAGCGCCTGGGCCGCCGGGTTAGCCAGTTCCACCTTGCCTTTCATGTCGATAGAAAACACCGGTTCCGGCATCGACTCCAGCAGTGCGCGCAGCGCGCGATGTTCGCGTTCGGAGGGCATGAAGTTGACGGTGCGCACGTCGGTCACCCCGGCGATGCGGCGGATTTCCGCCATCAGCGCGCGGAAGGTGTCGAAATCGAGCTGGGAGAAATTGAGGTAAATGCGACCGATGGGATCGATTTCGATGCCACGTAAATCAATGCTGCGCGATACCAAAAGATCGAGTAATTCTCGAGTGAGACCGAGCCGGTCTTCGCAAAATACTTCCAAACGCATCAGTATTGGCCTTATCTCTGCAGGTGCGGGGATGACTGGCGATGATGATACTCCCTCCCTTCCACGGGTAGAAGCAATCTGTCAGCAAAAGTTGACAGAACTCTGATTTATTGGCGTTGTTGTCGATTTTAAACGCAAGTGAATAACACCATCGGCGTCATTTTAGGTTATTCACAGAGAGTTATCATAACCAGAATTAATTTTGCAGATAATTATAATGCTTTTACAGGAAGATCGACTGTCGTCAAGCAGCGGTTACGAATGCGGTTGATTGGCGGCGCCCGGCCAGGCGCCGCCTGCGGATTACCTGGCCTTGCCGTCGCTCTTTTTCAGCGTCTCTTTCAGTTGGCCAACCAGTTGGCTGCGGAAATCGCCGAGCTTCGGCTTTTCCCCCTCCAGCCACGGCAGCGGGCGGCACAGCTCCATCGCCTTGATGCCCAGCCGGGCGGTCAGCAAGCCGGCGCCGATGCCCTGCGCCGCGCGCGCAGAGAGCCGCGCCGCCAGATCCTGCGACATCCAGTCCATACCCACCTCGCGCACCAGTTCTGAGGCGCCGGCGAAGGCGATGTTCAGCAGCACCAGCCGGAACAGCCGAATACGGCTGAAGTAACCCAGCTCAATGCCGTACAGCGCCGCAATGCGGTTGATCAGCCGAATGTTGCGCCAGGCGATAAACGCCATATCCACCAGCGCCAGCGGGCTGACGGCGATCATTAGCGTCGACTCGGCGGCGGAACGGCTGATTTCGCGGCGCGCCTGATTGTCCAGCACCGGTTGCACCAGCTTGGCGTACAGCTCCACCACCTCACGATCGTTCTGGGTTTCATGCAGCGAAGCCTGCCAGCGCTGCAGCGCCGGGTGCCCCTGATCCAACCCGGCCTGGCGCGCCAGCTTCTCGCAAAACTCACGCCCCTTGCCCAAACCGTGGCTGTGCAGCAGTTCGCGCGCCACGTCACGCTCCTCGGCCCGTTGCCGCAGGCGGTACAAGCGGCGCCATTCGGTCACCACCGATCCGACGCCGGCGAACACAATCAGCCCGCCGGCCACGCCGCCGCCCATGGCGATCCAGTCCTGCTGCACCCAGGCGCCATGCACCCACTGAACGCCCTGCGCCACCACGCTAACGCCGAACAGCGCCAGCCCGGCGGTGACCATCTTGCGCCACAGGCTGCGTTTGGGCTTCAGCGCCGCGTTGATGATGCCCTCTGCGCGGCCCTCTTCTTCTTCCTGCTGCAGCTCAGGCGCCGCCGGGTAAAAGCTCTCGGCCTGTTGCGGATCAAAGGCCACCCCGGCGCGCAGCACCGGCTCTTGCGGCGGCTGCAGCGGCTCTTCAAAATCGATACGCGGTTTTATCGGCTCGCTCATCGCAACTTGTCTCCCAGTAAAAATTCCATCACCGCATCCAGACGGATATGCGGCAACGGGCTGTCCACGCTCATGGCGCGCGGACGAAATTCGTCAAAATGGAACCCCTGATTTTGCCAGAACGCCGGCCCAGGCAAACGCGCCGGCACTTCACCGGGGAACACCGTCAGCGGCGCGCCGTCACTCAGCCGGTTGCCCTTCAGCGCCGGAATGCGCTGGCCCTGGTGATCGACAATGCCGCTTTCGGTAGCCTGCACCGAAGCCAACCCGACGCAGTCCATGCTGATGCCTTCAAACGCCGCGTTCTGCCAGGCCTCCTGCACCAGCTGCTGCAACAGCGACACCAGATTGGCGTGCTGATCGGCGGTAATGTGGTCGGCCTTGGTGGCGGCGAACATCAGCTTATCTATGGTGGGTGAAAATAGCCGGCGGAACAGCGTGCGCTTGCCGTAATGGAAGCTCTGCATCAGTTGGGTGAGCGCCAGGCGCATGTCGTTGAACGCCTGCGGCCCACTGTTGAGCGGCTGCAGGCAGTCGACCAGCACGATCTGCCGGTCGAAGCGAACGAAGTGTTCTTTATAAAAGTTTTTAACGATCGACTGGCAATAATAGTTAAAACGCGCGCGCAGCATGCCGATGTTGCTGTGTTTATCGGCCTGCGCCAGCTTAGATTCACCCTGGGCGTCGACGTTCGGCCACGGGAAGAACTGCAGCGCCGGCGCGCCGGCCAGATCGCCCGGCAGCACGAAGCGGCCAGGCTGAATGAAATGCAGCCCTTCGCTTTTACAGCGCAGCAGGTAATCGGTGTAGGCCTGGGCTATCGCCGCCAGCTTATTCTCGTCGGCCGGGGCCAGCGGATCGCAGCTTTTACACAGTTCCAGCCAGGGTTTGGCCCACTCGGCGCGGTCGCCCTGCAACAGGCCGGCCATCTGGCGCGACCAGGCCAGGTAATCCTGCTCGAGCATCGGCAGATCCAACAGCCATTCGCCTGGGTAATCGACTATTTCGAGATACAGCGTGGATGTGTCTTTGAAATGCCGCAGCAAGGAGTCGTTGGAGCGATAGCGCAACGCCAGGCGGATCTCGCTGACGCCGCGCGTCGGGGTCGGCCAGCTCGGCGGGATGCCGTACAGCTGCGCCAACCCTTCATCGTAGGTGAAACGCTGAATGCCGAGGTCACGCTGCGGAATGCGTTTGACGCCCAGCAGGCGGTCTTCGCGCACCGGGGAAAACAGCGGCATGCGCGCTCCGCTGTGCACGTGCAGCAGTTGATTGACGAAGGCGGTGATAAAGGCGGTTTTGCCGCTGCGGCTCAGGCCGGTCACCGCCAGGCGCAGGTGGCGGTCCATTCCGCGGTTGACCAGCGAGGTTAACTCATTTTGCAGTCGTTTCATTATTCTCCTTGGCATAACGCCCAAATACCTTGTTCAGGCCTTTGCGGAACAGCGGTTCCAGCACCAGCGCCAGCACAAAGCGAATCGGTTTACGGCCGACGGTCTTCAGCAACCAGCCGGCGGCACCCGCCGGGCCGTAATTCAGTAACGCTATGATGATGACTTTAGACAATGTCTTCAACATTGCACCCGCTCCTTGTTTAAATCCACCCGATTTGACGGCGTTCACGGCATAATTTTTGTTCATTAGCGATGCCCTCCGGCACAATAAGGTTTAATTCGACAGGATGATATAGCGAGCGCAATGCCCGGCCTGCGCCTGGCGCAGGCCATTGCATCGCAAGAAAGGTTACAGCTTGCGGAAACGGCTCTGCACGCCGAAGGTGTCGGAGGTCACATAGCGTTCGACCTGTCGCAGCTGCTGCTCGCCGCTGCCCAGTTCATACTCCAGCTGATCGAGCAGCTGGCGCGGCGTCTTTTGGTGTTCGCCGTCAAAACGACTGGCCGGCGCTTCGTCCAGCACGAACACCAATGCGATATAGGCCACCAGCGTGAAGAAAAACAGGCCGAAGAACAGCGACAGCACCGCAATCACGCGGATCAACCGCACCGGCACGTCGAAATAATGGGCCAGGCCGGCGCAAACGCCTTTCACCATGCCTTCTTCAGGCACGCGATACAGCTTTTTACTGCCCAGAGTATTGCTCATCAAGACTGTCTCCAGTTCGGGTGTTCTGCGTCGAGGATCTCTTCCAGCGCCTGAATGCGTTCACGCATGCGGCGGGCATCTTCCGCCAGCTGGGCCAAACGCTGCATCTCCTGCTGGCTCAGCTGGATGCCGCTTTGTTGCCGATTGCTGTAATGCAGCCAAAGCCAAATCGGTGCGACAAACAACACAAAGATTGTCAACGGAATGGCAAGTAATAAAGCACTCATTTCTGTTCCTTCTTAGCGGGTCTTTGGTTGGCGGCCACCTTGGCCGTGGCCGCCGTCAGCTTACTCGGAGCGGTTCATTTTAGCTTTCAGCGCCGCCAGCTGCTCGCTGATGGCGTCGTCGGCTTTCAGCTCGGCAAACTCTTGATCCAGAGACTTCTTTTTACCGATGCTGATGCTTTCCGCTTCGGCTTCCATATGGTCAATCCGGCGTTCGAACTGTTCGAAACGCGCCATGGCTTCATCCAGCTTGCCGCTGTCGAGCTGGCGGCGCACCTCGCGGGAAGAAGAAGCCGCCTGATGACGCAGCGTCAACGCCTGCTGGCGCGCGCGGGTTTCGGTCAGCTTGTTTTCCAGCTCGCCGATTTAGCTTTTTATGCGGGCCAGCGTTTCTTCTACCGTAGACACTTCCTGCGTTAAGGTAGCGATCAGATCGGCCACCTTTTGCTTTTCAATCAGCGCCGCACGGGCCAGGTCTTCTTTATCCTTGCGCAACGCCAGTTCAGCTTTGTCCTGCCAGTCGTTCAGCTGGTTTTCACCCTGCTCAATACGGCGCAGCAGCTGTTTTTTCTCAGCCAGCGCGCGCGCCGAGGTGGAGCGCACTTCAACCAGCGTGTCTTCCATCTCCTGAATCATCAAGCGCACCAGCTTCTGCGGATCTTCTGCCTTATCCAGCAGGGTGTTGATGTTGGCGTTCACGATGTCGGCAAAACGAGAAAAAATACCCATAATTCACTTCCTCTTGGTTCTGATGGCGTCTGAAGCGCCGCGTTAAGGTGTACAGCTTGCCCAAAGATATAATCAAAACCCGTGCCAACTTTTATCTAATTGAATATTAACAGTTATTTATTTTTGACTCTATGTGGGCATGCTGTAGAGTGATTATTTTCACCAAACATTGGCGAATTTCATCATGACCGAACAGTTAGAAAACCTGCTGGGCGAAGCGAACGCCTTCGTTGAAGTATTGGAGCAAGTCTCGCAGTTGGCCAAGCTCAACAAGCCGGTGTTGGTGATCGGCGAGCGCGGTACCGGCAAAGAGCTGATCGCCCACCGCCTGCACTATCTCTCCAACCGCTGGCAGGGGCCGTTTATCTCGCTCAACTGTGCGGCGCTGAACGAGAACCTGCTGGATTCCGAGCTGTTCGGCCATGAAGCCGGCGCCTTTACCGGTGCGCAGAAACGCCATTTGGGGCGCTTTGAGCGCGCCGACGGCGGCACGCTGTTTCTCGACGAACTGGCCACCGCGCCGATGCTGGTGCAGGAGAAGCTGCTGCGGGTGATTGAATACGGCCATCTGGAACGCGTCGGCGGCAGCCAGCCGCTGCAGGTGGACGTGCGGCTGGTGTGCGCCACCAACGACGATTTGCCGGCGCTGGCCGCGGCGGGCAAATTTCGCGCCGATCTGCTGGACCGGCTGGCGTTTGACGTGGTGCAGCTGCCGCCGCTGCGCCAGCGCCAACAAGACATCATGCTGCTGGCCGAACACTTCGCCATTCAGATGTGCCGCGAGCTGTCGCTGCCGCTGTTCCCCGGTTTTACCGAGCGCGCCAGGGATGCCCTGCTCGGCTATCGCTGGCCGGGCAACGTGCGAGAATTGAAAAACGTGGTGGAGCGTTCGGTTTATCGCCACGGCACCAGCGGCCGGCCGCTGGATGAGATCATCATCAATCCGTTCGCCCCGCGCGAAAGCCGCCCGGAACCGTCCATGGACGAAGCGCGCGACGGCCTGCCGGCCCTGCCGCTGGATTTGAAAACCTGGCAACAGGAGCAGGAGAAATCGATGATCGAGGCGGCGTTGCAGCAGGGAAGATTTAACCAGCGTAAAGCGGCGGAGCTGCTGGGGCTGACTTACCATCAGCTGCGCGGCATGTTGAAAAAGCATGCGCTGTTGCAAAACGGTGAGACGGACGAGGAATAAGGGCAAAAAAAAAAGCCAGCACCCGAGCTGGCTTAAAAAACACTGGAAGCAATGTGAGCAATGTCGTGCCTTCCACATCAGAGCCGCAAACCCTGGCCTTCCGTGAACTGCCAGATGATGATAATAGTTATCAGTATCACCTGTAAAGCACTTTGTTGAGAATTTTTCTCATTACCACGCGAAGGTTGTGTGATTACCACTCGGGAAACGGATCCGCCATCTCCAGCCAATAGTCTACGCCGGCGGCCATTTCGTCGTCGTCGAGCAGACAGGCGTCCAGCATCCGGGTGATCTCCGCCTGCCGCAGATGCTGGCCGATAAACACCAGTTCCTGGCGCATATCGCCGAACGGCTCTACCCACTTCTCCTGAATATGCGCGCGGGTCTCTTCATCCTGCGGCCAGCTGTCCTGTGGGATAGCGCGCCAGAAGGTTCCCGCCAACCCGTAGTGAGCGATGCCGCCGGCCTGGCTCCACTGTCCGGCCTGCCGCGGCCGCGTCGCCAGCCAGAAGAACCCCTTCGAGCGCAGCAGTTTGCCGCCGCCCCAATCGCCGTTGATCGCCCGGTAGAACTTGTCCGGCGCAAACGGCCGCCGCGCCTGATAGACAAAACTGCTGATGCCGTAGTTTTCCGTCTCCGGCACATGTTCGCCGCGCAGCTCTTTCAGCCAGCCGGGCGCCTGCTGCGCCTTTTCAAAGCTGAAACTGCCGGTATTCAGCACCGCCTCCAGCGGCAGCTTGCCGGGTGAGATCGGCAAAATGCGGGCGTCCGGGTTCAGGCTGGAGAGCAGCGCCATCACTTCACCCTGCTGGCGCGCGCTCAAGAGATCGGTTTTGCTGACCAGCATCACGTCGCAAAACTCAATCTGCTCGATCAGCAGATCCGCTACGCTGCGCAGATCGTCCTCCCCCAGGCTTTGCCCGGCTTCCTGCAACGTCTGCGCCTGCTGGTACTGCTGTACAAAGTTCACCCCGTCGACCACCGTGACCAGGGTGTCCAGCCGGGCGAACTGCGACAGGCTTTCGCCACCTTCATCTTCAAAGGTAAAGGTTTCCGCCACCGGCAGCGGCTCGGAGATGCCGCTGGATTCGATCAGCAGATAGTCAAAGCGCCCGGCCTGCGCCAGTTCGCGCACCGACACCAGCAGATCTTCACGCAGCGTGCAGCAGATGCAGCCGTTGCTCATCTCCACCAGTTTTTCTTCCTGACGATCGAGCCGCACTTCGTTCTCCACCAGTGCGGCGTCGATGTTCACTTCGCTCATGTCATTCACAATCACCGCCACGCGCATGCCCTGGCGATTATTGAGGATATGGTTAAGCACCGTGGTTTTGCCGGCGCCAAGAAAACCGGAAAGCACGGTTACGGGTAATGGACTCATCGGGTTCTCCAGTTAAAATTCATTGCGTAATGCCTGGTAACCGCGCACCAGTTCGACATTGGTGGCGGCCACCTCTTCGGAGAATTGCAGCGCGCCGCGGTCTACCTGCGCATAGCGCGACAGATCGCTGTCGGCGCCCACGCGTTCGGTCGAGGGGATATATCGATTTTCCGGCAGCGTCACGCCGTCCACCACCGCGTTGTAGCGCACCACGCAGCCGGACTTGATATGGCAGTTGAACAACACGCTGTTGAAACCGATAAATACCCGATCGTCGATGCGGCACGGGCCGTGCACGATGGCGCGGTGGGCTAGCGAACTGAAGCTGCCGATGGTGACCGCCGCCCCGCTCTTGGAATGGATCACCACCCCGTCCTGAATATTGGAGTGCGAGCCGATAACGATCGGTTCCATATCGCCGGCGGCGTTCAGCTCGTCGGCGCGGATCACCGCATAAGGCCCGACGTAAACAAAGTCTTCGACGATCACCCGGCCGCAGATAATGGCGGTGGGGTCGATATAGGCCAACGGCGAAACCTGCGGCAGATGGCCGCTGGGGTTTTTACGCAGCATCACCGCCCTCCCGCCAGCTCAGTTTCGCCACCGCATCGTGGGCATGCAGGCTTTCCTGGTGCTCGACGCGCAAGGAGAAGGCGCGGTATCCGCACTGGCTGCGCAACATGCGGTAAAGGCGGCGCGCGGCGTCTTCACAAAACATCAGGTTCTGGCCGTTGGCCAGCGCGAAAGCCTGCTCATCACGCCGCTTCACCAGCGTTTGCAGCGGCGTACCCAGCGCATGTTCGATACGGTTGATCAGGCCGACGACGTCGAACTGCGGCTCACCATCGCCCAGCGTCAGCGTCACCCAGGCCCAGCTCCGTTGGCTGTGGGGCGTCGCCGGCATGCCCCGTTCCCCCAGCCAGTCGATCACCGCCTGCTGGCTGATGCTCGCCGGCGCCTGTTCGAAGTCGAACTGAAACTGCTGCTGCGCCAGCTGGCGGCTAAGCGCCGCCGAACTTGGGCAGGTGGAGGAATAGGGTACGCCGACCTGTAACGACAGCGTCAGTTCATCGGCCAGCGCGGCCTCAATACGCAGCGGATACGCTTTCCAACCGCGCTGCGGCGACAGCATCGCCGGGCGCGACAACGGCAGTTCGCCGCTCAGGCTCAGGCTGGCGCGATCGCTGCTTTCCGGCTGCGAAGCCAGGAAGGCGCGCAGCGTGCGTTCAATGCGCAGCGGCGTCAATTCGCCCTGCGTCAGTTCATCCAGCGCCAGATACAGGCGCGACATATGAATGCCGCGCTCGCCTTCTGCACTGGGGCGCAAATTGATGCCGGCGTCCACTTTGGCCAGCAGCGGTTTGCCGGCCAATTCCAGCGGCAACGCTATCCCTTGCATCCCGACCCAGTCGAGCCCGACATCACTCATCTCGCCCCGCCATGCCTGAGCATCCGGCAACGGCTGGCGCGGTGGAAGTGCAACTTCGTTCATACATCCCCTTGCGTTTACTGTGATCTTGCGACGGGAACGGTAACACGATTTGGTTATGTTATAACATATCAATTTGTATTTTTTTGCTTCCACGTTGACGCCTGCTCAATCAAGTAGCAGAAAACTCAGCCATTTTGCTCAATGGATTGGGCAGACCGTCAGAGTGCGATACACTACCGCTATTGCTTATTAACCCATGAAGCCTCTATGCGTGGTTTACCCCTTTGGATATTGTCGCTGTGCCTTACGGGCTCTGCCCTGGCCTCGACACCGCCCGCGCCCGCCGCGGCGCCGCCCTTGCCGGACATTCGCCAGAGCGGCTTTGTCTATTGCGTCAGCGGCATACTGAACACCTTTAACCCGCAGATGGCCAGCAGTGGCCTGACGGTCGATACCCTGGCGGCGCAGCTGTATGATCGCCTGCTGGATGTCGATCCCTATACCTATCGGCTGATCCCCGAGCTGGCGCAAAGCTGGGAAGTGCTGGACAACGGCGCGACCTACCGCTTCCACCTGCGCAAGGACGTGGCTTTCCAGACCACCGCCTGGTTCACCCCGAGCCGCAAGATGAACGCCGACGACGTGGTGTTCAGCTTTGCCCGGGTGTTCGATCAGAAGCATCCGTACCACGACGTCAACGGCGGCGAATACCCGTACTTCGACAGCCTGCAGTTCGGCGATTCGGTGCAGAGCGTGAGAAAGCTGGATGCCGACACCGTCGAAATTCGCCTGCAGGCGCCGGACGCCTCTTTCCTGTGGCATCTGGCGACCCACTATGCGCCGGTGCTGTCGGCGGAGTATGCCGATCGGTTGACGCGTGAAGGCCATCAGGAACTCATCGACCGCGAGCCGGTCGGCAGCGGGCCTTTCCTGCTTAACGAATACCGTTCCGGGCAATATATTCGCCTGGCGCGCAACGACGCCTATTGGAAAGGCCGCCCGCGTATGCCGCAGGTGGTGATCGATATGGGCGCCGGCGGCACCGGCCGCTTATCCAAGCTGCTGACCGGCGAATGCGACGTGCTGGCCTACCCGGCCGCCAGCCAGCTTTCCATCTTGCGCGACGACCCGCGCCTGCGCCTGACGCTGCGCCCGGGGATGAACATCGCCTATCTGGCGTTCAATACCCGCAAACCGCCGCTCAACGATCTGAAAGTGCGCCAGGCGATTTCGCTGGCGATCAACAACCAGCGCCTGATGCAGTCGATTTACTACGGCACGGCGGAGACCGCCGCCTCTATCCTGCCGCGTGCCTCCTGGGCCTACGATAACGAAGCGCACGTCACCGAGTACGATCCGGCCAAGGCGCGCGAAATGCTGAAACAGGCCGGCGTCGGCCAGTTGAACCTGAGGCTGTGGGTGCCCACCGCCTCGCAGTCGTACAACCCCAGCCCGCTGAAAACCGCCGAGCTGATCCAGGCCGATCTGGGCCAGGTGGGGGTCAACGTCACCATAGTGCCGGTGGAAGGCCGTTTCCAGGAGGCGCGGTTGATGGAAATGAACCACGACCTGACGCTCACCGGCTGGGCCACCGACAGCAACGATCCGGACAGTTTCTTCCGGCCGCTGCTGAGCTGCGCGGCAATTCGTTCGCAAACCAACTATGCTCACTGGTGCGATCCGAACTTTGACGAAGTGCTGCAGGATGCCCTGCTGTCGCAGCAGCTTTCGCAACGCATCGACCACTACCGCAAGGCGCAAAAAATTCTGGCGCAACAGCTGCCGGTGTTGCCGCTGGCGTCTTCCTTACGCCTGCAGGCTTATCGCTATGATATCAAGGGGCTGGTGCTGAGCCCGTTCGGCAATGCGTCATTCGCCGGGGTGTACCGTGAATCCGCGGAGGGAGAGAAAAAGTGATTATCTTCACCTTGCGGCGCATGTTGCTGCTGTTGATCACGCTGTTTTTCCTGACGCTGGTCAGCTTCAGCCTCAGCTATTTCACCCCGCGTGCGCCGCTGAACGGCGCCGCGCTGCTGGACGCCTACCAATTTTACTTCGTCAGCCTGCTGCACTGGGACTTCGGCGTTTCCAGCATCAACGGCCAGGCGATCAGCGAGCAGCTGCGCGAAGTGTTCCCCGCCACCATGGAGCTGTGCCTGCTGGCCTTCACCCTGGCGCTGTTTATCGGCATTCCGTTGGGCATCATCGCCGGCGTAATGCGCGGCAAATGGCAGGACACCGCCATCAGCACTTTCGCGCTGCTGGGCTTTTCGATGCCGGTGTTCTGGCTGGCGCTGCTGCTGATGCTGTTCTTCTCGCTGCACCTCGGCTGGCTGCCGGTGTCCGGCCGCTTCGACTTGCTGTACCAAGTGAAACCGATTACCGGCTTTGCCCTGATCGACGCCTGGCTGTCAGACTCGCCGTACCGCGGCGAGATGATAGGCAGCGCGCTGCGCCACATGATACTGCCCATCGCCGCGCTGGCGGTTGCCCCCACCACTGAGGTGGTGCGGCTGATGCGCATCAGCACCGACGACGTGCTGAACCAGAACTACATCAAGGCCGCCGCCACCCGTGGGCTGTCGCGCTTTACCATTATCCGCCGCCACGTGCTGCACAATGCGCTGCCGCCGATCGTGCCCAAGCTGGGGCTGCAGTTTTCCACCATGCTGACGCTGGCGATGATCACCGAAATGGTATTCAGCTGGCCGGGCCTTGGCCGTTGGCTGATCAACGCCATTCGCCAGCAGGACTACGCGGCGATCTCCGCCGGCGTGATGGTGATCGGCACGCTGGTAATCACCATCAACGTACTGGCCGATATTCTGGGCGCTGCCACCACCCCGCTGAAACATAAGGAATGGTATGCCCTTAGATAACGTATACCGCGAAAAGAAAATGCCGAGCCCGCTGCGCTATACCTGGCGGATTTTTTACGGCGACGCGCTGGCGATGATCGGTTTTTACGGCGTGATAGCCCTGCTGCTGCTGTCGCTGTTCGGCAGCCTGCTGGCGCCTTATGCGCTCGATCAGCAGTTCCTCGGCTATCAGCTGCTGCCGCCGTCCTGGTCGCGCTACGGTAACGTCTCTTTCTTTCTGGGCACCGATGACCTCGGCCGCGACATTCTCAGCCGCCTGCTGACCGGCACCGCCGCCACCTTCGGCTCAGCGCTGCTGGTCACGCTGGCCGCCGCCTTCTTCGGGGTGATCCTCGGCGTGTTCGCCGGCGTCACCCACGGGCTGCGCTCGGCGGTGCTCAACCATATTCTCGATACCCTGCTGTCGATCCCGTCGCTGCTGCTGGCGATCATCGTGGTGGCGTTTATCGGCCCGAAGCTGGAACACGCGATGCTGGCGGTGTGGCTGGCGCTGTTGCCGCGCATGGTGCGCACCATCTACAGCGCCGTGCACGACGAGCTGGAGAAAGAGTATGTGGTCGCGGTGCGGCTGGACGGCGCCTCTACGCGGCAGATCCTGTGGTATGCGGTAATGCCGAACATCGCCGCAGTGCTGGTGACGGAATTTACCCGCGCGCTGTCGATGGCGATCCTGGACATCGCCGCGCTCGGCTTCCTCGATCTCGGCGCGCAGCTGCCCTCACCGGAGTGGGGTGCGATGCTCGGCGACTCGCTGGAACTGGTGTACGTCGCCCCCTGGACGGTGATGCTGCCCGGCGCGGCGATCCTTGTCAGCGTGCTGCTGGTTAACCTGTTGGGCGACGGTATGCGCCGCGCAATCAATGCCGGGGTGGAATAATGCCGTTACTTGATATCCGTAATCTGACGATTGAATTTATGACCGCCGATGGGCCGGTCAAGGCGGTCGATCGCGTCAGCATGACGCTGAGCGAAGGCGAAGTGCGCGGCCTGGTGGGCGAATCCGGCTCCGGCAAAAGCCTGATCGCCAAGGCCATCTGCGGCGTAACCAAAGACAACTGGCGCGTTACCGCCGACCGTTTCCGCTTCGACGACATCGATCTGCTGCAGCTGACGCCGCGCGAACGGCGCAAGCTGGTCGGCCACAACGTGTCGATGATTTTCCAGGAGCCGCAGTCGTGCCTCGATCCCTCCGAAAGCATTGGCCGCCAGCTGGCGCAGGCGATCCCGGGCTGGACCTACAAAGGCCGCTGGTGGCAGCGTTTCAACTGGCGCAAGCGCCGCGCCATCGAGCTGCTGCACCGCGTCGGCATCAAGGATCACGACGACATCATGGGCAGCTTCCCCTACGAGCTGACCGAGGGAGAATGCCAGAAGGTGATGATCGCCATCGCGCTGGCCAATCAGCCGCGCCTGCTGATCGCCGACGAACCGACCAACGCCATGGAGCCCACCACGCAAGCGCAGATTTTCCGCCTGCTGGCGCGGCTCAACCAGAACAACAGCACCACCATTTTGCTGATCAGCCACGATTTGCAAATGATGAGCAAATGGGCCGACCGGGTGAACGTGCTGTACTGCGGCCAGACGGTGGAAAGCGCCCAGTGCGAAGATCTGCTGGCGGCGCCGCACCACCCTTATACTCAGGCGCTGATCCGCGCCATGCCGGATTTTGGCCGCTCCCTGCCGCACAAAAGCCGGCTGAATACCCTGCCGGGCGCCATCCCTTCGCTGGAGCACCTGCCGATCGGCTGCCGCCTGGGGCCGCGCTGCCCTTATGCGCAGAAGAAATGCATCGAAACGCCGCGCCTGCGCCCGGTGAAAAACCATTTCTTCGCCTGCCACTTCCCGCTGAACATGGAGGAGCAATAACATGGAAACGCTGTTGGAAGTGCGCAACCTGAGCAAAACCTACCGTTACCGCACCGGGCTGTTCCGCCGCCAGCACGTCGAGGCGGTGAAGTCGGTCAGCTTTACCCTGCGCGAAGGGCAGACGCTGGCGATTATCGGTGAAAACGGCTCCGGCAAATCCACGCTGGCCAAGATGCTGTCCGGCATGGTTGAACCCTCGGCCGGCGAGCTGCTCATCGACGACCATCCGTTGGAGTACGGCGATTATCGCTACCGCAGCCAGCGCATTCGGATGATTTTCCAGGATCCGAGCACCTCGCTCAATCCGCGGCAGCGCATCGGCCAACTGCTGGACGCCCCGCTGCGCCTGAATACCGATCTGGAGCCGGCGGAGCGCGAGCAGCGCATTAACCAAACGCTGCGCCAGGTCGGCATGCTGCCGGACCACGCCAATTATTACCCGCATATGCTGGCCTCCGGCCAGAAACAGCGTGTGGCGCTGGCGCGGGCGTTGATCCTGCAGCCCAAGGTGATTGTCGCCGACGAAGCGCTGGCCTCGCTGGACATGTCGATGCGCTCGCAGATCATCAACCTGATGTTGGAACTGCAGGAAAAACATGGAATTGCCTATATCTACGTCACTCAGCACCTCGGCATGATGAAGCATATCAGCGATCAGGTGATGGTGATGCACGAAGGGGAAATCGTTGAACGCGGCAGCACGGCGGAGGTGCTGTCGGCGCCGCTGCATGAGCTGACCAAGCGACTGATCGCCAGCCACTTTGGCGAAGCGTTGACCGCCGACGCCTGGCGACGCGACGGCGGAAGGTTCTGAGTTCCGCGCTTCCTCGCTCTACGTATGAAACCCGCCACGGCGGGTTTTTTATCGCGGCGCGTTAGCTAAAAAACGCAGATACAAATTACATTTTTGCTATATATCATTATATTTTATTCCTTTTGGTTATTGATTAGCACGTAACATTATTTTATCTCGCCAATGCGATCGGTGAGGATATCCACTACGTTGAGCTTGTTAAACGACAGGATATCGCACTGATGAACAGCCCCCGCAATCGCCAATTCGCGCAATTTTTGCTCGCCTTAGCCGCCGGTTTCTCTGTTTATGGCCATGCCCTGTGCTGCGATACGCACCCTTGACCTTGTCATCTGCCGGCCCGCCCGCGCTTTTCTTCCGGTCGCCGCGGCTACTGCCGCGGCGGCTGTTGCCCATGATTAAGGATTGACCCTATGGAACTACTTCGTCGACAACATAACGCCCAGTGGTATCACGAAACGCAAAGCAGCGTGCGCGGCGACGCGCCGCTGGAGCCACAGGCGGCCACCATCCGTGACCGTTTTCTGTTGGGGCTGGGCGCCTTTGCCGACGAAGCGCTGAACACTGCGCTGACCGCCCGCGCCGGAGTTTTCAGCGCCTCGCTTGCGGGCTATCACGTGCTGTTCCCGGATCAGGTTGCCTTGTCGCGATTCGTTACGCTGTCACCTTACGATCGCCTCAGCACCGCACTGACCGTCGCACAGGTGACTGGCGTGCAGTCTCTTTGTAGCCACTATGCCGCCCGCCTCGCCCCGCTGCACAGCCCTGACGCCTCAAGAGAAAGCAATATCCGCCTCGCACAAATCACCCAATACGCTCGCCAGCTTGCCAGCCAGCCCACGCTGATCTGCCCCAAAGCGCTGCAGCAGCTCAGCGACGTCGGCCTGAGCCCGGCGGACATCGTCACCTTCTCGCAGATTATCGGTTTTGTCAGCTATCAGGCGCGGGTGGTGGCCGGCGTGGCCGCTCTGGCTGGGCGGCCGACCGGCGTCGTGCCCGGCTTCCCGAATATCGAAGACGCTGAAGGCGTCGCTTTTACCGATCAAGAGCTGGCATGGCTGTCACGGCTGCCGGAAATTAACCAGGATGACGCCAGCGCCGAACAGCTTGACGTGCTGGACCAGAGCCACCCGCAGGCCCGGGTGGAACCCTACTACCTGCTGCTGGCGCATGATGCTGCTGCGCTGCGCGAACGCAATGGCGTATTCAACAGCATTAACGCCGACGGCTATGGGCTTTCCGCCCGGTTGAAAGCGCTGGCGACGCTGGCGGTTTCACGCATCAACGGCAGCCGTTACTGCGCCGCCACGGTAGCGCAGGACATTCAGAATGCGGGGTTGACGAATGCGCTGTTCACCAGCGTCGCGCAAGGGGTGGAAGAAGCGGATAACCCGGTCAGCCAGGCGGTGATCCGCGTGGCCGCCGACCTGACGCGCGCACCGGAGAAATTCACCCCGCAGAGCGTGCGGCCGCTGTTTAACAGCGGGCTGAATCAGGCGCAGGCGCTGGATGTGATCTTGACCGGCGCGCTTTATGCCTGGGAAAACCGGCTGCGGCAAACGCTGGGCGACGCCCCTTTGGCGGCCGAAGCCGGCTGAGCGTCATTCAAATCTGTCAATGAGTTAGCTTTCTGGCCGACGGCTAACTCATTGCCCGCGCCGGCGATGGAATTACTCGCTACAAATACAACTATCGCCAGTGGAAAGATTCTTTTTACCGGTAGTGAGCAGCGTTAACTTTCATTTTAACCCCCTTTCCCACCGCTCCCCGGCAAAAAAAATTGTGCTCAACAAACAAGGCAATAGGTGCGGGGCCTTGCCGCACATTTCTGTAACCGCTCTCATCGCACAAGCGCTAAAACAACGTTTTAACCAGGCTAATTAATCGCAGCATTCATTAGCGCGGCTTAACTTCCCCTATTGGCTGTCAGACCTTTTAGTTCCTATGATTAAGCCGATGGGGATCCTGCCAATTGATTATTCCAACCATCACAATCGGCAATAATTTATCCCCACCACCTTGGTTACTCGGTTTTAATTTTAATCACAGCAAAATAATGTGAGGTAGACTTATGTCCGAACAAGAACTCAGGTCCAGCAACAGTATTGTCAACGTGATCGTGGTTATCGATACCGATGCTCTGGTGGAGGCCTATAACGGCAAAAACCCCAGCCAGGATCCCAATAGCCCTACCGGCATCAATCACAGTTACGCCTATATGGTGGTAACCTCGCAGCAGGTCATCGGCGGCTCCGGCACCGCCGATCTAAACTTTAAGGCCAACGTCGGCGACGTTATCCGCTGGACCGGTACCTCCGAATCCAACAACTTCGACGCCAGCGTATTGATTTACGGCCTGCCCCAGTTCGGCGGCGGCACCCAGGTATTTTCCAATCCGACGTTCAAGATGTATACGCGCAGCTCAATGTTGCCGGCGCAAAATACCATTTTCCCGGTAACCTACAGCAACCAGACCTATTGGTTTATTCAGGCCGACATCTCCAACACCGGCACGGAGAATTATTGCATTCAGTTTGGCCTTTATTATCGGCCGACCGGAGGCGATCAACAGCTGCTGGGTTATTTTTATTGGGACCCGGCCATTACTATCAGCAATTGATTATTATTCCCGGCAGGGATTACACGACAGCAATAATGCCAATGGCCCCTCAGGGGGCCATTTTCAATAAACGCCTTAATCATTAGCGTTATTTTGCTGGCGCAGCCATTCGCTGGCGGCGTCAAAAAACTTTTGCGCCAGGGGCGTGGCGCGTTCCGGCACGTCGACCACCACCGCCGCGTGACGCGACATGGCGGCGATAGCGATGGGCCGACGCTGCAGCGCCGGCGTCATTTCCGGCAACAGGTTGCCGCGCGGGAACAACCCGCAGCCGAGGCCGACGAAAATCCCCTCAAGCAGTTGGAAAATCGAGGTGGTCTCCAGCCGCGGGTGCAGCGTCAGCCCGGCTTCGCGGAAGTATTGATCGAGGTAGCGGCGGAAATAACGCGTAGGCTCCGCCAGGCATAGCGGCAGCGCGGCGACCGCCTCCAGCGGCAGCGGCGCGTCGCCGACCAGCTTGGGGAAGTGCTGCGGGTGGAACACCAGCTCCACGCCGGTTTCCGTCAGCGGTTGCGACTGGAAATGCAGCTCTTTCAGCGTTGTCAGCTCGAAGAAACCGATGCCGATATCCACGGTGTGCGCCGTCAGCGCTTCCAGCAGCTGATCGGCGCTCAGCACCGCCACCCGATAGTCCAGATGCGGATAACGCTCGCTGACCGCCTTGAGCATTTCCGCCAGCGAAATACTGCACTGCGGCACCACGCCGAGGCGCAGCGTGCCGTTAAGACCGTGCTTCAGCGACTCCACTTCCAGTTTCAGCCCCTGATAGACCGACACGATTTCGCGCGCCCAGGCCAGCACCCGTTCGCCCTCGGCGGTAAAACCGCCGAAATTGTTGCCGCGGTTAATCAGCGACACGCCCAATTCTTTCTCGAGGTTTTTCAATCGCATCGATAACGTCGGCTGGCTGACGAAGCTGGCCTCGGCCGCGCGGCCAAAGTGGCGTTCACGCTCAAGATTACACAGGTAGATCAGTTGTTTAATATCCATAACGCGGCTCATCAATGGGCATACGCGCTAATTATACCACCGCGTAACGGCCTGTGCCCGGCCCCCTCAGACTTTCAGCTTCAGGTAGTCCAGCAGGCGCGAAAACATGCCGCCCTGATCCACCGGCTGCAGCACCACCAGCGGTAAAGTCTTCAGCAGCTGCCCGTTGTCGCTGACGCGGATCTCGCCCACCGTCTGGCCCTGCTTCAGCGGCGCTTCCAGCCGTTCGACGTTCAGCACGTACTGCGCCTTCAGCTTACCCTCCTCGGTTTTCGGCAGGCTCAGGAACTGATCCTGCGCGCTGCCCACCTGCACCTGATGACGTTCGCCATACCACACCGGCTCTTGTCCCAGGCTCTGCCCGGCGTTAAACAGATGCACGGTGGCGAAATCGCGCAGCCCCCAGCTCAGCAGCTTGCGCGCCTGTTCCTCACGACCTTTGGGGCTTTTTCCGCCCATCACCACCGCGATCAGGCGCCGCTGGCCCTCGGTGGCGGAGGCGATGATGTTAAACCCGGCCGAAGCGGTGTGCCCGGTCTTCAGGCCGTCGACGTGCAGGGTTTTATCCCACAGCAGGCCGTTGCGGTTCTGTTGGGTGATGCCGTTCCAGGTCAGCGATTTTTCGCTGTACATATGATATTCCGCCGGCTCGCTCATGATGATGGCGCGGGATATCAGCGCCAGATCGCCGGCGGTGGTGAACTGCCCCGGCGCATCAAGGCCGTGTACGGTTTCAAAATGGGTATTTTTCAGGCCCAACTGCGCGCTTTTTTCATTCATCAGTTTGACGAAGTTAGCCTGATTGCCCGCCACGTAATCCGCCATCGCCACGCAGGCGTCGTTGCCGGAGTCGATGATGATGCCGCGGCTGAGGTCGCGTACCGTGACCCTGTCACCAAGTTTCAGGAACATCAACGAAGACCCCTTGAACACCGGATTGCCCTGCGCCCAGGCGTCGTTCCCTACCGTCACTACGTCGTCCAGGCCAATTTTATGTTGATCGAGCGCATGATCGATCACCAACCCGGTCATCAGCTTGGTCAGGCTGGCAGGGTTGCGCCTCTCATCCGGGTTGCCGGCGGCCAACAGCTGCCCGGTGGCGTAATCCATCAATACATAGGAGGCGGCGTCTATCGCCGGGGGCGTACTCGAGGGAAAGTTGAACGGCGCATCCGCCGCCTGCGCCGCCAGCGGCAGCAACGCTGTGCCGATCGCGGCCAATACCGAACGTTTCAAAGGGGAGTTCCTCAGGCCCTGCGGGCGAAATAAAATGCCAATATAATCCGTGGCATAGCCTGCATGAATTCGGCGCTCAGCGGAATCATTACTCTTTTGCAGCGGATGTCATTATGCAACCATTTGTTTGCGGAACCCCGTCGCGCGATAGATACGCTCTATCCCGCCATAACCCTATTCTATTAGACGCCGCCCCCCACGGGCTCCTAGACTTGTGACATAAACTCCCATAACGCTTAAAAAATCGTTTACTTTTTAGCTACAACCACCGGCAACCAAAATCAACATGAAATTCAAACCCGCAATCAAGCCTTATACCGGCCCGGCGGGCGGCTGGGGCTCCCTCGAAGCTACCACCCGCTTTGTGCTCGACAGCAAGCAAACGCTGAAAAACCTGCGCAATTTGATGCGCGTCAACAAGGCGCGAGGCTTCGACTGCCCAGGGTGCGCCTGGGGCGACGATAACCACAGCACTTTCAGCTTCTGTGAAAACGGCGCCAAGGCGGTCAGCTGGGAGGCCACGCGCAATGCGGTCGAACCCGAATTCTTCGCCGCACATAGCGTCAGCACCCTGCAGCAGCAGAGCGATTATTTCCTGGAATATCAGGGCCGCCTCACTCATCCCATGCGTTACAACGCCGAAACCGACCATTACGAGCCGATCAACTGGCCGGACGCACTGGCGCTGATCGCCAAACATATCAAGGCGATGGATACCCCGAACCAGATTGAGCTGTACACCTCCGGCCGCGCCAGCAACGAAGCTTCCTATCTTTATCAGCTGTTCGGCCGCATGCTCGGCACCAGCAACTTCCCCGACTGTTCCAATATGTGCCACGAGGCCAGCGGCGTCGGGCTGAAGCAAAGCATCGGCGTCGGCAAGGGCACCATCCGTATGGATGACTTCGAAAAGGCCGACGCCATCTTCGTCTTCGGGCAAAACCCCGGCACCAACCACCCGCGGATGCTGCACAGCCTGAAAAACGCCGCCAAGCGCGGTGCGCGCATCGTCAGCTTCAACACCCTGCGCGAACGCGGGCTGGAACGCTTCGCCGATCCGCAGGATCCGCTGCAGATGCTGACGCCGAAATCCTCACCGATCAGCTCGTCGTACTTCCAGCCAAATCTCGGCGGCGATATGGCGGCAGTGCGCGGCATCGTTAAGGCACTGCAGGAAACTCACCGCCAGCGCCTGGCCGCCGGTGAAACTGGCCTGTTTGATCTGGCGTTTATCGAGCAACACAGCGTCGGGGTGGATGCCTATTTGGCGCGCGTCGACGCCACTTCGTGGGCGCAGATCGCCGAACAGTCGGGCTTAACCGAGGAGCAGCTGCGACAGGCGGCGGCCATTTACCAGGGGGCGGAACGCGTGATCTGCACTTGGGCGATGGGCGTAACCCAGCATAAGCACTCGGTGGCGACGGTACGTGAAATCACCAACCTGCAGCTGTTGTTCGGCCAATTGGGCAAACCGGGCGCCGGTCTGTGCCCGGTGCGCGGCCATAGCAACGTGCAGGGCAACCGCACCATGGGCATCGACGAGAAATCCCCCGGGGTGCTGCTTGACAGCCTGGAGCGCCATTTTGGCTTCACCGCCAACCGTGCACACGGGCATAACACGGTGGAAGCGCTGGAGGCGATGCTGCGCGGCGAGGTCAGGGTGCTGATCGCGCTGGGCGGCAATTTAGCCGCCGCCTCGCCGGATACCGAACGCACCGCCCGCGCCCTGCGCTGCTGCGAGCTGACGGTGCACATCAGCACCAAGCTCAACCGCAGCCATCTGGTGACCGGCAAGGACGCGCTGATCCTGCCGACGCTGGGGCGCACCGAACAGGATCTGCAGGCCAGCGGCCCGCAGTACATCACGGTGGAAGATTCTTTCAGCATGGTGCACGCTTCGGAGGGCGTCGGCAAACCCTTGGCCGACACTCAGCGCTCTGAAACGGCGATCGTCTGCGGCATCGCCGATGCGGTGCTGGGCAATCAACCGCTCGACTGGCTGGCGCTGGCGGATGACTATTCGCTGATCCGCGACCATATCGCCGCCACCGTCGCCGGCTTTGCCGACTTTAACCGCCGCTGTGACCAGCCGGGCGGGTTCTACCTGGGCAATGCCGCCGCCGAACTGCGTTTCGCCACCCCAAGCGGCAAAGCGGAATTCAGCGCGGCGGAACTGCCGGCCACCCTGTTCCCGCAGTTGAACGGCCAAAAGGCGCCCTTCACGCTGCAAACCCTGCGCTCGCACGATCAGTACAACACCACCATTTACGGACTGGACGACCGCTATCGCGGCGTATACGGCCAACGCGAGGTGCTGTTCATTCACCCGGAAGATCTGGCGGCATTGGGCATGCAGGACGGGGAACGGGTGGAAATTGAAACCCTGTGGAATGACGGCGTGGTGCGCAAGGTGAGCGGCTTTAAGCTGGTGAGCTACGATATCCCACGCGGCAATCTGGCGGCCTACTATCCGGAAACCAATCCGCTGGTGCCGCTGGCCAGCTTTGGCGACGGCACCGGTACCCCGACCTCCAAATCGATCCCGGTGGTGGTTCGCCGCTGTGCGGAGCGCCCTTCGCTGCGCATCGCCTGACAAGGTGCGCCCGGTTCAGGCCGGGCGCGCCAATATTTCCAGCGCGGTTTGCAATTCGGCCGACAGCTGATGGCGCCGCCAGACGAAATACAAGTCGCTTACCCCTTCCTCCCCCATTTCCACCACCTTGAGCGCAGGCGCCGGCAGGATCAGCGGCAGCAGCGAGCCGGGAATGCAGGCCACCCCGCAACCGGCCTGCACGCAGGCCGCCATCGCTGCATAAGACTCCATTTCGAGCGTCATGCGTGGCTTCAGGTGGCGCGCAGCCAGCCAGTGGTCAATCTTCAAGCGGAACGAGCATTCGCGGCTGAAGGTATAAAACTCCAGCCCTGCCAGCGAGGCGGCGTCGAGTTGCGCGATATGCGCCGGCAGCAGCAACACCAGCCGTTCATCAAACGCCTTGCTGCTGGCCAGCAGCGGGTGTTCGATCGGCCCATCGCTGATCGCCAAATCCAGTTCGCTGTCGATCAGCATGCGTTCCAGCACCAGCGAGTCGCGGCTCAGCACGTTGATTTGCAACTGCGGCTGCAGACGGCGCAGCTGAGCGATGCGCGCCGGCAGGTGGCTGACCAGCGAAAAATCGAGCGCGCCCAGATTGAGCAGCCCCTGGTGTTGCTCGCCGGCGAACAGCTGGCGGCTGCGATCGGCCTGCTCGACGATGTCGCGCGCCTGCTGATAGAACAGCCGCCCTTTGGGGTTTACGTACAAGCGGTTTTTGTCGCGGAAAAACAGCTCGCCGCCCAGCGACGCCTCAAGCTCGCGAATGCGCAAAGTAACATTGGAAGGCACGCAGTGCAGCTCCCGCGCGGCGGCGGCAATGGTCTTATACTCGACTAAAGCGCAAAAAAACCTAAGCTGGCTTAGCTTCATTAAATATTCACTTTTTGTTAGCGTTTTACTTAAAAACAATCACTTTAGATTAGCATTAATTTGTCCTACAGTCTTACCGGCAACCTGAGGAGGAACCCCGATGCCATTGAATGACCTATTGACGCTGCCGGGCGTCACCGCCCAACCGGAGGCGGTAACCGACGGCTACGTATTCAACCACACCATGATCCGTGTGAAAGATCTGAGCAAAGCGCTGGATTTCTATACCCGCGTGCTGGGCTTCACCCCGGTCTATCTGGAAGAGTTCAAAGAAGCCGCCTTCACCATCTGCTACCTGACCCGCAGCCCGCGCGAACAAATCCCGCAGGATGACGATGAGCGCAAACGCTGGGCGTTGAGCCAGCCAGGCATTCTGGAATTGACCTATAACCACGGCACCGAGCAACAGGCCGATTTCAGCTATCACAACGGCAACGGCGAGCCGCGCGGGTTCGGCCACCTGTGTGTAACGGTACCGGACGTGCGCGCCGCCTGCGAGCGCTTTGAACGTCTTGGCGTGAGCTTCCAAAAACGCCTGCATGAAGGCCGCATGAACTACGTGGCGTTTATCCGCGACCCGGACGATTACTGGATTGAGATCCTACAGCCGACCCCGCTGCAGGACTGATTTGCCCGCCTCTCACCCCGGTCATCCGCACCGGGGTTTTATTTATCGTCTTTCGATTGGCCAAACATGCGCAAAATCGCGCGCCAGCGCAGGAAAACCGTGACGTTAGGCTTGCCCGCAGCGGGTGATTCGCGTAAAACTGTCTGCCGCAAATCTTGCCACTCACAACCCATTCACTGGACGATATGTTTCAAGATAACCCGCTGCTGG
>Ga0105251_10000984_pt1 | contig 25103 bp, 18 predicted proteins | sample KBSS64metaG_FD_80424 | JGI IMG/M metagenome (GOLD analysis project Ga0105251, IMG submission 80424) | Switchgrass rhizosphere microbial communities from Kellogg Biological Station, Michigan, USA - KBS S6-4 metaG | ecosystem: Host-associated > Plants > Roots > Rhizosphere > Soil | place...
CAGCGGCCCCGAAGGGGCGAGGCCCAGGGATGGGCCGAGTAACGTTGGCGCAGCCAACCGGCTGATTGGGCAAGGGCGCGGGTTGCAAGGGGCCGCGCCTACGGCCCCTTGCTCGGTCGAGGCGCGTGAGTCTCATGGTGCATCTCACCTTTATTGACCGAAAACTTCACGAACGCCCGCAGAAAAACGCTAACTGACAAGCATTACGCCGCAGCGCCCCTTTGCATTGGCTCACTTTTATCAGAAGTGGCTGTTGATGCTCATATAGTAAGTGCGGCCCGGTTCGTTAAAGGTGGCTGCACCCGCACCGGCGATGTTGATCGCGCCGGTGATAGGGTCGCCCACGTTCTGCGCGTTGCCGGCGCGGAACTGGCGTTTGTCGAACAGGTTGTCGATACCGGCGGTGATGCTGAGGTTTTTGGTCACGTCATAGCTGGCGCTGGCGCCGACGATGGCGTAAGGGCTGACCTCACGCGTTTCCGTTCCGGTCGCCGGTTTGCCCTGATAGTTGTATTTCTTCGGCTTCTGACGGCCGTACCAGGTCAGGGTAGACTGCATCGACAGATCCTCGGTGGCTTGCCAGCTCAGGGTCGAGTTGATGGTGAACTTAGGGATCACCGACAGATAGTCGCCGGTGCTCTTGTTCTTGTTCTCGATCATGTAGGTGGCGTTATTGCTCCAGGTGACGGCTTCGCTGACCGGCACGTTCAGCGTGCCTTCCAGGCCCTGAACCACCGCCTTCGGTACGTTCTCCCACTGGTAAACCGCCGTGCCGGTGCTGCTGGTGGCGATGCGAGACGTGCCCGCTTCGATCTTGTTGCGGTAATCGTTGCGGAAGTAGGTCACGCCGGCCAACCAGCCGTCGTTATGGAACTCCAGCCCGATCTCTTTGTTGACGCTGGTTTCCGCCTTCAGATCGTCGTTGCCCAGCAGGTAGCAGCCATTTCTGATATCGCCGCCCGCGCAGCCCTGGCCTTTGCTGTACAGCAAATAGTTACCGTTGGTCTGGAACAGGTTAGGCGCTTTGTAGGCGCGGGCGATGCCCATCTTCAGCGTGAAGTTGTCGCCCAATTCCTGCGACAGGTTCAGCGCCGGGCTCCAGTTGTTGCCGGCCTCGGAGTGCAGATCGTAGCGCAGACCCGGCGTCAGCATGGTGCTGTCGGTCAGCTCGATATTATCTTCGGCGAACAGCGAGAAGATATGGGCGGAGGCGTAAGGGCTGCGTGTGCCGTTCCCCATGCCGGGGATGGTGCCGCCCATCAGCGTCTGGCTGGTGGAGGTGCCGTCTTTCATCCGCTGCTGGTTCCATTCGGTGCCCAGGGTGGCGGTTTGCGCCACGCCCAGCTCAAACGGCACGCTGACTTCGCTGTGCGCCAGGAAATCGTCCAGCTTGGTGGTGCCGAAGCCGCTGTTTTTGGTATCGAAGATGCCCTCGGTGCCGCCGGCCAGGCCTTCGTTCAAACGGGTGTTGCGGGTGCGCTCGAACTGAATGTAGTTGTTGGTGCTGACGCCGTTGTCCCAGGCGCCGCGGTGGTTCAGGCCGAAGGTTTCGCGGTAGATGCGGTTGGTTTCTTTGCCGTAGTTGCTTTGCACCAGCGCGTTGGTGTTGGTGTTCTGGGTATCGCCGGCGTACAGGTTGCCCTGGCGGCCATAGGCATATTCAAACTCCAGAGACTGCAGATGGGCGAAGTCCCAGTGCAGCAATGCGTCGATGTTTTTGTCGACCACGCCTTCACGCCCGGCGGGAATGCTGCTGGCATAGGCGCCTACGCGCTCAGATTTGTGAGATTCGTTGAGGTCCCAGGCGTCGGCCTGGGTTTTGCTGTAGCCGCCGAACAGACGGAAGCTCAGGGTGTCGCTCAGCGGGCCGGACAGGCTGAAGTCGGTGCGTTTGGTGGCGCCTTCCTGCTTGTGCTGCGGCACGTTGAAATAACCGTTCAAGGCGCCGTGCAGTTCTTTGCCGGCCTTCTTGGTGATGATGTTGACCACGCCGCCCGCAGCGCCGTTGCCATAGCGCGCTGCGGCGGGGCCGCGCAGCACTTCGATGCGTTCGATCATTTCCGGCGGCACCCAAGCGGTATCGCCGCGGGTGTCACGCTCGCCGCGCCAGCCCTGGCGCACCGAGTTACGGCTGGTGGCCGGTTTGCCGTCGATCAGGATCATGGTGTTTTCCGGCCCCATACCGCGGATGTCGAGCTGGCGGTTGTTGCCGCGCTGGCCGCTGGTGGAGTTGCCGGTCAGGTTAACCCCGGGCATGGTGCGGATCAGTTCGTTGATGTCGCGCGCCGGCGGGCGTTTCTTGATCTCGTCGGCGGTGATGGTGGAAACCCCCGGCGCCTGCAGGTTCTGCCGGGCGGCGGTGACCACGATGGTGTCTTCCGAACGCGGTTTTTTATCGGCTGCGCCGGCGTTTTCTTCGGTGGCCGTGGTGTCTGTTTGCTGTGCGGCACTGGCCATGACGGACGTGCCGAGTCCTAACCCGATGATGGTGGCTAACGAATAACGAGATAATTTGCTGTTCATTTGAGTTTCCTACCTTGCTGCCATCCCGCGCGGAGTGGGGGAAGGGCGGTTGTAGTTTTTGTGTAGTCGGAAATAGAAAATCGGCTGCGGCAAGGGATGTTGCGTTGCTATCCCCGATCCCTGTCCGTTGCGCGCAAGACCAGCACGATCTCCAAGCGTCACACACTATTGCAAATGCAAATAATTATCAATAGTATTCGGTATACCGTGCGTTTGGGTGGCTCCTGTCGATACGGATATGTCAGCGTTTCTCTGAGCCGCCAACTACAAGATGGGTAGGCGTTGTGAATACAGAATTACAGTCAGAAAGCAGCAAGTTATTGGCCAGTTCCCACGCCGGCAGCCCCGGCTGGTGGTTGAAAGTGGCCCGGCGCGGCACTCCCTGGGTGGAGCCGGCGGGCGATGGCCGGTGGCGAGCCACGTTTTTCTGGCGCGATCCTCAGGGATGCGAACTGACCTCCGCTTACCGGCGGGTATGGATCCACATTAACTGCCTGACCGACCACCATCAGCCGAACCCGCCGCAGAGCCTGCAACGCCTGGACGGCACCGACGTATGGTACTGGCAGACCGAGCTGAACGGCGCCTGGCGCGGCAGCTACTGTTTTATTCCCTGTTTTGACGAGCGCCCGCCGGAATTCAGCGGCGACGACGCGCACGCCAACATGCACAACGTGCGCCACTGGTGGCACCAGGTGTTCGCCAGCGCCACGCACGATCTGCTCAACCCGCACCGTTCCTGGCCAGGCACCAGCGGCAATTGCCTGTCCGGCCTGCATATGCCGGACGCGCCGCCGCAGCCGGCATGGCGCGCATTCGACGAATACGAAATCGCCAGCGGGCGCTGCACGCCGCCGCCGCCGGCGCGCCTGCAGCGTCATACCTGGCACAGCGAGCGGTTGGGCAACAGCCGTAACGTCTGGGTCTACACCACCGGTGAAAGCCGGCCGGGCGAGCGCCCGCTGGCCGTTCTGCTCGACGGCCAGTTCTGGGCGCAGCAGATGCCGGTGTGGGATCCGCTGATGCAGCTGACCCGCGAGGGCGCGCTGCCGGAAGCGGTCTACCTGCTGATCGACATCATCGATCTGAAGCATCGGGCGCGTGAACTGACCTGCAAGGAAGATTTCTGGCTGGCGGTGCAGGAAGAACTGCTGCCGCAGTTGGCCGAGTGGGCGCCGCACAGCGACAATCCGGCCAGCACTGTGGTGGCCGGGCAAAGCTTCGGCGGCCTGTCTTCCCTGTTCGCCGGGCTGCGTTGGCCGCAGCGCTTTGGCGCGGTGATCAGCCAGTCGGGATCCTACTGGTGGCCGCGGCGCGACATGCTGCAGCAGCCGACTGTCCCGGAAGATGCCTGTTGGCTGATGCAGCAGGTGGAGCAACAGGGGTTGGGCAATCACGGCGCGCTGAAGGTGTTTATGGAAGCCGGCTCGCATGAAAAACTGGTGCACCGGGTCAGCGGCCAGATGGCGACGTTGCTGAGCAACGCCGGGCACCGGGTGCATTACCGGGTGGTGGAGGGCGGGCACGACGCCCTGTGCTGGCGCAGCGGCCTGACCGACGGGCTGCAGGCGGCATGGGCCGCTGCCTTCGCCACCGCCTATCCCACGCAGTCGGAATCGTCTCTTTCAACGGCGCAAGGCGAACATGATGGAAAAGCTGAATCCGTTCGATGATCAACAGCAGCGCAGCCTGGTGCTGCGCAACGTACAACAACAATATAGCCTGTGGCCGGATTTCTGCGCCATTCCCTCTCTCTGGACGGTAGCTTTCGGCCCGGCGGCGCACGCAGAGTGCGTCGGCTGGCTGGAGCAGCATTGGCAGGATATTCGGCCGGTATCGCCGCCAATGGCGTGATCGGCACCAGGTAATAACGGGAGCATTAGCAGTGTCACAAACCCCAATTTCCGCCACCGGGCCTCGCGTTGCCGGTGAAATGCCTTTGGTTGCCGCTCAGCCCGGCATCTGGGTGGCAGACCAAATTTCCCCGCACCGCAACGCTTATGCGGTGGCGCACTGTATCGAACTCAATGGCCCGATCGACCCGGCGCTGCTGCTGCAGGCCATTACTCTGGGCCTGAACGAGGTGGATACGCTGCGGCTGCGTTTCGAAGAGCGCGACGGCGTGCCGGTGCAGTGGCTGGACGAAACCCTGGCGGTGCGCGAGCCGGAGCTCGTCGATCTGGCTGATTCACCGGACGCCGCCGCCGCTGCACGGGCGCTGATGGAGATCGATTTGGCCGGCGAACTGCGTGCCGGCAGCGGCATGCCATTATATCGCAACGTGCTGATGCGCCTGGCGGATAACCGCTGGTTCTGGTACCAGCGCTATCATCACATGCTGGTGGACGGCTTCAGCTTTACCGCCATAGCCCGGCGCATCGCCGCGCTGTATAGCCACCTTTGCCGCGACGAGCCGCTGGAGCCGACGCCGTTCACGCCGTTCAGCGAGGTGGTGGCGGAGTATCAGGCCTATCGGCAGGCGCCGGCCTGGCAGCGCGATGCCGATTTTTGGCGCGAGAAGGCGCGCCAATTGCCGCCGGCGGCGACCCTATGCCCGCAGCCGCTGGCCGGGCAGGTGCCGACGCCACGCATTCACCGCCTGGAACAGCACTGCGATGAGCACGCATTCGCTGCGCTGGTGCAGACCGGGGGCCAACAGAAGCTGAACGCCGCCGATATGGCGGTGGCGCTGCTGGCGCTGTGGGTGTCGCGGTTGAGCGGCCAACCCAGCTTCAGCGCCGGCTTCATTTTCATGCGCCGTACCGGATCTGCCGCATTGTGCGCCGCCGGGCCGGTGATCAACGTGCTGCCGATGGAAATGCACCTCGAGCCGCAGGCCACGCTGTATGAAGCTGCCGCCCGCATCAGCCGCGAGCTGAAAAGCGTGCGCCGCCATCAGCGTTACGATGCTGAACAGGTGCAGCGCGATCTGGGCCGCATTGGCGATGCCGAGCCGCCGTACGGCACGGTATTCAACTTCAAGATGTTTGATTACCAGCTGGATTTCGCCGGCATCGAGGGCATAACCCGCGATCTGGCCTCCGGGCCGGTGCGCGATCTGGAGATTGCGCTGTTTATCGGTGAGAACAACCAGCTGAAGGTCGAGCTGTTGGCCAATGCCGAGCGCTATAGCCGCCAGGAATTGCAGGCTCACCTGCGGCGCCTGCCGCTGCTGCTGGCGCAGTTTGCCGCTCAGACGGATTTGCCGATCGGCGAAGCCGACATGCTGACGCCGGAAGACCACGCTTTGCTGGCGCGAGTCAATGACACCGCGCATCCGGTGCCGGCTACGACGCTGAGCAGCCTGCTGGCACAGCAGGCGCAGCGCACGCCGGACGCGCCGGCCCTGGCCGACGCCCACTTCAGCTTCACCTACCGCGAAACCCGTGAACAGGTTGGCGCGCTGGCGCGTCAACTGGCGGCTCAGGGCGTGCGGCCGGGCGACATTGTGGCGGTTGCGCTGCCGCGCTCGGTGTTTCTTTCGTTGGCGCTGATGGCCATTGTCGAGGCCGGCGCCGCTTACCTGCCGCTGGACACCGGCTATCCGGACGAGCGGCTGGCGATGATGCTGGAAGACGCCGCGCCGCGCCTGATAGTCACCAGCCCGGCCCAGCAGGCGCGCTTTGCCGGCCAGGGCGACATTTTGCTCTACGATGCGCCGCTGCCGGCCGATCGCGCCGCCGGCGTGACGGTCAACGGCCCAACGCCGGATCACGCGGCCTATATCATCTTTACCTCCGGTTCTACCGGTCGGCCGAAGGGCGTGCTGGTCGGCCATCAGGCGATCGTCAACCGCTTGCTGTGGATGCAGCACCAGTATCCGCTGGCGGCGGACGACGTGGTGCTGCAAAAAACGCCGTGCAGTTTTGACGTTTCGGTGTGGGAATTCTTCTGGCCGCTGATGGTCGGCGCACGGCTGGTGATGGCGCCGCCGGAGGCGCACCGCGATCCCGAGCAGTTGCAGCAGCTGATTGCCCAGCATCGGGTGACGACCATGCACTTCGTGCCGTCGATGCTGGCGGCGTTCGTCGCCGCACTGGACGGCGAAACGGCGGTCGCCGCCTGCGGTTCACTGCGCCAGGTGTTCTGCAGCGGCGAAGCGCTGCCGGCGGAGCTGTGCCGCCTGTGGCAGAGCCGCACCGCGGTGCCGCTGCATAACCTGTACGGCCCGACCGAAGCGGCGGTGGACGTGACCTGGCATCCGGCCCACGGCGCAGCGCTGGCGCGGGTGACCGGCGCCAACGTGCCGATCGGCCTGCCGGTATGGAACACCGGCCTGCGCATTCTGGACGCGCGCCTGCGGCCGGTGCCGCCGGGTGTCGCCGGGGATTTATACCTGACCGGCATCCAGCTGGCGCAGGGCTACCTAGGGCGGCCGGACCTGACCGCCGGCCGTTTTGTGGCCGACCCGTACGGCGACGGCGGCCGCATGTACCGCACCGGCGACGTGGCGCGCTGGTTGCCGGGCGGCGAAGTGGAATACCTGGGGCGCAGCGATGATCAGCTGAAAATTCGCGGCCAGCGCATTGAGCTGAGCGAAATCGATCATGCGCTGTTGTCGCTGCCGGGCGTGCGCCAGGCGGTGACCCATGCGCTGGTGCTGCAGGGCACGCCGGTAGACGCCGGCGGCGACGCGCGTCAGTTGGTGGGGTATCTGGTGGCGCAGCCGGGCGTGACCTGGGATCTGGACGTGCTGCGCGCGGCGCTGGCCGATCGCCTGCCGCCGCACATGGTGCCGGTGGCGCTGGTGGAAATGGACGCGCTGCCGCTGAGCGCCAACGGCAAGCTGGATCGTAAAGCCTTGCCGCAGCCGCAGGGCGGGGAGCGCAAGGCCGGCCGCGCGCCGCAGGCCGGGCTGGAGGCCGACATCGCAGCGGTGTTCGCCCGCTTGCTGCAGCGCGAACAGGTGTTCGCCGACGACGACTTCTTCGCCCTCGGCGGCCATTCGCTGTTGGCGATGCGCCTGGCGGCGGAGCTGCGCCGCGATCTGGGCAAGGCGGTCTCCGTCGGGCAGGTGATGGTGGCCTCCCGCGTCGAACAGCTGGCGCAGCTGCTGGCCGAGGAGCGCACCCAGGAAGAGGCGGATCGCTGCGGCTTCGACAGCGTGCTGCCGCTGCGCACCACCGACGGACCGACGCTGTTCTGCCTGCACCCGGCTTCGGGCTTTTCCTGGCAGTTCAGCGTGCTGCCGCGCTACATCGATCAGCACTGGTCGCTGGTCGGCATTCAGTCGCCGCGGCCGGACGGCCCGCTGGCGCTGAGCGAGGATATGGATCAGGTGGTCGAGGCCCACCTGCAGACCGTGCTGCAGGTACAGCCGCACGGGCCGTATCACTTTATCGGCTACTCATTGGGCGGCACGCTGGCGCAGGGCATCGCCGCCCGTCTGCAGGCGCGCGGCGAGCAGGTGGCGTTTCTCGGCCTGCTGGACACCTACCCGCCGGAAACCCAAAACTGGGACGTGATGCTGGACGACAACGTGCTGAAAGAAGTGCAGCGAGAGCGCGAGCAGTTCCTGGCGGTATCGCAGGACACGCTCGATCCGGCGCTGGGAGAAACCCGCGTGGCGATGTTCGACAATATCGAAGCCAACTACGCCGACTCGGTGCGGCTGTTGTCCCATACCCGCACCGCGCGTTTCCATGGCCAGGCGACGCTGTTTGTCGCCAAACGCACCTTGCAGGAGGGGATGGACGTGCAGCAGACCTGGGCGCAGTACGTCGATACGCTGCAGGCGCACGAGCTGGAATGCGCGCATGTGGATATCGTCTCGCCGGCGTCGTTCAAAGTATTGGGACCGTTGCTGAACCGCATACTGCGGGCTTTGTAACCGGCGTTGTTCGCGTCGGCCGCCAAATGTCGGGGTGATCCCGGCGTTTGGCTGCGCATCATTATTGAATATCAATGAGTTTTATTATCATTATTGATACCCCGTCTGTGCTAGCATGAGCGCCCACGCGGTTGCAGCCCTGGCGCAATGTCCTTTTAAAGATTGGTGATGAACCGATGAGTAAACCCTCTATCCTGCTTGATTTTGGCTTGCTGAAGAGCAACCGGTCCTTCCGGGCGGTGTTCTGTGCGCGCTTTATTTCCATTTTGGCATTGGGGCTGATGGCCATCGCCATTCCGGTGCAGATCCAGGCGCTGACCGGTTCGACGCTGCTGGTCGGCCTGGCGGTGACCCTGGCGGGCGGCGGCATGTTCGCCGGGCTGCTGATGGGCGGCGTGTTGGCGGATCGCCACGAGCGCCGCCGTTTGATCCTGTTTGCGCGCTCCACCTGCGGCATCGGCTTTGTCGGCCTGTGCATCAACGCCGCGCTGCCTGCGCCTTCCCTGACGGCGATTTACCTGCTGGCGGTATGGGACGGTTTCTTTGGCGCCGTGGGCGTGACCGCGCTGCTGGCGGCGACCCCGGCGCTGGTGGGGCGCGAAAACATCGTGCAGGCCGGCGCCATCAGCATGCTGACGGTGCGCTTCGGCTCCATTCTTTCCCCGGCGGTCGGCGGCCTGGTGATCGCCAACATGGGCATTGCCTGGAACTACGGTCTGGCGGCATTTGGCACCCTGCTGACGCTGTTGCCGTTGCTGAGCCTGCCGCAGCTGATGCCGCCGCCGCAGCCGCGTGAACACCCGCTGCGCGCGCTGGCGGGCGGTTTTGGCTTCCTGTTTCAGAACAAGGTGATCGGCATGGTGGCGCTGATCGGCGCGCTGTTGACTATGGCCAGCGCGGTGCGCGTGCTCTACCCGGCGCTGGCCGGCGGCTGGCGGGTTGACGCTTCCCATCTCGGCTTTATGTACGCCGCGGTGCCGCTCGGTGCGGCAATAGGCGCCTTCACCAGCGGGCGGGTGGCGCAGGTGGCGCGCCCGGGCTGGGTGATGTTGTTGACCGCCATCGCGGCCTTCGTCGCTATCGGCCTGTTCGGCCTGATGCCGTGGTACAGCCTGGCGCTGCTGTGTCTGGTGGCCTTCGGCTATCTGAGCGCGCTGAATTCGCTGCTGCAGTATGGGCTGATTCAAAGCCTGACGCCGGACAATTTCCTGGGGCGCATCAACGGCCTGTGGACGGCGCAGAACGTGGTTGGCGACGCGCTGGGGGCGCTGCTGCTGGGGGCGATGGGGGCATTTATGCTGCCGGCGATGAGCGCCAGCGGCTTCGGCTTCGGTGCGGCGGCCTTCGGCATCCTGCTGGCCTTCGCCATGGCCGGGCTGCGTCAGGTGACCCTGAACAAACCGCAACCGCAGCCCGTCGGCGAAAAGTAACGGCGTGAAGTCGGCAGCGCGGCGGCTCGAAAGATAACGGGTAGGTTGACATGGCAAATATCGGCGAGTAATTTAGCGCGGAATTAACTTAAATGATAATCATTATTATATTGGTTATCAGTTAACAGCTTGAGGACGTAGCGATGGATATTGCCGTGAAAGGCGCCAACCGAAAGGAACTTCAGGAGCAGGCGGATGAACGGTTCGGCGCTGACTTTTCTCCTGCATCGGGCTTCTTCTTCACCTCCCCGTTCCGCAGCCTGATTACCGCCGGCTGCTTTAGCCGGGTGACCCAGCCGGCTGCGGACGGCGCCGATCTGAACGGCGAGTTCCAGCGGCAGGTGCGCCAGGCGTTTGCCGAGGCGCGAGCCGCCGGGGTAAAGGAGCCGCTGCTGTGCGGCGCCATTCCCTTCGATACCCGCCAGCCTTCGGCGCTGTTTATCCCGCACGAAAACCGCTGGTTCGACCGCGCCGCCTTTATGGCCGGCGTCTCGCCGGTGGCGGCCGGCCCGGAAATCGCCCGCGTTGCCGAAGTGCCGACGCAGCCGCCTTTTATGCAGATGGTGAGCGATGCGGTCGCGGCGATGAAAGCCGGGCGGCTCGACAAGGTGGTGCTGTCGCGGCTGCTGGAGATCGAGACTCGTGAGCCGGTAGACCGCCATGCGCTGATGGCGCGCGTTATCGCCCAGAACCCTAACGGTTTTCACTTCCATGTGCCGCTGGAGCGGGGGGCGCTGTTGGGCGCCAGCCCTGAACTGTTGCTGCGCCAGGCCGGCGGGCATTTCCATTCCAATCCGCTGGCCGGCTCCGCCCGGCGCGAGGCCGACCCTGAACGCGACCTGGCGGTGGGCGAGCGGCTGATGGCCTCCGGGAAAGATCGCCATGAACATCGCATCGTCACCGAAGGCATGCGCCAGGTGCTGGCCGGGCGCAGCCGCTACCTGAACGTGCCGCAGACCCCTGAACTGCTGACCACCACCACGCTGTGGCATCTTTCCACCCCGATTGACGGCGAAGTGGCCTCGCGCGACGAAAGCGCGCTGTCGCTGGCCTGCCTGTTGCACCCGACACCGGCGCTGTGCGGCACGCCAACCCCGGCGGCGCACGCGTTGATCGGGCGGCTGGAGCCGTTCGATCGCGGCCTGTTCGGCGGCATCGTCGGCTGGTGCGACGCCGAGGGCAACGGCGAATGGGTGGTCACCATCCGCTGCGGCACCGTCGATGGCAGCCGGGTGCGGTTGTTCGCCGGCGCCGGCATCGTGCAGGACTCTTCCCCCGAATCTGAATGGCAAGAAACGGGCACCAAACTCAGCACCATTCTGCGTGCCTTCGGTTTGAATCAAGGATAACGACAAGATGAGCATTGCCTTTACCCCCTGGCCGGCGGAGTTCGCCAGCCGTTACCGCGAACGCGGCTATTGGATTGACCTGCCGCTGACCGATATTCTCGACCGCCAGGCCGACAACGACGCGCCGGCGATCGCCGATGCCCGCGGCAGCCTGAGCTACCGCGAACTGAACCTGCTCTCCGACCGCCTGGCGGCCGCTCTGCAACGCCGCGGCGTGCGGCCGGGCGAGACCGCGCTGGTGCAGTTGGGCAACGTGGTGGAGTTCTACGTGGCGTTTTTCGCGCTGCTGAAGATCGGCGTGGCGCCGGTCAACGCGCTGTTCAGCCATCAGCGCAGCGAGCTGAACGCCTATGCGGCGCAGATCAAGCCCGCGCTGCTGATCGCCGATCGCGAACACGGCCTGTTTGCCGATGACGCATTCCTCAACGCCTTCCGCGCCGAGCATCCTTCGCTGCGCCTGGTGGGCTTGCGTAACCAACCGCAGGGCGAACGGGCATTGGCCGACTGGCTGGAAGAACCCTGCGACGGTTTTGTCGCCGCGCCTTCCGCCGCCGACCAGGTGGCGTTTTTCCAGCTCTCCGGCGGCAGCACCGGCACGCCGAAGCTGATCCCGCGCACCCACAACGATTACTACTACAGCATCCGCCGCAGCGTGGAGATCTGCCGCTTTGACCGGCAGACCCGCTATCTGTGCGCCTTGCCGGTCGCCCATAACTATCCGATGAGCTCGCCGGGCGTACTGGGCGTGTTCTACGGCGCCGGGCAGGTGGTGTTCGCCGCCGATCCTGACGCCGCCCAGTGCTTCGGCCTGATCGAACGGCACCGCATCAACGTGACGGCGCTGGTGCCGCCGGCGGTCACGCTGTGGCTGCAGGCGATCGAAGAGTGGGGCAGCAATGCCGCGCTGGCCAGTCTGGAACTGCTGCAGGTGGGCGGCGCCAAGCTGGGGGAAACCCTGGCGGCGCGCATTCAGAACGAAATCGGCTGCCGGCTGCAGCAGGTATTCGGCATGGCGGAAGGGCTGGTTAACTACACCCGTCTGGACGATGACCCGCAGCATATTCTGACCACCCAGGGGCGGCCGATGTCGCCGGACGACGAAGTCTGGGTGGCGGATGAAGACGGCAACCCGTTGCCGGCGGGGGCGGTCGGGCGCCTGATGACGCGCGGCCCTTACACCTTCCGTGGCTACTACCTGAGCCCGGAGCACAACGCCAGCGCCTTTGACGCCGAGGGGTTCTACTGCTCGGGCGACCTGATCAGCATCAGCGAAGACGGCTACATCACCGTCGAAGGGCGCCAGAAGGACCAGATCAACCGCGGTGGCGAGAAGATCGCCGCCGAGGAAATTGAAAATCTGCTGTTGCGCCACCCGGCGGTGATCAACGCCGCGTTGGTGTCGATGCCGGATGCGCTGATGGGCGAAAAAAGCTGCGCCTATATCGTCGCCGGCGCACCGCTGAAAGCGGTAGTGCTGCGTCGCCACCTGCGCGAGCAGGGCGTGGCCGACTTCAAGCTGCCGGACCGTTTTATTCAGGTGGACAGCCTGCCGCTGACACCGGTCGGCAAAGTGGACAAAAAACTGTTGCGCCAGCGTCTCGACGCGCAACAACAGACTCAGGCTCAGGGAGATTAATCGATGGCCATTCCAAAACTTAATGATTACGCGCTGCCAGCCGCAGACGAACTGCCGAACAACAAGGTTAGCTGGCAGCTGGAGCCACAGCGCGCGGCGCTGCTGATCCACGACATGCAGCAGTATTTCCTCAATTTCTGGGGGGAAGACAGCGCGCTGATCAAACAGGTGGTGGAAAACATCGCCAGGCTGCGCAGCTACTGCAAACAGCAGGGCATTCCGGTGTTCTATACCGCTCAGCCGAACCAGCAGAGCGATGAAGATCGCGCACTGCTGAACGACATGTGGGGGCCGGGCCTGAACAAGCATCCGGAACAGCAGGCGGTCACCGCGGCGCTGGCGCCGGACGCGGATGACACCGTGCTGGTGAAGTGGCGCTACAGCGCTTTCCACCGCTCGCCGCTGCAGGAAATCCTGCAGGAATCCGGCCGCGACCAGCTGATCGTCTGCGGCGTGTACGCCCACATCGGTTGCCTGACCACCGCCATCGACGCCTTCATGCGCAACATCCAGCCGTTTATGGTAGCCGACGGCCTGGCGGACTTCTCGCGCGAAGAGCACCTGATGGCGCTGCGCTACACCGCCGGGCGCTGCGGCCGGGTGGTGACCACCGCCTCCCTGCTGCCGTCTGCGGGCATCGCCAGCAAAGAGGCGCTGCGCCGGCAAATTCTGCCGCTGCTGGATGAAGACAGCGAAGATATGGGCAACGACGAGAACCTGATCGACTACGGTCTGGATTCGGTGCGCATCATGGAGCTGGCCACCCGCTGGCGCAAGATCCGCGGTGATATCGACTTCATCGCTCTGGCGCGCAACCCGACCATCGACAGTTGGTGGGCGCTGCTCTGTGCCGAACAAAACTGATTTTAACCATAACGCTGTTGCCGCCGCCCGGCGTTGGCTGGGCGGCAATTTGACTCGATCGATACCTTAGGGAAATTATAATGAATACGATGATTAATAAGGGAAAGCGTGCGGCATTCCCGCTGATGCTGCTGTCCTCGCTGCTGTTTTCGGCACCGTTGCTGGCGCAAACCGCGGCGGAAGTGCTGCGCAAGCCGGTTGGCAAAGGCGCCTATGAAATGGTGTACAGCCAGGGCGAGAACGCGCTGTACCTGGCGACCTCGCAAAGCCGCAAGCTGGACAAGGGCGGCGTGGTTTATCGCCTGGATCCGACCACGCTGGACGTAACCCAGATCATCCATAACGACATCAAGCCGTTTGGCGCAGCTATCAACGCCAAAACCGGCACGCTGTTCTTCGGCAACACCGTCAACAACTCGGTGACCGCCATCGACGGCAAAACCGGTGAAGTGAAAGGACGCCTGGTGCTGGACGAGCGTAAACGCTCCGAGAGCGTGAAGCCGTTGGCGCCGCGTGAACTGGTGGCGGATGCCGACACCGACACCCTGTACGTCACCGGGCTGGGTGACTCCAGCGTAGTGTGGGTGGTGGACGGCAAGGATCTGACCCTGCGCGCCACCATCACCGGCACCGGCAAATACGGCACCGGCCTGGCGCTGGACGCCGCCGCCAAACGCCTGTATGTCACCAACGCCGATGGCGAGCTGGTGACCATCGACACCCAGAGCAACAAGGTGCTGTCGCGCAAGAAGCTGGACGAGTCCAAAGAGCACTTCTTCCTCAACATCAGCCTGGATACCGCCAACCACCGTGCATTCATCACCGACTCCAAACAGCCGCAGGTGCTGGTGGTGGATACCCGCAACGGCAATATCCTCAGCAAAATCGACGTGCCTGAGTCGCTGGCGGTGCTGTTCAACCCGGCGCGCAATGAGGTTTACGTGACTCATCGCCAGGCGGGTGAAGTGAGCGTGATCGACGCCAAAAGCTACAAGCTGTTGAATACTGTCAAGACGCCGACCCACCCGAACAGCCTGGCGCTATCGCCGGACGGCCAGACGCTGTACATTAGCGTGAAGCAGGCCTCCAGCCGCGAGAAAGAAGCCACCGCGCCGGATGATGTGATCCGCGTAGCGCTGAAGTAATCCCGCACGGGGCAAGCTAAGCGAACAGGCGCAGCGGCAACGCTGCGCCTGTTTTTTTCGCCTGAAATCGGCGCACCATTGCCCTCCTGGAGAGATCCTAGCGATCCCCGTCTATCAATCGTAATCATTACCGCTCGTCATCACTCTGTCGCCGTTTGGCGGCTGCAGGAATGGCAAATAAAGGAAAGTAAGATTTAATATTTGGAAAGCGTAATTATTTAAAAATCCGCCTTGTTGCAGGTTTTTATGCCCGCCTTTCAGGGGGTAATGTAAAGAATCTTCAACGCCGCTTACTTTAGTTTTTTAAGTGGTTTGTTGTATTTTATTTTGTATAAAAATCAAAATGTTTATGGTTTTTGTTAAAAAGTTCTCGGTTATTTTCGCTTGCCATAAACGCCTCCGCCTCTATGGTTAATAGTGGGCTTTCCCGATTGTGGGACGGTCCCGTGCGTGTCAAAAACGCCATGTGTCAGCTTCAAGCCACGATGAAAATCATCATTTTTATTCATGTAATCGGCCCTGGGCGGGTAGGCGCGAGCCTGTTTGTCCCCCTACAGAGAGAAGCCTGCTGTGACGATACTTAAACCGCTGTTAGCCAGAAACCGCAGCTGGGCGCTACAACAGCGCCAGCGCAACCCCCAATACTTCCATAAGCATGTCGCCGGCCAGCAGCCGCAGGCGTTGTGGATCGGCTGTTCCGACAGCCGGGTCCCCGCCGAGGTGCTGACCGGCGCACACCCCGGCGAACTTTTCGTGCACCGCAATATCGCCAATATGGTGCTCGAGGATGACGACAGCCTGATGAGCGTTCTGCAATATGCGCTGGAGTACCTGCACGTCTCGGCGATCGTGCTGTGCGGCCATTACGGCTGCGGCGGCGTCCAGGCGGCGGTGGCGCTGCCGCAGATGCCGCTGGCGCAGGAAAACAGCGCGCTGGCCCGGCGCATGGCGCACCTGCGCGCTTCGTTGGCGCATAATCTGCAGACCTATCAGCAGTCGGATGCCGACGACGCCAGCCGCCTGAACCTGCTGATCGAGGCGCACGTGACGACCCAGTTCGCCCACCTGATCGCCAGCGAACCGGTGCGCCGGCGCTGGGCGCAGGGGGCGGCGCTGGACGTTTTCGGCTGCGTTTACGATCTGCAGCAAGGGCATTTGAAAGAGCTTATCCATCAGGACGCGGCGGAGGTGGCCCATGAATTTCAGCACTCTGCGTAGTGACATTCCCGCCGGCATAGTGGTGTTTCTGGTGGCGTTGCCGCTCAGCCTGGGCATCGCGCAGGCCAGCGGGCTGCCGCCGTTTGTCGGGCTGTTGACCGGCGTTATCGGCGGCATTCTGGTGACCCTGCTCAGCCCTTCGCGCTATGCCGTCAGCGGCCCGGCGGCCGGTTTGGTCACCATCGTCGTCGGGGCGATGGAAACCCTCGGCTCCTTTTCCCTGCTGCTGGTGGCGCTGATGCTGGCGGGCGCATTGCAGTTGATTTTTGGCCTGCTGCGCGCCGGCCGCTGGATCTCGCTGGTGCCCGGCACGGTGATCCAGGGCATGCTGGCGGCGATCGGCATTTTGCTGATCATGCAGCAACTGCCGGTGGCGCTCGGTTATCAGGGCGAGGAAGGGCTGACGGCGCTGCTGGCCAGGGGCGGCGAACAGCTGTCGCCGGCGTCGATAGTGATAGCGCTGGTGGCGCTGGTTATCCTGTGGTTGTGGACCACCGCGCCGATCAAGCGCATCCGGCTGATGAGCTTTATCCCCGGCCCGCTGGTGGCGGTGCTGTGGGGCAGCCTGGCGGTGGTGTTTGGCGAACGGATGATGCCGGAAAGCCTCGGCAATATCCCGCGCATCGCGCTGCCGAAGTTCGACAGCGCCGAAGCCTTGGGCGCGCAGCTGAGCCGCCCCGACTGGCAGGGCGCGTGGCGCAACCCGTCGGTCTACCTGATTGCGGTGACGCTGGCGCTGGTGGCCAGTTTGGAAACCCTGCTGAGCCAGGAAGCGTTGAAAAAGCTGAAACCACAGAGGCCGGCGCCATCGCCGGATAAGGAAATGCGCGCGCAGGGCGTTGGCAATATGCTGAGCGGTTTTCTCGGCGGCCTGCCGATCACCGCGGTGATTGTGCGCAGTTCGGTCAACGTTAACGCCGGCGCGCGCAGCAAAGCGTCGATTCTGCTGCACGGCGCGCTGCTGCTGCTGAGCGGCCTGTTGTTCAGCGACCTGCTCAATACCATTCCGCTGGCCAGCCTGGCGGCGGTGCTGCTGTATACCGGCTACAAGCTCGCCGCCCCGGCGCTGTTCCGCGCGCAGTGGCGGCAGGGCCTGCCGCAGTTCGCGCCCTTTATCATTACCGTCGGCGGCATCATCGTCTTCGGCATGCTGGCGGGCATCGCCCTCGGCCTGATGGCGCAGCTGCTGTGCAGCACCTACAAAAGCCACCGCAATGCGCTGCAGCTAAGCCGCTATGACGACCATTATGTGGTGCGCTTCCACCAGAACCTGACGTTTCTGCATAACCCGCGGCTGCACAGCCTGTTGGCGCAGATACCGGATAACTGCGTGGTGATTGCCGAACATGATAACGCCGATTATATCGATCCGGACGTGAGGGCGGTGTTGGCGGAGTTCGGCGCCGGTGCGGCCAACCGTGGGATCCGGCTAAGCCGCTGGCCGGTGTAAGGCATTGCCTGTTCAACCGTGATGAATAGCCACCCATTAGGGTGGCTATTAGCATAAGTGGAGTTTTTATTTATTTGATATATAGATGTTTATTTTATTTTTATAAGAACTTTCTTATGTTGCGCAATATGATAAAATCTTTCTGCTTAATGAGGGCTAATTATTGATTAATTAGCCGATAAAGGCGGGAGGGCTATGAGGTATATAATTAATAATAATATTAAATATCATGAAGATAAGTCTGAATTGGTCTCGCTGCATGACCATGTCGAGCCGCTGCAGCTCACGGCCACGCTGAATCGCTTGCTCTCCGCCCTGGTGAGAAACAATAATCTGGTGCTTTCGCGCGAAACGCTGCTGACGCAGGTGTGGGAAGCGCACGGCCAGGTGGCCTCCGGCAACAACCTCAATAATACCATCTCGATCCTGCGCAAAATGTTCGCTTCGCTCGGCGAGGAGGAGATTATCGTCACGCTGCCGCGGCAGGGATTTATGTTTACCGCCGCCACGCTGAAAACGGCGGACAGCCTGGCTGAAAAACTGACGGAAGCTGCGCCGGGGCCGGAACCGGTTGCAATCGCCGCTGCCTCGCCTAGACGCAACCTCAAGCGCCTGAAGTCCGTTGGCCTGGCGGCCCTATTCACACTGGCGGCGGGCAGCGCTGCCTGGGCCTGGCAGGATACCGGCTATCCGCCGCTCCACTCGATAGATGTAGGCAAGATAGACAGCTGCAGCGTGCGGTTTATTACCACTTTTTATAATCCTGTCGACCCTGCCAGGATTGATCTGGACCATTTGCGCAATATGATTAAGCAACGGCCCACTATTCAATGCAATGAGCCGGCGATGCTGCTTTACTACGACACGAAAGCATTGGCGCCAAATGGTTCCGGGCGCACGCGTAGCTCTTATTTCTATTATTGCCCGCAGTCGCTGATGACGGAAGACAAGGCACAATGCGAGAGTTTTTATGAAAGCTGGGGGCTGTAGCCTAATGAAAAAATACGGTTATGCCATTGCGGCGATGCTGGCTATTGGCTGCAGCGCCGTCTCCGCTTACTTTTTGTTTTTTAAACCGCAATTCCCTGAATGTCAGGCTGTTCTTCATGTCACTGATAATGTTGCCGGTCGAGCCGTTGAGCGCATCACGTTGGTGAATTATGTGCCGAGCGGTCGGCGTCAGGTGACCGCCCTGTTGAACGGCAGGGGCTATGACGGGAACAAGCGTTATGTCGTTTCACGTATTCTGGTGATGGACTATCAGCGGCAGGGTAATAACTACAGTCTGCTGGTTAAAGAAAGTATTCTAAAACCCAATGATTCCATACAGTTTGAAAATACTCATCGGCGACTGCCGATGAAGGGAACGCAACTGCACTGGCGAATTGAGCGGATTGACCGCCGACATTTCTTGTTCGCGGATAACCACGCGCCGCTATTTGTTTGCGTCACTCGCTAGCAAAATCCCCTGGGTAGACCAGGGGATCTGTGAAGGTGAACTCTGGTGCGATAAGTCTTGCAATATCAGGACGATTTTTTATCGATATAATTATAAATGCATGGACTGTTGCTTTCTCGCGGGCAGAAGGTCAGCAGCTCGGTGTCGAGTTGGCTGGTCTCATCACGAATATTATCGTAGTAATACACGTCCGCCTTACTCTGACAGCTAAAGCCAGAACTCCGGATGATCCTTTTTATTTGATTTAAATCTCCTCCCCCCGCATTCATACTGTAGATTTGGCAACGTTCATAATTGCCTAACGGATACATACTTACGCGGGTGCTGTTCTGATAAATCATCATAACGGAAAACAGAACCAGGCAGGCGACGAATGTCATGATCATGCGCCGTAATGAACGCTGATTTCCGCTGCTGAAACTCTCAACCTTTATATGTGAATCCTGCATGGGGCGATCCCCAATGTCATTATATTCTGTATCAATTACATCATGGTCATTTACCTCCTGAATTATATCGGCACTAAACTTAAACCCTTGGCGCGGATACGTGACAATAAGCTCTTCCTCGCCAAACTGTGCCAGTGATTTACGTAACCCGGATACATAATTATTCAGGTTGTTGTTGGACGCCTTAAGGCCATGTTCGACCCAAACATCATTAAGCAGCCTGTCACGCAGCAATAGAACATTATTATTGCGGATAAAAAGCGATAGCAGTCGGGTGCTGGGTTTCAGCAAGACGATTTTTGTCGCCGTATTATCGATATGCGCCAGCGTGCACTCGTCCTCATTGAAGATGACGTTGTTATTTATATGGAAAATCATTTTTTCAACCTATCAACTTACCTGTCGAGAGATTATTCTGAGACCTGCCGGTCCTTTTTTCAATCCTCTCTATTTCCCGTCAATAGGATTTTTCTACATATTGTTATAATTACCCTCCGACCCATGGATTTTGACAAGTTTTAAAAAATAATTCTTTATATTTAATAGATACATTTTAGATTTAAAACCTATTTATTACTTACTTTCTTTTATAAAATCCTGTGTTTTTGTCTATTTACGACATAACGTTTTATTTTTGATCTGGGCAGGGTAAATTTGTTGCCACTGATACGGAACGCTGAAAAGCAGGTGTCAGCGAAAGAACCAACGCCCGGAAATAAAGCCTGGCGTTAATCATCAAGAGAGAATTGTCGATTTAATTGACGTCAATTGGAACCTCTTTACTTACTAAGGAATGTAAGGGATTTAATATGAAACTGAACAAAATCATGATGGCAGCAGTATTGGCTTTCGGCGTAACTTCTGTGGCTCACGCGGCGGATCAGGGACACGGCACCGTAACTTTTAAAGGCGCAATTATCGACGCACCTTGCTCAATTACCCCTGAAACTCTGGATCAGACCGTAAACCTGGGCCAGGTTTCTAACGTGGCGCTGAAGGACGGCGGCCAGTCCACGCCGAAAAACTTCCAGATCAAACTGGAAAACTGCGATTTGAACCCAGGTGACGCAACTGGCAAAGGCAAAAACAACGCCGTAGCCATCACCTTTACCGGTGCTTCTTCAGTAGATGACAACAAGCTGCTGGGCATTACCGGTACCGCTAAAGGCGCGGGCATCGCCATCACCGACGGCGCCGGCAAGCTGATCGAGCTGGGCAAAGCTTCCAGCGCGCAAAACCTGGGCAACGGTGGTAACACCATGAGCTTCTCCGCTTATCTGCAGGGCAGCAAGGCTTCTGGCGCGGTTATCACCCCAGGTGACTTCCAGTCCGTAGCTGACTTCACCCTGGCTTACCAGTAAGTCCGGCTGTTTGTCCTAAATTCAGCATGCGGGCTTGCCCGCATGCTTTTTTCGGAAACCTGAAGGTTGGAACAGTTTGTGAATAGGGAATATTCGATGAACCACTTTCCTGCAAAATTAATGCTCCCTTGCATATTGGTTCCGCTGCTGTTTATTAACGGCGCTCAGGCCGCTCACTCCTCGCAGGGGTGGGGGAAAGTCAATATGCAAGGGGCCATTATCGATACCGCCTGCGCCATTGCCGCCGGCAGCAGGGAACAGGTGATAGATATGAATACGGCGCCCATCGGGGATATTATTCGCGATGGCCGGGGAGTAGCCAGACAATTTTCTATTGAGTTAATTAATTGCGTATTGTCGCGTGCTGAAAGAAAGTTACCGAATTGGCGTGGTTTTAAAGTCACCTTTGACGGTGATGCCGATGGGGGGTTGTTTGGTATGCGGGGAGGGGTAGAAGGAATTGGGCTGCAAATTACCGACGCTGAAGGAAATATTGCCCAGCCAGGTACTCCTCTGCCCATCAAGGAAATAACACCAGGAAGCATGCGCCTTAATTATGAAATGCGTCTGGTTGCCAATAAGCAACCGCTACGCGCGGGAGCATATTATTCTGCGGTGCGTTTTAAGATGGATTATTACTGAGGCTTATCTCTACCGATAAATATTATTAAATGACAGGGTCGTGGATATGGTTTTTTCTCCTGCACGGAAGCTGTTTCGTCCTCGTGCGTTAAGCGTCTGTATTTTTCTGGCTTTAGCTCACTTCGCACCTATGGCAGGGGCAGAAGACGGCATCCAGTTTAATACCGACATATTGGACGTAAACGATCGGAAAAATATCGACCTGAGTCAGTTTTCGCGCAGCGGCTATATTATGCCCGGCGATTATACCATGGCGATTCATCTGAATAATAACGAGTTGCCGGAGCAGAGCATCAGCTTTTATCCGCCACAAGACGATCCGCAAGGCAGCCTGGCCTGTATTAGCCCGGCGCTGGTGGAGCAACTGGGGTTGAAACCGGACGCGCAGAAAGCGTTGAGCTGGTGGCACGATAACCAATGTTTGGATATCGCCAGCCTGAAGGGCATGGAGGCGCGCGGCGATTTGGCCACGGCGGCGCTGTACTTAAGCGTTCCGCAGGCCTATCTGGAATATTCGTCGCCGGATTGGGATCCGCCGTCCCGTTGGGATGAAGGTATCCCGGGCCTGCTGTTTGACTACAACCTCAACGGCCAGACCCAGCGCCAGCAGCGCAGCGGCGGCCAGAGCAACAGCCTGAGCGGCAACGGCACCGCCGGCGCCAACCTTGGCGGCTGGCGGCTGCGCGCCGACTGGCAGGGGCAGCTTAACCACCGGACCGGCAGTGGGCAGGGCACCGAACAGCAGTTGGACTGGAGCCGTTATTACGCTTACCGCGCGCTGCCGGCGCTGCGTTCACGGCTGACGCTGGGGGAGGATTACCTCAACTCCGGAATGTTCGACAGCTTCCGTTTCACCGGGGCCAGCCTGGTGTCGGACGACAATATGCTGCCGCCGAACCTGCGCGGCTATGCGCCGGAGGTGGTTGGCGTGGCGAAGACCAACGCCAAGGTGACCATCAGCCAGCAGGGGCGGGTGATTTACGAGAGCCAGGTGGCGGCAGGTCCGTTCCGCATCCAGGACATCAGCGAAGCGGTATCCGGCGAGCTGGACGTGCGGGTGGAAGAGCAGGACGGCAGCGTGCAGGCGTTCAAGATGAACACCGCCAGCATTCCGTACCTGACGCGCCCTGGCTCCTGGCGCTTCAAAGTGGCGGCGGGCAAGCCTTCGGACTGGCAGCACCGTTCCAATGGCCCGCTGTTTGGCACCGGGGAGTTTTCCTGGGGGGTGAGCAACGGTTGGTCGCTGTACGGCGGTTTGCTGGGCGGCGGCGATTATAACGCGGCTTCGCTGGGTATCGGCCGCGACCTGATGGCGCTGGGGGCGCTGTCGTTAGACGCCACCCAGTCGCGGGCGCGGCTGCCGCAGCAGGACGGCACGCTGAGCGGCGGTTCATACCGCCTGAGCTATTCAAAGACCTTCGACGAGACCGACAGCCAGGTGACTTTTGCCGGCTACCGCTTCTCGGAGCAGGACTTTATGAGCATGAGCGAGTATCTGGATGCGCGCTATTACGGCAGCCGGGTGGGCAACAACAAGGAGATGTACACCATCACCTTCAACCAGCAGTTTCGGGATATCGGCCTGAGCCTGTACCTGAACTACGACCACCAGACCTATTGGGATCGGCCGGACAACGATCGCTATAGCCTGACGCTGTCGCGCTACTTCGATATCGGCCGGTTTAAAAACCTGAATTTGTCGTTGACCGGTTACCGCAATAAGTATGACGGCACCAACGATGACGGCATGTACCTGTCGCTGTCGATGCCGTGGGGCCAGGGCGCCAACCTGAGCTACAACGCCTCGGTGAACCGCAACGACAGCAGCCAGCGGGTGGGGTATTACGATCGGCTGGACGAGCACAGCAACTATCAGCTGAGCGTCGGCAGCACTAAAAACGGCGCCAGCATGAGCGGCTATTACAGCCGTGAAAGTGATATCGCCCGGCTGAGCGCCAACGTCAGCTATCAACAGGGTAGCTACAGCGCGCTGGGCTTCAACGCCCAGGGCGGCGCGACCCTGACCGCAGAAGGCGGCGCACTGCACCGCAACGGTATGCCGGGCAGCACCCGGCTGCTGCTGGATACCGGCGGCGTGGCCGGTGTGCCGGTACGTGGTTACGGCAGCACCGTAGACACCAACCGCTGGGGCAAGGCGGTGGTGACCGACGTCAACAATTACTACCGCAGCAGGGCCAGCATCGATTTGAATCAGCTGGGGGAAAACGCCGAGGCCACCAAATCGGTGGTGCAGGCCACCCTGACCGAAGGGGCCATCGGCTACCGCAAGTTTGACGTGATCGCCGGGGAGAAGGCGATGGCGGTTATCCGGCTGGCGGACGGCAGCACGCCGCCGTTCGGCGCCACGGTAACCAACGCCAACAGGCAAGATACAGGGATAGTGAACGACGGCGGCAGCGTTTACCTGAGCGGCATCCAGCCGGGTGAAAGCATGACCGTGCACTGGAACGGCGCGGCGCAGTGCGCCATCAGCCTGCCGAAAACGTTGCCGGCCGACATGATGAGCAACCTGCTGCTGCCGTGCCTGGCGTTGCCGGCAGACAAGTCAGAGGCGCCATAAGCGCTACACCCTAATTTGAATCTGTAAGAGTGATGAACGTATGAAAAAGAACTTTGCCATGAACAAACAAAAGCTGCTGACCGTCGCGCTGTTGGGCGCGCTGCTGACGCCGCAGGCGCAGGCGGCAATCGCCCTGGACCGTACCCGGGTAATTTTTGACGGCAGCGAGAAGTCGGTCAGCCTGAACATCAGCAACCAGAACAAGCAGCTGCCGTATCTGGCGCAGGGCTGGCTGGAAGACGAGCAGGGCAACAAGATCCAAAGCCCGCTGGCGGTACTGCCGCCGGTGCAGCGGGTGGAGCCGGGTAAACCGAGTCAGGTGAAGATCCAGGCGTTGCCGATGGCCAAACAGCTGCCGCAGGACAGGGAGACGCTGTACTACTTCAACCTGCGTGAGATCCCGCCGAAGAGCGACAAGCCGAATACCCTGCAGATTGCGTTGCAGACGCGTATCAAGCTGTTCTACCGCCCGGCGGCGATAGCGCCGCAGCAGAATGCCGCGCCGTGGCAGGAACAGCTGACGCTGACCAAACAGGGCGACAAGTACGTGGTGAATAACCCGACGCCGTATTACGTCACCCTGGTGGACGCAGGCGCCAAAAAGGGCGCGGCGGGCGTGAAAGGCTTCGAGCCGCTGATGGTGCCGCCGAAGGGCAACGCGCCGCTGGGCGTCAGCGCCGCCGCGTTGGGTGCCGGCCCGGTGCTGACCTATATCAACGACTACGGCGGCCGGCCGCAGCTGAGCTTTAACTGCAGCGGCAGCGCCTGCCAGGTGATGCCGGAAAAGAGCAAGTCGTAACGCCAGCGGCTGCGGGTAATCGGGAGGGAAGAACATGCAATGGATAAGCAACGGGCTGAAACGACACCTGCCAGAGCGCCATGAGTGGCGGTATTACGGCACCTTGGGCGGTCTGGCGCTGATGGCGCCGTTGACCCTGGGCGCGATGCTGTGGCTGCTGCCGGCAGCGCAGGGGCAGGTAGCGGATAACTGGTATACCGACGGCGCCAACGGCGTACTGCAGGTGCGCGGTGCGCTGACCGAAAGCGCCTGCCGGCTGGAGATGAGCAGCGCCCATCAGGATATCTGGCTGGGCGAGACCGGCACGGCACGGCTGGAGGCGCTGGGTGCCCGGGGCACGCCGGTGGCCTTTGAGCTGCGGCTGAAG
>Ga0105251_10000985_pt1 | contig 25069 bp, 22 predicted proteins | sample KBSS64metaG_FD_80424 | JGI IMG/M metagenome (GOLD analysis project Ga0105251, IMG submission 80424) | Switchgrass rhizosphere microbial communities from Kellogg Biological Station, Michigan, USA - KBS S6-4 metaG | ecosystem: Host-associated > Plants > Roots > Rhizosphere > Soil | place...
CATGCCCAAGCACATGCAGCCGCGCACCCGGATCTTCGGCCTGGCCCTGGCCATGGTCACCCGCATCATGCTGCTGCTGTCGATCACCTGGGTCATGCGCCTGACCGCCGACCTGTTCGTGGTGTTCGGCCAGGGCATCTCCGGGCGTGACCTGATCCTGTTCTGCGGCGGCCTGTTCCTGCTGTGGAAAAGCTCGCAAGAGATCTATCACGGCCTGGAAGGCGAAGACGAGAGCGCCGACGAGCCCAAGGGCGCGGGTGGCAAGTTCCTCTACACCATCATCCAGATCGCAATCATCGACATCGTCTTCTCGCTGGACTCGGTGATCACCGCCGTCGGCATGGTTTCGCACGTACCGGTGATGATTGCCGCGATCGTCGTCGCGGTGCTGGTGATGATGGCCTGCGCCGGTGCCATCAGCGACTTCATCGACAAGCACCCTTCACTGAAGATGCTTGCACTTTCCTTCCTGATCGTCGTCGGTACCGTGCTGATCGCCGAATCTTTCGACGTCCACGTACCGAAGGGCTACGTCTACTTCGCCATGGCCTTCTCGCTGGCCGTGGAGGCGATCAACATCCGCATGCGCACTGCCTTGGCGCGCAAGAAAGGCAAGGAACAAGACCCGGTGAAACTGCGCAAGGACATTCCGGGTCAGTAAGATCTGGACGCGCAACAACAAGGGCCCTCCGGGGCCCTTTTTCATGTGCAGGCTTTCATGACGGAAACATTTCAAATACTGGCCGAGCGTGCCAAGCTGGCGCGAAGACCGTAAAACAACTAAATCTTGAGTAAGCGCTGGATCTAGACACCCACCCCCGGGCCAGGCTTACGGCTTCATCCATTAAGGCTCCACCACTGGAGCCCGATAATAAAAGGGGGGCTCGACCATGCTGACTCTGCTCAACCTGCTCTCCGCCGTGGCCTTGCTGGTGTGGGGCACGCATATCGTCCGTACCGGCATCCTCAGGGTGTTCGGCTCCAACCTGCGCCGCGTGCTCAGCCAGAACATGAACCGCCGGCCGCTGGCATTCGTTGCCGGCATCGTGGTCACTGCCGTGGTGCAAAGCAGCAACGCCACCGCCATGCTGGTCACCTCCTTCGTCGGCCAGGGCCTGATGGCCATGACCCCGGCGCTGGCGATCATGCTCGGTGCCGATGTCGGTACCGCGCTGATGGCCCGGGTACTGACCTTCGACCTGTCGTGGCTGTCGCCGCTGCTGGTGTTCCTCGGGGTGATCTTCTTCCTCTCGCGCAAACAGACCCGAGCGGGCCAGCTGGGCCGCGTGGGGATTGGCCTGGGCCTGATCATCCTGGCCCTGCAGCTGATCGTGCAGGCAGCAGCGCCGATCACCCATGCGCAAGGGGTGAAGGTGCTGTTCGCCTCGCTGACCGGGGATATCCTGCTCGACGCCCTGGTCGGCGCACTGTTCGCCATGCTCTCGTATTCCAGCCTGGCTGCCGTGCTGCTCACCGCCACCCTGGCCGGCGCTGAAGTGATCAGCCTGCCGGTGGCCATCGGCCTGGTCGTCGGTGCCAACATCGGCAGCGGCCTGCTGGCCTTCATCAGCACCAGCATGCAGAACGCCGCGGGCCGCCGCGTGGCCCTGGGCAGCCTGCTGTACAAGCTGATCGGCCTGGTGCTGATCATCCCTGTGCTGCACCCACTGGTGGAGTGGATGGACAGCCTGAGCTTCAGCCCGCAGGAGCTGGTGATCGGTTTCCATCTGCTCTACAACACCCTGCGCTGCCTGATCATGCTGCCGACGGTCAAACCCATGGGCCGCCTGTGCAACGCGTTGTTGCCCGAACGCGAGGCCGGCAACGGCCAGATTCGTCCACGCCACCTCGATGCCTCGGCGCTGACCACCCCCAGCCTGGCCCTGGCCAATGCCGCCCGGGAAACCCTGCGCCTGGGCGACATCGTCGACAGCCTGCTGGAAGCCATGCTCGGCGCCCTGCGTGGCACCCACACCGCCATGCCCCAGCAGGTGCGGGCCTTGAGCGAGGATGCCGAAGCCCTGTACAGCGCGATCAAGCTGTACCTGGCGCAAATGCCACGGGAAGACCTCAGCGATCAGGACAACCGACGCTGGGCAGAAGTCATCGAGCTGGCGATCAACCTGAAACTGGCGTGCGACCTGATCGAACGCATGCTGCGCAAGGTTCAGCAACAGAAAACCAGCCAGCGCCGGGAGTTTTCCCAGGTCGGCCTGGAAGAACTAACCGGGCTGCAGGAACAGCTGCTGGCCAACCTGCGCCTGGGCCTGTCGGTATTCCTCAGCGCCGATCCGCAAAGCGCGCGCCTGCTGCTGCGCGAGAAGCGCCGCTTCCGCGCCCAGGAAAGGCGCCTGGCGCATGCCCATGTCAGCCGTTTGCAGCGTAAGGTAGTGCAAAGTATCGAGACGAGTTCGCTACACTTGGAACTGATCGCCGACATGAAACGGTTGAACTCTTTGTTCTGCAGCAGTGCCTATGTGGTACTGGGTGGCTCGGACACTGGCGGGCTGTTGCTCGACAGCGTACCGGAAGACGCCCACCTGTCCTGATCTCGCACACCCGGAGACCGTCGCTCGCCCATGCGTTGCCTGATGTTCGTTTGCCTGCTGATCTGCAGCCTGCCCTCATTCGCCCTCGATCGCTCGCGGGTAGAGGGGTACCTGATGCCCAATGGCCTGCAGGTGATCCTGAAATCCGGCTACGAGCGCGACCATGTGGCGATCCGCCTGGTGGTGGGGGTTGGCCTGGACGACTTCGGCTGCGAGCAGAAAGAGTTGCCGCACCTGCTCGAACACCTGCTGTTCACCGGGATCGACGAGACCGGTGAAGGCGGCCTGGAAGAGCGCCTGCAGAGCCTGGGCGGCGAGTGGAACGCCTATACCAGCAGCGCCGACACCACCTTTGTCATCGAGGCCCCGGCACGCAACCAGCGCAAGGTGCTCGACCTGTTGCTGGCAATCATCCGCGACACCCGCATCGACGCCAAGGCCCTGGCCACGGCCAAGCACATCATCGAACGCGAGGATGGCGGCCACTATGGCCACCTGCAGCGCTGGCTCGACCGCCAGGACATCGGCCACCCGGCCAGCGACCAATTGGCTACCGAGCTGGGCCTGAAATGCGCCGAACGCTCCAATGTCGACGACATGACCCTGGAGCAGGTGAAAAACCTCCGTGAGCGTTGGTACGCCGCCAACAACATGACCCTGATCGTGGTCGGTGGCCTGGACCGCCTGCTGCCGGCCTACCTGGAGCGGACCTTTGGCGAGCTGCCCGCCACCGAGCCGGAAGAACGGCGCAACCTCGAAAGCATCACCCAGCAAGCCGAACAGCGCCGTGACCTGACCCGCGGCGTACTGGGCGACAGCGTCAAGCTGCACTGGCTGTTCATCGAGCCGGTCCTGGACAGTGACCATCAACAGACCCTCGACCTGCTGTCGCGCTATCTCGACTGGGCCCTCTATGACCAGCTGCGCCTGCGCAACGGCCTGTCGTACGGGCCGTCGGTGCAGCGCGAAAGCTTTGGCGACAGCGGCATGCTCAGCCTCAATGCCGACCTTGAGCGTGACGATGTCGACCAGGCCGTGAAGGTGATGCAGCAGTTGTTCGACCATCTGCGCAAGGAAGGCCTCGACCCGGATACCTTCGCCCGCATCAAGGATGCCGCGGTGGCCAAGGAAAGCTGGAGCACCCAGGGCAACAGTGCACTGGCCGATTATTACTGGGGGGCGCTGAACGATTACACCAACGGTCGCTTTGCCGACCCGGCGCGCAAGTTGCGCCAGGTGACGCTGGAACAAGCCAATACGGCCTTGAAGGACTTGCTCAAGGATCAGGGTTACCTGCGCATCGAGAAGCCGTTCCTGGGGTATGACGAGCTATACGGGCTGGTGGCCTTGCTGCTGGGGCTGATACTGGCGCTTGGGCTGTTGCGCTGGCGGCGGCACAAGCCGGATAAGCCGAGTGGTGCTACACGCCAGCGGTGAATCGGCGGTATCCTTTTGCCAGTACCGGCCCTTTCGCGGGCAAGCCCGCTCCCACAGGCAGTGCACTGGCATTGAATGCTGTGCGGTTCTTGTGGGAGCGGGTTTACCCGCGAAGAGGCCGGCACAGCCACCTCATACTTCCGTTGCAGACCCATGCCCCCAATACCCCACTTCGTCCAGCGCGTCATCGAGCTGCTCAAACGCTACCCCGGCGTCATCGCACTCGGTGGCTTCCTCTCCGGCATCGGCAGCTTCATCCTGGTCGACCGCCAGGCCAGCCTGGCCAGCTGGATCGCCATCCTCATGCTGGTCAGCTGGGTCTGGCTGATGCTGGAAAACACCCTGACCGGCCTGTTCGCGCGTACTTTCAAACGCGAGATCCCGCAGCCGCTGCTGCGCTACGCGACGCAGATGATCCACCAGGAAAGCCTGTTCTTTGTTTTGCCGTTCTTCTTCATCACCACCACCTGGAACAGCGGCCAGCTGGTGTTCACCGGCCTGCTTGGCGCCGCCGGGCTCATTTCGATCATCGATCCGCTGTACTACAAGTGGCTGGCGCCGCGGCGCTGGCTGTTCCTCGCGCTGCATACCCTGACGCTGTTCGCCGCACTGCTCACCGCGCTGCCGATCATCCTGCACCTGACCACCGCACAAAGCTTCAAGCTGGCGCTGATTGCCGCCATGGCGCTGTCGTTCCCAAGCCTGATCAGCAGCTTCCCGGTCACTACCTGGCGCCGCGGCGTGGCACTGGTTCTGGTTACCCTGGCTGTAGGCGGGAGTGGCTGGTTGCTGCGTTCATGGGTGCCACCGGCAACGCTATGGATGACGGACGTGGCGGTCAGCACCGAAGTGCTCAATCGCCAGCCCGGCGAATCGCTCGAGGAAATTGCCGCCAGCCGCATCCGCAGTGGTGGCCTGTACGCCTACACCGCGATCAACGCGCCGCGAGGCCTGGACGAGCGCATCTACCATGTGTGGCAGAAGGACGGCCAGGAGGTCGACCGCATTGCCCTGGACATCCACGGCGGGCGCAAGGAAGGCTACCGCGCCTGGACCCACAAGCAGAACTTCCCGCCCAACCCGGTGGGCAAGTGGCAGGTGCGGGTGCTGACCGAAGATGGCCAGGTGATCGGTGTGCTGCGCTTCAAGGTGGTGGACGACGCGCCTGCGCCCTGACGCGGGCCCAGGACAGCACATTTTCAACAAACCGCTCCATGCCCGCTGCGCTATGATCAGCCTCTAGCCCAGTCGGATGCATGGAGCCTATGACCACCCCCAGCGCCACCCTGGACACCAGCTGCCAGCCGGCCTGCCTGCGGATTGCCGGTGACTGGACCCTGGCCCACTACGCCAGCCTCAAGCGCGACAGCGAGCGCCTGCGCACGCAGTACGGCGCCGACACCCTTGCCGACCTCAGCCAGCTGGGCCGCCTGGACACCGCCGGTGCCTCGCTGCTGGCCGAGCTGCTTGGCGCCGAGCGCCTGTCGCACTGCACCAACGACCTGCCCGAAGCCAGCCGTGCCCTGCTCAAGAATGTCTACTGCTCGGTGCAGGACTACTGCATCCCGATCAAGGAGCCCGAGCGCAACGTGCTGCTGGTGCTGCTGGAGCGGATCGGTTGCGCAGTCGGCACATTGTGGCAGGACACCATGCAGTTGCTCGGTTTCCTCGGCCTGATCATCGAAACCTTGCTGCGCCGCGTGCTTCAGCCACACCGCTGGCGCGTCACCCCGGTGATCGCGCACATCGAGCAGACCGGGCTGGACGCTGCCCCCATCGTCGCCTTGCTGACCTTCCTGGTGGGTGCGGTGGTGGCCTTCCTCGGTGCCACGGTGCTGGCCGACTTCGGCGCAACGGTCTTCACCGTCGACCTGGTGGCCTTCTCGTTCCTGCGCGAATTTGCAGTGCTGCTGACGGCCATCCTCATGGCCGGGCGCACCGCCAGCGCCTTCACCGCGCAGATCGGCTCGATGAAGGCCAACGAAGAGATCGACGCCATCCGCACCCTGGGCCTCAACCCGATCGAACTGCTGGTGGTGCCGCGGGTGCTGGCGCTGCTGATTTCACTGCCGTTGCTGACCTTCGTCGCGATGATCTGCGGCATCGTCGGTGGTGCGGTGGTTTGCGCCCTGTCGCTGGGCATCTCGCCGGCCATGTTCCTGTCGCTGCTGCAAACCGACATCGGCGTGCAGCACTTCCTGGTCGGCCTGGCCAAGGCACCGATCTTTGCCTTCCTGATCGCCGCCATCGGCTGCCTCGAGGGCTTCAAGGTCAGCGGCAGCGCCGAATCGGTCGGCGCCCACACCACCTCCAGCGTGGTGCAATCGATTTTCGTGGTCATCGTGCTGGATGCGGTGGCGGCACTGTTCTGCATGGAGATGGGCTGGTGAATGGCCGGGAAGCGGTGATCGAGGCGCGGGGCATCTGCAATCGCTTCGGCAGCCAGGTGGTGCACCAGGACCTCGACCTGGACCTGTACCGCGGCGAAATCCTCGCGGTGGTCGGCGGGTCGGGTAGCGGCAAGTCGGTGCTGCTGCGCAGCATCATCGGCCTGCGGCGCCCCAACGAGGGGCAGGTCAAGGTATTCGGCGAAGACCTGGCCGGCTTGCGCGAGGAACAGCGTTCGCTGGTCGAGCGCCGCTTCGGCGTGCTGTTTCAGAAAGGCGCGCTGTTTTCGTCACTGACCGTCACCGAAAACGTTGCCCTGCCATTGATCGAGCATGCCGGCCTGTCACGCGCCGATGCCGAGCACCTGGCCGGGGTCAAGCTGGCCCTGGCCGGCCTGCCGATTTCCGCCGCCGACAAATACCCCTCGTCGCTGTCCGGCGGCATGATCAAGCGCGCAGCCCTGGCGCGCGCCCTGGCGCTGGACCCAGACATCCTGTTTCTCGACGAACCCACCGCCGGCCTCGACCCTATCGGCGCCGCTGCCTTCGACCAGCTGATCCTGACCCTGCGCGATGCCCTGGGCCTGAGCGTGTTCCTGATCACCCACGATCTGGACACCCTCTACACCATCACCGATCGCATCGCCGTGTTGTCACAGAAGAAAGTCCTGGTCGCCGGCCCCCTGGCCGAGGTCGAACAGACCAACGACCCCTGGATCCACGAATACTTTCACGGCCCACGCGGGCGCGCAGCCGAACACGCCGCCGCCAGCGCCGGGCAGGAGCGCTGAACAATGGAAACCCGAGCTCATCACGTCCTGATCGGCCTGGTCACCGTCCTTGTGGTGGCTGGCGCCATGCTGTTCGGCCTGTGGCTGACCAAGTCCAGCGTCGACGACGCCTTCAAGGATTACGAAGTCATCTTCAACGAAGCCGTCTCGGGCCTGTCCCGTGGCAGCCCGGTGCAGTACAACGGCATCAAGGTCGGCGATGTCAGCAGCCTGCGCCTGGACCCGAAAGACCCGCGCCGCGTGCTGGCCCGGGTGCGCCTGAGCGGCGACACCCCGGTCAAGGAAGACACCCAGGCCAAGCTGACCCTGGCCGGGGTCACCGGCAACTCGTTCATCCAGCTCAGCGGTGGCACGCCGCAAAGCCCGGAACTCAGGGGCAAGGACGGCAAGCTGCCGGTGATCGTCGCCTCACCTTCGCCAATCTCGCGCCTGCTCAACGACAGCAGCGACCTGGTGACCAACGTCAACCTGCTGCTGCACAACGCCAACCAGATGTTCTCGGATAGCAACATCGACCGCCTGAGCAACACCTTGGCCAACCTCGAACAGACCACCGGCGCCTTCGCCAACAAGAAGGGCGGTATCAGCGACGCCATCGAGCAATTGGCCCAGGTCGGCAAGCAGGCCAATGCCACCCTGGCCGAAACCCAGGCACTGATGCGCAACGCCAACGGCTTGCTTGGCTCGCAGGGCAAGCAGGCCATCGGCAGCGCCGAGCAGGCCATGCAATCGCTGGCCGAAAGCGCTGCGACCATCAACAGCCTGCTGCAGGACAACCGCCAGTCGATCGATGACGGCGCCCAAGGGCTCAACCAGCTGACCCCGGCCATCCGCGAGCTGCGCGAGACCCTCAATTCGCTCAAGGGCATTTCCCGGCGCCTGGAAGCCGACCCGAGCGGCTACCTGCTTGGCCGCGACAACAACAAGGAGTTCCAGCCATGACCTCATCGCTGCGCCTGCTGGCCCTGGCGGCTACCCTTGGCCTGGCCAGCGCCTGCTCGATCCTGCCGCAGAGCGAACCGGTGGATATCTACCGCCTGCCAGTCAACCAGGCCAGCCACAGCACCACCCCGGTGGACTGGTCCCTGCGCCTGAACAAGCCACTGGCCAGCGAAGCGCTGGCCAGGCCCCGCATCGCCGTGATACCTCAAGGCGATGTGATCAGCAGCTACAAGGGCGCCCGCTGGAGCGATCCGGTGCCGTTGCTGGTGCGCAACCGCCTGCTCGATGGCTTTCAGCGCGACGGTCGGGTGCAACGGCTGAGCGCTGACGACAGCAACCTGCAGGCCGATTACGAGCTGGGCGGCGAGCTGCAGGCGTTCCAGAGCGAGTATCAGCCAGGGGGCAAGGTGGAAGTGGTGATCCGCTACGACGCACGCCTGGTGCAAGGCCGCAGCCAGCGCATCCTCAGCAGCAAGCGCTTCGAAGTGCGCCAGCCACTGGCAGATACCCAGGTGTCAGCGGTGGTCGCAGGCTTCGGCGCGGCCAGCGATCAGCTGGCCGGGCAGGTGGTGAACTGGACCGTGACGCAGAGCGGCCAGGCTCAGAATCAGGCTCAGGCGAAGAACCAGTAGCAGACGCAGATGGCCGCGATCACGCCGGACAGCTCGGCCAGCAAGGCGCAGCCGACAGCGTGGCGCACCCGCTGGATGCCCACGGCGCCGAAGTACACCGCCAGCACGTAGAAGGTGGTTTCGGTGCTGCCCTGGATGGTTGCGGCCACCAGGGCCGGGAAGCTGTCGACACCGTGGGTCTGCATGGTCTCGATCAGCATGGCCCGCGCCGCGCTGCCGGAGAACGGCTTCACCAGCGCGGTGGGCAGGCCTTCGACGAAGCGGGTATCCAGGCCCATCCAGTTGACCGCATGGCGAATGCCGTCCAGCGCCAACTCCAGCGCCCCTGAGGCGCGCAGCACACCGACCGCAACCAGCATTGCCACCAGGTACGGCAGCAGACTCTTGGCCACGTCGAAGCCTTCCTTGGCGCCTTCGACAAAGGCTTCATACACCTGCACCCGCTTCAACGCGCCGATCACCAGGAACAGGATGATCACCCCGAACAACGTCAGGTTGCCGAGGATCGACGACAGGCTGGCCAGTGCGGCAGCCGACAAGGTGCCAAGGAAGGCCATGAAGCCGCCCAGCAGCAGCGCACCGGGGATCAGGTAGGCGAGCACCACCGGGTCCCACAGGCGCAGGCGCTGCATCACCGCCACCGACAGCAGGCCGACCAGGGTCGAGGCACTGGTTGCCAGCAGGATCGGCAGGAACACCAGGGTGGGGTCGGTGGCGCCTTGCTGGGCGCGGTACATGAAGATGGTCACCGGCAGCAGGGTCAGCGACGAGGCGTTGAGCACCAGGAACAGGATCTGCGCGTTGCTGGCCGTGGTGCTGCTGGGGTTGAGCTCCTGCAGCGCGCGCATGGCCTTCAGGCCGATTGGCGTGGCGGCATTGTCCAGGCCCAGGCCATTGGCGGCGAAGTTCATGGTGATCAGGCCCAGCGCCGGGTGGCCGGGCGGCACTTCCGGCATCAGGCGGGCGAACAGCGGCCCCAGCACCTTGGCCAGCCATTCGACGATGCCGGCTTTTTCGGCGATCTTGAGAAAGCCCAGCCACAGGGTCAGGGTGCCGAACAGCAGGACCATCACCTCCACCGACAGCTTGGCCATGGCGAAGATGCTCTCGACCATGGCCGCGAAGATGCCGGCATTGCCACCGACCAGCCATTGGGCCAGGGCGGAGACGGCCGCCACCAGGAAAAAGCCGAGCCAAAGGCCGTTGAGCATCCGTATGTTCCCCCTGAAAAATGCCCGAATGATAGCGTATCGCGGCCAGTACCTGGCGACCGCGACCCCTGTAGGAGCGGCCTTGTGTCGCGAAAGGGCCGCAGAGCGGCCCCAGGATTTCGGCGTCAATGCACAAATCGAGGGGCTGCTGCGCAGCCCTTTCGCGACACAAGGCCGCTCCTACAGGCGATAAGGCCCCTACAGACAACAAAAAGCCCCGACAAGTCGGGGCTTTCTGGTTCAGCAGGTTTGGCTTATCGCTTGGCAGGCTCGCCAACCACCGCTGCCTGCTGCTTGTCCGCCATCAGCGAGGCGTAGTACTGCTCGCCCTTGGCGGCGTCGTACATGCCTTCCCAACGCGCAATCACCAGGGCGGCCAGTGCGTTGCCGATCACGTTCAGGGCGGTACGCGCCATGTCCATGATGCGGTCGACACCGGCGATGAAGGCCAGGCCTTCCAGCGGAATGCCCACGCTGCCCAGGGTCGCCAGCAGCACCACGAAGGACACGCCCGGTACGCCGGCGATGCCTTTGGAGGTGACCATCAGGGTCAGCACCAGCAGCAGCTGCTGGCTCCAGGACAGGTCGATGCCGTACAGCTGGGCGATGAAGATGGCCGCGATGCTCTGGTACAGGGTCGAACCGTCGAGGTTGAACGAGTAGCCGGTCGGTACCACGAACGAGCAGATCGACTTCGGCGCCCCGTACTTCTCCATCTTCTCGATCACGCGCGGCAGCACGGTTTCGGAGCTGGAGGTGGAGTAGGCAAGGATCAGCTCGTCTTTCATGATGCGCATGATCTTGATGACCGAGAAGCCGAACAGGCGCGCCACCAGGCCCAGCACCATAAAGGCGAAGAAGGCGATGGCGAAGTACACCAGCAGCACCAGCTTGGCCAACGGCAGCAGCGAGCTGAAACCGAAGTTGGCAACGGTCACGGCGATCAGGGCGAACACACCGATCGGGGCGTAGTTCATGATCATGTGGGTGACCTTGAACATGGTCTCCGACACGGCCTGGAAGGTACGCACCAGCGGCTCGCGCAGGTCGGCCTGCAGGCTCGACAGGCCAAGGCCGAACATCACCGAGAAGAAGATGATCGGCAGCATTTCGCCACGCATCAGCGCTGCGAAGATGTTCGACGGGATCAGGTTGAGCAGGGTCTCGATGAACGCGTGTTCATGCTGCACCTCGGCTGCGGTGGCCTGGTACTTGGAGATGTCGACGGTACCCAGGGTACTCATGTCGATGCCGGCGCCCGGGTGGAACAGGTTGGCCAACACCAGGCCGACAACGATGGCGATGGTGGTCACCACCTCGAAGTAGAGGATGGTCTTCAGGCCGATGCTGCCCAGTTTCTTCGCATCGCCAACTCCGGCGATACCCACGATCAGCGACGAAATCACTATCGGGACGACGATCATCTTGATCAGGCGAATGAAGATGTCACCGGCGGGCTGGAGGACGTTGCTGATCCACCAGGCCTTTTCCGCGCTGAAGTGGTTCAGCAGCGCGCCGACTGCAACGCCCAGGACCAGACCGATGACGATCTGCCAGGCGAGGCTCAGTTTTGCCTTCTTCATGTCTTTACCCTTTGTTCTAGTGGTCACGGGCACCGACCGGAAAAGCGCGTAACAAAGCCGTTGGCAACGTCACGGGGAGCTTTTGGCTTCCGTCCGGGGACCTCGTGTAAGGACACCGCGAGCGAGCGACAGGGCGCTCGGGCCAGCGAAAAAGGCGGCAACTATTGCGATGGGGAAGGCTGAAATCTAATGCCGGAAACGCATACCCCATACCGATTCGGCATAGGCATTCAGGTCAAAATACGCCGCACGTAAGTCATTGATTTATAACGTTCGGAAATCCGAACAAGACCAAACCGCCATATTTAGGCAGTTTTGGCGGTATCCAGGCGGGGATAAAAACGGCTTGTTCGACAATCCGAATGGCCGAAATGACACTTGCGCGGCACCCTGATCGAGCGAAAAAAAATTGATGTACGGTCAAGACAAAATGTGTCTCGAAGGTCAGAACCTGAAAGGAATCAGCAAAATCCGAAAAGGAACTGGCAGAAGGGACATGGCGCCTCGGAAGTCAGGCCAGGGTCTGGTGTTTTTCAGACACCCCCGGCCTGATGCTTCCGATTCTGCCTTTTCCTGACCCGGCCCAATCCTGGAGGTACTCCCTGTACCCCTAGGCCACTCCGATCCTGCAACAATCAGAACAGCCCGGCCCCCTGGTCATGCGCTACCCCTCCTCGGGGCGGCGCATCATAGAAGCGAGAAAGATAAAAAGGTTCCGCTTCTATTGCGTGACAGCGCGCGACCGCTGGTCAGTACCACTTCGGATCGCGCTTGAGTTGCTCCTGCAACATTGCCTTCATGCCGTCGTCCGGTTTGCCCAGCCAGCGGTACTGCGCATGGCGGGTGGGCGACTTGTCGCTCGGCAAGCCCTCGGGTACTTCCACAAGCATCCCGTAGGCGTCGTCCTTGTCCCAGCTGAACGCCACGATCAGGCGCTTGTAGGTGCAGTTCTGCGGCGACTCGCACAGCGGGCCGACCAGATATTTGTCGCCGTCTTCAGTCACGGCAGACATCTGCTCCTGGCCGCTGCCACTCAGGTTGATGACCCAATCGGGCAAGCGTTCCTCGCCTTTGATCGTGTCTTGCCAGGTTTCCCGGTATTCGGGGTCCGAGCCGAGCAGCTGCTCGACCCGGACCTGGCCATCATTGGCCGCCAGCACCGCTGCACTACTGCCCAACAGCAAGGCGGCAGCAGCCAGGGCTGCGTATGGCTTCCTGCTCATCTTCAACCTCGACCTCGTCCAAAGAAGAAAGAGGCTACGAACAGGACCAGGAAGACGATGAACAAGATCTTCGCGATACCCGTAGCGGCGCCAGCGATACCACCGAAGCCAAGCACAGCGGCGACAATGGCGATGATGAGGAAAGTGACAGCCCAGCTAAGCATGATGCTTCTCCTTTCTTTTTTTGAAATGGGTCCAGCCAGCGTTTCAGAACACCCAGCGCTGCTGGGGCGCAACGTTATCCACCGTGGCCGGCGAGGTATTGGCGGCAGACCGCTGCCCGGCAGGTTCGGCGGCCTTGACCAAGGTGCTGGCCCGGGTTGCCTGAATCTGCGTCAGCAGTGCGGTTTGCGCCGCGACCTGATCGGCCAGTCGCGCGGTCTGCCAGCTGTAATAGAAGAGGCCAGCGGCCAAGGTCAGCAGCAATGCCATCCCAAGAAACAGGAACTGGCGCACGGGGAGTGCGGCATTCAGCGAGCGGTTGACGGATGGGCGGTTCATGCCGGCTTCTCCTACTGTAATTTTTCTGTTCAAACCTGAACGAGTAATTGCAGCCTGCATGCCAGCCCATCAATTCAAATAAAAACCTTATAAATCAAGCACTTAACAATACGCCATGATGCCGCCTGGGACGTATCCTGCACGATGACCCTGCCGACGTCGTGCGAATTGCACGATTCAACCCTCGACCTTGGTCGCCACTTTGAGCAGATCGGCGTCGACACCTCGCACCCCGATGATCTGCCGGGCGACATCCACGGCGATGGTCTTCTGCTCGCTGCTGACCACCTCACCGGTCAGGCGGACCATGCCTTGTTCGCTCGCCACCTTGATGTTCAGGCCATCCAGATTGCGGCTGAAGCGCAAGCTGGTCTGAATCTTGTCGACAATCCAGCTATCGCTCGGCTGTGGGCCGCTTGTAGCGCCTACTGGCTTTTCCCTTGCCTTGGCCATGGCTGCGCTATCCAGGCTGACCAGGTTGTTGACCAAGTGCACACCTTCGCTGCTGCGCGCCAGCACGTCGGCCAGTTCCTTGGCCTCGGCACTGTCGACCTTGCCGCGCAGGGTGACCACGCCACCGCTGCTTTGCACTTCGATCGGGGCTTTTTCCGTGGTCGCGCTCCACAGCAGCCGCGCCCGGATCACCGCCGCCAAGGTCGCATCCTCCAGCCGCTGGGCATAAGCACGCAGCTCCAGCGGGTGCTCGACCAGTTCGGCGTTGACCCGCAACTGGTTGTCGACCTGTTCGATACCCCGTGTAGCCAGGGCCACATGTTCGGCCAACTGGCGCTCGACGTCGTTCTCGACCTCACCGGTAAGACGAGCCCGCTGGCCATCAACCTCGACCTTGATGAGGAACGGGTTGAGCATGCGGTTGAGCGCCAATGCCGTTTGCAGTGAGCCCTCCAGGCGGGCGTCCTGGACAGGGTCGGCAGATGCAGGTACGCAAACGGACAGCAGAGTGGCCGCCAACACGGCCGTTCGGATGAGAGGGGACACGGGGTACCTCCTTTTAGTTGGCAAAAGCTGAAAATCGTCGCAACCAATGTGCCAGCGTGCTGCTCTAAGCAAAGCAGCGAGAAATCCGGCGTCACGGCACGAATTGGCCATTGGCTAGCATGCAAAGGACCGAATCCTTCACAATTGACCGTGCAACTTGCCCGATTTTCCCCACACTAACTAAAGAACCACCCGAAGGAGCGCAGGAAATGGAATCAGCCCAGGACAACCAAGGCCGCATTCTGCTGGTGGATGACGAGTCCGCGATCCTGCGCACTTTCCGCTACTGCCTGGAAGACGAAGGCTACAGCGTGGCCACCGCCAACAGTGCCGCACAGGCTGACGCATTGCTGCAGCGCCAGGTATTCGACCTGTGCTTCCTCGACCTGCGCCTGGGCGAGGACAACGGCCTCGACGTACTGGCGCAGATGCGTATTCAGGCACCCTGGATGCGGGTGGTGATCGTCACCGCGCATTCGGCGATCGATACCGCCGTCGATGCTATCCAGGCCGGCGCCGCCGATTACCTGGTCAAGCCCTGCAGCCCCGACCAACTGCGCCTGGCCACCGCCAAGCAGCTTGAAGTGCGCCAACTCTCGGCGCGCCTTGAAGCCCTCGAAGGCGAAGTGCGCAAGCCCAAGGACGGCCTCGACTCGCACAGCCCGGCGATGATGGCCGTGCTGGAAACCGCCCGCCAGGTGGCCACCACCGATGCCAACATCCTCATCCTCGGCGAGTCGGGTACCGGCAAGGGCGAACTGGCCCGCGCCATCCACGGCTGGAGCAAGCGGGCGCGCAAGGCCTGCGTGACCATCAACTGCCCGTCGCTGAATGCCGAGCTGATGGAGAGCGAACTGTTCGGCCATACCCGCGGGGCTTTTACCGGGGCCAGTGAAAGCACGCTGGGCCGCGTCAACCAGGCGGACGGCGGCACACTCTTCCTTGATGAAATCGGCGATTTCCCCCTGACGTTGCAGCCCAAGCTGCTGCGTTTCATCCAGGACAAGGAATACGAGCGGGTAGGCGACCCGGTCACCCGCCGCGCCGACGTGCGCATTCTCGCGGCGACCAACCTCAACCTGGACGACATGGTGCGCGAGAACCGCTTCCGCGAAGACCTGCTGTACCGCCTCAACGTCATTACCCTGCACCTGCCGCCGCTGCGCGAGCGCAGCGAGGACATCCTGACCCTGGCCGACCGCTTCCTGGCACGCTTCGTCAAGGAATACTCGCGCCCGGCCCGAGGCTTCAGCGACGAAGCGCGCAGCGCGCTGCTCAACTACCGCTGGCCAGGCAACATCCGCGAACTGCGCAACGTGGTCGAGCGCGCCAGCATCATCTGCCCGCAGGAACGCGTCGAGATCAGTCACCTCGGCATGGGCGAACAGCCCGCAAGCAATGCGCCCCGGGTAGGCGCGGCCCTGAGCCTGGATGAACTGGAACGCGCGCACATCGGCGCGGTGCTTGCCGCCAGCGATACCCTCGATCAGGCCGCCAAGACCCTGGGTATCGACGCGTCCACGCTCTACCGCAAGCGCAAGCAGTACAACCTGTGAGGCTGCAGATGAAGCTGCGCACGCGGCTCTTCCTCAGCATCTCGGCCCTGGTGACCGTGGCCCTGCTGGGCTTGTTGCTGGGGTTGGTAAGCGTGCTGCAGATGGCCACGGTGCAGCAGCAGTCAGTGCGCGAAACCACCCATGCGCTGGAAGTGGGCCTGAAACTGCGGCAGAACCTCGGCGAGCAGCTGACACTGCTGCTGGACGAGGACACCGCCCCGGACAACCTGCGAGCCTTGCAGGACAACTTCCAGACGCTGCTCAACCAGGGCCTGGCGCAAGGCGGCGAGCGCTCCGGGTTCAGCAAGGCCAGCAGCAACTACCAGGCCTTTCTGCAGGCTTACCGCGACAGCCCGGCCCCGGCCCGCAGCATGGGCGTGGAACAACCCCTGGGCGCGGCTTTCAACCAGGTGCGCACCGACCTGATCGACTCGCACAAGCAAGCCCTCGATCAGATCACCCGCAGCGAAGAGCAGACCCGTGACCGCGCGCTGCTGGTCAGCGGCGTGCTGGGCCTGATGGGGCTGGTGGTGCTGGTGCTCGGTTTCGTCACCGCCCACAATATCGCTCGCCGCTTCGGCCAGCCGATCGAAGCCCTGGCCAAGGCTGCCGACCAGCTCGGCCAGGGGGATTTCGAAATCACCTTGCCGGTCACCCAGGCCATCGAACTCAACCAGCTGACCCGCCGTTTCGGGCTGATGGCCGACGCGCTGCGCAAGCACCAGGCCACCAATGTCGATGAACTGCTGGCGGGGCAGCAACGCCTGCAGGCCGTACTCGACAGTATCGACGATGGCTTGCTGATCATCGACCGCCAAGGGCATCTGGAGCACCTCAACCCGGTCGCCCAGCGGCAGCTGGGCTGGAACAGCAGCCGCGTCGGCAGTGGCCTGGCCGAAGCCCTGCAGCGCCCGGAACTGGAGCAGCAGCTGCGCCAGGTACTGCGTGGTGGCAGCCTGGATCGGCCACCGGACGACCTGAGCATCGAGGTCGATGAGGAATCCCGGCTGCTGACCTACAGCCTGACCCCGGTCAGCCATCCGCAAGGGCCGATTCTCGGCGCGGTGATGGTGTTGCACGATGTCACCGAGCAACGCGCCTTCGAGCGCGTACGCAGCGAGTTCGTGCTACGTGCCTCGCATGAACTGCGCACCCCGGTGACGGGCATGCACATGGCATTCGGCCTGTTGCGCGAGCGGCTGAAGTTCCCGCCCGAGGCTCGCGAAAGCGATCTGCTGGAGACCATCGGCGAAGAAATGCAGCGCCTGACCCAACTGATCAACGACCTGCTCAACTTTTCGCGCTATCAGAGCGGCTTGCAGAAGCTCGAGCTTGCTCCGTGCGCCATCGACGAATTGCTGGACAGGGCTCAGGTACGCTTCGGCGAACAAGCCGCACACAAACAGATCGAGCTGATCAAGGCACTGGAACCGCCGCTGCCACGCATCCAGGCCGATGTCGCGCAACTCGAGCGGGTTCTGGACAACCTGCTGCACAACGCCATTCGCCATACCGCCAACGGTGGGCGCATCCGCCTGCATGCACGGCGGCACGCCGAGCGGGTGATCATCAGTGTCGAATACAATGGTGAGGGCATCGCCTATGGCCAGCAGGGGCGAATCTTCGAACCGTTCGTGCAGGTTGGGCGCAAGAAAGGAGGCGCCGGGTTGGGGCTGGCACTGTGCAAGGAGATCGTGCAGCTGCATGGCGGGCGCATGGGCGTGTTTTCCCGCCCGGGGCAGGGCACACAGTTCTATATGGCCTTGCCGGTCTGACGCCGTCCGCGCTCAGGGCTCAGGGCTCAGGGCTCAGGGCTCATCATCGATCCGCGCCCGCCTTGGCTGCCGGCCGCGGGTCACCAGCTCGGCGAACTGCCGGGCATTGAGCGGATGGGCAAACAACCAGCCCTGCCCGTAATTCACCCCCTCGCTGTTGAGCAGCACCGCCTGCGCCTCGCACTCGATGCCCTCGGCAATCACCCGCAGATGCAGGTCGTGGGCCATGCGAATGATGTGCGGCGCCACACCGCTGCTGGCGGCGTCGTGCCCCAGTGCATCGATGAACGCCTTGTCGATCTTCAGGCAGTCCACCGGCAAGGTCTGCAGGTAGGCCAGGCTGCAATAGCCCGTGCCGAAATCGTCGATCAGCACCTGGTGCCCGACCGCACGCAGGGCTTGCAGGTTATCCCGCGCCACCACCACATCGATCAGCCCGCGTTCGGTGACTTCAAAGGCAATCTGGCTGGCAGCGACGCGGTGCAGCGCCAGCAGTCGCGCCGCCACCCGGCCAATGCGCGGCACCATCACATCGCAGGCCGCCAGGTTCACCGAGATATAAAGATTGCGATGCGAGCGCAACAGCTGGCCCAGCTGCTCCAGCACGCGTTGCAGCACAAAGTCGGTGATCTGACGGATCTGCCCGGTGTTTTCCGCCAAGGGAATGAACAAGTCCGGGCTGGTCAGCGAACCGTCCGGGCGGCGCCAACGCACCAGAGCCTCGGCGCCGACACAGCGACGGCTGTCGAGCTCGATGATCGGCTGGTACAGCACCTGCAGCTCGCCCCGGCGCAGGGCATTCTGCAGCTCGGAACTCATCGAGCGCCGCTGCAGGATCAGCTGCAGCACCAGCCAGCCGATGCAGCAGGCCGCCAGCACACTGCCCGGGAACAGCAGCCAGAGCATGCCGTTCATGCGCAACGGCAGGCTGGCCCGCGGCGCGATCAGCACCAACTGGTAATCCGGCGACTTGGTCGGCATGCGATAGACCAGCCGATCGCGCAGCTCGAACAACGACTTCTGATTGGCAGGCGGCCAGCCACTGGTCGGCGGCCAGGCCTGGGGCGGGCCCAGCACCGGAATGGCGCGGGTGCCGTTGTCCAGCACCACCAGCAAGCTGCCGCCCGGTGGCAGGTCGACCACATCGGTCAGGTGCCCGCGTGAGGTGGAAACCAGGAAATTACCCCGCGCGAGCATCAAGGCGGCGAGGTTTTCGTTGGGTTCAGTGGTGGTATTGAGCCAGTAGCTGTAGGTCGGGCCCTGGATATCCGGCGCTCGCGTTGGCACAAAGGCCCTGGCTCCGCCCCGGTTGGAACAGGCGACGTTGGCATCGACATAAGCCGCTTCATAGATGAAGCGCGACCCCAGGCCGACCTGCTGCAACACCGAAATCATCGCCGGGCTGCAGCCGCGCAGCGATTGCGCCTGCAGTTCGTCGACGCCCTCGCGCAGTTGGCCGAACACCTGCTCCAGGCGGTCGAGAAAGCGCTCGCCCTGGGCGTTCATCTGCGCGCTCTCGCTTTCCTTCATCTGCTGCAGCGCGATACCGATGCTGGCGGTCAGCAATACTGCGGCGCTGGCCAATGCTGCCAAGGAGGCCAGCATCCAGGGGCGGTAAAAAAATTGGCGCAATGCAGAAATCAGGGCAGACATGGGCAGCATCCAGTTGATTAACAAGGTATAGCAACTGGAATGAGAATCGGCCCTGCCGTTTGGCGCCCGAATGTAATTCGCCCTAGCGCGTGCGGTTCAGCACCTGCAGCATGGCGGCGGTCTGCGCGTCCGGCATGCCGTCGAAACGCTGCGGGCGGAAGCGCATCTGGAAGGCGGCGATCACATGCCGCGTGGCGACGTCCAGCTGCCCGGTCTGCTCGATGGCATAGCCAAAACGCGCCAGCTCCTGCTGGTACCAGCCGATGGTCGGTGGATTGACGTTGAAATAAGCCTGCTGGCGGGCCACGGCATTGGGCTCTGGCCAGACGCCGAGGCCGGCATCCGCCAGGCGCTTCCAGGGGAACAACGGGCCAGGGTCGAGCTTGCGCGATGGGGCAATGTCGCTGTGACCGATGATGTGCCGTGGCTCGATGTTGTTGCGCTTGACGATATCCTTGAGCAACGCGATCAACGACTGGATCTGCGCCTCGCTATAGGGGTACCAGACACGACCATTGGCAGTATCGTCGAACCCCGGATTGACGATTTCGATGCCGATGGAGCTGGAATTCAGCCAGGTGCGCCCCTGCCACTGACTGTCACCGGCATGCCAGGCACGGCGGTTCTCGTCGACCAGCTGGTAGACCGTGCCCGGGCCGTCGCCGATCAGGTAGTGGGCGCTGACTTCGCCGTGGGTCAGCAGTGCCAGCGAACGCTCCAGCGAGGCGTTGGTGTAGTGCAGGACGACGAACTGGATTCGGTTGTCCTGGTTGGCGGAAGGGTGGCTACGGTCGATGCGCAGGCCGGTCGAGCAACCGGCAAGTGTCAGAAGCAGCAGCCCGGCAAAAAGCGTTTTCATGGCAGAGGAGCACGTCGGTAAGGTAATGGGTAACAGCGCTACAGTATAACGTGATCCTCCGGACCAGTTGTTTCAACAGTCAGAATGTCAGCGGCTGCACATCACCAGAAACTCGAGCGAGTTGTCGCCGCTTGGGCCCTGCTTGTCGACCAGCTGGGTCATCACATCGACCTTCTCGGCCAATGGTTTTCCAATAACTTTCGCCTGCCCGTGCAATTGCCGCTCATAAGTGCTGGCATCGATCGCTGAAACACTGCAAAAGCCAGGATCCTTGTGCACGATTCGCTTGTTGAATTTCAGCTTATAAAGGCTGAAATAATTTTTCTGCGGCTGATGATCGACTTCAGTTATCCATTGCGGCCACTGTCTTAGCACCTTGCCATCTGCCGATATATGAGCCGTCAGCAGTTCATCAGCAGCGAACGCCGCCCCCTGCCAAGCTGCAACGAGGGTAAGTGCGGCAAGCCATTTGTTCATTTTCATCGTGCAACTCCCGTCTGATCGACCAGTGCCTGCCTGACAGCCAAGCATGCGACGGGCCATTGTCAGAAACGAACAGGAGCAGGGTGAGGTAACTATTTATGCCAGCAATACACGATTGCGGCCTTGATCCTTCGCTCGATACAGCGCGTCATCGGCACGCTTGAGCACCACGTCGCTGCGTTCGCCGGAGCGGAAAATACTCAAACCTATGGACGCTGTGATCACCACTCGCTCACCCTTGAAGTGAAACGGGCAAGCCTCGATCGTCGCTCGCAGTACTTCGCCGACTTGTGTCGCCGCAGCGGCTGAAGTCTGCGGCAGCAACAGCACGAACTCTTCGCCGCCGAAGCGGGCAATGAAGTCACGGGCGCGCAGGCGTTTGCGCAGCTGGTCGGCAACGATCTTCAGCACCTTGTCGCCAGCCAGGTGGCCATAGCTGTCGTTGATGCGCTTGAAGTGATCCAGGTCGAGAATTGCCATGGCCAGGTGGCCGCCGTTTTCCTGCCAGTCGAGCATTTCGCGCTCGACCTGCTCGGTCCAGGCCGCGCGATTGGGCAAGCCCGTCAACGGATCGATCAGCGCCTTCTGCCGTTGCTCTTCCAGGTGTTCGCGATAGCCGAGCGCTTCCTGCTCCATGCTGGCAACCCGCTCGGCCAGGCCCTGCAGGCGCCCGGCAAGCTCCTGCTCGCGGCGATCCCGCTCGTGCTGGTGCTCATCCATGGTGCCAAGCAGCCCTTCCAGGCGGCCTTCCAGAATGTGCTTGAGGCTGTCGACATCCACTGCGCCCTGTACGCTGCTTTGCAGGCCATCCACCTGTTCGCGTAGCTGGCTGTCCAGTTCGCGCGCGGCGGAGCTGTTGTCGGCATGGCCGGCGCTGGCCTCGTGCAGGTGGCTCTGGAAGCCTTCGAGGCGTTCGTTGAGCTGCTGCAGGTAGGTTTCGAATTCGTGCTGCCCGCTGTCGGTGATCGCCAGCATGAGCACGGCCAGGTCATCGAGGACCGGGATCAGTTCGTACCAGTTCAGCCCGCGTGCCACCCGCTCGCGCATCTCCAGGGCCTGAGCCTTGTGGCGCTCCGGCAGGCTGAGGTCGTCCAGCAGGCCGATCAGCGTCTGCTCGATGTGTGCAGCGACCTGGCTGTACGGCGGCTCTACCGCATCCGGGAGGGAGTAGGGGCCATCCTCACCGAATACCTCTTCAAGTGTTGCAGGCACCAGGGCCGCCGACTGCTCAGGCTGCTCCTGCGCCTGGGCAACCTCGTCTGCCAAGGGCTCCGGCTCAGGCTGTAGCACGGCATGCTCTTCTCCCGCCTGTTCAACGGCATGAGGCTCTGCCAGCGCCTGCGGCTCGGCTGCATCAGCAGCCTCCTCAGGCAGCGGGGCCGGCACGGCCGCTGGCAGAGGTTGCAGCTCGTCAGCATCACGCGGTGGCAAGTCCACCAGCACAGGCCCATCCGGCTGTGGCTGGGCGGCAGCCGGGGCAGTTTCCGGCTGAGCGTGCGCAGCCGGAGCGCCCTCTGCCTGCGGCTCGTTATCGCGGTTGCCGAACAGGCGCTGCAGGAAGCCCGGCCTGGCGTCGTCATCCGCCTTGCTCAAGGAAGACAGGGCACGGCCTTGCAGGCCACTGAGCTCGCCCAGCAAGGGCGGCAGTTCACGTGACTGGGCGACACCCCCATCGAGCTTCTTGGCCAGTTTTTTCAGAGGCCGGGCAACGTCACCGGGCAACGGCAAACCTTGAAGCTGGGTAACCAGCGCGTTCAGGGCATCACTGACCTGATTCATGCGGGTTTCCCGGCGCTGTTCGGAATCCAGCACCGCCTTTTCCAGGCGCGGGATCAGCCCGGCAAGGCCGGCGTCCATGTTGTCGCTGCGGATGACCTCGCGCATTTCCTTCATGCACTGGTCGACGACCTTGTCGCTGCCTTCCGCCGCCAAGGTGCTGCGCACCAGGCCACGGCGCAGCAGGTCGAGACGCGCATCCCAGCGACGCTCGAGCTTTTCCTGCTGCTCGATGCTCTTGAGGTATTTTTCTTTCCAGCGCTCGGCTTCTTCGGTCATGCCTGGATCCGCGACGGGTAATGCATCTGTGGGCTGTGTAATTACACGCTGTCGGCGCGCCCCGCGAACACTTGAGGGCTTGCCGCGCTTTAGCTGATCTAGCTCAAGACCGGCAGCGTATCCACAGTCAGTGCATCAGGCAATCGGATCTCGACCGCAACGGGAAGATGGTCAGATATTGGCTGCGCCAGCACCTCGACCCGCTCCAGGGTCAGGCTCGGGCTGAGGAGGATATGATCAAGGCAGCGCTGCGGGCGCCAGCTGGGGAAAGTGGCTTCGACCTGGGGGGCGATCAGGCCCAGATCGCGCAGGGGCGAGTGTTCAAGCAAGTCGGTGGCGTGGGTATTCATGTCACCCATGAGCACCTGATGACGGTAGCCGCCAATCAGCTCACGGATGTAGGCCAGTTGCAGGGCGCGCGTCTTGGCACCCAGGGCCAGGTGCATCATGACCACGATCAGCGCATGCTCACCCTCACCGAAGCGCACCAGGATCGCGCCACGGCCGGCCGGGCCAGGGAGCGGGTGGTCTTCGAGGAGTTGCGGCTTCAGGCGGCTGAGCACGCCATTGCTGTGCTGGGCAAAACGCCCAAGGTTGCGATTGAGCTGCTGGTACCAGTAAGGGAAAGAGCCCAACTGGGCCAGGTGTTCCACCTGATTGACGTAGCCTGAGCGCAAGCTGCCGCCATCGGCCTCCTGCAGGGCCACCAGGTCGAAATCATTGAGCAGCTGGCCGATTTTCTGCAGGTTGCCGGCACGCCCGGTGTGTGGCAGCAGGTGCTGCCAGCTACGGGTCAGGTAATGCCGGTAGCGTTCGGTACTGATGCCCACCTGGATGTTGAAGCTGAGCAGCCGCAGGCGACCATCCTCAGGCAGGCCAGGGGCCTGCAGGTGATGCTCGTTGACCTGCGGCTGGTGCAGGCCAATGCCGCGCGTGCTTCTGAAGCGGGGCATGGGATACGCCGCTTACTTAGCGGCGCGCTCCTTGGCGATCAGTTGGTCGGCGACGTTCAGCACGCCTTCCGGCCCGCCAGCGGTGCCCAGGTCGAAGCGGTACTTGCCGTTGACCACCATGCTCGGTACGCCGGTGATTTCGTACTTCTTCGCCAGCTCCTTGGCCTGGTTGACCTGGCCCTTGATGGCGAACGAGTTGAAGGTGGCGAGGAACTTGTCCTTGTCGACGCCCTGGGTGGCGAGGAAGTCGGCCATGTCTTTCGGGTCGGTCAGGCGCTTGCGCTGGTTCTGGATGGCGTCGAAGACCGCGGCATGAACCTTCTGCTCGACGCCCATGGCTTCGAGGGTCAGGAACATCTGGCCGTGAGCGTCCCATGGGCCGCCAAACATGGCCGGTACGCGCTTGAAGTTGACGTCCTTGGGCAGCTTGTCGACCCATGGATTGATGGTCGGCTCGAAGTGGTAGCAGTGGGGGCAGCCGTACCAGAACAGCTCGACCACTTCGATCTTGCCTGGCTGGGATACCGGAACAGGGTTGCTCAGCTCGATGTATTCCTTGCCGGCGGTGGCAGGCTCCGCAGCCTGGACGGCAGTCATACCGAAGACGCTGGCAGCGACCAGCGCGGCGCTGAGAATCAGTTTACGCATGCTTTACTCCTGAGCATTCATTGGTCGCCTCGACGCGACCTGTGCTGAGACCGGCGGCGAAGGGCCCGAGTTCTGTAGTGTAACGGCTGCGGACAGAAAAAAGGGCGGTCCGCGCCGCCCTTTCATCTTTAGCGTTGCAGCATTAACCGAATGTTAATGCAGGCCCTGGATGTAGCTGGCCAGTGCTTCGATCTCGTGGTTGCTCAGCTTGCCGGCGATGGTGCGCATGGTCATCGCGTCGCCGTCGTTGGTACGGTTGCCCTCGCGGAAGTCGGTGAGCTGTTTGGTCACGTACTGCGAATGCTGGCCGCCCAGGTGCGGGAAGCCGGCGAGGGCGATACCTGCGCCATTGGGCGAGTGGCAGCCGGTACAGGCAGGCATGCCTTTTTCCAGGTTGCCACCATTGAACAGCGCACGGCCGCGCTCGACCAGCTTGGGATCGGCAGCACCGACGCTGCCCTTCTGGCTGGAGAACCAGGCGGCGATGTCGGCCAGGTCCTGGTCACTGAAGTTGGCCAGCATGCCGGTCATTTCCAGCACGGTACGCTTGCCCGACTTGATGTCGTGCAGTTGTTTTTCCAGATAGCGCTGGCCCTGGCCGGCCAGTTTCGGGAAGTTCGGCGCCAGGCTGTTGCCGTCGGGGTTGTGGCAGGCACCACAGACGGCTGTCTTGGCCTGGCCAGCGGCGGCATCGCCTTTGATGGGTTCTGCAGCAGTGGCCGCACCTGCGACACCCAGGGTCAACAGCAGACTCACGACTAGTTTGTTCATCAGCTAATCCAACACGGCTAAGGGTGAAATGTTATGTATCGGGACTGCCGCTCATCCAAAG